>Ga0306871_1000025_pt1 | contig 60518 bp, 46 predicted proteins | sample AntRauMeHopE1497_FD_190447 | JGI IMG/M metagenome (GOLD analysis project Ga0306871, IMG submission 190447) | Saline lake microbial communities from Rauer Islands, Antarctica - Metagenome Hop E1 #497 (v2) (version 2) | ecosystem: Environmental > Aquatic > Non-marine Saline and Alkaline > Saline ... | reverse complement strand
AAAAGCCAAACTCACCGCCGCGTTGAGCCTGATACATAGCTTTAGCGCTAGCAACCAATGTTTTAGTTGGTGTACATCCATAATTTACGCAGCTACCACCTACTTTATTGCCTTCAATAACGGCAATGCTTTTTCCTGTCGGAATGAGTTTCCCCAATAAGGTGCCTGTTGCTTGTCCGGTGCCAACTATAATGTAATCGAAGTGTTTCATGCTGCGTGTTCTAATTAATAGTTTATAACATCAAGTGTCTTTTACAGAGTAGGAAAATTTGCTTGGAATTGCTTAGTTGAAATTACGCAATCGCTACGCTCTTACTAAGTTTTGAGGTTATAGGTGTCGCTTTGCTCAGGTTATAGGTTTTGATTCTTACCAAAAAAGAGAAAAAATTAATTAAAAAACTTGTAACTAATTGTACAACAAGAACAAAACTTTTTCAGTGAAACCTCAAACCTAAGCGCAGCGATTGAGTATCCCCAAAAATGGAGATCCTGTTCGCCGCAGCGAACGTAATCCGCTTACGCGTTTTACTGTTCAGGAAGACGCTCCAGCCCGTATTTTTCCTTTCCTAATTTCTCTTTTCTCACCATAGATAAGTTCTTATTCCTACAGAAATTGGGTGTATCTTGAATGGTAATTGATACTTAGTAGTTATTAAAATGTATCATTAATTATTTTTGGGACTAAAATGACGTTATTTCGTCAAATTATTATTTGCAGTCTGTTCTTTTTTACTGCTTTAAGCCATATTAAGGCACAAAATAGCAGTGACATTGTAATTCTTGAGGTTATAACTAGCACAGATCCCAATGTTGATTTGCAGCGAACCTACTCTGTTAAGCATCTATTAGAAGTGGCCGGACTCCCCTACCAAATCACTACTGATTTTTCTGTTGCCAGTACTGCCAAATATATTATTATAACGCGCGGTTTTGATAACACAAATTTGAGCACAACTCAAGAAGACTTGCTTAGAACATTTGTGCAAAACGGTGGCATTCTAATTATGCCAAACCTAAAAAACACAAATATTTTTGATCTGGCTGGTATTAGTGAAGAACTATTCGGCAACGAACGATATCTATTCCTTCCAAATATGTCGGAATATCCAGACTATTTCCCGTTATTCAATCAAGATAGAGAGTTTTCATTATCCTTAGGCGATGCACTAAAGCAAAGTGCCACAAACACCCGTGCATATACCCCAACTACTGCTGACGTACTTATGCGGTTTGATGATAATTCAGCAGCCTTAGTTAAGAATTCTTTTGGCTCAGGCTATGTTTATAGTTTTGGTTTTGACTTTAGAGATCTAGTTACCAGAAACCAAATGAATCGCGACCTTTCTGCTCATCGAAGCTACTCTAATGATTTTGAAGCAGTTACAGATATGCTCGGCTTTATTTTTAGAGAAATTATTGCAGAGCATAAAATTCATTTAGTTTATAAGCATACCGCTATTGGAGATAAATCAGCGAACCTGCTACTTTCGCATGATGTTGATTCACGAACGGGTATGGAGTGGATGACGGCATTTGCAGCTGAAGAATATCGCCGTGGAATACGTGCTAGCTTCATGATTACTACAGGTTATTTAGATAATGCGTACGGCAGCGATTATTATAACCCTTATAAACATCTTATTAAACCAGTATATGATTTAGGCCATGAAATAGGTAGCCATAGTGTTGCTCACTCCAGAGATTTTGCCTCTTTCGAATATGGAACCCTTGGAAGTACGGCAGCTAATTATTATCCCACAATAGTTAATGGCATAACCAGTGGAGGAAGTGTACTTGGCGAATTAGAAGTTTCAAGAGATTTACTAGAGCTAGAAATTCCTAGCAAAATTCGCTCATTCAGGTCAGGGCACCTGGCCTTTCCCAATACACTAACCAATGGGTTAAGTGAGTTAAATTATTTCTACAATTCATCAAATTCAGCAAACGATGTACTCTCTTCTTTCCCCTTTTATCCTGTAACAGACCGCTCTTTTAGTGGAGTATTTACGCAGGTTATGGAAATACCTGTTACCATTTCTGATGTTTTTGACGACGGTTTTACCGAAGAAAATTCCGCTGATAAAGTAGCACTATGGCTTAGTGTGAGTCAAAAGTATTTTGATAACCATATGCCTGTTGTACTTCTAATACACCCAAATAGAGCGTTTAAACTTACCGCTTTAGAAAGCTATTTAGATGACTTGTCTGATGATATCTACCTAGGTAATTTAGCCGAATACGGCGATTTTTGGCGCTATAGATCATCGGTGAACTACCAAAGCTCGGTCACTGATAATGTTTTAACCATTTCTCTAGACGATAGCGTTGGCTGGACAAACAGACTTAGTTTAATTATAAACAATGCTGAATCTCTAAGCGATATCAAGGTTCAAACAGTGCAAGGTGCCGCTTTAGCCTTTACGTCTAAACCCTTTTCTAACGGGAAAATGATGGTAACGTCTACCGTTATTGACTCTGGGCAAACTCCTGTTTATGAACCCAGTGGAACTTTAATACTGCCAATGTTGGGCCAAGCCGAAATAGCTATACCTGCAGCGATGCTATGGAAAGCCACTGATAATGCTGCTAGTTATGAAATACAAATAGGGTATTCGCCCGCTTTTGATTCGCTATCTGTTATGCTATCAGTAACTACCAATCAGCTAGTTTTAAGTGACTTTCTCAAGGATACCACTCAATATTACTGGCAAGTTCGTGCAAAATTTGATGATGTTTCTTTCAGTGAATGGTCTGAATTAGGAAGCTTCCGAACTATGTTAAGAGCGCCAGAACAGCCAATTATAAATATAGAATGGGCTGCAGCATTGAATGATGATGAGTTGAGAATAAGTTGGTTAGAAACGGATAGAGCCGAGGTGTATGAGTTTCAAATGGGGGCAGATACAGCATTTACCGAGCAGCAAGTGTACTATACAGATATAATAAATACGTATATAGACGTTAATAAAAGTTTAATTCCTACAAATGGATATTGGCGTGTGCGCGCTAAAAATAAAGCCGGCCTCAGTGAATGGTCTGATACTTATTCAAATAATGATGTGTTAACTACAATTTCTGAAAATGAGTTGCCTACAGAAGTAGATCTTTATCAGAATTATCCTAACCCATTCAATCCTACTACACAGATTAGTTTTTATTTACCACAAAGTGAAGTAGTTCGTTTAGAGATATATAATATTCAGGGACAGTTAATTAGCACACTTGCTAGCGGTCCGCATATTGCAGGATTGCACAACATTACCCTAAACGCTTCGAACTATTCTAGTGGCGTGTATCTGTATCGTTTGATTACGGCAAATAGATCTTTTGTGAAAAAAATGACGTTAATTAAGTAAGTAAAGGCGAAATATCCCACATTTAGCAACCATAAAACTAGCGTGTTGGTCGCTTTTGATGAGCTACTTGTCAGGCTTAGAAGCTTAATAGAGCGGGTGATTTCAGTACAGTCTTAAATCTTCTTTAAACTGTTGATTTAACTGAGGTAAAAGAAAAACTAGCACAAATATGCGTTTTATTCGCAGCTTTTTATTACATTTATAAAATAAATAAATACACTATTGTTATAGTTTTAAGCTATTAACAATAGGTTGCACAAATAAAATCATCTTAGTTTATAATCAACAACAAGAAAGAAAGAGAATTATGGAAAATCCGCACGAAAATCCGCATTCAGCTAAGAATACCTACAATGTAAACGCCGCAAGTATGTGCCCATTCATGGGGGGAAACTTGAAGAGTGGCGCAGGTGCTGGGCCAACTAATGCCGATTGGTGGCCAAATCAGTTGAAATTGAACATTCTTCGCCAGCATTCTTCATTAACCGATCCAATGGGCGCAGATTTTAACTATGCAGAAGAATTTAAAAGCCTAGATTTAACTGCGCTTAAGCAGGATATTTACGATTTAATGAGCGATTCACAAGAATGGTGGCCTGCAGATTACGGCCATTATGGACCGTTTTTCATTCGTATGGCTTGGCATAGTGCTGGTACCTATCGTATTGCTGATGGGCGCGGTGGTGCAGGTTCTGGTTCACAGCGTTTTGCTCCGCTAAATAGCTGGCCAGATAACGCTAATTTAGATAAAGCACGTTTGTTATTGTGGCCTGTAAAGCAAAAATACGGGAAGAAAATTTCTTGGTCAGATTTAATGATCTTAGCTGGAAACTGTGCTCTTGATGATATGGGCCTTGAGACCTTCGGTTTTGCCGGTGGCCGTGCAGATACCTGGGAACCAGAGCAAGATATTTATTGGGGCTCTGAAGGCGAGTGGCTAGACGATAAACGTTACACTGGCGATCGTGAGCTAGAAAATCCTCTTGCTGCGGTTCAAATGGGCTTGATTTATGTGAATCCTGAAGGGCCAAACGGGAACCCTGACCCAATTGCTTCTGCTAGAGATATTCGGGAAACTTTTGGTCGTATGGCTATGAACGACGAAGAAACGGTTGCCTTAATTGCTGGCGGACATACTTTTGGGAAAACACACGGTGCAGCTGATCCTGGTAAATATGTAGGCCCTGAGCCTGCTGCTGCCCCTATTGAAGAGCAAGGTTTAGGCTGGAAAAACAGCTTTGGTACAGGAAGTGGCGGCGATACCATTACTAGTGGTTTAGAAGGCGCTTGGTCAGCCACACCTACCAAATGGAGTAACAATTACTTTGAAAATTTGTTCGGTTTTGAGTGGGAATTGTTCAAAAGCCCTGCTGGTGCTCAGCAATGGAGACCGGTAAATGGCGGCGGTGCAGGAACAGTTCCTGATGCGCACGACCCAAAAATAACCCATGCTCCATTCATGCTAACCACTGATTTAGCCATGAGAATGGATCCTGCTTACGAAAAGGTTTCTAGACATTTCTACGAAAATCCTGATGCCTTCGCCGATGCTTTTGCCCGCGCTTGGTTTAAGCTAACCCACAGAGATATGGGTCCTCGTTCTCGTTACTTAGGTTCTGAAGTTCCAAGTGAAGAGTTAATTTGGCAAGATCCTGTTCCTGCAGTAACTGGTGAAATCATCAACAGTAAAGATATTGTTGCACTGAAAGGGCATATTTTATCTTCTGGCTTATCTGCTACCGAATTAATTTCTACAGCTTGGGCATCTGCTTCAACCTTCCGTGGTTCAGATAAGCGTGGCGGTGCAAATGGCGCACGCATTCGTTTAGCTCCACAAAAAGATTGGGAAGTAAATAACCCTGCTGAATTGGCAAAGGTTATAGCTAAACTTGAAGGCATTCAGAAAAGCTTTAATGTGGCAAACACTGGTAAAACGGTTTCAGTAGCCGATTTGATTGTACTTGGTGGTTGTGTTGGTGTTGAGGAAGCGGCTATAAAAGCTGGACATAACGTTCATGTGCCATTCACGCCTGGTAGAACAGACGCTACCCAAGAGCAAACCGATGTAGAAAGCTTTGCCGTACTTGAGCCAATAGCTGACGGTTTCCGTAACTATATGAAAGGTAAATACACCATTTCAGCTGAAGAAATGCTAGTAGATAGAGCGCAATTATTAACACTTACTGCACCAGAAATGACCGTATTAGTAGGTGGTTTACGTGTGGTTGGTGCTAATTTCGAAGGATCTAAGCATGGTGTTTTCACCGATAAAGCAGGCGCATTAACCAATGATTTCTTTGTGAATCTATTAGACTTAGGCACTACTTGGAAAGCGACCAACGAAGATCAAGATGCTTTTGAAGGACGTAATCGCAAAACTGGCGATGTTAAATGGACGGGAACTCGTGTAGATTTAATTTTCGGATCAAACTCTGAGCTACGTGCTTTAGCTGAAGTTTACGGCTGCGCCGATGGCGAAGAACGCTTTGTACATGACTTTGTTGCCGCTTGGGACAAGGTAATGAACGCTGATCGTTTCGAGCTGTAATAAAGAAGTCTGTCATCCCGCATAGAGATGCATTAGCAGCTCTATGCTAGGGATTTTGTTTCTACTAGATTATAAATAAGAGAATGCGATTGTCCAATTAGATACAGACCTAGCATTAGTGTCCTCCTGAACAGCTATCCCGACTTTTTGGGAGAGTGTGATTCAGGATCTAAAGATTCCCCTCTCCGCTGCGGTGAATCATGCAATGACAATTACCTATTAAAAGCCACTCATAGCTCTACATTATGAGTGGCTTTTTTTAATCTATTATTATGTTCGAAATTCTGGCTAGAGCGTCTTTTCCAGGCATGAGCAAAGCAAATATTCGCCATAGCTAATGGAATCTAGCTCTCAATTATAAGATTATGCGATTATGAAAACCCTGCAGGAATGCAATGATGCTAGCACCCTCCCCCATGTAATGCAAGTCACAGAACGCAAACCATAAAAGAACGTCTATTGTAGTAGATTAAATAACAAAAATAAATGGCCATCACATGAAATTTTCAGATCTTAAAAACCTAAGCATATACCTAGTTATTTTCCTCAGCACCTTTCTTATGTTTTCGGCTTGTAGCGAAGAAAATAGTTTAGAAGTCCCATTTCCAACTTCTTTGGGTGTACTCAGCGAACAAGTAGTTGCAGATTTGCAGTTCTTACGGGAAGAAGAGAAGCTTGCTAGAGACGTCTACCTATTTGCTTACGAACAACACGGACTCAATATTTTCAATAATATAGCTAAGAGTGAACAGCAACATACCGATCAAGTGAAGCTACTGCTCGACCAATACGGCATTGAAGACCCGGCCTCAACACAAGAAGGTGTTTTTATCAATGAAACGCTGCAACAGCTTTACATAGATTTAACCACAAAAGCAGCTTTAAGCCTCACAGACGCTTTAGAAGTAGGAGCAACTATTGAAGACCTTGATATTCGCGACTTAAACACCATGGCTAAAAATAGTGAGCGAGATGATATAAGCCTGCTCTATCAAAACCTGGCCTGTGGTAGTGCCAATCATATGCGCTCGTTTTATTCGCTGCTACAGCATCAAGGCGTAAATTATGAAGTTCAATTTATAAGCGAAGCTGAATTACAAACAATCCTTACTGCATCAAATAGCGGTTGCGGTGGGTTATAATTTCTTTGCTGCAGGCTTTGCTCGGATATGAAGCCACGGGGGATATTGGATTTTAGGCGCAAAGTAACGGGTTTTTTAAGGTGGGGATAGCGTCTTTGCTGAAGTGAGCGAAGTGAATATCCAACTCAACAGATGCTCGGAAACTGAAAAAGCCCAATATCTAATATCCCGCAGAGAGTGTAATTGTAAGAATATCAAAAGTAAGCGTTATAATAATTTGTATAACACCACAGCTTAACAAGACATTTTGAAGTCCAATAAGTATATCAATCCAAAGATCGTAACCGCTATACTCACCAGAGATAAGACCACTACAACGTATAAATTTGCCCTATTAAGATCCCTGGTTGAATGTATAATCCCCCCACCCATTGCAATAACGCCTTAAATCCGTTATTTAGTAGCAATATTTTTATTGAAGATTAACCCTATTTTTTCCCATAATATGTTCAAGAAAAGTGCATTTTCTGCGTTTTTGCTAGCCTTATTGCTATGTATGAGTGCTTCAGTTTCCCTCGCTCAAATGATGAATAAACAAGCTTCTGAAGAAGATTTGGATCGTGAAATGATTCAAACGCTCTTTGTCACAGCTCTATCTGAAGGCGAAGCCTATAAAAATCTAGAATATTTGTGCCTCAAAATCGGACCCAGGTTAAGCGGATCAAAAGGCGCTGAAAAGGCTGTTGCTTGGACCAAAAAAGTCATGGAAGACTACGGTTTCGACAAAGTTTATCTGCAAGACGTGATGGTTCCGCACTGGGAGCGTGGCGCTAAAGAAGAAGTATCGGTTATTTCAGATGGGAAAAAACTCATGGAATTAAGTGCGCTAGCCATTGGCGGCTCTATTGCTACGCCACCAAATGGTATAGAAGCTGAAGTGGTAGAAGTGTACTCGCTAGAGGAAGTTGAAGAACTTGGCCGGGCTGGTATTGAAGGAAAAATTGTTTTTTATGCCCGTGCCTTCCAGCAAAAAGTAATTCACACAGGTGCAGGCTACGGTGGAGCTGTTGATCAGCGTTCAGCCGGCGCGTCTAAGGCTGCTGAATTTGGCGCAGTTGGAATCGTTATTCGCTCTGTAGCATCCAATTTTGATGATAATCCACACACTGGAGCGCTACGTTATAGAGACGATGTTCCAAAAATCCCAGCCGCAGCTTTAGGTGTCCAGTCTGCTATGAAATTACAAGAGCAGCTAAAGAAAAGCCCGGGTACTAAACTCAAGATGAAGATTAACAGCAAGTGGTTTGAAGATGCGCCATCCCATAATGTAGTTGGCGAAATTCGTGGCTCAGAGTTCCCAGATGAAATTATTGTTGTTGGTGGACACATCGATTCTTGGGACGTTTCCCAAGGTGCACATGATGACGGTGCTGGCTGCATGCAATCAATAGAAGTGTTGCGCTTATTCAAGGAAATAGGCTATAAACCTAAAAGAACTATTAGAGCTGTGATGTTTATGAATGAGGAAAACGGTTTGCGTGGCGGACTAAAGTATGCTGAGCTAGCTGTAAAAAATAACGAAAAGCATATTCTCGCTTTAGAATCTGACGCAGGCGGCTTCTCTCCAAGAGGATTCGGACTTTCTGCTCCTGATGCATTTATAGAAAAAAGCCGTTCTTGGTTACCACTTTTTGACCCGAATACCATTGTGTTTTTTAGTAAAGGTGGCGGTGGCGCAGATATTGGTCCACTTCACAGAGAAACCGGCACCCCAATGGCAGGTCTTTCTGTAGATAGCCAGCGAATGTTTGATCTACATCATGCGCCAACAGATAATTTTGATACCGTTAATCAGCGAGAGTTGCATTTAGGCGCCGCAGCAATGGCTTCTTATGTATATCTAGTGGATAAATACGGCGGTGCTGAATAAGTACCATTAACTCGAAGACCGCTTTAAACATGCAAAAAATGATCTCATCAAATTTGGTAAATATTTGCCTGATTATGCTTTCGTTTTTTGCTTTTAATGCGGCAAGTGACGATGCTCATAATATCCCGCATACCATTTATGTAAGTGTAACCAGTGTGTACTTCCCAAATGACGGAACCCAGCCCGAGCTTAAAATCCGTTTGTTTTTTGACGATCTTCAACGCTGTGTAAAAGAAGAATGGGCGCTTAAAGAAATACCTGATTTAGGTTTTTTTGCAGGCGAAAATATGGATCGCTACTTGAATAAGCATCTGAAAATATCGCTAGACACAACAGTTATAGCCTACAAAATGGAATCTTTGGAGGAAGACGGAGAGGCCATTTCTATTCACATGATACCCAGCGTGTTGGTGCCAGATTCTTTAGCAAAGGTTTGGAAAAAAATGACTGTACAAACCGATTTATTTGTCAATCAAATTGAGCAGCAACAAAACCTAGTTCGGGTTCGATACGAAAGTAAACGAGAGTTCTTTAACCTAGATCAAAATAGACTAACAGCCGTATTTAGCCGTTGATAGCTTCTTGACTTCTCTGAGATTTAGTGACCCAATAATAGCTACCAAAAAGGGCTGCATTGTAGAATAAATCGCCGCCAATGGTATTATGAAAGAAAGGAATAGCCGCAATATAAGATGCGCCTAAACCAGCGAAAGTATAACCGTACCAACCACCTAACCACACCACAAAGTTAGAAACTAGAAAAAAGAAAAGACTGGACGCTAACGATAAGCCAATAATTTTTTTAGGCTTTTGGTGGATTTTTCCTTTATTGATGAAGTGAGCAACCAAGCCCATTACTGGGTATGTGGCATAAATAATATAGCTTCCAAAAGAGCCGAAATGTGCAGCAGGACTTGTGAAAGCCGCATTAACGGTTAAAACTAAGATGAAATCGGTAATTATGGCTAAAAAGACGGGCAGTACATATTTTAGAAACCTATTTCCAAAAGTAACCGATGCAAATACTGCAATAGCACCTAAAGGAGCGAAATTGGGCGGATGCGGTAGAAGTCGGCTAACGGCAACAAGCGTAATAATGCCTAATAAAGTAGAGGTGGTTTTTTTAGTCATAGCAAAAGCAATACAATTCCATAGGTTATTGAAGGCCTTAAAAGTAAGGCAAGAAACAAAATAGGGCGAAAAAGGCAAAAAAAAAGCCACATTCAAAATGAATGCGGCTTTAAAAAATCTAAAGAAGCTTATTTGGTATGGGCTTCAACAAATACTTCTACTTTAACATCGTCGCCAATAATAGCGTCAGAAATGTAGTCACCTGTACCGACACCAAAGTCACTACGGTTGATTACCGTGTTGATTTGGAAGCCTGCAACTTTCTTACCTTTCATTTGTGGCATTGGGTTATCTTTAACACCTAATAAAGTTACTGGTATTTCAACCGCTTTAGTAACGTCTTTGATAGTCATATTACCTTTTACATGGTAGAGACCATTGCCTTTATCGATGAATTCCGTTGATTCAAAAGTCATCTTTGGGAATTCTTCTGCATTAAAAAAATCAGCAGTCTGTAAGTGACCGTCACGCTTTTCGTTGTCAGTATCTACAGAAGCAATGTCGATAGAAAACATTACTGAAGAACCAGCCAAATTATCTGGAGCGAAATTTACTGTAGCATCGAATTTGTCGAATTTGCCAGTAGTAGGAGTAAAAAAGTGACGAACTGAGAAGTTTACAGAGCTATGTGCAGCATCTACGTCCCAAGCTGGAGCATCTGCAACAGCAACGGTTTTTGCGGTATCGTTTGCGAACATTGGCAGGCTAATAGCCAACAAAAGAATGGTTAAAAAAGATTTCATAATGAAATTATTGAATAGTGTTTTATTGTGAGTCATTAAATAGAAACTAAAGCCAGGTAGAAATAATTCCATGTATATACATCTATTCCAAAAACTTAACGTAGGTTAGTTTATTTGGGAAGATTTTGCTTTCTAGCCCCATAACCAACCCTTCCTACCACCTTAATACATCATGAATGCAGCGGGTCATTATTGCCGTTAAATTGAATATAATGGCGATATAGTAAATCCAAAGACCGATCATAAGCACTAAGGTATAGCTTTGATATAGATCTCGGTAGCTGTCAAAGGCGTAATCAAAATACCAACTAAGTAAGGCTTTTGCGCTTTCGAAGAGCAGAGAAAAAAGAATTCCCGCAAATAAAGCGGTTTTTCTACTCAACTTTAGTCCAGAAGAGCGGCGAAATAGCACGTAGATTAATATGCCAGTTAAGAAAAATGACGCAACTAAATTGATATACTGCCAAAGCTGACTAAATTCGAAGACTTGATCGGTTACGGGAAGGGTTAATTCCAGCGAGTCTACTAAGCTAAGCGCTTGTAAAAGAATGCCTGTACCAATTACTAAGCCACCCACTAAGCCAAATGCCACATAATTTCGGAGAAAAACACGCCAAGCAGCCTTTTCATCTTTGGTGGAAAAAATATCGTGTAGCGTGTGACCAACAGCTGAGAATAGTCCCTGAGAGAAAAAGCTCAGGGTTAGCAAGCCAATAATTCCGTTTACGTTTCTGTTAGAAATTAATGGATCTAAAATCTGATGCAGCAAACTTTTATCGCCAGCTTGTACTTCTAGCCTTTCAAACAAAAAACTAGGCATAAAATCACTTAAAGTGCGCTCTATCTGATCGTAGGTTTCCACATTATTTAACAAAAAGCCCAAAGCAGAGACTATAAGTAGCGCAATAGGCACAATGCAGATTAATACATTATAGGAAAGCGCAGCCGCATTAAAAAAAATGGGCTTTCTCAATAAAATGGTAAAGAAGCGTTTTGAAATAGCTTTAGAGACACTCATAGTATGCAAATGTACGGTATTTACTAGCCGATTACTTGAATTTTAGCGCTAGGCTTTGCATACTGAGTCTAGCTAACCATATAATTAGTTTCGAGGAAGCAGTATGCAAATAATTGATGATTTAACCCAAGCTGATACGCTCTCAATAAATGTAAGTAGTCAAATAGATGCGTTGTATGATAAACTTAGCTCTTCAAAAGGCACTGTTGTTTACGGTTCTGCATTTTGGGGGAAGTCTACTATTATAGATGGAGTTCTGAAAAAATGGGATGTTGAGAATGAGCAGTCGCATCAAAATTCAGTAGAACTGCACATTTTACGCTTCGATGAATGCTTGTTTGCTTCTGATGTAATTGAGGTTTGGAACAAATTCCTTCAAAAATGTATCGCTGATTGTGATCAGGGAATTAAATCTGATTTAGAAATGAAGTTTCCTACTATCTTCAAAAATGCTGAAGCAGAAATAAGTGATTCAACTCAAACTCAAAGCATAACCCTAGACGATTTAGCTAAATGCACTATTCGATTTTTTAAAAAAGCGGTAATAAAAAGGCCTGTGGTGTTTTCGGGAATTCATGCTTTGGTTGCGTTAAAACAAGATTGGCCCACAATATTATCGGCAATAATGGAAGTGATAGAAGCTAAGCACAGCCCAAATATCTTGCTTGAATCGCAGCATGAGCAGTTGGTGCAGAAGCAGTTTAGGGCTAATGGAGAGCAGGTTTCAGAATTAAATATCTATTACGTATCGCTTCCCACAACAAAAAAATGGCATAAAGGCTTGGCAAAATTTTTCAAAAAGAACGGCATGAAAGTGAAAGACAAGGTTCTACTGCACTTGATTGAGCAGCTCCAAAATCACCCGATCTACCTCAAAATTGCTGTGAACAAATTGATTGTCGCTTCAAGTAGGAAGGTTAAAATTGCCGATATAAATAAGATCATAGACCAGATGTTACTCGAATATTCCCCGATATCGTCGTTGTATGGGAGCACACTTAGTGCCGTTCAAACCTCCTTTTTGTGTGCTATAGCTAGGCAGGAAAGCTCTGTTTACGCCAAAGAACAACTCGAAAGCTATCAGTTGGGAACTTCGGCAAATGTGGCCAAAATGAAACGCACTTTTTTGGAAAGAGAAATTCTGATAATTAGAGAGGAAAAGCTTCAGTTTATTGATCCAATGCTTAGCTTGTTTTTCGCAAATAAGCCGCTTCACTCCATTGACCACTAAAATTTATCTTTAGCAGAAAAAGATCACATCCCTATGTCAAAACCTGAAAAAAAGATGACGCCTTTAATGCGTCAGTATTATAGTATAAAGGAAGAGAATCCGGGCACGGTTCTGCTATTTAGGGTGGGTGATTTTTATGAGACTTTTGGCGATGATGCCATTTTAGTTAGTAAAGAGCTGGGTATAACACTAACAAAACGTAATAACGGCGGCGATGCAACGCCTTTGGCTGGCTTTCCGTATCACTCTCTTGATAGCTATTTGCCCAAATTGGTGAGAAATGGGTTTAGGGTGGCTGTGTGCGATCAAACCATGGATCCGGCTGAGGCAAAAAAGCAGGGTAAAGTAATTGTAGATCGGGAAGTAACCGAAATAACCACGCCCGGCGTCACTTTTTCGGATAAGTTGTTAGATCACAATCGCAATAATTTTGTTATGGCCTTGTTCCAGCAGACAGAAAAAGTAGGAGTGGCCTTTTCTGACGTTACAACGGGGGAGTTTTGCTTATGCGAGGTGAAAACTGCAGATTTATCTTCGCTTATTTCGCAAATTCAACCCGCAGAAGTAATAGGTTTAAAAGGTCAATTAGCGAAGTTGGCAAATGTATTGGGCAACACCCCAGTCACCACGTTTGATAGCTGGATTTCTGAAGGAGATTTTGCCTATGCGCTTTTGCTACAGCACTTTAAAACGCATTCATTAAAAGGTTTTGGCGTAGAAGATCACAGAGTTGGGCAAATAGCTGCGGGTGCACTGCTACACTATATTTCTGAAAACCAGAAGCGAGCTTTGGTCCATATTCGTAAAATCTCGTTGTACGATGGCGAACAATTTATGAGCTTAGACACGGCAACTAAGCGCAATTTAGAGCTGGTGAATACCATTCGTCAAGGCGAGCAAGATGGTAGTTTGGTCTCTATTCTTGACAAAACCAAAACCCCGATGGGCGCCCGACTACTACGCTCTTGGGTAATGCGTCCGCTAGTTAATAAACAGCAAATAATTGGACGGTTAAATGCGGTAGAAAGTTTATTAGTAGGCTCAGAGATTCGCACCAATTTGGCTGAGCAACTATCCGAAATTGCTGATTTAGAGCGCATCATTTCCAAGGTTTCTATTGGGCGATGCAATGCCCGAGATATTGTGCAACTAAAGCTGTCTTTTGAGCAAACACCGGCAATTAAAAGAAGTATTTCCGCACTAGAAGAGCCTTTAATTCAGCAAATTGATGCGCAGCTACATTTGCTAAGCGAGCTTAAAGAACACATTCAAAGAACCTTGCAAGATCAGCCACCCTTAGGCATAAAAGATGGCGGATTGATTGCCGAAGGCGTTGATGAAAACCTAGATGAATTACGAGCTATAGCCAAAAATGGCAAACAATTTATTGCAAAAATTCGGGATAGCCTGGTTCAGGAAACGGGCATAAATAACCTTAAAATCGGCTTTAATTCCGTTTTTGGGTATTTTATCGAAGTTACTAATTCCCACAAAGATAAAGTGCCAGACACCTTTATTCGAAAGCAAACCTTGGTAAATTCTGAGCGGTATATAACGCCAGAGCTCAAAGAAATGGAAGAGAAAGTACTTTCTGCTGAGGACAAATCTAAGGCGTTAGAATTTGAGATTTTCGACCAATTGCGGATGCATGTAACGGAGTACACAGAGCCCATTCAGGAGCTAGCTAAAGCGATTGCATCTTTAGATGTATTATGTTCATTCGCAGAAGTAGCTCATAGTTACGGCTACTGCAAACCCAAGATTACAGACAGTAATGCGCTCTTTATCAATCAGGGAAGGCATCCTGTGGTTGAGAGAACGCTGCCTTCTGGTGAAGCATTTATCCCAAATGATGTGCTTTTAGATCAAGAAAATGAGCAGATTATGATGATAACTGGACCAAATATGGCGGGTAAAAGTATCATTTTGCGACAGACAGGTTTAATTGTATTGCTCGCTCAAATAGGTTGTTATGTGCCCGCATCGAGCGTTGAAATGGGTGTTGTTGATAAAATTTTTACTCGTGTGGGCGCATCAGATAATTTAGCCGCTGGTGAAAGTACCTTTTTGGTGGAAATGAATGAGGCTGCCAATATTTTGAATAATGCTACGCCTAGATCACTCATTTTATTGGATGAAGTAGGGCGAGGCACCTCAACATTTGATGGGTTGAGCATAGCCTGGAGTTTAGCTGAATATCTACACAATCAGCCATCAGTTGCAGCTAAAACCCTTTTTGCTACGCATTATCATGAACTGAATGAGCTAGAAAATCTATACAAGCGCATCGTTAATTATAATGTGCAGGTAAAAGAGTATAAAGGGAAAGTGATTTTCTTGAGGAAGTTAGCGCGCGGTGGCACAGATCATAGTTACGGTATTCAGGTGGCAAATATGGCGGGATTACCAGCTTTAGTTATAAACAGAGCGCGTGAAATTCTGCATAATTTAGAAAGCCATAGCCTAGATTTAACCAATGCCAGCGGTACGCTAAAAAAAGGGGGGAAAGTAGATCGAGACAAGCTAAAAGCAGTGCAACCACAACAAGAAATTTCGCAACTTGGGTTATTTGCTGGTGGAATTGACCCCATTTCGGAACAAGTTTTAGACAAACTTAAAGCCGTTGACCCCCAAAGAATGACGCCTATCGAGGCTTTACTCTTATTAACCGAATTAAAAAAAGATTTACAAAACTAGTTGGTAGTTTAAACTGCGTCTAATGCGCTATATTCCATTTAACATTAGGATTGATTAACGCTTCAGTTGATGAGCTGGTTCAAGAGGTTATTTAGTAGAAAAAGTAATAAAGGACTTTACTACGAGTCTAGTACGGCATCTATTCTATGGAATGATGCGGTTGGCGTAGCCATTCTAAAATGGAAAAAGCGTGTTGAAGCAGAGAAGTATAGAGATATTTGTAAGCGCACGCTTGATTTGTTAGTGGCAAAGAATTGCACAAAATGGTATGAAAACCGCAGTAAACTGGGTGAACCATCAAACAGTGATATGCAATGGTTTCACACTTCTTTTAGGGATCAACTTTTAGCAAACGACATAAAAAAGCAAGCTATTTTGATAGGTAGCCGTGCATTTAAAAAGAAGAAATACGAAAGCTGGCTTTACCAATTAGCAGACGATGGCACAGAATGCCGGTACTTTGATGAGAAGAAAGAAGCGGTGCGCTGGTTAGTGAAGTAGGTGACGCTGCGCTACGCTTGCTTAGGTGGCGTAATTGCTTCGCACTTACTCAGGTGTGAGGTTAGAGGTGACGCTTCGCTCAGGTTAGAGGTTTTGATTCTTACCAAAAAAAGAAAAAAATTCATTAAAAAATTTGTAACTAATTGTCCAGCAGCGACATAAATTTTTTAGGGAAACCTCAAACCTCAAACCTCAAACCTCAAACCTCAAACCTCAAACCTCAAACCTCAAACCTCAAACCTCAAACCTCAAACCTCAAACCTCAAACCTCAAACCTCAAACCTCAAACCTCAAACCTCAAACCTGAGCGAAGCGACCACCTAATTAATCCTGTCGTAGATACCCCTTATCTCTGGGCACAAGCATTAGCGTTCTTTGCCGGCCATTGATATATGTTACTTTGTCGCCATCAAAAAAGGCATCTTCCTCCAAAAGAATGCGCACATCTTTATTCCATTCCTTCACAAAAATGGTGTTATTTAGTTCAATGGAATAAGCCGTATTTGGGCGCATTTTGTAATCTCCAGTACCTGGAACGCCGCCTTGAGAATCCCACATGCCAATTGCAGGGCCTGCAGCATGTCCGTGATAGCCAATCGGATGGGTGTAAATCGATGGTCTTAGTCCGGCATTTTTGCTGTTAGCAAGTGCTTCCTTTAGAATCTCGTTTCCACTTTTCCCGACAGCAAAGGCATTAGTCAAGTGGTCTTGAACAGCATTTCCGCTTTCAAAAGCAGCTTGCAAATAGGCTGGAGCTTCGTATTCACCCGATTTAAGCACATAAGCTAGTTCTTGAGTATCGGTGTTTAAGCGCAAATAGGTAATGCCAAAATCTACGTGCAGTAAATCGCCAGGCATTATTATGTCAGCCGCAGGACGTTTAGAGAAATCAGAACGGGTTTTAGCCCCATCTGCTGCAGCGCGCTGTACATCAACGGTTGGGTGAAACCATGCAACCATTCCAAGCTCACGGATTCTATCTCGGTACCACCACTCAACATCGGTAGTTGTAGTGTGGCCTGGAGTTATAACCTCATCCGAAAAACCTTCCCCAATAATGTGATGCGCTATTTGCATAACATGTTTGTAAACGGCCATTTCTCTTTCAGTGCGAGTTTCTAGCCAAGCAATAGCCAGTTTTTCTGCTGAAATGATGCGCTGATCTAGCCCAACTTTCTTCATATAGTTGGTGAACTCATTGCGATCAGTTGAAGCAATTCCGTCAGCTAAGCCAAAGGTTTCAGAATAGTTAATAGCTATTTTATTGGGATTTAATTCCTTCAATAAATCGATGGTGCGTTGCCACTGATCTGGCTGCTTTTCTTTATCCCAAGATTTTTTGAATAGATTCCCAACATCGTAACGCGCAACGGCATAAAGTCCCAACGTATCAGTATTTGGTGATTTATGAATAATTAAGATGGTTCTTCGTCGGGCCGCAAGCCACTCAGCTGGTAGCATAGTCTTGAGAACGGGATCTTCGTTGTATTCGCGGCTAATTAAAACCCAGCAATCGATATTGGTTTCATCCATTAGGGAAGGAAGCAGGTTTCGCAGGCGCTCTTCGAGCAATTCATTGATTAACGCAGCGCGTTCTTTCATGGGTAAAACAGCGGGCGCATCTTGGGCAGCTAGGCTACTACTGTGCAGGAAAATAGCACATAAAAATAGGGCTAAAATGGAAAAAGAATAAAGGGCTTTATTCATAGCTAGCAGGGTTTTGGGTCAATGATCTAAAACTAATTAGCACAAAATACTAAGATCGGGGAAATTTCAAAGATTTTGGAAATGATGACACTGAGATAATTTCTAATTTCACGCCTAATCACACATTGAGTTTTATGCGTAGTTTTTTAACGGTGAGCGGTAACGTTCGCTTCGCTCACTTCGTGTCGCTAAGGTTTGAGGTTCTCGCTTTTTTGTTTGTACTCATAAGATTTTACAGTGTTATGCGTCAACTTTATTCCGTGTAGGACCAAATGTACTAGGTTACCTCAAACCTCAAACCTGCACGAAGTGCCACCTAAGCCGCAACCTCCAACCTTTATTCAGGAAAACGGACAAGCTAAAATTTTCTCCGTAATCATTCAACGAAAAAAAATTATTTTGGCTAGTAATTAAAATGAATTTAATAAATCGTTATGAAGTCAATTGTAGCCATAATGTGCTGCGTATTGGTTTCAATTACAAATCTCGCAAAGGCACAATTCCCAAATAATACCACCCTACAGCAATGGACTATGGACGGCGCGCTGTATAACGACCCATAAACAGCAAATCCCATTATACCAAGTTATTATGCCGATCCTTCCCTAATCGAGAAGAACGGCACCTTTTATATGATGTATTCTTGGGGCAAAACTTGGGATGAAACCTACCAAGTGCGCTATGCAACGGCAAAAACCCCATTCAGACCATGGAAAGAAGGCTTGACAAGACCCATTTTAGTAGCTAATGAAGAAGAAGACCGCATCACTTCAACCGGCCATCACACCATGCTGCGCTACCAAGACAAAGACCACATTATGTACCATAGGTTTAACACCTTGCAGAATTATGATGTATCGGGCAATCTTCGTCAGCTAGCTATAGATGATTTAAAATTCTCGCCAAATGGGGAAATCGAGCACGTTTTAACCACTCATAAAGGCACGCTTCCTAAAGTTAAAGACCCCAAACAAAACCTAGCCTTTGGCGCCCTGGCAACTAGCTCGTCAGATATCAATGTTGTGGCAAAGGCGAGCTACGTAAACGACGAAAATAACGGTACGCTTTGGGTGGGAAATAAATCAGATGCAGAGTGGGTTTCCCTTGACCTCAAACGCGCTATTCTCATAGAAGAAATTCAGATTTTTGTTGAGTACCCTATTTATTCTTACGCTTACACCGTTGAAACCTCTATTGATGGAAAAAACTGGGAATTATTAGATGATCAGACGAGCAATACAAAAATTGGATCGCCGATGGTGGTACAAAAAGCCCTTCCTTCCCCAAGAAACCGCTAACCAATGTGCAGCGATACCTCAAAGCTCGCACCTTGAGTATCTTCCGAGCCTTCATGTTATATTTTCTTTGCAGTTTTGCGTGTATGCGTTATGTTAATCGTGTTCACAAACCTTCATCAACAAACCTAAACTTCTTCTATGCTCCACATCCTAAATGGCGATGCGCTACTAGAGTTTTTCCCAACTGATAGCCAAATCACTGGCGAAAGACATATTTTTAGAGACTGTCTTATTGAAGGACCAGCAGAGGCATTTGAAGATCTTAGTGATTTTTTGATGAGTCGAGCATCTTACGTAAACCAGGAATATGGGGCTGAAATAGATCTGCATTTGCAGCACTTCTACCACTTAATAAAAGCACTAAATGATGCGCCAGCCGAAGAGGAAATAGTGCTATGGTTTGAAGACGATGTTTTCTGCCAGACCAATATGTGGTATTCCATCTATCTGCTTATTCACCAATGCAGCAGCATGAAGCGCAATATTAGTTGGGTGCGATCTACGTCAATGAAATTCGGTTTTGCTGCGCTCGATCAGCAAGCATTAATAGAAGCATTCAACTCTAGGAAAAAACTCAATACTGAAGAGCTACTTACACTTTCAGCACTATGGCGGGCGTATGCAAAAAAAGATTATTCTGGAATGCGTGGATTATTTCATAAAGCTCGGAAAATAGATCCTGTTTTTGATGACGTTATTCAAGCCATTTTAGACGCGGAATTATTAAACGAGCAAACTAAGCGCAGCCGACCAGAACAAAGAATGCATGAAATATTGGAAGCCTTAGGAGAAGAAAAAACGCACTTTGGGAAAGCCTTCAATCTCTTTAGTGAACAAGAAGCTATTTACGGATATGGAGATACTCAGGTAAAGCGCATTTATGATAAAGTGATGACTGAGTTAAAGACTAAACTCTAGCGAAAGGCATTCTTTGCAATAAGCTAGTTTCGAAATAGCTGTCTAGCCCGCCTATTCCCACAATTTCAAAATCTGATAGACTTAGAAAGCCATCATCGGTGATGCTAGCTACTTGGTCATTAATCCATAAATACTCAACTTGGCCAATTACTAAAACGCATCCATTAGATTTAATGGGAAGCTCCTCTACAAAGCGAAGTCCCAATTGAATTGGGCTTTCTTTAACAAATGGAGCGTTAAACCCATCGACTTTTTTGTGTGTCAATCCCGTTTTTTCAAATTCAGAAACCCCATCGTCATATTTTGCTGAGCACTGATGCGCTTGTGAATATATGCCCTTACTAATCGCATTTAGACTATACTGGCCCTGATTCTTTAGATTCGAATAGGTTTGTCTTTCAACCGTAAGTGGACGTTGAATAAAACCCAACAAAAATGGATCAGCCCCAATATGCACCACGGAATTAAAAATGCCTAAATTGGCTATTCCATCTTTGTTATAGCTTCCCACTAAATTTGCGCTTTTAATTCCAGAAACTAAATTCAACAGATTTCTGCGGTGGTTTTGATCTAAATTGGATAGTTCAGAAAACGTAAATAGTGGCATAATTCGAATAGATAGTTAAGCAAAATGTGATTATGATTACTAATGTAAAACAAACTGACAATCAAACAACCAAGCTATTTTAAAGATTCATTTCGCAGCTTAATAACTTCGTCAATCCATTGATAATGCGGTGTCTCCAAAGCATCAAAAAGTACGTCAGGTTGTATTCCGTAGGGTATAGACAGGTTTATGTCCGATACGTTAACTCTGGCCGTTGCATACCGTAAGGTATATCGAGCATCGGGAGAAGAAACGTTATTCATGTTTGTTAATCCCAGACTACCAGCAGTTTCCGTCCCGAATAGCTGAACCTTAGTGCTTTGTTTGGCAAGTTCTATGAAGCTTTCGACGCCGTAAGCATTTCCCCAATGTGTTAGAATAGAAATATGTTTTGGGAAAGCAGCAAGCTGTTTTTGTTCGTAAACCAAGCTTTTGTCCAGACTGTTAAAGGATACAAACTCATTTAATGATCTATTAAGTTTTCTGATGCGCTTTTTTAATCGGCGTTTCTCAATTCGGTTCAATGTTGACTCGTCAAACTGGTTGGCATAAAAGGCATTATTTAGTTTTGTAGAACGAATTTCAACGGCGTCGGTAAAAATAGGTTCAGTGTATAATAGTGGGAAAAGCAGTTTATCAAGGTTTACGCCATCACCTATTGTGAAACGTAAATCAATAATTAAATGACTAATGCTAGACAACAACACATCTTGATTCTCAAAAATTTTGGTTAGCCTTTCTGCCTCAAAATCCATGAAGAGAGGGATTTTCAACACAAAGGTGGTGTCATTCCACTTTACTAAAGAGGTATATTTTATATTTTCTAGCTCTACATACTGTGTTATTTGAGCCTTTGATGGGAAAGTAGTGCGCACCCTTTCCCAAAGCCTTGCATTATCAACTGAAATATGATTGGCATCGGCTAAATGAATATGCTTTATTGCCAATTCATCAAAAAACACATTTTTTAGTATACCTTTTCCAAAACCGGATTCATCTAATTTAAAGCGAAGTTTTATCTGTTTTGGCTTCCAGATAGTATTATGTACATCAATATTGAACCCAATGAACTCTCCATTTATTTCTTTTATGCCCACAAGATGATCGTCAATTTTCCAATATCCTTCTAAAGTAGGTTTAGTCAAGTTGGCTACATAAGCTTCAAAATCAGCTAAATCTACGGTTACTTTTGCGAGCTTAGACTGATCAATTTTAGCAAATCGGTCTACTTGTGCGTGTGCGAAAATCCCAATTTTAGATCTTCTGAAAAAGTGCAAATAATAGGTCATAGCTGCCTGACAATCATCAATATTTTTTGAATCTTTAGCCAAAACTGTAGCAGCTACTATTCGCTCCTGATGCGCTTTCTCGCCCTTTTTGTCGAGCACGCTTTGCGCCGCCGCATCGTTTTCTAAAATGGTATCTATTGCCCATTCTAGGGTTTGTTCACATGGATAAGCAAAGACTAAGGAATCGGTTTCTTGTGCGAATAAGAGAGAGTTTGTAGCTGGATATAAAAACCATATTAGTAATAAGACTTTAGCTAATATGGTGCGCAATTTTGGGAAATGAGTAAGATTATGACACATTGGGAAAAGGCTTATTACTAACTAGCTAGTAGAATAATAAAAGCTTTTTATGAAAACAATACCGATTTTAAATACAACAGGACAATATCATAATATGGGTATTGGTAGTATTTAGGAAATAAGTTTGCAAAAGCCTGAACAAAAAAAGCCACACTTACGCCTCTAACAATGTAGCTGAAGCCTCTAATTCAAGCATTAAATGATTCGTCTAAAAATTTAGAAGGGAGTAAATATTTATAGTCAACTTCATTTCCGTATATATTTCACTTGTTTTACTCTTTCTCCGTTTAGAAATAAATTCCCAGCTTCAAATTCTAAGCTATATGAATCAGCAAGCATTTTGTTGTTAGACACCAACAAAGCCTTTGTTATATAGTCTCTTCCAAGTGTTAATTCGTAATTTACATCGTCAAGATGTTTTAAAGTTATGTGGGTATTTGTCTCTGAATTAAAGTACTCACCATTCATTTTTTTGAAATCAAATTCATCTATAATGTTATTTACTTTGGTCAACGAATAAGGGGAGTGATTTATATAATATGCCGTTACTTGCATCTCGCCTTTTGAATTAGTTGTGAATTCTTGCTTAAATGCCGGATCAAATTTTTGGTGGAATATATTATCTGCTTCACGCGCTAATTCAACATCATTTCTGCCCGCTCTTTTTAAAAAAATTGCATTGGCTTTTTTCTCAAATGTAAACGCAAAGTCATTTTCAGATAAATAGGTACCTAAAATTTCACTTTCATTTATAAACATTCCTATAGAAGCTGGTTTTGTCACTAAATAAGTTTCTTGAGATTCTAAGTTGAAAATGACATCAGCCATTTGTCTCGTTTGGTAGTAGGGTATCGATTTACCTGTGTTCGTTAACGTTAGAATTGAAATATTCTTTCTTGGGAATCTAATTACCGTAGCTTTCCATGCACCAGTTGCACCCTCATGGAAAGTATATGCCATGCCCTTATACTCACCAAATTCAATACCATAACCGTAATTAGTAAAGGTTGAGCCTTTAATGATTTGTTGGCTTCGCAAGATTGTTTTCCTACTAAAAGTAGAAATACCTTTGCCTTGTACTAATTTTTCCCATTGAATTTGGTCTTCTAATGAAGAAAAAATATTGCCATCACCACAAACATTCCAAATCCAATTATAGGTTGTCCAGGTGTCAAAATTGAAGTATGCTCTTGCTATATTTCCGCGAATTTTTGTAAAGTCACTTTCAAACGAAGTGTTTGGCATCTTCAGTTGTTTAAACATCTCGTTGGTGTAATCTGTAAAAGATTTACCTGATACTTTTTCGATTAGTAATGCTAAAAGTATATAATTCGAATTACTGTATAAATACTTTGTATGAGTCTCAAAATTCAAATCGGTCTGCTTCTCAAGTAACGTCAAAACATCATTGTTATTAAATGACTTTTCCCACCATGTGTAGCCTTGTAATGACCACAAATCGTAACAATCTCTTATCCCACTTGTATGGTTTAACAAGCTTCGAACAGTAATTTTCTCTTTTATATTCGGATATAGACTAGGAAACCACTTCCTGATATCATCTGAAAGGGAAATCTTTTTTTTGTCAATCAAATCTAATATTGCCAATGCTGTAAATTGCTTGCCATTAGATGCAATATTGAAGCGGGTTGAACTACCTATAAGCGTGCTGTCTGTAAAGTCAGCAACACCTGCATATTTTTCATAGATAACTTTCCCATCTTGAATGATAGCCGTAGCAATTCCGGGTGCATTTACAGTTACATCCTGCGTTGCAATGCTGTCAAGAATACTAATTTGGCTCGAACTAATTTGAAATGCATTTAACCCAGATACTAGGCTAACTAGTAAACATAAAAAAGACAATCTTAGGAACATGATTATTGCTATGTAATATTAGAAGTGGACAGTAAATTAGCTTCTACTAGCTTGGTTAGCGCATCAAATCGTGATTTGGCACGTATTATTTTATGCTATTTAGGTATTCAAGTGGGGTTTGTTCAGTAATTCTTTTGAATACTCTATTGAATGTTGATTTTGAGTTAAAACCACAATCTAGGGCTATTGCTAGTAGGGTATGATGCGCTTGTTCACCTTTTGCTAGTTTCTCTTTTACCGCATCAACTCTATAGGCATTCACAAAGTCATTGAAATTTTTCCCGAAACCTTGATTTATAATTTGAGAAGTTTCTCTTAAGCTCCACTCCATTTTAGCAGCTACATCTTGTAAACTCAATTGTGGATTTTCAAACAGTCGCTCTTGTTCAAAAGTAAACCCAAGATCTATTTTGTGTTGGGATAATTGGCCTTCACTTAATGGTTTCTGAAATGGTTTAGCTTCTACTAAATGATTATTCTCTGCATTGTCTAAGAAAGTACGGGCCGCATTTTTTTGTAAGTAGTTAAGGTTTATAGTGGTAATTAAATGTGTGTAGCCTTTCAAGGTTAAGAAATATATAAGAATAGAAAAGACTAAATAGTACCAATATTTAAGTCCAAAACTGCCAAAATTTGGAAACAATACAATGAAGATGATGCGGGCTGTCAAAATCAGTATCAAACAAATAAGGAATAATTGCACCCATTTATAAATGACACTATCTGCATAACTCAACTCTTGGACAATGCGGTTTTGGTATTTTTTATAGCTCTTTAAGCTTACCATGAAATAATAAATCATAGATAATAAGCCCGTAAATTGATACCAAGGAAGTAAATCTTTATCGCGACCATCTGCATAAAAAAAGGCCTTTTCAAGAATCCAGGCATCACCTATGTAGGAAACAAGCGAGTAGGCCGCATATAGAAAAGCGGGAAGAAAATGAAAGAGCGACTTGCCCTGAAAGTGCAATCTATTGGGCTCTAATACGTTTAGGATATAGCCGTAAAAAATCGGTCCAAGTAAAAAAAGTTGTTGAAAAGGTACATAAAATAAAAACTCTCGGTAGCCATCGAGGGCGTACCAATTCATATAACCAAACATATACGGGCAAACATACAGACTGCATAAAAATACAAAGCTACTTAGCCATTTACCTTCTGCGTTCTCTTCATTTATACTTTTGATTAGTATAAAAGAAGCGAAAAAAAGCCCATTTAGTGCAAAAAAAGCTAAGCTCGCAAATTGTAAATTGAAGTTTTGCATTATTAAAACACTATAAAGCTTAAAGATTTCCAATATCCTGAATGATTTTGATGTGGTGCTTGGTGTGGGTTTTTAAGAATCGTTTAGTAGTAGATTTTTTCAACATGCCAAAAAGATGATGCTCATAATATTGATTTGGCATTAATCCAGGGAATGCTTTTAAATGAGTCTTAGCAGTTTTTATAAGCTTTTGAATTCCTTCAACCGTAACCTCTTCTTTACTAATGACTCTATCGGGGGCTTTAGCTTTGCCCCTCGGGAAATAGGCTGCAAGTAAAGCCGCAGTTCTACTAGCGTTGAATGACCATTTGTACTGGGCTTCTTTTGATCGTTGTATGCTCATAGATACACCCACAATTACACGTAAACTGTGATCTATATGCCAGTAAATACCTCGTTGGGAAACTGCATCATTTACGATATCGGGCTTCGTAATTAAGCTTTCGAATAGCACAATTTCTTTCTCTAGTGGGTATTTCATTGCTGTTGGATTGATACGTTATTTCAGCTTCTTCATGGATTTAGCAATCATTTGCTCGTGTTCAGCCGTACTATTCGATAGATGCGCTTGAATAGTTTCTTTTTCTTGCGAGTTTCGGTCTTGGCTAAGTTTGTGCACGGCTTGTATTTCTTCGACGGTAATGGAAAAAGCCACTAACGCTCTATAGAGCTTCTTTTTGTAGGCTTGGTCTATCTTCTCCCATTTTTCTCTGTAGCCTGCGTCAAAGAAATCTATAGATTTTTCTAAAACCTCAACCACACCCTTCTCATCTTCTATCAGTTTTACTTTCCCATAAATATGAACGGCTTCATAATTCCAGGTGGGCACAGATTTTTCTCTAGTGTACCATTCTGGCGAAATGTAGGCATGTGGCGAATGAAAAATACAGAGCACTTCTTTTCCATTAAAATGCTGCCATTGTTCATTTTCACGCGCTAAATGACTGATTAGTTGTGTACTCTTCTGGTCTGCAGATTGTTCAACTATAAATGGCAGATGCGTAGCTAAGGGTTTTTGCGTGGCGTCTGTGGTTACTATAGTCCCAAAATTGAAGCGTTTAACAAAGTTGAGCGCTTCAATATGATCTTCTAATGCAAAGTTTTTGGGAATGTACATTTATCAGGTATTTGAGACGGTTATTTTTAGGAATTGGGAAGTAGGGACAATATACCTTTACTGAAATTAGAAAAATACAATCCTTGTGGGATATTGGGAGTTTGGTGGTGCATAATTATCCAGCATCGGCCAAGGCGGATACTGCGCCATGATATCTCACCACTCAGTGCCTAATCAATTATTTGGTTGTGTTTTTTTCCAAAAAAAATCCTGGATCAACGCCCCGCCGTAGCGAAACCTTGTCCAGGATAAAAGTTTTAAGCCAATGTCTTAGGCTAGTCTTTGCAGCAATAATTTTTGACTAATAAGATTCTGAATGAGGTTCTCCGCTTACGCGGATTCCTGTTCAGAATGACACCCAGATCGTGATCCTCGCGCAGCGGGAATCCAGAACATGGCGCAATTACTTAGTTTGTCTTTACTGGATTCCCGCATTTGTGGGAATGTCACTCTAGCTTTAATTTCTGACATAATCGCTTAATCATATTCTCCTATAATCGAAGAGTTGCTTAATTTATTCCCCATCTTCCTCTTCAGAGATTTGATCAAAAGGCGTGAGTGGATTTTCTGTTACTAGTTTTTTGTAAGCTGTCCATTCGCCAAATACAAAAGCATTGAGCGTATCAAGTCCTTTATTTAGCTCATTTGAAGCATTATCAATTAAACTTTGCTCGTACTCACCAGGCATATTCCAACGAGAAATATAGCGGCTAGCAGTAGATAAATGCGTGCGGATGTTCGGATTAGGAGAACGTACAATACCTTGTCGGCCATCATTTTGTTCACCTAAGAACTGTTCTTTCACATCAGTTAGTTTTTTGTTCATAGCCTTAGACTGTTTCATCAACGAATCTGCCATGCTATGATTGCTACCTTTTGCTAAAGTCATTACGCCTTTAATTACTTTTTCTGCCTCAGTAATGGTATCTGTGGCTTCAGCAGCTGTGTTCATTAAATCCATTACGACTAGACCCATTTCATGTTGCTTTTTCTTGATATCCCAATTCATATCAGGGAAACGCGGGTCAGCATGAACTTTCACCACTTGGCTTGAAACTTCGCCAGCATAATGAATTTCAACCGTATAGTTGCCAGGCATAACGTCCATGCCGCCACGGTCAGATTGCGTTGGTCTTGGTTTTGGTGCACCTATATAACGGCCGCCTTTTTCACGAAGATCCCAACCCATGCGTTGAACGCCACTTTCCTTAGGTGCTTTCATGCGATAGGTGCGAATAACTTCACCAGCTGTATCTTTTATGTGCACATAAACGCTATCGCCATTTACTTTATTTCCTTCCTTTTTATTTATTAAAGCAGAAATACGTGCATTACTGCCACGATTTTCGCCTTCATATAAATGCCAAGTTGACCAACGGAAACCATCTGGATTTTTCAAGCCTTCTAGCTGATATGCATCAGGAATTGGGAATACTTCAACCGCATTGGTAAGCATTGAAGCATTAGCAGCGGCAGCTCTAAGCGGGCGAATATCGTCTAGCACCCAAATTGAGCGACCGTAAGTTCCCAATACTAAATCGTGTTCTCTTGGGTGAATAACCATATCTGCAACCGGAACACCAGCTGGGAAGTCGTGGGTCCAATGCTGCCAGGTTTTAGCGCCATTAAAACTAACGAATAAGCCGTTTTCAGTTCCTAAGAACATAAGATTAGGCTCTATCGGATCTTGTAAAATTGATAAGCTAAAGCCAAAAGAATCGTCGGCGTCTACAATACGTTTCCAAGTTTTACCAAAATCTGTGGTATGGAAAGCCATTGCGTCATAATTCATTCTGCGATAGTCATTTACTACTACAAAAGCTTCACCAGCATTCTTTGCGGATGCTTTAACTTGAGGAATCCACGCGCCTTGTGGCATGCCTTTTTTCTCTAGATTTTTGGAAACATCTGCCCAGTTTGCGCCGCCATCTTGAGTCACATGTACTTTCCCATCATCAGATGTTGCCCAAATTACGCCTTGTTTAACGGCACTTGGCTCAATAGATAGAAGCGTGGTATGGTTTTCAGCGCCAGTTGCGTCTATGGTTAAACCACCAGAGTTAGATTGATCCTGTTTTGTTGGATCGTTGGTGGTTAAATCTGGAGAAATAACTTCCCAAGTCTGGCCTTTATTAGTGCTTTTATGCACAAACTGGCTTCCAAAATATATAGTGCTGTTATCGAATGGATCTTGAGCTATTGGTGCATTCCAGTTAAAACGCAGCATCATTTCTGAATCTGGATGCGTTGGTTTTACGAACATAGAAGAACCGGTTTCGGTGTCTAAAAGCCCAACATTCCCCTGCTGGCTCATGGCATAAACATAACGCGGATCGTCGGCATCTGGTAAAACATCAAAACCGTCTCCGCCGCCAATTTCTAGCCAATCCCAGTTGCGAATAGGGCTTTGCTGCCATTTATAGCCCGGACCTCTCCAAGAGCCGTTATCCTGCATGCCGCCATAAACATTGTATGGGGTTTCATTATCTACACTAACGTGGTAAAATTGACCAACCGGAATGTTATCAAAGAAATCCCAACTTCCGCCACCATTATAGGTTACGTGAAGTCCGCCATCGGTGCCGTCAAGAATAAAGTTTGGATCTTCTGGGTGAATCCACCAAGCATGGTGATCAGGGTGAACGCCAAAATAGGGTAAGAAAATATCCCAATTTTTACCGCCATCTATAGAACTAGCAACCTGAGAAAATAAGCTATAAATCTTATTTTCATTTTTTGTGTCTACATAAATTTCGGCATAATAGAATGGTCGGTCGCCAAATTGGCCTTTGTTAGTTTGCATTTTCCAGCTTTTACCACCATCGTCTGAGCGATAAAATGCATTCTTTTTAGATTCAATTGTTGCGTAAACAATATCTGGATTTGAAGGCGCAACGGCTAAACCAATTCTTCCTAAGTCACCTTTAGGTAGGCCATCTTCGGAAGTGCGTTTTACCCAATTCTCGCCACCATCTTCAGATACATATAAACCTGAACCTGGGCCACCAGAGTTAAAGAACCAAGGCTCACGCTTATGCTCCCACATTGCTGCATATAGTTTATTTGGGTTAGCAGGATCTATAACTAAATCTGCAGCACCCACTTTTGGGTTAACATAAAGCACTTTGGTCCAATTTTTTCCGCCATCAACGGTTTTGTACACGCCACGGTGCTCACTTTCTCCCCATGGTGCGCCAATTGCTGCGGCCCAAACAACGTCTGGATTATCTGGGTGAGTTATAACACGGTATATATGGCGCGTTTGCTCTAAGCCCATTAGTTCCCAGGTTTCGCCACCGTTCAATGATTTATAAATACCAAAACCGCCATCATTTGAGTTTCTGGGGTTTCCTTCACCAGTTCCCGCCCAAACAATGCTCGGGTTATTTTGATATATAGCTAATGAACCAATAGATTGTACTTTTTCGTCATCAAAAATGGGTTTAAAACTGCTACCTGCATTTTCAGTTTTCCATAGGCCGCCTGATGCAGTGCCAACGTACCAAACACGATCTTGTTTTAGTACAACATCTATGGCGGTAATTCGGCCACTCATTCCGCCCGGACCTATAGATCGGGCTTTCATTTCCTTAAATAAAGATAAATCTACTTCTTGAGCAGAGACACTACTTAACAACCCAAAAACAAGGGTTAGCAGTATGATTATTGACTTTTTCATACGTTCAATTAGGGCTTTGTGGATTGGTTTAACGTTAAAACAAAGCCCAAAGTATTAAAAAGCCATGGGAATAGGAAAGCACCTAGTCTAAATACATAGCAATTCCGTCTAAAAACATTTGTACAGACAGCGCAACTAAGATCATTCCCATCAAACGTTCGATGGCAATTAGCCCTCTTTCCCTAAAAATTTTGAATAGCCATGGTGAGCCTAATAAAACCACAGCAGACACGCACCATGCAATAAATAGAGCTAGGCTCCACTCCACCAATTTACCAGGCTCAGAGCGTGCCATTAGAGTTAATGTGGCCAAAATTGAGGGCCCTGCAATCAAGGGAATTGCTAATGGTACCAAAAAAGGCTCACCACCGGTAGGATTTGCAACAATGCCGCCTTTTTGAGGGAAAATCATTTTTAAAGCAATTATGAAAAGAATAATTGCGCCAGCAATGCTGATGGACTCTTGCTTAAGTCCAAGCGCATCAACTACGTAGCTTCCAAAAAAAAGAAATGAGAAAAGAATTACCAAAGCCATTAGTAATTCACGGATAAGAATAGGTCGCCGGCGTTCTTCTTTGACTTCTTTAAGAATGCTGAGAAAAATAGGCACGTTGCCAAGTGGATCCATGATCAGGATCAGTGTAAGAGTAGCGGTAAGTAGGTCCAAAACAGTAGTTTGTAAAAGCTGCTAAAAAATGTATTAGTGAAATTAAAATAATACCTTAATTTAAATAAGATAAGGACTTAGACATTAGGAGTTTAGGTATTGACGCCATAGGTGTTTATTTGAAATAACGGTAAACCAAGAATACTTCAGTACCTTTTGATTACATAGAAAATTTGCGACCTACCCATTGAGCCAAATATCATCAATTGCCTATAAAAGAGAACTATTTCAAGAAATGGTTTCTACTTCTGCGTGGATAAATAACATCCCATCGTCACTTATTGTGACATCTGGGCTGGAAGTAGTTTATCTAAATAAGGCTTTAACGCGTTTTTTTAACGTACCTGATGACTATGCCTTGAGCAAGTTTACAGATATCCTACCCTTTGTTCATAAAGAAGATTGGCTTGGCCTGTTAAAAATGGTAAAGCTTGGTGATCAGAGCCAGAGCAAGTCTTTTGAATTCCAGATTCGAGTTTATACAAATACAAAAAAGCTGAAGTATGTAAAGGCTAGTACGTCAATTGTTAAGTACAAAGAGACCATATTCTCGTTAACCAGCTTTATCGATATAACTGGTGAAATTTTAGGCTCACAAAGTCTTACTAATATGCTAGATGCCATGCATATAGGTATGGTATTGATTCGTGAAAAGACCTTGGTTTTTTCTAATAAACGCCTCAATCAAATGCTCCCTACTTTCCCAAAACCAACAGAAGGGTTAGAAGATTTTATCAGAGAAAAGTTTGATAAATCTAAGAGTGATATCATGTTCAACAAATTGCTTCGTGAAAATGATGTGGATGAAGTAATAGGGCAAGAGCTAGAGGTTTATATAAGGGGTAGTTATGGAGGTATCAGGTGGTTTTTACTTAAGCGCCTTGAAGATGTGCATTTTAACGGGCTCAATACCGTTGCTATGGCCATCGAAGATATTACCGAGTCTAAACTTCTGCAGTACGAGGCCTCTCGTGCTAATACTTTATTCGAAACCATTCAAGAGCCAGCGGTAATCGCAACCTTTAATGGCTACTTCACTAAAGTTAATCCTGCATTTTGTGAGTTATTGGGCTACACAGCAGACGAGCTTTTAACTATTCCCTACTTAGAGTTTATATCAGCTGAAGACAGGCAGTTTAGTATTGCTGGGAATAAACGCTATTTAAGTGGGCAACCGTCTACCATTAATTCTGAGAATACATACATCACTAAAAACGGCAAACGCATTATCCTGAGCTGGATAGCCGTTCCTGATTATGAGCAAGAGCTACTTTACGCCACGGCTAGAAATGTGTCTAAAGAACGGGCTTATGAGCAGCACATTTTAGAATCTGAAGCGGAGTTAAAACGAACTCTGCGAATTGCTCAACTTGGCAGCTGGAGCATGAAAGGCCTTTGGGGGGAAGAATCTTGGAACTACGAAACCCGTATAATTTTTGATGTTGGCCCAGACGAAAAAGCCAATCTGTCTAAATATATTGTGCTAAGTGATAGAGAACGATACGCCTCCAAAGTTAAGAAGTGTTTAGAGCAGCGCTCAGATTTTGATGATGTATTTCAGATTATTTCCTCAAAAGAAGAAATTAAGTATATCCGCATCATTGGGGAATCTCATAACGAAGAAGAGGCCCTTATAAAGGGTATTATTCAGGACGTTACCACAATCAGGAAGGCCGAGCTAAAGATGATGCAAGCGCTGAAACTGGCTGAAGAAGCAGCAAGATTGAAGAGCGAGTTTCTGTCTGTAATGAGTCATGAAATTAGGACGCCTATGAATGCTGTAATCGGAATGGCGCATTTACTCCTAGAAAACGACCCCAGAGAAGATCAAATAGACGAAATTCAAACGCTGCAGTTTGCTGCCAATAATTTATTAGCACTAATTAATGACATTTTAGATTTCAGTAAAGCAGAGGCCGGCAAAATTAAGCTGGTTGAAGAACAATTCAATGTGCACGATTTTTTCAAAAATATGGTGCGCACCTTTGAGCCTATGTCTTCTATGAAAGGCATAAAACTATCGTACAACATTCATGAAGACGTGCCGCTAGAGGTTATCTCAGATAAAACCCGTTTGAGCCAAATTTTAAATAACCTGATTGGTAACGCAGTTAAATTTACTGAAGCGGGAAAGGTGGACTGTAACTTAAGCTTAGGAAAGATTGCGGTTGAAAAGAAAGAAGCTGAGTTGATTATTGCCATCAAAGATACGGGAATTGGCATACCAGATGACATGCTGGTTAAGATCTTCGACTCCTTCACGCTAGCAAGCGCAGCAACATCCAGAAAATACGGTGGAACAGGCCTAGGTCTGGCCATTACCAAAAAATTGATTGAGCTTTTTGAGGGAAGTGTTACGGTAAAGTCTGAGCCCAATGAAGGAACAACTTTCACCATAAAACTTTCCCTGAATGTACCAGACGATTTCTTGCAGCAAAAAGGCTTAAATATACTTGGTGAAAGCCCAGAGCAAGTTCAGCAAAACTTAGAAAGTTTTGTAGCAACAAAACGCCTTTTAGTAGTTGACGATAATAGAGTTAACCTAAAAATTGTAGGTAAATTCTTAAGTAAATGGTCGGTTAATGCAGATTATGTAGAGTCTGGCTTTGATGCGCTAGATAAACTAACAGCAGGCGAGAAGTACGATCTAGTACTTATGGATTTACAAATGCCTGAACTTGATGGTTTCGAAACCACACGCAAAATTCATGAACTAGAAAATGGCAAATTTAGCAAGCTACCCGTAATTGCCCTAACAGCAGAAGTATTGGGTGGTGTTCATGAAAAAGTGATTGAATACGGTATGAAATACCTAATTTCAAAGCCATTTAATCCTAAAGATTTAATGGAAAAAATAGCTGAGTACACTCGTTAAGTAGCGTTACCAAAGCTTAGAGCGCTAGTGCTTTTGCCAATAACTTCAAGTACTTAGACTGCTTTATTTCAATAGCTCCAAACTGCCCAAGGTGATCAGTGTAATATTGAGTGTCCCATAAAGTAACACCCATTTCTAGAAGTTGCTGGTGGCAATAAACTAAAGCGGCTTTATCGGCTTCGGCGGCTTTTTTGAACATACTTTCCCCAAAAAAAACATTGCGTATTAGTACGCCGTAAAGTCCACCAATGAGTTCGGTTTGCTGGGTGTCTTCTGCAGCATAAACCTCAACAGACATAGCAAATTTATGTTGATGCAACTTAACGTAGCTTTGTATAATGCTCTCAGAAATCCAGCTTTCACTCCTATCTGCGCAAGCACGCATTACCATTTCAAAATGTCGATTCACAGAAAAACTAAAGCGCTGTTGATTTAAAAATCGGCGCGTTGTTTTAGGCGTCTTGAACCCATCCATCGGAATAATGCCACGCAACTCTGGTTCATACCAAAAAATAGGCCCATTATGCTTGTGATCGGCCATAGGAAACCAGCCACTAGCGTAAGCATTTACTAAATCTTCTATGGGAATGAGTTCTACCTGATCTGACATGACTTATCTTTAAGAGTCGAAAACGGGTAAGGCGTTGGGCGTATTATTACTAAATAGTTGAATTAAGGAAGAGATAATAATCACAGAAAAACAACCAATAGCGTTAAACCATAGATAGCCAATATCAACGGTAAAGAATAAAATAAGTACCGTACTTTGCGAGATTATGGTGCCTAGAAAAACCGCATTTCCAGCCACTTTTTTGAAGAAAAAAGCCACTAAAAAGATGCCTAGAATAACGCCATAAAATATAGATCCTAAAATATTCACCGCTTCTATTAGGTTCTCTAGAAGGTTGGCATAAAGCGCAAAACCTATGGCAATAAGCCCCCAGAGAAAAGTGAAAAATCTTCCAGCAAGTACTTTAGAGGCATCGGTGCTTTCTTTCTTCCATAGCCTATGATAAATATCTACGCAACTGGTTGAGCCAAGTGCATTTAGCTCAGAAGATGTTGAAGACATAGCAGCGCTAAACATTACGGCCAATAACAAGCCTACAAAACCTGTGGGTAAATGCTCAAGTATAAAACGGATAAATACATAATCAGAATCCTTGGTTTCATAGTCTTCGTCAGCGATAACTAGTTGTTGTTTTACGGCTTTTCTTAACTCAACAACATTGGTTTCAGATTGCTGCAATTCAGCTTTGGTTTGCTCTATTAGCGCAGCATCAGCTAATTCAAGTGCTTGTAAATAAGTTAGCGAGGCTTTCTCGCGTTCAGCATGTAGCTGCTTCCATTGGCTGTCAAAGCCGTCAACAATATTTTTGCCAGCTTCGGTTGTAGCCAGCTGATCTAAGCCTGCTTGCTTGAAATAATAGGGTCCTGGAGAGAATACATAAAATACAAAAACCATAACTCCAGTTAGGAGTATGAAAAACTGCATCGGAATTTTTAGCACCGCATTAAACATCATACCCACTCGCGATGCTTTGATGTTTGTACCTGTTAAGTAACGAGCTACTTGGCTTTGGTCGGTTCCAAAATAACTAAGGGAAAGAAAGAGTCCGCCAATGAGGCCGCTCCAAACGTTGTAGCGCTCATTCAAATTAAAGCTCAAATCAACCGCATCGGTTTTGCCTAATGCAGCACCAATATGCAGCGCATCAGTAAAGCCAACGGTTTCGGGCATTCCATCCAATAAAAACCAAAAAGCTGCAGCCATTCCTGTCATAATAACGGTCATTTGATGCTTTTGGGTAACTCCCACTGCTTTAGCGCCACCACTTACCGTATAAATAATTACTAAAATCCCGACCACTAAGATGGTAAGGGAAAGATTCCAGCCCAGCACCGTGCTTAAAATGATAGCCGGTGCGTAAATCGTAATTCCTGCCGCTAAACCACGCTGAATAAGAAATAAAATAGCGCCAAGTAATCGGGTTTTTAAATCAAATCGGCTCTCTAAAAATTCATAAGCCGTGTACACCTTGAGCTTGTAATACATGGGAATGAAAAAGGCGGATACCACAATCAAGGCTAGGGGCATTCCCAAATAATTCTGGATAAAGCCCATACCCGATTCCCAAGCTTGCCCAGGTGTAGACAAAAAAGTAATAGCAGAGGCTTGCGTAGCCATAACCGACAAACCTATGCCAGCCCATTTCATGCTATTGCCACCGCGAAGGTAATCGTTTAGGTTGTCGTTTTTCCGAGTTTTCCAGGTACCATATCCTACAATACTAAGCAAAGTAAAGGCTAAAACGGCAATATCTATCGGGTTTAACAGCATCAGTTAAAAATTAAAAGGCTTTTGAGAAAATGTACATTATGACAATGTAGGCCACCAGTAACCCCACAATACCGAAGTACACTTTTGACCAGTTCTTATTTGAATCGACTTCTTTTTGTTCAGGATTTGCCATAATTCTGCTTTTGATGCGGTTGTTATAAAGAAAGAATATTTGCTAATAAACGGTAAGCGCCGGGCACGCCAGCGGGCAACTCTCTGAAGAAAGATAAGCCCGTAAATACCACAGTTCCTTTGCCATGAGAAGCCACAAGTAGCGAGCCTTCTTTCGGGCTTTCCCCAATATCATTCATAGAAAGTATCGGTTGGAAAGCAGCATCCCAACTAGAAGCAAAATACAACCCTCTTTCTTGAACCCAATCGGTAAAATCTGCTTGGGTAATGGCATTTGGGCTATTCAAAACGGGGTTATTTGCTGCAAGAATACGAACTTCGCTAAACTCATCGGTTACTCTATCTCTACTTATGGAGAATGCAAGCGGACCTAATTGATCAGGCATTCCACGGCTTAGTGTGTTGTATTGAATCACGTAATTTCCACCATTAAGCACATACTCATTCAGTTGTTGGCTTGCGACCTCTAATTCATCAGATGCTACGTTATAGGCCCTAATTCCCGAAATAACCGCATCAAATTGGCTTAAATCTTGGCTAGATAACGCCTCAGGCTCTACCTCAAGCACTTCAACGCCCATTTTGCGAATTCCTTCAGCTACTTTGTCGCCAGCGCCATTGATATAGAGCACTTTCTTGGCGGTACTTTGTACATCTAATTGTACTAGTTTTACTTCAGTACGTTTGAGGCTTTTTATTAATGGAAGGTGATCATAAGAAATAACGCTTTGGTGTCTATTGTATTTTTTACCAGCTACTTCTGCGTAAAAAGCTACTTCACATACGCCATTTGCTGATTCTGCTGTAAGTTCAACTTCCACCACTTTTTTCTCGCCTGCTGCCAAGGTGTGTGTTTTTTGGTTAAAATCTATATTCCAACGCTGATTTGAGAGCGCTGCACCCAATGAAAGATTAACCGCTGAATTGGTGTGATTCGTGAGTTGAAGCTGAACATTGAACGGCGAAGCATCACTTTTTATGGACAGATTCTCGTCTACTTCCAGCGTAATTTTAGGCATTATTCCAATAGGCTCAACTACTTCGCCTTTAACCGGATCTGTGTAGCTATGCTCAAGAGGCACATCCACCATAAAGCGCTGGCCTTCAATTTCTAAGCTCCAAACTGACGCCAATAGGGTTGGGTTCATAGGCAAGCCAATATTTGACGTTTTGGCTACATTGTACATACCTATTGCAGCTTTATTTGTTAGCCAGTAGGGCGAAGAGAGCAAGGCATCTTGAGTTATGGTTAATGCGTGGGTAGTTGCCCATAAGTCGTTGCCAATTTCTGCATTTTCTATGCTTTCAACCGCTTCTGTGCCCACATTTAGCGCATAAACTTGCGCATCAATGCCTAACGGATTAGCTATTTCTAAGCGGGTGCTGTAGGTATTTCCTTCTACTAAATTGGTTTCTGGGCTATAAAATCTTGCCGTTAAACCAGATGCTTCAAAAGCCCATTGTACAAGTTCGGCAGCTACTTTAGGATTTATATTTTCAACATTCTTGCTAAGTTTAAGCGCATCAACTACGCTAAGTTGGGGTTTCATTATATCAAAAGAGGCGATGAGTTTTGCTAGAGATGCGGAGGCTTTCTGTAGTGGCGCATTGTTTTGCCACGTCGTAGAAAGCGTTGAGTTAAACTGTTCTATGCTTAACCCATTTTTCCATGGAATTAAATATTCTACCAAAGAACCATAACGCGGACTACTGCCAAAACCCTGGCTTTTATGCTTGCTTCTACTTAGTGCGGCAAGCTCGTCATAGGTATACCCCAAAAGCGTATTTTGCGCCCCAACATCTAGGGTAAGTAACTCAGGATGGCTTAGGATATCTTCTGATACGCCTCGCCAAGAATACGCATTCCAGAAAATGCTTTTTGCTTGCCAAGGCGCTAAGCCATCAGCAAAATGTTCGGGATATGCATTTTTGTCCGCTGCTAGGTCAAAGGCTTCAATGGCTAGTATTGCAGAAGCTGAATGATGTCCGTGTGTGCTGCCACCAGTAGTGTCAAAGCGAGTAATGATAATGTCTGGTTGGGTTTTTCGGATGGCGCGAACCACATCTGAGAGCACTTTTTCTTTTTCCCAGATAACTAGCGTTTCATTGTGATGTTTAGAATAGCCAAAATCGTTAGCACGGGTAAAAAGCTGCTTCCCGCCATCAACACTTCTAGCTTTTAGCAACTCGTTGGTTCTAATTAAGCCAAGATCCTCCCGAAGCTCAGTGCCAATTAGATTCTGTCCACCATCGCCGCGGGTAATGGACAAATAGGTGACATCTGCATGCATTTCATTTCTTAGGTAGGCGATTAGTCGGGTATTTTCGTCGTCTGGGTGGGCGGCAACATAAAGAACGGATGACCTATTTTGGATAGATAATAGCTCATGTAGCAGCTCGGAAGAACTTTTAGTGCTGCGGTGTGCTTGAGAAAAGCCGATTTGTGTATACAGAAATAGTGCGCAAAAAAGAATAGCGCAGCTACGTAGCAATAGCATTCTGTGGGGAAGAGAAAGATTAGGGAACATCCTAGGGGAAACGATTGATGAGGTTGTAATAAGAACTTAAAGAAATTATTTAGATTCTTTGGGTTCTGAATAGTGTTTGTTTGCGGCCTCTAAGGTGTTGTACCAATCTTGACCATAATGGCGAATTAAGGGCTCTTTCAGGAATTCAAAAATGCGCACTTTTACTTTTTTTCCAAAATGACAAGCCGCTTTACAAATAGCCCATTTATCGTATTTTAAGCGCTGAAACGCCCGATCTTTAGTAATTCGGATTGGGTAGAGATGGCAGCTTATAGGTTTTATAAAGCTGGTTTTACCTGCACGGTAAGCTGTTTCAATAGCGCATTTTGCAGTGCCATCTTGGTCGAAATGTACATAAGCGCACTCTTTGTTATTCACTAAAGGCGTTTCATAAAAACCGTTATCACGAACATACTTCCCGTTCATTCGCACGGCTTTTTTTCCTTCCTCGCGCATAAATGGTTTAACCTGATCGTAAATCATTTCAAGAGTTTCTGTTTCGGAAGGAAGTAAGGGTGCCCCAGCCTCGCCTTTCACACAGCAAGCGCCTTTACATGCGTTTAGATCACAAACAAAATGCTTTTGAAAGATTTCACGCTCAATTATGGTGTCGTCTATATTAATAAGTTCGGGAAAATTGTTAGCGGAACTTGACATCTTATGATTACGTACTTTATTAGATTATCTGGATAAGTTAATTGCCTTAAATTTATGATAAGCTTTAATTAAACATATTTCTTTCTTTTACCTATGATTTACGCTGCTGCTATACTCTTCCTATCGCTATTATTTGTATTGCTAAAAATGCGGTCTACTTGGCAAAGCCATGAGGATAGACAAAATTTAAGATTGAAAGAGCTGGAAGAAGAATCGGCTAATTTACGAGAGCGTTTACAAATCTTAGAAGCAATAGAGGCCGAACTAGACCCCTTAGAAAGTATGCGCAACCGCAAAAAGGATATATCGTAATTATCTTTACTTAGTAAAACCTATAGACCCTTATACCATGAACATTTTTGCACTTTTGAGCGTAGCAATGGGCTTATCAACAGTTGGCTTTATTGTTCATTCTTTTTTCTCCTACCTCAAGTTTAGAAGAACCAATGCTCTTGGTGGCGGTAAATCCAAAGATTATGAAGAGCTAGCTGATGCTTTTCAGCATTACATTCGCAAAACCAATAAGCGTATTGAGCATTTAGAAGCTATTAACACACAATCTGATGAGAGCCTAGATCTTAAAGCAAATGAAGACGCTTTTTTGGACGAACATGACGAAATGGAGAATATGCGATCTGCTGGTTTAAAGAATAGCTTAGAAAATCGTTAAAATTGCTAATTTGCGAACACGTTAAATATGGCGTATTTATTGCTTGACGTTATTTGTCTAGAACCAGTACTTGTGAAATCAACAATTAAATAGCTTTATCCTGTTATGAAATTATCTGCGCTCGAGATTAAACAACAAGAATTTGAAAAGAACTTCCGTGGCTACGATTCTAACGAAGTTAAAGCCTTTTTGACAATAGTTGCGGGCGAATGGGAAAATATGGTTTCGCATAACCGTTCTTTGACGCAAGATGTGAAGCATTTAAAAGATAAACTTTCTCATTTTGAGCGTATTCAGGAAGGCATGCATGAAACCCTACAAATAGCCAAACAATCGGCTGATAAAGAAGTTAGGGCTGCTAATGCAGAAGCTAGAACGCGCATTCAAAAGGCTGAGCATGAAGCAGAAAATATTGTAAATACAGCCAGAGCTGAGCGCCAAGAAATTCGACAAAGTGTACTGCGTATGCTAGAGCGCAGAGAAGAAATTATAAATAGCATTCGTTCTTATTTAGAGTTAGCCAATGATTCGTTGAAAAAATTCTCTTCTGATGCCAAACACTTACATTCGTTTGAAGCTGATGAGAAAATGATGCAGAAAAATGAAATTATTCATGAAGAAGAGCATACTTCAGCCTTTCCTGATACCGAAAATGACAGTGCTGAATCCTCAAATGACCGACCTTTGTCAGAGTCCTTTGAGGATTCATCAGCTACTTCAAAAGTAGATGACATAATTGACAAAATTGATTAAGCCTTTCCCCAACACTTTTCGTATTTTTATATGCTTCGGGAGAACAATTAACTAGACAAGCAAGAATGTCATTATTCAACGTTGAAGAATTTAGGCTTGCTCGTAAAGAGACGCTTCAATTTCTTACAAAAGAAACCAAAAATTTTACGCCTGAAATCCTCATTATTTTAGGCACGGGCTTAGGCCATTTAGCCACACATATTCAGGTTGAGCATCAAATAGACTATGAAGTAATTCCCCATTTCCCGCTATCAACGGTTGAATCTCATTCTGGGAAATTGCTTTTTGGTACGCTTTCAGGTAAAAAAGTGGTAGCCATGCAAGGTCGTTTCCATTATTACGAAGGCTATGCCATGCACCAAATTGTTTTCCCGGTTAGGGCTTTATTTGCTATGGGCGCTAAAACTCTATTTGTGAGTAATGCTTGTGGCGGAGTAAATCCGATTTATGAAAAAGCACAGCTCATGTTAATCGACGATCATATCAATATGATTGGTGATAATCCGCTGATTGGGCCAAACGACAATGAATTAGGGCCTCGTTTCCCAGATATGTCGGAACCTTACACCAAAGAATTAGGAAAAATTGCTGAGGAATGCGCACTAGAGCTTGGTATTAAGCTCCATAAAGGCGTTTATGCTGCGGTTAGTGGCCCAAATATGGAAACCCGCGCAGAATATCGATTCCTTAGAACTATTGGCGCCGATGTAGTGGGCATGAGCACCATACCAGAAGTGATTGCCGCTAACCACATGGGCATGAAAGTGTTAGGCTTTTCTGTTATTACAGATATGGGCCTACCAGATGCGCTAGAAGCAGTTGCTATAGAAGATGTTTTGGCTTCAGCAGCTAAGGCTCAACCAAATCTTACTAAATTGATTGAAAAGATACTTGACCGCATCTAACTTTTTTAGCTAATTGCATATAACATTTACGTACTTAAACTTCCGAAATAGAAACTTTATATGAGCGAATACTCTTATCACGACGATGGTAATTGGAATGAATCTCAATGGGAACGCCATATTTCCGACGTCGAAAAAAAAAGCAGCATACTGCGGAAGTTTGTTGAGTCTAGTAAATACGAGAACCTACCTTCTTGGGTTGGGTTAATGGATGAAATGGAATCAGAATTTGACGTCGTAGACGAGTTCGTAGATCGTGAACTTGAGCTCGAAGAAGCTTATTACCCAGATGACGACGATGATGATTTTGACGACGATGATTTTGATGAAGACCTCTTTCTCAAAACCTTCAAAGGATTTTCCGTAGATGGTGGCGATATCCACATGGCCTTCAACGATGCTAAAGCAGATCTTGAGGACGACGATGAAGATGATGGTCTTGACGATGATGACGACGATGAAGATTTTCTATTCGACGACGACGACGATGATGATTTCGACCATGGTGAAGAATGGAAAATGCTTTCAGATGAATTTGCAGACACAGAAAGTGGCTCTATTCTAACACTTTCTATCTACACCAACGCAAGAAATTTAGCAGCACTTTGCGTTCAAGAAATTGAGCCAACTATGGTGATGAATTACCCATTACAATACATACAGTTTGTAGATGCAGTGATGCATGTTGCTTCAAAAATAGCATCAGGCTACTCTTTTGGCTTTGAAGCAGATATGATTGGCGGCAATTTAGTGTACACTAAAAAGGCGCTAGAGAATGCTAATAATGGTCTTGCGTTACTTCAAAGGCAGAAGAAACAATCGTATATCGTCTCAGATGTTTATTTAGAGTTTCATAAGTTATTATTCGAACTCAGAAACGAAGTAGCCCTTTATGTGCACGACCTCCGTAATCGTTTTTTAGCTACCTAATTTGCCTTAATAGGTATTTCAGGGAAGGAAATTCTGATATTAGCAGAGTATAGTAGAACAGACAATTTTTAGCAGTTTGAAAAGCTCCTTTAGCTCTGTAAGCAATCAAGTGAATTAGTAAGTAAGTATTAAAAGCAGTAATTTTTATGAAGCAGTCTTTCAGCCTTGCTGGCTATCCAGCTGTCCGCATTTTATTAATGCTACTTTTGGGCGCATTTTTTGGCGCAAAAGCGACTATACTTTTCCCAGAGATATACATCTCAGCAGTATTCGCCATCTTTTCGGGAATTTTCTTGGCGAGCTGTATTCTAGCCTTCTATCAAAAAACCAAAAGTCCTAAATGGATATTGATAGCACGCAGAATCAATTACTTAGTGGTGCTACTGTTGGTAGGTTTTATTGTGGGAATGTTACACAGCTTAAAAAATAAAGAACTGGATAAATCTATTGCATTTTGGAACAGCCACAAATGGGAAGAGCTTAGTTTCTCAGGAAGTATCGAAAACGTACAAGATGCCGCAAAAGGTAGGTATATCATTGCTGTTGATAGTTTGTACGTAAACCATCAGTTGATAAAAGCACCAAAAGTAAAAGCACTCATTTCTATTGCTAAAAGTGAGCAATTAAGCACGGGATTTAAAAATTTAGGCAAAGGAGATAGCATCAGAGCGGTAGCCAAAATACTGCCTGTAGAAACGAGAAAAATGGCTGGTAAAACATTTGATCAACAAAAGTGGCTTAAGCAATTAGGCGTTGATACAAGGTGGTCTGTACAAACACTTTATGCACATACCAAGACATCAGAAATTTCAATCATTGAGCAGTCAAGAGCTTTTGTGAGTGGTAATTTGCACGCTTTCTTTGCTGTTAGCCCTAAACTATTGGCCTTAGCTAAAGCCATGATTTTGGCAGATAAAAGCTTGATTACCGGCCAAACAAGAAGACTTTACCAACAGACCGGCTTGAGCCATGTTTTAGCGGTATCTGGCTTTCATGTAAGTATGTTATTATTGCCATTATGGTGGTTTATGCCCCGCTTTTGGCTAAATAATAAAAGAAAGTGGCTTTATCTAAGCATGGCCACCTCACTTATGATCTTCTATGTACTGCTAACAGGTAGCCCAGCATCTGTTCAGCGCGCAACTATAATGGCGTGGTTTTTATTAGTAGGCAGATTGTGGCATTTCAATGGCCCACCCATAAATATGCTAGCCTTTGCGGCCATAATTATGATAGCCAGAAATCCGGCAACAGTCTTCGATGTAGGCTTTCAACTTAGTTTTGCAGCTGTTAGCTCCATTTTTTTGGTTTTTCAGCCGATAGAGCAATTATTCTCTCATGATTTTAGATCTACAAGATGGTACAAATGGCTACTAAGTTCACTGCTATTTACCTTTACACTTCAAGCCGCAATGTTCCCATTAACGGCCTATTATTTTGGGGAACACGCGCACCTTGGCCCAATTGCAAACCTGCTTTATTTACCCTTTCTAACCTTTTGTTTGTTTCCGCTTTTTATCGTAAGCGCAACCTCTGCTTTCCTCTTTCCCGCCGCTATTTCTAACTATATAGTTGGGTTATTTGATGCAGTTTATACCCAACTTGAGCGGTTTTTATTCTGGTTGTGTGAGTTCCCAATAGCTACAAATCAGGTAGTACCACCATCATTTTTGAGTCTCCTAGGCATTTTCTGCCTAGTAATTTCCTTAAACTACTGGAGTAAACCTAGAGTGCGATGGAGAGCCATTTGTATAGCTTTATTGTGCTTTAATCTGACTACTTTTAGCTAGTATAAAAGCTTATTTTATGTACAATTAAGTTCTTAACTGCACTTGTCATAAACGACAAATTGCGCTAGGTTATTGAACGACAACACTGAAGTTGCCGTTATATGTTGTACGTATAATTTAGAAATATGAAAGCAAATACACCAGACAAATCATCTGCTGCTACTTTTGAGCAGTCAGTCAAAGAATTAGAAGCATTAATTCAGAAGTTGGAAAGCGACGCTACCCCGCTAGAATCTTCTATTGAATTGTATGAGGATGGGTTAAAACTGATCCATAATTGCAACGATTTGCTTGATCAAGCTCGTATTCGCATTGAAACCGTAGCAAGTAAAGCTACCGACTAGATTCTCGACACTAACCATTACTTGCAGAATAAATTAGCACTATAATTATGGAAGAAAATCCAATTCAAGCTGGCCCTCTACTGTCGAAGGTTAACTACCCTGTAGATTTGAGGAAACTCTCGGAAGATCAATTAGAAGACTTTTGCTTTGAACTCAGAGATTACATTGTAGATGTAGTATCTAAATATGGCGGTCATTTTGGTGCTAATTTAGGTGTTGTTGAACTTACAACCGCCCTTCACTACGTATATGACACCCCAAAAGATCTTTTGGTTTGGGATGTTGGGCATCAAGCTTACGGCCATAAAATCATTACGGGTCGTAGAGATCGTTTTCATACCAATCGTGTGCTCGATGGTTTATCGGGTTTCCCAAAACGCAGCGAAAGTGAATACGATACCTTTGGTGTAGGCCACTCTTCTACCTCTATTTCAGCTGCCCTAGGTATGGCAGTAGCAAATGAGATTGATGGCAACGACAAGAAAGTAGTTGCAATAATTGGTGACGGTTCAATGACGGCAGGCATGGCTTTTGAAGCAATGAATAATGCAGGCGCCATGAATAGCGATGTGCTCATTATCTTGAACGATAACTGCATGTCTATCGACCCAAATGTTGGGGCACTAAAAGAATATTTGACAGACATTACTACTTCTAAAACCTTTAATCGTTTTAGAGATGAGCTTTACGATATGCTTGGCCACTTCAAAAGTGCAGGCGAAAGTATGCGTAAGGTGGCATCAAGATTAGAAAAAGCCGTTACCGCAGCTGTAACACCAGGCTCATTATTTAGAGCGCTTGGCCTAAAATATTACGGACCTGTAGATGGCCATGATATCGAAACTATGGTGCGTGTTCTAAGAGATTTGAAGGACGTAAAAGGCCCAAAAATTCTGCATACCGTTACGGTGAAAGGAAAGGGTTTTGCCCCAGCGGAAAGAGAGCAAACCAAATGGCACGCTTCTTCTAGCCCATTCGATAAAATTACAGGTGAATCTATAAAAACAGTTAAACCTAAGTCTTTAGTTAAAAAAGGACCAAAATACCAAGATGTATTTGGTCAGGCTTTAGTTGAATTGGCTGAAAAAGATGACGCTATCGTTTCTGTAACGCCAGCTATGCCTTCAGGCTCAAGTTTGTGGCCTATGATGAAAGCCTATCCAAATAGAGCTTTTGATGTGGGAATTGCCGAGCAACATGCTGTTACTTTTGCGGCGGGAATGGCAACACAAGGTAAAAAAGCCGTTGCTGCAATCTATTCCAGTTTTTTACAACGTGCCTATGATCAAGTTGTGCACGATGTATGTATTCAAAAATTACCCGTTATTTTTTGCTTAGACAGAGCTGGCTTAGCCGGCGCTGACGGCCCGACACACCACGGTCTGTACGATATTTCATTTATGCGTTGTATTCCAAATATTGTGGTTGCTGCACCAATGGATGAGCAAGATTTACGCGATATGATGTTTACCGCAACTGTCTACACTGAAGGCGCATTTTCTATTCGTTACCCACGTGGGGAAAGTACCGGAATGGATGTACGTAAAGAATTTCAGAAGCTAGAAATTGGTAAAGGTCGTTGCATTCGTGAAGGCGAGCAAGTGGCAATTCTGAGTTTTGGAACTATTGGTGGCTATGTGCTAGAAGCAACAGCACGTTTGGCGGAAGAAGGTATTGAAGTTGGCCATTATGATATGCGTTTTGCGAAACCCATTGACGAAGAAATGATAGACGAAATTCTGCAAAAATACGATCGAATTATTACCATCGAAGACGGCACAACCGTTGGTGGCTTTGGTAGTGCGGTAGCAGAATACGTGGTACAAACAGAAAATGCTATTCCAATAAAATTTATGGGCGTGCCCGATGAAATTGTAGAGCATGGTACCCAAAGACAGCTGCACGATTTGTTGGGAATTGGTCCTGACGGCATTATGCAATCTGTGAAAGAGAGTATTGCTAATCTTTTAGGCGTTAGAGCGATTTAGGGCAACTCTAGCCAGAGCGTCATTGCGGACAATGAGTGTTCATTGAGCGTTCGCAACAGCCCCGACTTGTCGGGGAGATGAAGCGAATGCGATCCGCAATCTTACTCGTGGGATTACCCCGTCGCTGGACTCCATCATTTTTCAGCATAAAAAATCATTTCATGCATATTGATCGGCTTAAAGGTCTTGTAAACGCCCCGGAATTTCCCAAAGGTTTAGCGTGGTTTAATACCGATTATCCCTTATTACTTAATGATTTCAAGGGCAAAATTGTACTGCTCGATTTCTGGACGTATTGCTGCATTAATTGTCACCATGTGCTGCCAGATCTTAAGCGTTTAGAATCGGAATATCCCAATGAATTAGTAGTTATTGGGGTGCATTCAGCCAAGTTTTCAAGCGAAAAAGATTCGGATAATATTAGAGAGGCGGTGCTTCGCCATAAGATTCAACATCCCGTTGTAAACGACTACGAAATGACTGTATGGCGAAATTTTGCCATTCGTTCGTGGCCATCTTTTGTATTGCTAAATCCGGCAGGAAGAATTGTAGGACAAAGCTCTGGCGAAGGTATTTACGCCAAAATACAGCCAATAATTGAGCAGTTGATTGACGTTTTTGGCGCCGATGACATGATTAGCCGTAAAGCGATTCCATTTACACTTGAAGAAAGTAAAGAAGCTAAAACTCTGCTTTCTTTTCCGTCAAAAATTGAAGTAAATAAAGCCAATAAGCATCTATATATCGTTGATAGTAACAATAACCGAATAATCGTTGCAACAGAAAAAGGGGAAATACTAAGCTGTATTGGAAGCGGCGATAGTGGCCTTAAAGATGGATCATTTTCTGAAGCACAGTTTAATCAGCCACAAGGGCTTAGCTATCATAATAACTGTTTGTACGTAGCAGATACCGAAAATCACGCCATTCGGGTAGTTGATTTTGAATCAGGCCAAGTTTCTACCTTGATTGGAACAGGCGAACAAGCAAAGAAATTTAACGTTGAAGGCAATTTCTCTGATATATCGTTGAATTCTCCGTGGGATATTGAGGCTGATAAAGACCGACTATTTGTGGCCATGGCAGGTCCGCATCAGATTTGGGAGCTAAATTTAACGACCCAATTTGCCAAAGTTTGGGCAGGCACAGGTGGGGAAACGCTAAGAGACGGCCCAAGAAAAGAAGCCTTACTTGCGCAACCTAGCGGACTCTGTTTTTATGGGAAGGAATTGATTTTTGCAGATAGTGAAGTCAGCGCTATTCGCTCAGTAGGAATTACGGAAGACGCGGCTGTTCAAACCTATGTTGGCGAAGGGTTGTTTGACTACGGCGATATAGATGGAATTAGCAACGATGTTCGATTGCAACATCCGCTTGCTGTGGCAACTTGGAGGGATCAAATTGTTGTTGCTGATACCTATAATAACAAAATAAAGCTGCTCAATCCGCTAACTAATGAAGTGAAAACCCTTATCGGGACAGGCGAATCTGGGACGAAAGATGGGCTGTTTACAGAAGCAACATTAAACGAACCCGCTGGATTGGCAGTAGTGGGAAATATCCTTTTTATTGCGGATACCAATAATCACCTAATTAGAATAGCTGATTTATCATCTAAACAGCTAAGCACCTTGATGTTTACTAATACATCACTGCTTCAATCTTTGGATTCTAAATCTGAAAAATCTGCTGAATCGAGTTTTACACATAAAACTAGCTTGATTTCTATTTTCCCAAAGAATAACGAGTTAAAAGTAGCCATTAGTTTGCCAGAGAATATGAAACTGAATGAATTAGCCGATTCGGTAGCAATTTTAACAGATGGAAAGAAGACGGTAAGAGTATCTTTAAACGGTTTAGATGGTAAAATCCCGCTAGATCTTTTTAAAACCACTGATGCTGAAGAATTGAAGCTAAGCGGGTATTTGTACTATTGTGAAAAAAATCCTGAGAATATGGGACAATGTTTTGTGCATGAATTTGAACAAAATGTACATTTATCGGATAATAATACGCCTGCAGCGGTTGAACTAATAACTGTAAACGTACCTGATTATGATGCAAATGATCTTTTTTAGATTGTTTATGATCTAGGCAGAGCTAATGAGGGGGATCAAAACTATGACCGTCATTCTGGACAATGAGTGCAGCGAATGCGATTCAGAATCCATGGATTCAATGAAGAATGAAATGAAAAAAAGTAGATTTAATTAGTAAACAAAGCTTGACAAGGGTGAGTAAGATTTCAAAAATCCCGCTATCCGCTATCCGCTATCCGCTATCCGCTATCCGCTATCCGCTATCCGCTATCCGCTATCCGCTATCCGCTATCCGCTATCCGCTATCCGCTATCCGCTATCCGCTATCCGCTATCCGCTATCCGCTACAACTTAATAGACCTCAAGCCGTTAAGCATGTCTATGATCATACCTTCCCGTAAAGCACCGGCAGAATAATAAACCCGCTCAATTGGGCTTCTGTTTAGCAAATAATGGAACAACTGCATGCCAGGAATTATTAGCTCTACTCTGGCAGAATCGGCTCCTTTAAAAGTCATTCGTTCGCTGAGGCTTAAACTGATAAAGGCGTGATAAAACAGATTAAATTCAGCCACACCATAATAATCGGAGGTAATTTGCTCGTTATAAAAATTAACAGCTTTAAAAACTGTTCTCAATGTACCAGAGCAGCCATAAATTTTACGTACGTCAAAGCGTTCAATATCAGCTAAAATAGGAGCGGTCTCTACGGCAAAATGGCTTTCCAAAGCTAAAAGTTCTGTAGGTAAAACGGGATCATTATTCACATAATCTTTAATCATACGCGCTACGCCAAGCTTTTTACTGTGAATAGCAAAGATTTCATTCTTATTCATAAAGATGAACTCAACACTACCGCCACCAATATCAATGCCTAGCACAACTTCATCGTCTAGCTGCACACTGCCTTGAATTCCCAAAGAAATAAGTTGCCCCTCCCGGGTACCGGAAATGATTTGTCCCCTAATTCCTGTTTCTTTTTCTAACTTCTTTAAATAATCTTTACCGTTTTCCGCTTCTCTGATTGCCGAGGTAGCATACGCCATGATATGATCCATTCCGAGAATGTCTGACTCATCTCTGATGGTTTGCAAAGCATGCAAACCTCGCTTCATGGCTTGTTTTGATAGCGGCTTACCCATTCCTTTAGGCGCTAAATCTACCATGATTTTTGTTTTATCTAATAAAACGGGTTCACCAGAATCTGGTACCAATACAAAACGTGCATGGAAAGAATTTGTGCCCATATCTATGGCAACAAGGCGAATGTCGGAGGATTTATTCAAAATCATGGAAAACTCGGGTTGGAAGAAATCAAAAATAAGCGTAAATCTATCTAATGGGGCAGCTTATCCCCAGTATTTTAGATATTGTTAATATAATCGACTTCACTTAATCTTTATAGCATGAAATTCAGCATTACTTTTACCGTTTTACTGGGCCTATTTTTAAGCGCAATGAGTGTTTTATCAGCGCAAAACAACACAGATCGTCTGGTCATTCCTGGCCAGTATTATGTAGAGTTCAACCCTAGTCAAAGAATACAAAAGGGCGTAGTGGGCGCGGTAACGGTATTGCAAGAAAGCTTGGGTAGTTTACTGCTTGAAGAACCAAAACCTTTAGTTTCTGATGAGCAAATAGCCCAGTTCTATGCTAAAAAAAGTGCCGTTTTTACTAATTCTGACCAGCTTTTAACACGTAGCAGGCATTTTTATAAAGTTAAGTTGCGCGAAGATATCCAAACGCTAAAAGAACTGAACAAATTACGTCAAAACCCCGCAATCAAATCTATAGAGCCAATCTACTATGCGAAGCTGAGTTTTGAACCAAATGATCCTGCTTTAACCACTAACAACAACTTAAAGTATGCGCTAGAAACCACCATGAAGTTCTTTGATGCTTGGGATATTCAGCGAGCCGATTCTTCTATAGTTATTGCCATTTTAGATAGTGGCGTAGACTATACGCATCCAGATCTGGTTGACAAATTATGGTTCAATATTGCAGAATTAACAGGCGAAGCTGGAGTGGATGACGATAATAACGGCTTTATTGACGACACAAAGGGTTGGGATTTTTGGCAAGCTGGCGATGTTTTCAATCCTATTCAAGATAACGACCCAATGATTGATGTAGAAGACCACGGCACGCATGTAGCTGGTACCGCAGCAGCAACCCCAAATAACGCTATTGGCTTGGTGGGAACCGGATATAACGCCAAAATTATGGCGGTTAAAATGGGCGGAATTGCGTCTAACCCTACAGCAATTTCCTCAATCCCAGAGGGCATGTTATATGCGGGATTGAATGGCGCAAATGTATTGAACTGCTCTTTTGGCGGCGGCGGTAGTAATGATGCCGTTCAGGCTATTGTTAATGATTTAACCGATATGGGCGTAATTATTGTAGCTGCATCTGGCAATGATAGAAGAGCTTTTATGGGCTACCCTGCCGCTTATGATAATGTACTAAGTGTGGGCAGTAGTAACATTTTTGACGGCATGTCTTCCTTTTCTAATTACGACTTTAATTTAGATGTGGTTGCCGTGGGTTCTGGGGTTTATAGCACAACATTTAGTCCGAGTTATACTACCAAAAGCGGCACTTCAATGTCTACTCCAATGGTTGCTGGATTAGCGGCATTGGTAAGAGCGCAACACCCAAACTGGAGCGCTCAACAGGTTATGGCACAAATTAGATCTAGTGCTAGAGACATATATGGCAAAAATGGCTCGCAATATGCCAACCGTTTAGGCGGTGGAATGATTGATGCACAAAAAGCACTTGGTCCTGCTCTACCGGGCGTTAGAGTCCACTCCTTTGCCTTTCAAAACACCGATGGCACTAAATTGAGCTTGACCAAAGAAGGCAGACTCACCATGAAAGTGGTGAATGATGGCGCATTAGCTAACAACTTATCAATAACCATTAATCAACCAGAAAATTACTGGGATTTATCCTCTGTTCAGCCGCAATCTGGGTTAAGCTTGGCTACTAGAGATACCCTTGAATTAATCTTTTCTATTACGCTTAGAGATAATTTTTCCTTTCAAACAGTGATTCCTCAACTAGTTGTTTCTGTTGAAGATGCTTCTTTTTTCTACGATGATACCTATGTTTTAGAATACAATAATTTGTTGTTTGATATTCACCAAGAAAATGACCTGATTGTGAGTTATGGCGCTAACGGAACCATTGGTTTTCTTGAGCCATTTACGGAATCTGGGGGCCGTGGATTTATTCCTAGGTTGCAAGTTGGTCAAGATTATGAGGAATTTGACAATCAATTATTTGAAGGGGGAATGATGATTACAGCCGGCAGCACCGTTATTTCCTCGGTTCGTGGCTCTCTTCAACCTCTTCGCAGAGATTTCACCCCAATAGAGCTTATACAATTTGAAAAAACCACCACTTCTTCTGGGAATATTTTAACCGAAGGCCGTGCAAAGTTCAAAGTCAAAGACCAATTGGCTTTGCCGCTAGAGGTAGATTTGAGAACCCTAACCTCATCAGATCCGGAGCTTGCTAAAGCGGTATTTTTTGAATACACCCTAACCAACAAAAGCGATTCTATTCAAAGAGATATTAGGCTTGGCTTATTCAAAGATTGGGATTTACCCGATTATGCAGACAATTCCATTGATTGGAGCGCTGCTGATTCCTTACAAATTATTAAAACCCTTGGTGAAAATAAACCATTTATTGCCGTTGCCCATATTGGTAATGTAGCCTCTGCTTTTGCCATTAATAATGACTTCCAAGGGACGCCAGATTCATTGCGGTTTAATATTTATGATGGCTATACCGATCAAGAAAAAATATGGTCGCTTTCTTCGGGAACACTAAATCCTGAGATAGACATTGCTAAAGGAGATGTGTCTGTAGTTTCTGCATCTGGCCCCTGGACCCTTTACCCAGATCAAGCCATAAAAACGGCTTTTGTACTGACTTGGGGGCGTACTAAAGAAGAGATCAGACAAACCGTTGCAAATAGTAGAGCGGCGAACTTGGTTTCAGCTACTAAACCTGGTACCTACACAAATTTGTCGGAATTTGCTGATTCTGAGCTGCCATCTTCACTGGCTTTAAATAATGCTTACCCAAATCCGTTTAACCCTACCACTACTTTATCATTTGATTTAAATAAGACGTCTGAAGGCGTTATTTTAGAGATATTTGACATACAAGGTAAAAGAATGAGTACCTTAGTGAATGGACGTTTATCTGCGGGAAGCTACCAATACACATTGAACGCAATGAATTGGCCTTCAGGAGTTTACTTGGTTAGGCTACAAGCTAACGGACAATCTTTACTTCAAAAAATTTCCTTGCTTAAGTAGAAAAAAAATTAAGCACACTTATGAATAGTCACTACAAAATACGAGACGCTACAGCTAACGATAGTAAATTATTGATAGCGTTAATTTCAGATATTTTTGATGAATACGATTGGGTTTTTGATGCCGAAGATGAAATACCAGATATAGTATATTTTGCGCAATTTTATCAAAATGAATCGGCTCTTCCTAAACTAAAAGTAGCCACTACCTTAGATGGTAAAGTAGTGGCTTGCGCTGGGCTTAAGCTAGATAATAGAGGCGTGTATTTGAGCCGAATTTATGTGACTAAGTCGCACAGAAGGCAAGGTTTAGCAAAATACTTGATCAACGATTTGCTTGAGCTAGCTAACGAGCAAGAAATACGTTATGTGCATCTTTGGACCGACACCCTTTTTACCGACGCCCATAAATTATATGAGCGTTTAGATTTTATATATACCGGACATATTCGCCCATTGCATGATGCTAATGGCTGCTATGAATATCACTATGAACGCTTTTTGTAGCATAGTTTTATGGTTTAAAAGCTACTCTTGCACACTAATATTGTAAACTTATTTAAACTGCTAACCGAAATTATAAAGTAAAAAAAGAAGACTAATGTCTACTACCACTCAACTATTTGATGCAATAATTATTGGCGCAGGCCCCATCGGAATTGCTACCGCAATTGCCTTTGAAAAAGCGGGAATTTCTTATGTATTGCTAGAAAAAGGCTGCATTGTTAACTCCATATTCCATTATCCCATAAATATGACCTTCTTTTCTACCTCTGAGCGGCTAGAAATTGGGGGTGTTCCATTTATATCACATGGCGCAAAGCCTACTAGAAGAGAAGCGCTAGAGTACTACCGAAGAGTCGTTTCTGCATTTAAGCTGAATATTCGGACCTACGAAGAGGTGGAAGTCATTGAAAAAGATGTGTTTTCTGCCGCTGATTCAGATTTCCCGTTTAAAGTGCGAACTGCCAAGGCTGAATATGCGGCAAAAAATCTGATTTTATCTACAGGATTTTACGACACCGCCAATACTATGGATATTCCTGGTGAAGACCTTCCAAAAGTAAAGCACTATTATGATGAGCCGCATCCGTATGCTTACCAAAAAGTTGTGGTTGTTGGTGGTGGGAATTCAGCCGTTGATGCTGCCCTAGAAACCTACCGCTGCCATGCAGAAGTAACGCTCGTAGTTCGTGAAGATTCATTAAAAGAAGGCGTAAAATATTGGGTCCGTCCAGATATTGATAATCGCATAGCAGAGGGAAGCATAAAAGCCTTTTTTAATGCAGATATATTGGCAATCACCAAGCAATCGGTTCTCATAAATGACGCTGATGGCCAGCAACATGAACTAGATAATGACATAGTACTAGCCATGACGGGCTACCAACCTAACTACAATTTTCTTATGAGTTTGGGCGTTGATTTAACAGAGGGCATAGCAAAAATCCCGAAATATGACCAGCAAAGCTTAGAAACCAATATTGATGGCTTGTACCTAGCTGGGGTAATTTGTGGGGGAATGGAAACCGGGCGTTGGTTCATTGAAAATACTAGAGACCACGGCGATAAAATTGCTGCGGCTATTTTGGGAAAGAGGGGCTAAGCCAATTTGCATAGTTCTTCGCATTAATTACTTCAAAAGTAGCCTCTGGATAAAATTTTGCCCATTGTAACGGAACTTTTACTTTTGCTTCCTTCCGCTTAAACTCAAAGCCAAAAATCTCGCCATTTCTTTCTTCTATCCAATCAATTTCTTGCTGTTGATAATAAATTCCTTACCAAAATAGTCTTGCCCACTCTTCTGGCACCTTGAATAATTAACACTTTACCAGCTTGCAGCTCACTTTGCGGCTGTAACGCAATATTTCTATTTATATATTTACCGTCACTAGCTTGACGCAACTACCATAATGAACCACTACCATAAATATTTCTAGGGTAACCAAACATGCGCATTTAGTGATCCCTAAATTGCCTGAGAGCGTTTTTTCAATCATCAGTATCTATTTGTAAGCAAATGATTATTTAATATTTGATGCAACAATTGTCTAATTTGAGCTTCGTGCGATTAATCATTAAAATGCTTTAATCGTTGTTAGAATTGGATAAACACATTATTCAATCAAATTTTAGCTAGTTTCGAATAAATTAGAAGCGGAGGAAGGAAAATCCTTTACTCGCAAAGTTTTGCTCCTAAGATAATACAGGGATCATGCTAAATTGGGGATTTATTGGATGCGGTGCCGTAACAGAAGTGAAAAGCGGTCCCGCCTATCAACTTGTTAAGGGCTTTTCGGTGAAGGCAGTGATGCGTAGAAATCCAGAAAAGCTTGCCGATTATGCGAAAAGGCATGGTATTGAAAAGACTTATATCGACGCTGAAGCCCTGATAAACGACCCTGAAATCGATGCGGTTTATATTGCTACTCCACCTGATTCTCATCTAGAATACGCTTTGAAAGTGGCTAAGGCTGGCAAGATTTGCTGCATCGAAAAGCCTATGGCGGTTAATTATGAGCAAAGTTTGGCTATTTATGAAGCGTTTGATAAAAAGAAAGTTCCTTTATATGTTGCTTATTATCGAAGAAATTTAGCTCGCTTCTTACAAATTAAGCAGTGGCTAGAGAATGCTGAAATAGGCAAAATTGAGCGTATTAATTGGGTATATACTAAAGAACCCTCAGCCGAAGATTTAGCCAAAACCTACAATTGGCGCACCGATAAAAACGTTGCTCCTGGCGGATATTTTGACGATCTAGCCAGCCATGGACTAGATATTTTTGCCTTTTTTTTGGGGGATTATCATTCTGCTTCGGGCGTAGTAAACAATAAACTAGGCTTATATCATGCTTATGATTTTATACAATCAGATTGGTTACATAAAAATGGAATTAAAGGTTCAGCTTTATGGAATTTTGGTGCAAAAGCTTATAAAGATGAGGTAATAATTTATGGAGAGAAAGGAAAAATCACTTTTTCTGTTTTTGGCGAGAATCCATTAATCTTATCGGCTTCGGGAAAAGATAAATTGGTGGAAATAACCAATCCCAAACACATTCAGCTGCCCTTTGTAGAAGCAATGAAAAATCATTTACAAGGAAAAGGTGTGTCTACATCTACCGGAAAAAGCGCATTGCATACAGCTTGGGTAATGAGTGAGATATTAAATTGACGTAGCAGTAAACGCTAGTTTTCTATACACAATTTTACAAGTCAGCACTGTCATCTTCGCGCAGCGGAGATCCAGCAGGTAAAGCCCAGATTTGAGCGTTGAATTACTAGTTTCTTTTGTCTTTGACTGACTGGATTCCCACAGTCGTGGGAATGACTCAAATCGTCATCTTCGTCCCGATTCTCGGGAGTGATCCAGAACAGGGGTGGCTCATTTTAGAGCGTATTTTGTAGCTATACCGTCATTCCATGAGCTTAGGAGTGGAATCTACTTTCTTGAATTTCTGCAAAATTATTGGATAAGCATGACTCCCGGAGGGATTTAAGGTTCATATACCATTATTTGAATTCCTAGCCTTCGACCCCGCTGGGGTCGTTTTGATACTGGTTTGATTTTTTGTTCTATACACGTATGACCCCGCTGGGGTCTTATGAGTCGTTAGTTATTTATGTTAGTCAGAAGCTAATTTCTCAGCAATCTGCTCTAAAACCCTTCTATTAGAAAACTGCTGACAATGGCCTTGCATAGCAGCGTACTCTATTACCGCATCAGAGGTGTTCCCACTAGCTTCACGTAAAGCTTTTTCGAAAACTCTAGTAGCCGGATTTAGGTAAAAATTATCCATATCTGCAGCCCAAATATAGATTTTACCTTGCAGTTTTGGGCCTAAGGTTTCCCAATTATTCTCTACAAGTAGTTTCAAATCATACTTTTCCCAATTCTCTATAACAGATCTGTCAATTGCACCTGTGGTTGGATGAAACATCGGTTTTGGTAATCCATCTTCCCCTTTTGGGCTATATAAAGCGGTGTGCGCGCTAAACTGCCCGCCAGAAGTAACGTAAGTATTAGATTTACCAAGTACGTTTTCATAATTCAAGAATTCCCGCATAGACATCATTGGCTCGCCGTTGGTGTCTCGCATAACTGGGCGCTCATAACCATGCTCATTGGTATATACATTCTGGTCTTCATACACATTTACTAACTGATAATTAGTAAACTCAATAGCATCTGGGCTATATGAAAAAACACCACCAAACACATCTGGGTAGAATAATTGTAAGGCTAAAGAAACCCAACCACCAGTAGAACAACCGTCAACAAAACGAGTTTTTGCCTCAGTTGTACCGCGGTACATTTTTTCAATGTGTGGAATTAGTTCATAAATAAGCGCCTGACCATAAGGGCCATTATTGTCTGAATCTAATTGGTAGCTGTCGCCAAAAGGGCCTTCTCCATCTAAGAAAACATTTATTACTTCAGGTGCATCGTCAGAATTCCACCAATCCATAAAATCAGCATTGCCAGCAATCCGATTAATTCGGTTATACCGACCACCGTAGCCAGAAACATTGTAGCGAATCGGATAGGCTTTTCCCGCATTCTCATCATAATTTTTTGGTAGTAAAACGGTAGCCTTTAGGAAGCGATCTTCTCCCCAAAATTCAGATAAGGCATCACTTTTCATGGTAATCTCGCGCACTTGAGGATGATCAATGACATTTCTTTCTTCTATCATTTCTGCCAAAGTGATCTCTAACGGAGCAGTTAGAGGAAGACTGATTTTTTGCTTTTGGGAGTAAATATTTCCCGGTGCATCTATTCTAGACTCAGATTGGTCTTGATCCCAAAGCACTTGTAGGTAATAATCGCCCGGCTCAAGCTGGTTAAAATTACTCATAGAAGTGGTTTGCCAGCTATTTATATCCGTTATGTTAAAACCCTGAGTGGCTGCTATATCACTAAAATTCTTTGCAAAAAGGGTGTTACCTGCACGTGGCCATGTTTGGGTCCTAGGCTCAACATTTGGGTTAATGTTAAGGAAGACGAACAGCCTTCCCTCTTCAATAAAATCACTTTGTAGCTTTTGGTCGAGCTCAATGTTTATGCTTTGTGATTGAGCATTGCTAGGGGGTAAGCTTGCTATAAAAAGCAGGCACAAGTACAGGGTGAGATTTTTTATCATGGATGTAAACTGAATAGATATGGGTGATAATAATGTAGGCTAAAAGCTTCTAAGCCTTTAAATAGCCTTTGATTGAGTTGTTTGCAAGCATTGTAGTTTCTTTAATCCACAATTTAATTTGATCTTTCTTTTGTGGATTCATACGCTTAAACATCATTATTGAGCTTATAGCAATGATAAATAACAACACAAGTGGAAGCCCAAGCATAGAAATCGCTAAGTATGAGATACCGGCCTTTGCAAAACCCTTTCCTAGATTTAGCCCATCTTTTTTGGTCAGGGATAGTCCTTTTTGGGATGATCTACGTCTATAAAGTACGGCTCCCATTGCGTACAAAAAGGGGAAAATAAGTAATGGGTTTGCCGCAAAAATGGCTAACCCACCCAGAGAGCCTATAGTTTGTAAGATTTTGTCAACATCATCTTCATTAAGTTGAAAAATCACCACAACTACGCTCAAGCCACTAGCAAAGAGCTCAAGAAGATCAAAAGATAGCATATCATATAAGTGATCTTTCGATATGAAGGGTATGTGAGCCGTAACCCAATCGGCCATTTGTTGATAATTGCTTTGATCCCAAGTCGTAAAAGGTAAGCCCTTATTTGTGGAAACATCTTTGAGCATCGCCGATAAATAGGCCTGTACTTCCTGCGTAAAACTATCATCCACTGCGGCATCTTTGATGGAAGTCCAGGCGGAAATTGGATCATGCCCACCATCAAACATTCTATGATTTCCACCGCCAATATGGGTCTTTAAATACTCGGCATCCAAAGCTTTATCATAAATACTAGCCGCAGATTGAGTCATTCTTTCGGTATAATCTAGTAGCTGATCATAGCTAAGAAAAGCCATTGCTGCGGGAAATTTCCAACCAGAAATAGTATGTTTAAACTGCTCAAAAGAGGGTTTGAAGCGATTCATAAGCGATTCTATTGATTCAAAATAGATATATGCAATGCGTAATAATGGTGTAATTAAGAAATAAGCTAGGGGGCTATATTCCCAAAAACACGCTTCAGTAAATCTGTGGTTCTAGCAGCAGGGTTTTCTCTGATGCGTTGTTCTTCATTAGCAACCATAATAAATAATCCGTCAATTGCTTTTTGGGTTACATAAGCATTTAAATCAGGATTTACCTTGCTAATTAACGGAATTTGATTGTAGGTTCCAATAACGTCTGACCAATATTTTGTGGCCTCAACTTTTTCTAATGAGGTACTTACTGGTTCAGAAAACAACGAGCTAAGCTCAGTTGATGTTGCAGCTCTCAGATAGTTTGTAGCCGCTACGCTATCGCCACGAAGTATGGAAAAAGCATCTTGAATAGTCATTTTTTGGATGGCGCTGCTAAAAACCGGAATAGCCTTCATAGCAGCATCTTCAGCCGCATTATTTAGAGAGGAAATCACACGATCCATTTCTTTATTTAGACCAAGAGAACGCAAGCGATCTTCTATAAATTTTGCATCATCGGGAAAAGGAATGCGAAGTTGCGGCCGGGAAGCATAACCATTTTCCTCAGCTAGGGCTTTTGCACCAACCGTTATACCTTGAATTAAGGCTTCTTTAATTCCCAAACTAGCATCTGCTGCCGTTAGGGGTTTATCGCCTTTCATTTCGTCAAATATAGAAACCGCTTCATCTAGCAAATTCGATGAGTTAGCACAAGCGCCAAAGCCAATAATTAGAAAGAGAAGGTAAACTGATGTGAGTTTTTTAGAAGCGTTAAAAGAAGTTTCATCCATGGTTTATAATAATGTGTACGATGAAGAGATAGGTTGTCAACCAGGCGATAAGATATCAAATTATGTATTCTGTCAGAGATACATTGCAATGCGTCTGCAAAAGCAAAATTCAACGGTCACTCGAACAATCTGTGCTATGCGTTCAGAGCGGATATAGCTCTAAAGGTTAAAGATATGGCATGGTATTATTGAGTGAAGTTGAATCTGTTGTAGCATGGGCTGAGTAGGGCTCCTTCATCGGCTTTATCAGTGCGAAAAAGCAATCGATACTGGGTCTAGTTCAATTGCGAACGCAAGGTGGTCGTAATTTGGAGGATGTTGAAAAACTGCCTACAAAAAATCAACTGCCTTAAGGAAAACCCACTGCCGA
>Ga0306871_1000023_pt1 | contig 63363 bp, 53 predicted proteins | sample AntRauMeHopE1497_FD_190447 | JGI IMG/M metagenome (GOLD analysis project Ga0306871, IMG submission 190447) | Saline lake microbial communities from Rauer Islands, Antarctica - Metagenome Hop E1 #497 (v2) (version 2) | ecosystem: Environmental > Aquatic > Non-marine Saline and Alkaline > Saline ... | reverse complement strand
AAAAGTGTCGGTTTCTGGTTTGTACGCAATCCCGTTCAAAACATTGGCAAATGCCCGGCCCTTCATCTGGTATTTTAAAGCTCTAAGATTCACCGAAGCCAAGATTTTACCCGATTCTGGGTCTACAGCTAAGGCGTAATCGCTTCCCCATACATTGGCCCACAGGGTGTCGCCCACAAGCTCCAATTCATTAAGTTTGCTCAATTTGCCCAACCCATCGCGCACCGTTACCTTTTCTACTATACTAAAATCTGCGGCATTTCTTTTTTGCAGCTCAGCAGAGCCATTAGTCATCAAAAAGGCATCTTGCTTTTCGCTCCATGCAAGTCCCCAGCCTTCGCCATCGTAATCAAATTCAGCTATTTTTGCCAAGCTGTCTTTCTGGAAAATTAAGGCCTTCCCTTCCTTCCAAGTTAAAAACAGCAGCGAATCGCCTTTTAGCGTTATGCCTTCCCCAAAATAACTAGGGTCTAGCTTTTGCTGATGATAAATAGCGCCGTTTTCTAACTTCCCAACCGATATTTTTGAATACCCATAATTTCCAGTTCCCTCATATAGAAATCCATTTGAATAGGTCAGCCCTTGGGTAAACGCTTCTCTAGCATGAGGATATTCGCCTATCAGTTCCCATTTTAGTTCAGGAATATCCCCGCTAAGTACAAAATTTGCCGCATCGGGTATGGCTTCATCATTCCATAGATATCTGTGATATTGGTCTTTAAAGTACCACAAACAAATAGCGCAAATAATCAGGGTTATTACGGTAGAGCGTAAGAAAATTTTATTCAAAATGGGATTAACTACTAATGGATTTTAACTTTTCCAAAAAATAGGAGTTTTCTAGCAAGTGTACTAAGATTATGCGTTAAAAAACATGTGCTTGCGCTACCAAATCTGTATGAGTAGATTCTTTGGTCTTTTTAAGTCAACAAAATCCTTGTTCTTTTTTATTAACAACCCCTAACAAATAGTCCTATGAGTCAAGAAACTCAGTTTTTAGGCCATCCGCGCGGCTTAGCTACCCTATTCTTTACAGAAATGTGGGAGCGATTCAGCTACTACGGCATGCGTGCCCTCCTAATTTTATTCATGACTGCCGCTGTTGCAACCGGTGGTTTAGGCTTCGATGATAAAACCGCAGGCGCTATTTATGGCCTTTATACTATGGGTGTTTATCTGCTAGCCCTACCTGGTGGTTGGTTAGCCGATCATTTGTTTGGACTAAAAAAAGCAGTTTGGTACGGTGGTATTGTCATTACAATAGGTCACTTTACCATGGGTATTCCAGGAATTGTCTCCCTATTTACGACCGACGCTTCGCATGACGCCCTTTCTTCCTTAGATCTCTATACCTTTTATATTGGCTTAATTCTAATTACGGTGGGAACTGGCCTGCTAAAACCGAATATTTCTTCTATTGTTGGTGCGTTGTACAAAGACACGCCTGAAGACAACGCCAAACGCGATGCCGGATTTTCACTTTTTTATATGGGAATTAATTTAGGTGCCTTAATTGCGCCTATTGCTTGTAGTTTTATGGCTGAATACAATTGGCATCTTGGTTTTGGACTCGCCGGTTTTGGTATGGTTTTAGGACTTATTCAGTACCGAATTACCGACCATTATATTGAAGATGTTGGTAATGAACCACTAAATCACACTCCTGAACAGTTAGCCAAAAAAGCAAAAATTCAAAAGTCTGCATTGGGTGTTTTAGCCTTTTCTATTCTTTGTATAATCCTATTTTTTACGGGTATTATCCCAATTGATGCGCCAACTCTGGCCAATGCTTCTGGTGTAATTATCGCCATTGTTGGCGTGGCTTTCTTCGCTTATATCTTATTGCGAGAAGAGCTAAACGACAGCGAGCGCAAGAAGGTAACCGTAATTGGTATTCTGTTAATATTCTCTGCTCTATTCTGGTCGGGTTTTGAGCAAGCAGGTTCTACCCTAAACCTATTTGCTGAACGTTTTACCGATCGCAGTATATTTGGATATGAAATTCCGGCTGGGGTTTTCCAGTCAGTTAATTCGATGTTTATCATTCTTTTCGCTCCATTCTTTGGCGCCATGTGGGTTTGGTTAGCTCGTAAAAACCTAGAACCTTCCTCTCCGTTAAAATTTGCTTTTGGCTTAATTCTATTAGGTCTTGGCTTTGTGGTAATGTATTTCGCTGCAAAAGTAGCTGCCTCTGGAGATCTTGCTGCGCCAACTTGGTTAATCTTTACCTATTTGCTGCATACTTTCGGCGAGCTATCGTTAAGTCCTGTTGGCTTGAGCTTAGTTACCAAACTTTCTCCACAGCGGTTAGTTGGTCAGATGATGGGAATGTGGTTCTTATCTGTATCGCTGGGTAACCTATTTGCGGGTTTAATAGCCGGCCATTTATCGGGTGGAAGCGAAGATGCCTTGGCACAAATGCCTAGCCAATATTTAGTTGTAGTAGCTACTACCGTTGGTTCTGGATTAATCTTATTAGCCTTGGCACCAAAAATTCGCAAATTAATGGGCCACATTCACTAAAAAAGGTCATTCCGCATCAATACGCTCATCTAGGGTTTACTATCGTAGGGAGTAAACGTACCGAGATTAAGCGAATTTGATGCTAGGAATCCAGAAAAGCAGATTATAGGTGCCGACTTCAGTTTAAGCGGCACTCATTGCCAACGTTTAGGTTACAGGTGACGCTGCACTGTAGCTTACAGCTCATCTTCTTTCTATCGTTAAGCTACTATTTAGACCCCATCATCTACTAGATAACTATCTACTAAATCACTCGATTCCCGCATTCGCGAGAATGACAAGAGTACAACTTGTTCCATCATCTAATGGATAAAAAGGTAACTAGATAACTATCTACTGTATCGCTATTTCACTATCCATTAAAAAAATCAATTCAATACAAAAAGCTTCTCAAGTAGCTCTTCATACGGCTCAGCCTCATTAAAATTGTGGTCTACATACCAAGTTGTTACCACTTTTAAAAAACTAGGTTTATTGTCTGCATACACCAGTTCTAAGGTTACATTTCCAAACAATTGATTCAATTTGCCTGCTTCCTGATTGGTGTTTAAATAAACATTTGGCTTCATATAAAAGCCCTCTTTGGTCTGCACAAAACTACCTTGATCTTCCAAAACTCGTCCTGCTTTTTGGGGAATATATCCCAATTCTCTCAAACGATTTTGCACGTGATATAGCAGGAAAGGTAAAGCCTCTTTTTTAGCTGTTTCCTCATTCATAATAGCAAAACCTCTTGTTGCATCCATAGAAAAGCACTGAATATGATCCGGCCCATCAATTCCATTTAACCGCAGATTAATGCCGTCCTTTAGGTATTGCAGCCAAAGAATGGTTTCCGTTTTTTGAATCCACTCTTGGTAGGAAGCAATAAATTTGGTTGAGTAGGTAATTTTTTCTTGAATGCGTATTGGTGAAGCTTTACCCGCATTATCTTTACCAACAGCTTTGGTTGAAGCAAAAACACGTTGAATTACTTGATCAAAAAAGGACATGAAAAACTATTTATACGGTGGGAATTGTAGCAGCAAATGATTTTCTAGAAGTTCCTAAATAAACCTTTAACCTATCAATAACATTCCTTATTTTGTAGTTCTGTACCAAACACTACTCTATTTCATCTGCCATTATGCTGCATTCTAAGACATTTTCTAGCCTTTTTACTTTAAGTATTCTTCTCATAACACTTGTGGGTTTTGGCTGCTCACAGCAAGGTGGCAACGAAAATGAGCGTGCTATTGTAAAAAAAGAAATCGTTTACAGCGTACCCGCTATTCACTGCGATGGCTGCGTGCGCTCCATTACTGATGCACTCACCGATCTTCCAGGAATTGACAGCGTTAGTGTGCAATTAGATAGCTTCACCGCTTATGTACGCGTTGATACCACCCAATCTGATGCGGCAACCGTAGCAAAAACCATTGATGGCTTGGGCTATACTTCTACTAGGCAGTGAGGTTTATGAATTAGGTCATTTTATACATTACTGGTTAGTATACAACCGAGAAAATACGCAGTCTGAAGCTGCACTTTTGTAGCCGACTGTGAAGAGTATTGAGCCTAATATGACTTCCCAATGTCTTTCACGATACGCCAAAGCCTACCAATCATTCTCAGCGTCGTAAGAATCGAGTAATTTACCTTCTAAATCGAATATAAATATATAGTTGTGTAAAGAATAACCTGCTATATATAAAGTCCCTAAACCGTCGGCAGACTCTTCCTCAGATTCAAGAAGTTTGAAAGCAGGCCCCTGTAAAAATAGTTTATAATATCTATCATTGTTCTTAAATACATAGGTCGTAAAAGAACTATCAATTTGACGAATTTTTGGTACAAATAATTTATTAGTAAATACTGAATCCGATATTGAAACTAAATTATTAAGTTGTATTTCAGATTTTTGTTTTGATGCAATATGCTGTTCAAAAAAACTTTGCAATCGTTGCTTAACCTGTAATGTGTCATCTACAATAGGTTTAGCTTTTTGCGCATACAAACTCGCAGACACAAGCAATAGTGTAAATAGCAATGTTAGATTTTTCATAATAGATTAGTTAAATTAATATTAGAATATCACCAATCATAGTCCATATCATAACTCTTTATAAAATTTTTGTTTTTATCAAAAATCATTAAAATATTTCGGATGTTACCGACATAATTAAATGTGAGATTTCTAATTTCTTCATTTTTTTCATCTAAATATGTAGTGTGACGAATTATAAATGGTTTTGTTATTAACAATTTATAATAAAAATCACCATCTGTTAGCGTAATAGTTTTGAATTTTGTGTTTTGAATTTTTTTCTTCAAAGCTGGTAGTTGTAATTCATCTATAATTAAATCATCTATTATCACTATATCATTTATGGATGATGTATTTTTGATTTTTTTCACATCATAAATAGAGCTGTTAAGAAATTTTATTAGCCTATTTTTTACATCAGTAGTATCTAATATTGAGCTACTATTTTGCTCTTTATCTTGAGCATATACACAAACAGGTATTAGTATAAAGAATATAAAAATATTTTTTTCATTATTGTTCTCATAGTTCTTAATAACCACAACGATTATGTGTTTCAGAGTAAGAGTTTGGGTTTTCTGAATTAATGATTTTAATTTTATTCTTATCAATAACATAAAGTGGTTTACCAGAACTTACTACAAAACCTGAATCTTTATCACTTGGCTCTGAAGATTTATAATAAAGTCTATTCGAACCTCTATTTTCTAAGCAAACTTGATCTATTATCTGTTCTTTATCTTTAAATGGTTCCACATGTAAAAAACCTACAGTGTAATTTTTACTGTATTTAATACTAATATTTTCCATATGACATGAAGATATTACACCACCCGTAGCTTCTATAAAAGTATAATCATTTCGACCTCTCCATTCTATTGCCCAGAGACTTTCTCTTCGCTCGCTCTGTGCGAGAGGATCACTATTATCATTTTTTGTTGAACAGCAGGGTGATCAAGGTGAATATCGAGAGTATGACATATTAGTACATCATAGGCTACTTCTTCTTCCTCACAGGGCCACATCTCAAAATTTTCTACGATAAAACAGTCTCCATTACTTGAGCTTGAACCAATGCCACCGCCAGTTGCCGAGCCAAATGGATCCCAATTAAGTGTGCCCTGCTGCTGAATAACCGCGCCACTTACTTCGCTTCTTGTGAAGATGGCATTGGACTTCTGTAGCTCGGCATGGCTAAACCGGGTAAGGGCGTTTTGTAGGAGATCACTGACTCTTCATTTTCCTCACTAACATTAACAAAAAGAGGACCCTAAGAGCTAAAAGCCTCGTTCTGAGTAAAATAGGGGGGGGAGTCATTTATTAAACGAATAGGGTCAAATTCACAACTACACGAATTAAATAAATAATTGGCAGCTTGTCAATAAAAAAAGGTGGCTGATCAAAGAATCCATTCTTCAATCAACAACCTTATATTTTTGATAGTTAGGTATGTATATCGACCACCGCTTTAGCGAGTTTGATAGTTCCACTCTTTCATTCATAGGTAGAAAAAGTGGAAGTTCGTCAAAAACCTACCTATAGCCCTCGGTCGTCGAATGCTTAGTTACAATCCAAATAAACCGAGATTAAAACCCAATGCTTACTTGAGCTTGTAGATGTCGGCCAGCTTGTGGGTATAAATAATTTTCTCTTACTTCATTCTGTAAGCCAGCAAAATAGCCAAACGTATAACCGTTATTTTCAAACTGCTCATTGAACACATTTCTAGCACTAATTAGCAGTTTTATAGTTCCCAGTTTTTGCGTTTCCCAAACCTTTGACAACTGTATATCATTGATGAAATAAGCATCTAAGGCCCGATTTTCATCAGAAGTGTTATCTAAAAATTGCTGACCTACATATTTAGCTAACCAACTAACTGAAGCACCGTTAGCTAAAGAATAGGTAAACTGACTATTAACAATGATATTTGGGGATAATGCTATATCGGTATTACTGTACTCATTGCTAATGATATTAAATTCATCAAAATTCACCCCATAATCATATAAATACTCTGTAAACTCGTCTATGCGGTTCTGACTTAAACTTAAATTCCCAGCCCATTGCACTTTCTTGGATAGTACTATACTTCCATCAAACTCAACACCTGTTCTGTAAGATTGATCTACATTTTGACGAATATTTGCCCCAACATCGTTTAGCTGCCCGGTTACCACCAATTGATTCTGATAGTACATCAAGTAATAGTTTGCTGCAAACCTATAGGTTGGTTTTTCAATTTTCAGACCTAACTCATAGTTGTATAGAGACTCATGCGTTGGTTTTAGATTGGCAGGAGCATCAATAATATCTGAACGTACTGGCTCACGATTAGCTACAGCTATTGAGCTATATAAACTAGTACTTTCACTGAATGTGTAGTTCACCCCAGCTTTTGGATTAAAAAACAACCAATTTAAATCTTCCCCAAGTACGCGTAAATCGTTATCGGTTCCTGAAATTTCATAATTGATGCTTCGCAACTGAAGATCTACATAACCTTGTAGTTTGGTAGTAACGTTGCCCGTCCATTTTGCATACATAGAAGCGTCGTTTTTATTACCAATTCCCTCATAATATCTAGAACGGATTGGTACGGCAGCAAACTCAGACCAAATTACTTCCCCGAAATGGTCGCCTTCATACTGCTGAACACTTCCCCCAAAAATAATGGACTGATTGTCTTTTGGGGTCCAGTTTAGGTTCCAAGTTCCCACATAAGTGTTGTTTCTTAACCAACGTCTGCGAATTAAATCAGTTGTGGTGATAGAAGGGTCTACAGCTGCTGGCCTAGTTAAACCATAATCTGCAAAGGCATCATCGTTTCTAAATTCCTCGAAATAGCCTCTACCTAAGGTGTAATTCAACCCTATATAACCATCTAAATTGCTGGCCAGTTTTCTAGAAATATGCAGTTGGTAGTGATCCTGACCATAATTATCTACCTGATTATCGTAGGTATAAAAATTGAAGGTACGACCGTCATTCAGCAAATTTTGGGCTTGTTCGTCGGTATAGCCATTATTAGCAATGACTTCAAGCATGCCTTCACGATCGTTTTTTACACGTGCCTCTGGTGTTCCATTCCAAGCCTGATAGGTTTCTTCAGCACCGGCAAAAGAAATCAGTTTTATCACGGTTTTTTCATCGGCATAAGCTGCACTTAGGTAATATGACTGTAGGTCGGCGCGGGCTCGATCTATATATCCATCAGAGGCGATTTTGGAAAGGCGGCCACCAAAATACCAGTGATCATTCATTTTTCCTGTTCCCCACTCAAGGGTATGTCTGCGCGTATTGAAAGCACCAAAACCATTGGTTACGGAGCCATAAGCTTCCTCGGTAATGTCGTTGGTTTGTAAACTAACGGTTGCCCCAAAAGCGCCAGCTCCGTTGGTTGAGGTTCCAACCCCACGTTGGATTTCAATATCAGAAACCGATTGCGCGATATCGGGCATATTCACCCAAAAGACACCCTGTGATTCCGCATCATTTATAGGAATACCGTTAACCGTAACATTAATACGAGTTGGATCGCTACCACGAACACGAATTCCTGTATAACCAACTCCGCCACCCGCATCAGAGGTAGAAACCACAGATGGCGTAGATTTTAGCAACATTGGCAAATCTTGACCTAGATCTATTTGCTCTATGGCTTCCTTACTCAATACGGTATAAGTGGTTGGCGCAACGCCTTGGGCGCGAATACCTTTTACCATTAAATTACCCTGAAGTGTTAACGTTGTAGGTTGCATTTTAACCCGAACACTGATATTGCCCTCTGATTTAAGTGCTACATCTTGCATGGTATTTTCAAAACCCAAGAAACGCACCATTAGCGTAATAGTGCGGTTAGCTAAGGCTGTTGCGTCTAAAGAAAAACGACCATTAACGTCTGTAACGGCATTTAAGTAAGCGTTGCCTTCAAGTTTTACCTGAATAGTTGCACCAGGTAACGGTTCATTGGTGGTAGCATCTTGCACAATTCCTTGGATTTTTTGCGCAAAAAGTGCTGATGTTGAAAAGAGCTGTGCACTACAAATGAGCAGTAGTAGAGCAGCTATTTTCGTTAAGGAAGCAAAAATGAGCCCCTTTGATCGGTCTACAAATGGGTTTTTAGCCCCTAATTTACAAGTATGAATTAATAAAGAATCCTTCATTTCCATTGATCCGGTTTGTTTAGTCGGTTTAATGGAAAGAGGAAGCCAAAGGCAAAACGACCTAAGGTGCACTTAACGAATTAAGCGACACATTACGCCTTTTTGGTTTTCCTACGCCCGCATTAACGGGTTCAGGTTCTAGAGTTTAATCTCAGCCTTACGGCACCCCTAACCAAAAGTCAGATTGTGAAGGGGTAAGATATAGGCTTATTTGACTAAACATCAATAGCTGGGGGAATTTGTTTTCGAGGCTTTATAATTCAAGATTCATAATTCTGGTCCTAAATCTCACTCACGGTTCAGGGAGGAATTCAGAGCGCTGCCCCGTCTTTGCGGACAGCAGATTGCGTTAGCAATATGTCTGATCCACAATCCAAAATGAGAGAAATCGTGTTCGCATTGCGAATGTACCGAGATGAAGCTAATTTTGATTAACAATACCTGAGATCCTGTTATCCGCGGCGAACACTCGTTTCACTCGCTGTCCAGAAAGACCTTATTCCCGCTTCTTTCCTATCTTTTTTAGCATTTTCTTAGTGTGTTTTTCTAATCTTTTTTCTGCATCAATAACTATAAATTCTACATCTCTTTTTATAATTTCACTGTTTTCTCGATCTTTTATTTCTAATTCTAAATTATACCTCCCTTCTGCTAAATCAGCCAAATCAATGGTTAAATCCATTTTATGGTTTTTACCTTGGGCTAAAAAAACAGACCGCACATCACTTCGGCTTTTTATATCTCGTAAAATGCCAATTGTCCCGGCTTTTTGCAGGTTATAATTCAATACAAAACTGGGTGCGTCTCCGGCTAAATTATACACTTCAAAATATAAAGATAGGTCTAGACCAAGTGGTAGTTCAGCAACTTCAGGCACCCAAAAAGGCAAATTGTACCTACTGCTTTCTGTAAGTGCATCAACATCATTAACTTTATAGCCAAAGATAATATCGCTGAGTAGGGGTTTACCCTCTTCAAGCTTTAAAGATTCAGGAAGTGCATCCTCGTTTAAACCATAAGCAATAATACCCGTCAATGCATCTATTGGTGCATTTTTAGGAGCTTTTAACTGTTTAAGTAATGCCCTAAAACGTATTTTAGCGGATGGTAAGGAGTCTGTTTTCAACGTAAAAACCGATTGAATTGGGTAATAACCATTGGCTCTTGGATTAGGGATAATCGTAATATTTGGATTATCTAGTATAGGCGAAGAACTAACCCCATTTTCATCAACAAGCACTAAACTATGCCTTAGTTGTAAGTCTGTATCGAAATTGCCTATACTTTTTAATGCTGGACCAAATAGTGCCGGTATAGGATTTGAATACGCAAAGAGTATGTTTTCACCTTCACCATTATCGTTTATAAAACGAAATGACCGGCTATACGTATTAATAGCTAATTGTTTGTCATCCATTAAGGTAACGGCAGCTAATTGACTATGAGAACGTCTTTGTTGCATTGTAGTCATAACTCGCTCTTTTCCGGCAATATTCATGCTTTTATTTTTATTTGAAACATTAAAAGCACCATTCATATCACTCTCCATACTCATGAGCCTTTCCTCCATAAGCGGATGAAGATCTTGTAATTCAGCATACATACTAGCTATTATCGCTGCTGTTGGGTTCAATCCATACAGCCTGTTAATAGGTTCAGGGTCATATCTCATTAATATGGCTGGAATAATCTCATCGGGTGAGTTTAATTTGGTAAAACCTGTGCCTTGGCGTTTTCCAAATAAAAACAATGTTTTTGGCTCTTCCCGGCTTAAATTATCATACACCCAAACCTCAATACTTGGGTCAATGAAATATATTCTCACTGTTGAAACCGTCTCATTAATTATACGTGTTTCAATAGACTCGCCGTAAACTCTAAACAACCAAAAAGCTAAGTCATCAAAGTCAAATCGAACTTCTTTCTTAATAGTTGGTATACCATATTTCAATAGTTGCACAGACCGAACATCTATATCTCCTAAAAAGCCTACCCGTTGAAAATTATCAAGGGAATAGGCCAATCTTTTACCAAATACTAAAAGGGCTTCATTAGCTGTAGAGGTGGGGTCTGGATCTAAATTTTCCCAAAACCTCACTAAATAGCTCAATTGATCTTCTGAAGATACTATTTCTTCAAAAGCGCTTAGTTCATCCTTTTCCATAAGAGCTTTTGTTGCACTTAAAACAAAATTAATGGTAGAAGAGGCTTCTTTGTTTCTTAAAGCAGTAGATAAATAAGTATAAAACATTTGTGTAGCTGCAACACTATACTGTTTCTTTTGCTTCAAGCTCGTTTGTATTAAAAAGTACAGACCTTGATCTATATCATTTCTTGCCACATTCTTTTGTGAACTTTTTTTAAAGTAGGTTTTATACTCTTTTTCGAAATCATAAACAAATGCTGAATCTTTATAAACCTTGAGTTCTTCTTTGCTCACTATTTTTTCAGAAGTACTACAAGAAATTGTAGCAAAGACAGTTATGACTATAATTAGAATAGATGTAATAAGAAAGCGCATATTCTAATACAAGGAAATTATAAGAATTTGTTTACATAGACTATAAATATAGAATAAATGCGCAATAATTCAAGTGACTGTAATAAATCATCAGCATAATTTTAAGACATCTAGCATTATTGAGACTTATATAATCGCCTAATCGCATTCTCTCATAATCATTTAATAGAGATAAAGAGATCCTGTCCGCCGTGGCGAATACTTGTTTCACTCGCTATTCAGGATGACGCTCTAGTTAGAATTTTTTCGTTTAATCATATAATCGATTAATAGAAACACCCTCTAACTAGATCCCTAGCTGACGCATATTGGTGCGGGAAGACCCTACTCTCCCTGCCTACCCAATCTTTTTCTAATTTTATTCGACTGATGTTGAAGTCTTTTTGCTGCATCAATTACTACAAATTCTACATCTCTTTTAACCGATTCTCCGCTCTCTCTGTCAGTTATTTCTAGCTCTAAATTATACCTTCCTTCCGCTAAATCAGCCAAATCTATAGATAAATCCATTTTGTGGGTTTTACCTTGTGCTAAGAATACAGACCGCACATCACCTCGGCTTTTTAAATCTCGTAAAATGCCTATCGTCCCGGCTTTTTGCAGGTTATAATTCAATACAAAACTTGGCTCGTCACCAGCTAAATTATATACTTCAAAATATAAAGATAGGTCTAGACCAAGTGGTAGTTCAGCAACTTCAGGTACCCAAAAAGGCAAATTGTACCTACTGCTCTCTGCAAGTGCATTATACTCCTCAGTCATATAGCCAAAGATAATATCGCTGATTTGGTGTTTAGCGGTTTTAATCTTTAAAGCTTTGGGAAGATTATATTCATTCAACCCATAAGCAATAATTCCCGTTAAAGCATCTATAGGAGCATTTTTAGGAGCTTTTAGCTGTTTAAGCATCGCCCTAAATTGTATTTTAGCTGGCTGTAGTGAATCTGATTTTAATGAAAAAACCGATCTAATTGGATAAAAACCATTAGCCCTTGGATTGGGTATAATGCTAATACTTGGTTTCTCAATTATGGGCGAAGAACTAACCCCATTTTCATCAATAACCGCTAAACTATGGCTTAATTGCACGTCGGTATCGATATTAGCTATACTTTTGGATACAGGGCCAATAATTGCCGAAATAGGGTTTGAATAGGCAAAAAATAGCATTTCAGATTCACCATTATCATTTAAAAAGCGAAATACCCTACTGTATGTGTTGATTATTAATTGGCTGCCTTGCATTAGTTGAATTGCTGCTAAACTACTGTGCGATCGCCTTAATTCACCTGCGGTAAATGCCCGTTCTGCTCTAGCGATATTCATGCTTTTACTTGGCCCTTGGTATCCAGCATCAATAGATTGTTGCAAATCTGTGAGCCTTTGCTTTATAAATGGATGGATTGGTGGCAACTCAGAGTATATACTTGCTATAATTGCTGCCGCCGCATTTAGCGTAGCGCCTTCTCTATTTGCTGATCTGTTGTTAGTATCTCTCATTAAAACGGCTGGAATTATCTCTTCCGGGGAATTTAATTTGGAAAAGGTGCCGCCTTGCTTTCGTCCAAAAAAGAAAAGCGTTTGAGCTTCTTCAGAGCTTAAATTATCGTAAACCCAAACTTCTATACCGGGATTGGGAAAATTGATGCGAACGTCTAATACTGCACGATCTAATGCTGTTGATGAAGGTCTTACGCTATTCAAATCACTGTTTGCACCATATACTCTAGATAGCCATAGATTTAGGTCATTAAAACTAAATTGCACTTCTCTTCTAACAGTTGGTGGACCGTATTTCATATTTTGAATAGAACGATCATCTATTCTTCCTGCAAACCCTTGCGGCTCAAAATTGTTAAGGGAATAAGCCAATCTTCTACCAAAAACTAGTAATGCCTCATTAGCTATTGTGCTTAGATCGGGATCTAAACCTCTCCAAAAAATTACCAAATAACGCAGCTTTTCTTCAGGAAATTGCAAATCTTCAAAGCGTTTTAGTTCATCGCTTTCCATAGAAGCTTTAGTGGCGCTAATAACAAACTCTATAGTTTTTGAGGCTTCTTCATCGGCAATGGCTGAGGATAAATAAGCATAAAACATGCGTGTGGCAGCAACTGCGTAACGCTTTTCTTGCTTTAAAGCCGTTTGTAATAAAAAGTATAGACCTTGATCTACATCTTTAGGCGCAGCATTTTTGGTAGAATTATTGAAAAAGTATGTTTTATACTGCTTTTCAAAGTCGTAAATAGCGGCTGAATCTGCATAAACTTGAGCCTGCTTTCTGTTTAGTAATTCCTCAGAAGAGCTACAAGAAGTAGTGACAAAACCAAATAATATGGATAGCCAAATAATGCCTTTAATCATGGGCATATACTTTAAACAAAAGAAATCTTGGACTAATGATATGGTGTGAAATAAGGACCTACTTGCTACAATTACATTGAGTAGGTGTAGGTGTTTGTAGGGTTTAAAGAAGTTAAACTTGGCTAAAGCATTGTTTAAATATGCCTTGTAGCTCTTCAGGCATTATAGGTTTTTGAATAAAACTGATATCTAAATCATCTGCAAAGCGTTTGTTTTGCACATCAGCAGAAACTAGTACACAAATACTGCGATCTTTAATTTGTTCAACTAACTCATTTCCTTGAATACCGTTTAACTGCATATCTATCAGCCAGATAGCGTCTTCAGGTATGCTATCTAGCTCCTTAAGCGCATCTTCAGCAAACACAAAGACGCGTACTTTCCTAAAACCGAATTGTTCTAAGGTTATGCGCAAAGCACTACCGGCCAATCGCTCGTCGTCTACCACTATTATGGTTCTTTCGCTCCAATGCATAGCTAGTTAAATACGGGTTAATTATGAATCAGTATTAATAAATCTATCTAAATTAATTAAAACTTCTATGGTGACAAAACCAAGTTCTTCTTTTTGATCTAAAATCCAATCATTTCCATAATGATGCATCAAGCGAATTTTACTATTCCTGAAGCCTAAGCCGCCTTCGTACTCATCATCTTTATAGTCTGTTCTGGGTTCAATCCAACTTCCTTTATTTATTACAGCAAATCTAAGATGTTTGTCTGTCTTATTCACCTCAACCTGAATGTTCATCTCAGTAGGGTGGGTTTTATAGCCATATTTAACTGCATTCTCTATCAGTGGGAAAATTAACATGGAGGGGATTTTAAGTTCTTTAAGCGATTCTTCTACCACGCAAGAATAGGCTATTTCATTGTTGAACCGAATAGACTGCAGTGCCAAATATTCGTTGCACAAGGCTATTTCTGATAATATTTTGACTTTATCTGTTTGTTCAGCATCCAATATTTGTCGGAAATACTTGGCTAAGTGTTCCGTCATCTTTACCGCTGCAATTGCATCAATTTGTATAAGTGCCCGCAAAGAACTTAGAACATTATATAAAAAATGGGGTTTTAATTGTAGCCCTAATGAGCGCCATTTTTCTGATTCAAGCTCTTGTTGAAACAACTCATCCTTCTGTTTTTGAATAATAATGGCATTTTTATTTTCTGACTGTACCTTTAGATACCATATAAAGCCCGATATGAAGAAAATGATTAGCGCTAAAATGGCGTAATTTTTATAAACCTCTGCTTTAATTTTTTGGTTACGCTCATTCAATAAATTTATATCTAATTGCGCCACTTGCCTATTTAGCTGGCCTACTTTAAGCGCAACCTCACGTTCTAACTCAACATGATTTTCAATTAAAGCAGTTAGTTCTTTTGCATACTTCAAACTGTTACTGAGATCATTTTTATTTTTGAACCATTCAATTCTCGTTTGTATAACTTTTTTTTGCTCCAGGTAAGAACCATGTTTTTTTGCCAATTCAAAAGCATCTTCTAAATATGGCCAAGCCTCAGAGTCTTGATTTCTTATATTGTAATAATTGAATAACTTCAGCTGTATCTGAATTACTGAGCGAGTTTCATTTTTTTGATAATATTCCATCGCTTTTTTGTAATGGAAAACTATTTTTTCATCATCTTTAACTAAGGTAGAGTAATTTCCTAGATATTCATTTATAAGTCCTCTATATAGGTAATTATCTTTGTCATTTATATCGTTTTTTATTACGCTATCAGCCATTAATACGTATGCCTTAGCTACTTCATAGCTATCAGTATACTTCAAATAAAGTGAGGCTAAACTTATATAATTGAAGGCTACATGGGTGGCTTTATTAACTTGTAAACGGTAGCTGAGGGCCTCTTTCAATAAAGCTTCAGCTTCAGCAAATTCATTTATATATGCTTTTACTAGCGCCCTATTATTTAATGCTGTTGCTGCACCAAGTAAATCTACGTTATCATTTGTAGTAGAAAATGAGCTTGTGTACAGCCTTAAACATTGAATATAAATGCTGTCTGCCTTAACGAAATCTTGCTCACGGTAATACAGATTACCTAGCTCCATATACCAACTTGCTAGCTTTGCATCTTCTAAATGTGTAATGCCATAATTAATAGATGACGTAAATACATCTATAGCCGTTAGTGATAAATCGAGAGCTGCAAATGCCTCACCTGTTGTAAATAGTAATGAATACTTCTGATAATCTGATAAGGAACTGGGCTGATTTAAATAGCTTACGGCCAGTTCTATTGCATCATGTGGACGTGTTTGCTTTAAACTAGCTATTTCATTGAATAGTTCATCGAATGCCGTGTCATCTAGTATTTCAATAACATTTGGTAACACTTGTCTAGCGCACAAATCTATAATGTTGATTTGTGTGCCAATATAAAAGACTATAATTAGTAGGCTTAGTATTCTCATAATTAAAGTTGGATTGCCTTAAAGTAAGAAAAGAAATCCAAGCTTAATTAAATACTATTTCTTCTTGCTTCGTTTAGTCGTTGGTTCGGCTAAAGCTTTTGCTTCTTTTTTAGCATGGGTTTGCTTATTAATGTAAACCTGCTGAATAATAGAAAGCACATTGAACACTAAATAGTACAAACTCAAGCCAGAGGCATACTGGTTAAAGAAAACGAACAACATAATCGGGAAGAAATATTGCATGATTTTCATTTGCTGGGCCATAATACCCGTACCTGCACTAGCGCCTGAACCAGAAACTCTAGCCTGAACTACCATTGCAGCAGCCATTAAGGTTACAAAACCCCCAATTCCTGGGCCTACTAATGGTATCGAAAAGCCAAAATCAAAGATAAAATCTGGTGCAGATAAATCTGATGCCCATAAAAAGCTTTGCTGACGAATTTGTATCGTATTTTGGAAGAATCGCCATAAGGTTATAAGAATCGGGAACTGCAGCAACATAGGTAAACAGCCACCTAAGGGGTTCACCTTTTCACGCTTATAAAGCTTCATCACTTCTTGTTGCTGCTTCTGCGGATTGTCTTTGTACTTATCCTGAATTTCTTTCATCATTGGCTGCACTTCTTTCATTGCGGCCATAGAGCGATAACTCATGGTAGTAAACGGATAAAGAACGGCTTTAATTGCAAAAGCAAATAGAATGATGGCAATACCGAAATTGCCAACCCAGCCTACAACATGGCTAAAGAATGGAAGAATAATAAAACGAACCAACGGATCACTGAACCAGGTTGTCCAGCTATAACCCATTTCAACCATATCAAAGGCGTGCTCATCAAAAGACTTTAGGTTTTCATACTTCAGAGGACCTACAAACAAACGGTATTTTAGACTATTCTGAGTGCCTAAGTAGGTAGAAACACTGGTGGTATAATGGTGAATTGTTTCTGCTTCATCATCAGGGCCAGTTAAGGTTCCTATTAGTTCTGATGATACCGTTTTTTGCTCTGGTTTTATAACCTGAGTAAAAAATTTGGTTCTGGAGGCTACCCAAGTTGCTGAGCCTGATGCAGACAAGTTCTCTTTTCCCGCGTCAGTTAGATGTAATTTCTCTAATTCACCACCTGCATATAAATACGCTGCTGCTGCTAAACCTTCTTGAGTTTTGTCTTTTTCTGTGAAACGTAAGCGGCTTCTGAAATTAAGATCAATCTGATTACCTACAATATAACCCTGATTTAGCCCTACAAAACGAGTTTCTAAATCTACTTCGTAAGACCCGTGGGTAAAAGTCCAAACCTTTTCAATTTTTCTGCCATCACCAGCATCAGCAACAAAGGTAAAACTTCTACTTTCCCCTTCTAAAATTTCATAGCGGCCAGAGTTATGGTCCGTGTCAAAGGTTAAAGACCTTGTCTCAATATTGCGGTTATTATTGCTAATAAAGCCAAAACTATAAGCTGAAGCTGTAGTATCTGCAAGTAGTTGTACGGGGCTGCCATCCCAACGATTGTAGTTAGTAAAGGTTATCTGCGAGGGGCCACCACCTTTGGTATTCATAGTATAAACCACTTTGCCAGCAAGCACTTCAAAAGTACGGCTTAGCGTTTCGTTAAGGCTATCTACTGCAAAAATGCCTTGCTCTGTACTTAACGCGTCTAATTGAGATCCAAATTCTGGGCTAGCAGTCATATTTGGCTGCGTTTGTGCCAATGAAGCTAGACTATCTCTGGTTATTTGCTCTTGTCGTTGTCTTGCAAGGTCTTCTTCTGAAGGCGAAGACATATATGCCCAAGCTGTTACTAAAACAAAAATTAAAATAAAGCCAATTACGTTATTGCGATCCACGATAAAATGATCTAGAAAATTGAGTTGAATGAGTTTTTGTATGCTGCACTACTTATTAAAGTGTCAGAAGAGTGATATTCTGATAGGTGCGAGCCCTTTTGCTGCTTTGGGGGAACTGGATCATCTCCACCCTTCGCCCATGGATGACAGCTTCCAATTCGTTTAATGGCCAACCAAGAACCCTTTAGTGGGCCGTGCGTTTTTAACGCATCAAGTGCATAGTGACTGCAAGTGGGGTTGAATCTGCAACTAGACGGGAAATACGGAGAAATAGCAAGCTGATAAAATTTAACCAGCATGGTTAGTAACCAAACGAAAAAACTTCTCATATTGGTGTATCCGTAGATTTATTCCCATAGTTCTTAACAAGTTGATGAGAAAGTTTTTGTAGAATACCGTCAAAATCTCTGTTCATATCTTCAAAACGATAATCTTGAGTTTTGGCAATAAAAGCACAGTGCACTTCTATTTCAGGAACGCATATAGATAAATTCTCTAAAAAAGAAGGACGAGCCATACGAAACACTTCTTTCATTTTCCTGCGAGTGCGGTTTCTCTTATTTGCTTTTCCTATTCGTTTAGGTGTCAAAAAAGCAGCTAAGAAGCTTAAAGTCTCAATGTCTTTCTCCCTATTGAAGACCTCAAATTTTGCTAGTAACCTACCACAATGTATATAGTGGGTTGAATGCAAAAAAATTGCCTCGAATTTTTTTCTCCCTCTCAGTATAGAAGACTTTGGAAGAGAATAGGTTCGAGGCACAATATACTCAGTAGTTAAACTGGAAATAGCTTACTTGCTATGGATAGAATCGCTAACAGACAGGCTAACACGCCCTTTGGTTCTACGACGCTTCAATACATTACGTCCATTGGCCGTAGCCATGCGTGAGCGAAAACCGTGCTTGTTAACTTTTCTCCGGTTGCTTGGTTGAAAAGTACGTTTCATTTCTTCAGGTGGTGAAAGTGATAATTTTTCATTTACAGTCGAGCAATATAAAAAAAACTTCGGCTACTTATCATATCCTTTCACAAATAAATCAAGAAAGTTGCTTAAATCCCCAAATACTTAGTAAAACCCAAGCAGATAAAAAAAATAAGCCGCCTATTGGGGTAATTGCACCCAACCAGCGCAAACCACTAAGGCAAAGTATGTAAAGACTGCCAGAAAAAATAAAAACACCCGCTATAGCCGCATAAGAAGCGTAAATCAGCAGCTGTGGTTGGCTTATTCTGTCTATTAGTAAATACCCTACCATAGACAATACCAATAGCAACAGGGTGTGGTAAAACTGATATTGCACCGCGGTTTGCCAAGTTTGCAAGCGCTCTGCTGTTAGTTTCTCAGCCAGTGCATGTGCGCCAAAAGCACCGAAAGCAACAGCAATGAAACCCGAAAAAGCCGCAAATATCAGAATAAATTGAAAAGTACTAGCCATTTTTATGGTTTTTTGATTACTCATGTTCATTAATTGATAAAATCAGTTCTTCTTTGGGCACCGACAATACAATGGTTGATTCAATTCTGGCAAAGGCTGGGGCTTTTGTCATTTTATGCATAATAAAATCTTCATAATCCTCAATATCCCTAACAGCTACACGTAACATGAAGTCGCTCTCACCTGTTGTATGATAACAGGCTTGAACCTCGGGCATTTTCTTAATTACAGCTAAAAATGCCTCAATCATTTCTTTTCTGTGCTCTTTAAGAGACACCTTAATAAAAACGTTTTGTCCACGACCTATTTTCTTAGGATTCACAACCGCTCGGTATCCCAATATATAGCCGTCTCTTTCTAAACGCCTTACTCGCTCCATGGTTGGTGTAGGCGTAAGACCAATACGTTGAGCTAACTCACTATTGGTAATTCGGCCATCTTCTTGTAAATAGTGCAAGATTTTTTGGTCTACTAAATCTAAGGCCATTGCTTACCAATCATTATTTTTTTGTAGGGGGATTTTACGCTCCCAAGCTTTGATAAAACTAGGCTTGCGGTGCTGGGTCTGGGGTTTGTGCTTCCTCTGCCTCTGAAGGGCCGTTGTCTGCACCTCTACCAACAGGCCTTGGTTTTACTTTCTCTTTCTCACGTTTCACTTTTCGGTAGCGTTTCATCACTTTTTTGTTGTATTCATTTAACCGTGCCACGGTAGCTCCTATAAAGACAATGAAGCCCAATACAATCAGAAAATAAAATGCCGTCAAAGCCATTTCAACCGTACCATCTACCAATAAATGAATGGTTGAGAAGGGACCTCCAAGAATACCTACTATTAAGAAACGGTTCCCAAAATACTTTGAAGTTGCAATTTTTCGAGGCACCATTTTCGCATCAAGTCCAGGCACAAGAAACAACATGTGACCATACCTAACACCGTAGCCCAAAAAGAGCATCAACAAACAAAGAACAGATGTAACTATAAAATAAGAACTTATTGCTGTCATGATGTTATTGATAATGTTTGACACACATATAATGGAAAAAAACACGTAAAAGTGAATGGTTGCAATTTACAATAAAAAAAAGCGCCTATCCAACAGCTGAATAGGCGCTATAAGTCTTATAAATATGCTACTATTACTTCATCAGTGTCATTTTTCGAGTTATAACTTGCGCTCCAACTTGTAAGCGCGCAAAGTACACCCCACTATTTAAACTGGCGGCGTTGAACTGATAGGTATGTGAGCCTGAATTAAGTCGGCTATTAAGCAGCGATTGTACTAATTGTCCATTCGAATTATACACATCTAGTAACACTCTTGAACTTTGCGAAATATCAAAGCCAATGGTAGTCTGCGGGTTAAACGGATTCGGGTAGTTCTGCTTTAAAGACACCTCTAACGGCAGATTTGCTGCGTTCTCATCCAAAGAGGTTCCCACATTAGCTTTAGCCCAGAAGCTGCCTCTTGCATGCGTTGCAACAGCTATAAAGCCGTCTGAGGGTCTAGACTCTATCCAAGAAACAGGCACGCTTCCAATTAAATTTTCTGACTCTTTGGTCCAAACTGTTTCAGCACCATTAATTTCTGTAGTTGAGTATAATCCGGCGCTAGTTCCAATTAAATAGAGCTTTTTCCCTTGAAAAGGAAGAATGTTGGCTGCCCTGATTGAAAGGCCGAGTAAATCATCTCCAACGGCTTCTGCTCCCGCTAAATTGCCTTCAATATTAGTAAAGGTAAAGCCATTATTAGTGGTATAGGCTAAACTTTTCACATTGTAGTTTGAGAATACTACAATAAACTCACTAGCATTTTCAGGATTTACCGCAATATTCTGGATATTCCCTTCAAACCTTTCGCCTGAAATTAAATCCCGTAAATTTCTGGTAAGTACATTTGGGCTTTCGCTTGATGCATCATTAATTATTCGAAGCCCATTTTCATAGGTTCTGGTGCTAGAGTTAAACTGCGATGTACCCACAATTAACCTGCCTGCTGGCTCTACGGTTGTGGTTAAGGCAGTAGGAGTTGACCCAGAGCTGAAGTTAGGTATTGGCTCCCAAGCCCCTCGAGCGGCGTTAATGCTATTGCGAATTTGGCTATTTCTAAAAATCTGAAACCCATCAAATGGGGCTATTGCCCCTGCTGGATAATACAGTGTTCCGTGTGTAACTCTATCTACCGCAAACGGATGTATAAACTCACGGCCGCCATCTCCAGGAAGATTTTCTGAGTTTGCTAAATTGCCGTCAAATTCTCTTACATAAGAAAAGCCAGAAAAATTAATGCCATTATCTCGTACGTTTTGGCTTACACGGTATCTGTTCAAGTTTCCGTTTTGGCTAGATGTGTACATATACTCGCGGCCAATATGGCTAAATGACCCATCGCCAGAGCTTACGTCAGCAAGTGAGGCACCCCCAACTTGTGGATGATCAACCAAAACAAAAGGTGTTCCATTGTCTTGGGCACCCGCTATAAACTGATTTTGGCCATCTCTGGGCGAAATACTTATATGATAAAATTGCGTTACGTTGTAGCCAATATTCAGATTATCCCACTCTACTAGTCCTTGTTTTAACACATCTTCGGTAGAATATAAACCCCCATCATTTGCTGAAATAGCAAAGTTTGGTCGGTTTTCAGGATCCGGAAAAATCATTAAGTGATGATCTGGATGTTGATCCCTTTCACCACTAGCATCAGTATAAAAGAAAGTATTAACACCGTATCCGCCAATAATTACATCTATTATGGCGTTTTCGCCATTAACATTAGTTGATGCGTTCACATCTCTAATTCGATATAAATTAGTTAAGCCTACAAATATTGTGGCTTCATTTGCGGGGTGTATGCCTAATGTTAGATTGTAATTTCCTTGAACATTAAAAGCTAAACGGTCTACGTCGTCACCACTACCTCTACCAATTGCATCTGGCAAACGAGTAGTAAAGTTTTGACCTACAATGCGCTGCTCATCAGGTATAAGTGTGAGTTTATAAAGCAGTACCTCATCAACACCGTTATCTAAGGTTCCTGAATCATCTTGAATGAGCACATATCCTACATTTGGGTTGCTGTATGAAAATTCAATTACCGCACGGCGCATATTATCTGGCGAAAAACCAACTATGGAAAATGGCGACCAAGTTAGGCCATTATCCCAACTAGCATAAAATCCAGGATTATAATCATTTACACCAGCACTATTACCCGATAAATATTGCACCATCACCCCGTTCCTATTCACATTAATATCGGAGAAGCGCGGCGCAAACTGCTCTTCTAGGGTTCTACTCCAAGTAGCTCTTGGGTTATCTGTTATGTATGTACCACGACCATTAGTAGCTACAAATAAATCTCCTGTTTGGGGATGGCTAATTATTCTTGAGGTTGTACCAAAGGTGCCATTCCAAGAAAAATTTGAGCCATTTACTGGTATAAAATCCCATGTGTTACCATTATCTGTAGAATGCAGAAGTCCGGTAGCATAATGCGTACCATTTTCACTTCTAAACGGGCTAGACGACCCATCATGCTCACCACCAACAGCGTACCAATTATTAGTAAAGCCATCTCTGGTATCTTGAACAAGGCTTGTTACACTTGAAAGAAAGGTGGTAGGCGTAACTTGAGTCCAGTTTCTGCCGGCATCAAAAGATTTCCAAATTCCCCCTGCTACCGAGCCCGCTATGAATATATTTTTGTCGTTAACATCTACACCTATTGCTCTGGTTCTACCACCCACATTATTTGGGCCAGCGTCTTGCCAATCTAGATTAAAAGCACTTTTTTTGATTGTAGTTTGCGCATCAATTTTTTCAGCGGTTGCAATATCAAGAATACCAGCACCATTAGGTATTAAGCCTGTTTTAGGGTCTCTATAAAGCTTTTCGTAATAATCTGCCCTTGCTCTTTTACTTTCGACGCCGGCATGTGGCGATGAGCTTGATCGTGTCTTTGAAGTGCCAGTTAACCGATCATGCTGTACCGATTTTAAATAGTCATTTTGTAGGGTAATATTTTCGGGTGCAGATAAGTTGAAATAGGTGAAATAGGAAGTTACTGCAATAGCTACGATAAGCGTAACCAATACTATTGGAGCTAGTTTTTTTACCATAATGGAATTTAGAACAAAGGGATTGATAACTATAACTTGGGATTTTTATGATATTGACACATCCGTAATATCACATAAGACTAAATACTTTACTGTAATTTAATTGACAAAACAATTAATTCTTTGGTTCCTTTTGCGCTAAATAAATTAATCCTTCTTTACATAGACAAAATAAAAACCCATTCAGTTTAACCAAATGGGCTTTTTAAAAAATGCTTACTGCTGCGTTTCAGCAGCTAAAATACGCTCGCAAGACCAAGTTCCACGAGGCTCTGTGATAGATGTTGTATGTGAAATGATCATATACACTTTATCTCCACTTTTTAAGGCTTTAACTACTTCTTGATTCGAACCTTGCTCACTATAGGTTAAGCTTAGTTTTTGGTTAAGAGCCGGCATAGGCGTTGATGCACCAACTCCGGCAACTTTTTTGATCACTATATCAAATAGTAGTTCGCCGCCACTTCGCTTCAGGGAAACAATTTTAACGTCTATACCAGCTGTATTTCTGTCAAATCTAGACATTCCTACATTTGGCCCTAAAGTATTGTTCCCAAATGCTTTACGAACGGAGTCTTCCTTAGCCATACCCTTCCTACTAACACTAGCAGTGGTCGTTTCTTCCTTACTTTTGCAGTTGGTTAACCCAACTACCAAAGCAATAGATATGGCTAAAAGTAAAACTCTATTCATAAGTGCTTAATAATGTTCTATAAATTAATTTACTGGCTTAATACCCCAAATTTCTTCGGCATATTCCGTAATAGTTCTATCTGAAGAGAATTTACCCATACGAGCAGAGTTCAAAATGGCTTTTCTATACCACTCATCTTTGTTCTTGTAGAGTTCACTCACTTCTGCTTGCTTATCTACGTAAGCTCTATAATCAGCTAAAACCATGAAGTAATCGCCTCCTGAGGTTATAGATTCCACTAAATCATGGAATAGATTTGCCTCTTCAGGCGAGAAGAAACCCTCTTTTATTTGGTCTATCGCCAGCTTGAGTTCAGCATCTTTATTGTAGAAATCGTTAGGATCGTAACCCATCATCCTTAGGTCGTTTACGTCATCTACGGTTTGCCCAAAGATGAACATATTCTCAGCACCAATTTCTTCTAGCATTTCCACATTAGCACCGTCTAGTGTACCAATAGTCAAAGCTCCGTTTAGGGCAAATTTCATATTTCCCGTGCCAGATGCTTCCATACCGGCTGTAGAAATTTGTTCAGACAAATCAGCTGCAGGAATAAGTTTTTCCGCTAAGGTTACAGAGTAATTTGGCACAAATAGTACTTTCAATCTTCCCGCAACATCAGCATCATTGTTTACCACGTCGCCAACTGAGTTTATTAGCTTAATAATTTGCTTTGCAATATGGTAACCCGGTGCTGCCTTACCCGCAAACATGATAGTTCTTGGTACAAAATCTGCTTTCGGGTTTGCCTTAATGCGATTATACAGCGTAATTGCATGCAAACAGGCCATTAACTGACGTTTGTACTCATGTATACGTTTAATCTGTATATCAAACATTGAGTTTGGATCAAGCTCAACATTGAGTTTTTCTTTAATGTAGGCCGCTAATGCCTCTTTATTGGCTTGCTTTATTTTGCCAAACTTAACTCTGAACGCCTTTTTTTCCGCAAAAGGTTCTAATTCTTTTAAGCGGTCTAAATGGGTTTCCCAGTTTTTGCCGATACTCTTAGTTATCAGTTTACTGTATTCAGGATTACACTGAACTACCCAACGGCGTGGAGTGACTCCGTTAGTTTTGTTCGTAAATTTCTCTGGGAACACTTCAAAGAAGTCATGAAAAATGGTTTTTTTCATTAAATCTGTGTGCAGCGCGGCTACGCCATTCACTTTATGGGAACCAACAATGCCTAAAGGTCCCATTCGCACCTGCTGATCTTCACCATCACTGATTAACGACATGCGCTTAATGCGGCTTTGGTCGTTACTATACTTGATCTTAATAGAATCTAAGAATCGGCGGTTAATTTCATAAATAATCTGTAAATGGCGCGGCAATAAATTACGCATTAAGCTAACCGACCATTTTTCAAGTGCTTCTGGCAATAAAGTATGATTCGTATACGCCATTACCTTGGTGGTAATATCCCAAGAAGTTTCCCAATCTAAGCCTTCCTCATCTACAAGCATGCGCATCAATTCAGGAATGGCCAAATTTGGGTGCGTATCATTACACTGAATAGCTACTTTATCAGGAAGTAAACGGAAATCGGTATGTGATTTCTTGAACCTGCGCATCATATCTTGAAGCGTTGCAGATACCAAGAAAAATTCTTGTTTCAAGCGTAATTCCTGCCCAACAAAAACTTTATCGTTTGGATAAAGAACACGAGAAATATTCTCGCCCATTTGCTGATCACGCGTTGCATTGATGTAATCACCTTGGTTAAAACTTTTCAAATCAAAGGTCTTAGACGTAGTGGCTTTCCATAAACGCAGGTTATTCACTACGTTATTTTTGTAGCCAGGTATAGGCGTATCATGCGCTATTGCTACAATTTTTTGGGTGTCTTGCCATTTATGACGCAGTGCACCTTCAGCATCATGGTAAGCAACAGAATTTCCGTAAAAAGGAATTTGATACTTAACGCCCGGACGTAAGATACTCCACGGGTTACCATAACGTAACCACATATCAGGATATTCTACTTGGTACCCTCTTTGAATTTTTTGATAGAAAATGCCATAATCATAGCGTATTCCGTAGCCATATCCCGCATAACCTAAACTGGCTAACGAATCTAAGAAACAAGCTGCTAAACGGCCTAAGCCGCCATTTCCTAAGCCTGCATCCCATTCAGCACCCCTAATTTTCTCATAATCTAGGTCTAATTTTTCAAGAGAGGTTTTGAGAATATCTTTAATTCCCAAGTTGATAAGCGCATTGTCTAGCAGTCTACCAATCAAAAATTCCATAGAAATGTAGTACACCCTTTTGGTGTCTTTTTCATAATAGCTGCTTTGAGTTTCAAGCCAACGATGGTTCAGCCTATCCATCACGCTCATAGCTACGGCATTGTAATAATCCCAATTATCTGCTGAATGCCGATCTTTCGCCAATGAGTAATGCAAGTGCTGCGATATATCTTTTCTGAGGGCCTCTGTGGTCATATCCACGCGGCTACTAACGTTGTAAGAATCCATAATAGGAGTACTAAAGGTCTTCGTGATTTATAAATAACTTAAATAGGTCTTAACTCTGCTAAAATAGCCACTTTTAGGTAGCCTTCAAGTGCTTACGTATATTTTCACTCGCTTTCCCGAATATATATTTTTTGATCAGGCACAAAAGCGGGCTTTGTTAGCGATGCAGGGTAGCCCAATTGCAATAATGACGTAAAGGCTTCACTAGCTACAAACTCTTGTTCAAACAACCCAAAAACGGCTGATCCACTGCCTGTCATGGCTGTATAAAAAGCACCGGCCTCAATCATAGCGTCTTTAAAATTGCCCACAGCGTGTATTCTTGGTATTACCGCAGGCTCTAAATCATTAAAGAGTACAAACGGCCAATCTTCTTCTGGGTCTTGTTTTAACAAATTGGCTAGTGGTTGTTTCTCGTGATCTGGCTCACAATACTGGTAGGCTTCTGCCGTTGAACTGTGCTCTTTTGGGAAGGCCGTAACAATCCAATAATTGGGTTGTATTGGCTTTGATTCCATTTTTGTGCCCGTTCCTGAGGCAATTACCGCTTCATTTTTTAAGAAAAAGGGAACATCTGACCCCAATTTTGCCGCTAACTCTGCAAGCAAATCATCAGAAATGCCCAAATTTTCTATTTTATTGAAAGCTTTGAGCGTAAAGGCTGCATTTGAACTTCCCCCACCTAAGCCCGCACCAGCTGGGATATCCTTGCGCACATCTATGTGGTAATCGCCCTTGAGACCCAAACCACGTAGCAAAAATAGGGCTTTACTCACCAAATTGGTTTCATCGGTGGGAATAGATAAATCTGAGAATTCTAAGCGGGTTTGATTCGCTGGTTTAATCACAAATTGATCTGACCAATTTATGTAAACCAAACCCGTTTCAATTAAGTGAAAACCATTCGGAAGTTTCGCTAATACGTGTAACCCCAAATTAATTTTTGCATAACTAGCGCCTTTCCATTCCATACTTACTTGATCCATTTAAATTTAGTTGTACGTAATTAACTAGGATTTTTAACCGTTAGCCCCAGTTCAGTTGTTGCATAATTCAGCATAAAATCTCGTGCTTGATCTTCATTATTCAGAATATCACCGTCCAAAATAGCTTCTTTTACCGCGTCTTTTATTAAGCCTACTTTTTTACTCGGTTTTATGCCAAATCGGTGCATAATCTCTTCACCGGTAATAGGGTTTTTCCAATTTCTTAGCTGATCGCGCTCTTCAACATCTTTTATTTTTTGGCGAACCAACCCAAAGTTATTCTGATATTTTTTCTTGCGCCATTCACTTTTGGTGGTGATATCGGCGGTGCAAAGATCCATTAACTCTTCAATATCATTGCCCGCTTCATAAATCAACCTACGAATGGCACTATCGGTAACTTCTTCACTAACAAGGGCTATCGGTCTTTGATGTAGACGCACCATTTTTGTTACGTACTCAAGCCTATCGTCCATTGGCAGCCCAATTCTACGGAAAATGCGCTTCATCCATCTTGCGCCCACCACTTCATGGCCGTGAAAAGTCCACCCTTGGGTTTCATGAAAACGTTTAGTTGCTGGCTTTGCTATATCGTGAAAAACGGCCGACCAGCGTAGGTACAGATTATCTGAAGTGTGCGCTAAATTGTCAACGACTTGCAGTGTGTGCCAAAAATTGTCTTTATGCGTTTGTCCATTTATTACGTCTACACCCAATAAATCTACCATTTCTGGCAAAATGTGCTTCAAGAGACCCGTTTCCAACAAATAAGCAAAACCAATAGAAGGCTTTGGTGAAAGCAGAATTTTGTTGAGCTCAATTATGATGCGCTCTTTAGAGATAATTTTTATTCTATCTGCCGTTTTAGTAATGGCCTCTAGCGTTTCAGGAACAATGGTAAAATACAATTGTGTGGCGAAACGAATGGCGCGCAGCATACGCAACGGATCGTCACTAAAAGTGATATATGGATCGACAGGCGTTTTTATTAGGCCTGCGTCTAAGTCTTTTATCCCACCAAATGGATCTACCAATTCGCCAAAATTGGCTTCATTTAAGCACCAAGAAAGCGCATTAATGGTAAAATCTCTGCGGTTTTGATCGTCTTCAAGGCTACCATCTTCAACAACGGGTTTCCTTGAGTCTGCTTGGTAGCTTTCTTTCCTTGCCCCCACAAACTCTAGCTCAATGCCTTTATGCTTCACCATGGCTGTGCCAAAGCGTTTAAACGTACTTAAAGTAGAGCCTGGCAACGCTTTATGAACGGCTTCGGCCAGAACTAAACCAGAGCCAATAGTAACAACATCTAAATCAATACTATCTTGATTCTGTATGCGCTGTAAATAGAAATCTCTAACATACCCACCTATAACATAGCTGGGTTGGGCAATGCTATCTGCTACCTCACCAATTAGTTTGAGATAGGGTACATGTTTTGCGTCTAAATTTTCAATCATGTAAGAAAATACAAGCGTAAGTAAGTGCTTTAGTTAGCTTTTGAAGGCAATTGAGTGGTTTTTCAACTTCTGAGTTTATCTAAAAGATTACTTAAAGTTTCGGCCTCTTCTTCGTTAATATTCACCAGTTTTTGGATCTCAACGTCTAGCTTCACCGATATTTCATGTACAATGGTCAAGCCTTTCTGGGTAATTACTACGTCTACTTGGCGTCTATCGGTCTCGCATACTTGCCTAATTACCAAACCTTTCGCAATAAGTTTGTCTACAAGCCTAGAAACGTTCGACATTTTGTCTAGCATTCGCTCGTTCAACAAAGAAATACTGGCTGGCTTATCGTTTAACCCTCTGAGTATGCGTAAAACATTAAACTGCTGCGAGCTTATATCATACAATCCGTAAAACCGATACAACTGGTGGTTTAACCAATTATTGGTGTACAGAATATTGATAACCGCTTTTTCATTCGCATTCTTAAATCGGCTTTGTTTAATCTCTTCTTCTATGCGCATAACTCAGGAATTAAAACGTAATAAATAGGCTACTATTCACTAGTATATCTAGTGCAAAATAGGTTAGTAGCGATTCTTCCTTTAGCCTTTGGCAAGGGTTGGGGCAATATCCTTTTTGTAATCTTCTATACTTTGTATAATAATTCGCTTGGCAATGTCTTTTGGTAGAAATTCTTCAACCTGAACCGTTTTTTGTTCCAGTTTTTTATAATCCTCGAAGAAATTGCGCATCTCACGCAAAAAATGTTCCCGCAAATCAGATATGTCATTTACATGGTTTACTGAAATGTCATCTTGTGCAACGGCAATAATCTTGTCATCTGCTTGGCCAGCATCTAGCATGCGCATTACCCCAATAGGTTTTGCACGCACTAAGCATAAACTCGGAAATTCAAATTGGCTGAGTACCAAAATATCTAGTGGATCATTATCTTCACAATATGTTTGTGGTATGAAGCCATAATTAGCCGGATAATACATTGCAGAGTAGAGCACACGGTCTAAACGCAATAAGCCGGTTTCTTTGTCTAGTTCGTACTTACATCTAGAGCCCTTAGGAATTTCTATGATTGCATTTACTAAATCAGGAGCTAATGCTCCGGTATCAACGTCGTGCCATGAATTTTGCATGCAAGAAAAAGTATAAAGTCGTTTAAATTAAAATATCCTCCAAAAATAGAGCATATTCCGTCTAATTGAAACCAAATAAATAGCAATATGTCTGAGCCAAAAATTCGTCAAAGTTATTGGGAGCTATCCTCTTTCAACCAGAAAAAGGCCGACTTTGCAATTATTGGTGCTGGTATTAACGGCTTATCAACCGCCTTTTTTCTAAAAAAACAGTACCCAAAAGCCATTGTGCGTATTTATGAACGCGGTTCAAACCCTTCTGGGGCAAGCGTAAAAAATGCCGGATTTGCCTGCATTGGATCAGTCGGTGAGCTTCTGGCAGATCTACAAATTCAGACAGCAGACGAAGTAACAGCCAAAGTTATAGCCAGAAAAGAAGGGCTAAATTTATTGCGGGAAACCCTTGGAGACCAAAACATTGGATACAATCCGTGCGGTGGCTTTGAGCTATTCCAACTAAAAGAAGAGGAGGATCTGTGTGTTGAAGCAATTCCTCGGTTAAACGATATTTTCAAGCAGACATTGGTAGGTAAACAACTCTACAGAAAAACCACTTTTAATGGAAAACCCTCCATTTTAAACCGACAAGAAGGCAGTGTTGATAGCGGGAAAATGATGCGGCAGTTGGTGTTAAATTGCATAAATATTGGTGTAGACTTACAATTTAATTACCCAATTAAACTTGAAAATCAGAATTGGTGCCACGCCAATGATCAACGAGAAGTACATGCAGAACAATATATTATATGCACTAACGCCTACACCAAAGAGCTTTTTACTAGCCAAGATAACGCTGCAAAAGGCCTTATTAAACCCGGTAGAGGTTATGTTTTACTAACAGAAGAACTAGCTGAATTACCCTGGCAAGGCACTTTTCACATGCAGCAAGGCTATGTATATTTTAGAAATATTGGCAACAAATTATTAATAGGTGGTTTCAGGCATGTTGATGAAAAAACCGAAGAAACCCTAGAAATTGCCATAAATGAAAAAATCAAAAAAGCCGTTTTAGATATGATGCACGAATTTCTTGGAATAGCTAAACCTGTTCAAATAGAACAAGAATGGGTAGGATTTATGGGTTTTTCTGCATCAAAGAAAAGTATACGCCAGACTATTGCGCCCAATAGCCTTTTGGCATCAGGAATGAACGGCATGGGCATAGCTCTGGGAATGAAGTTCGGCAAAGAAACCGCCCATTTGTATTAAAGCAGTATTTTACTTTCCGCCCGTCAAACGGCGTTCCAACTGATCAAAACGATGCTTTAACTCTTGATTTTGTAGTAACTGATGGTCTTTTTGAGCCAATAAATGCTTTAGGTATTCGTTTTCTTCTTGCAGTTTTTTATTGTCGTTATGAGAAGAGAACATCCCAGAACCTATGCCACCAATTATGGCAACCAGTGGTATTAAAACCCAAATATTATTGGCAATTCCTGAAAATAGCTGATCCATGTGATATCCTATTAATTAGTCTTACGTACACAATTAACATAATAAAAAAAGCCTATACGTTAAAAAAACGTATAGGCTTCAACATTTCAATAGAGAGTTGATATTTTCGTAAAAATCTATCTCTTTTCAGAAAGCTAAGGCACTATTTAGCTGCTGCAATGCGTAAGTAATCATCTACAGTACCACGAACCGCCTTAACAGAAGATGCCATAGAAGCTTTTTCTTCTTCATTAAGCTTCACTTCTATAATTTGCTTAATACCGCCTTTTCCTAATTTTACAGGAACACCAATATATAAATCGTTTACGCCATATTCGCCTTCCAAATAAGAACAAACAGGGAAAATACGATTCTGATCTAGTGCAATAGCTTCAACCATTTGTGCAGCTGCCGTTCCTGGTGCATACCAAGCAGAAGTGCCCATTAAACCAACTAACTCACCGCCACCTTTTTTGGTGCGTTCAATAATTGGGTTTAACTTTTCCATAGAGATAAGCTCTAATAGTGGAATTCCCGCAACCGTTGTATAACGTGGTAGTGGTACCATAGTGTCTCCATGGCCGCCCATTAATAGCGCTTGAATGTCTTTTGGCGAGCAATCTAGCTCATCTGCTAAGAAGGCACGGTAACGAGCAGTATCTAATATTCCTGCCATTCCCATAACGCGTTCTTTTGGTAGACCAGAAGCTTTCCAAGAAACGTAAGTCATTACATCTAATGGGTTAGAAACCACAATAATGATGGTATCTGGCGAGTTTTTAACCAATTCTTTGGTAACAGACTCAACAATACCTGCATTAATGCTCAATAAATCGTCGCGGCTCATGCCTGGTTTTCTAGGAATACCTGCAGTAATAACGCAAATATCTGAACCCGCAGTATCTTCATAATTGGTTGAACCTTTGATACGGGTATCAAAGCCTAAAATAGGTGCAACTTGCCATTGATCTAAGCCGCGGCCTGCAGATGGGTAGAATTTTTTACCGTCTACGTCGCGCTCTAAATCTAAAGCTATTACTTCGTTCGCATAATCGCCTTGGGCTATGGCAAACGCACAAGTTGAACCTACATTGCCGCCTGCCCCTACTACTGTAATTTTCATAATTCGTAAGAATTTAGTGTTAAGTGTTAGATTGTTTAATCTCTGAAATCCTTTCCCCACATAAGCTTGTCTCTCAAGGTCGAAAAATAGCTTCGATCAGGCATTTTGACAAGAAAAACTGAATAACTTGCTGGGGTTATTTTTAAAGTAAAGCCGTCTTCGTATAAACCGGAAGTAAATCCATCGCAGCTCCACCGAACCTTGCCCTCGCGTTGCTCAACACTAAGTTCTAGTGAGCCAATAGGTAGAACCAAAGGTCTCATAGTTAAATTATGTGGATTTACTGGCGTTAGAACCAAAACTGGTGTAGTCGGATAAATAATGGGTCCGCCTAAAGATAAATTATAAGCAGTTGAACCTGTGGGCGTAGACACAATTAACCCGTCTGCCCAATATCGGTTTACAAAATGGCCTTCATAAAAAGCCTTAATTCTAATAAGTGAAGAGGTGTCTGCCTGAATTACGGCAACCTCGTTCAAGGCCACCATTTGGGTAACTTCATTATGTGTGGCCTTAAGAACCCAGCGCTTATCCAATTCGGTTTTTCCCGCTAAAAAAGCTTGTAAACCTTCTTCAAACTCTTCTGGCTGGAAAGTTGACATAAAACCCATGCGCCCCGCATTCACGCCCATTATGGGAACCTCTAATTCTGCCACTAATTTTGCAGTATAAAGAATGGTGCCATCACCACCAACAGCAACAACTAGTGCAGCGTCATGTATGGCCTCTGTTTCAGTAGCTGCTCTGGTAAAACATTCCAGATGATTGCCTGTAACATGCGAAGACAGCGCATCATATAAGGCCGCTCCACAGCTTAAACTAGTTCCATATTTTGCCACAATTTGGCCGATAGCCTCCAAAACTGGATACAAAAGTTGGTGATCAGGTCTGGCTATAAGCGCAATTTTTGGGCTATATGTATTCATTTGTAGCCGTTTAGGCTTTGTTTTTTAAACTTTTTAGGCCTGTTGAGGCGCGTTTACTCAATAAATTTGTGGGGTAATGTCGTACTCGACCAACTTTTTGTTGATGCCTTTTCAAGCCGTCGGCAATACAATCTTGCAATAATTGGCCAAAGCTTTTGCCGTTGTGCTTCCATAAGTAGAAAGAAAACGAGCCTGGAATGGTGTTCACTTCATTAAAGTACAACGCTTTAGTTTCTGCGTTCATCAAAAAATCTAGGCGAGAAACGCCTCCCAAATTTAACTCTTTAGCTAAATCTAGGGTATATTTTTGAATCTGTTCTTTCAACGCATCTTCAATGGGTGCTGGAATAATTCTATCGGCCGATGCCATACCTTTTGTTCCCATATCTGACAAATATTTATCGTCGAAACTAAGCAAGTCTGCTGAACCTCTCGGCATTTCACAAACACTCACGTCATAGCCATTTACTGTAGATAAAACCGAACAATTGATTTCGATTAACGGGCTTATCATATTCTCTATTAAAACCTCAGAATCGTACCGTAAAGCTTGCTCAATAGCGGCAGTTATTTCGGCTTCTTGCAGTATTTTTCCCACGCCAATACTAGAACCTAAGCTCTTGGGTTTTACTATTAGGGGAAGCCCTAAAGCGGTGATTTTTTCCTGAACCTGTTTGCGCTGCTCAACCCAAACTTGCTCACTCAAGGTAAAGCCAACAACAACAGGCACGCCGGCAATTTGGGCAATTTGCTTGGCACGTTCTTTATCCATTCCGATGGCCGATGCTAGTACACCTGAACCTGTGTAAGCCAAATTATACTGTTCGCATAAGCCTTGAAATGCACCATTTTCTCCCTCAGCACCATGAAAAGCCAACAAAGCAATATCTAGTACAAATTCTTGAGCTTTGGCAAACCATGAAGAAGACGCGCCCTCTTTGAGCACCACTCTTCCATATTTATCATGCGCAAAAGAGCAATTTTGGGCTTTAGCCAATAATTGATTGAGTTCTTCGTATTCAGATAACTCCAACAAAATAGGGCCTGTGTACCATTTGCTATCCTTAGCAATGTATAAAGGTATAATTTCATAACCGCCCATTTCCTTTAATGCAGCGGCAGCTTGCAAACCAGATATAACAGAAACCTCGTGTTCAGGTGAATTACCACCAAAGGCTAGTAAAATGCGTGTAGACAAAGTGTAATAGTTTAGTTTTGGTACGCAATATCGAAAATCTACCAATGAATGGCACGTATAAATAAAATATAAGAGTTTTAACTCTTTTTATAAATAAAGCTGGTATCTTTGTAGGTGTTTTGGAGATTTATATACCTATTAGTTACTCTTTTTTAGAAAATCATGAATACATTTATGGGGAAAGTCAGTGTTTGGCTTATTCTGCTACTTTTATTTGGGTGGGTAAGCGCCCTAGCACAACTTACCGTTACAGGCGACGCACGTATGCGACCTCGCTGGGATTTAAACGACCAAACTGGTGCAAACAAAAATTTAAGCCAAGATTTATATGTAATGTACCGCGCTAGGCTTCGGCTAAAAGCAGATATTGGCGAAGGCTGGAGCTTTCAGTCTATGCTAGGCCATAATGGTGTTGGTGAATATGCGGGGAAATTTGCAAAAGGCGATTTACCCGATATACTTGGGGTTGAGCAGTCTAACCTTTCAAACGATGGTGCTAGAAGAGCGACGGTAGATTTTATGGAGCTTTTCATTAATTACGAGCGAAAAGATCAGGGTTTTAAAGTGGGCTTATTTCCCATTTCTTCTGTAGGAAACCCCGTGTACGACCTGCATTATTATCCTATACGCATGATTGATATTCCCTACTTCATTTTTAATAATGATGCGATTTACGGATTATCTACTTTTAAGAAAATTGGGGAAACTCAATTCGATTTAGCACTTTATATAGATGATGACCGTGGCGGATACTTAGAAAGCGCCACCGGTGTAGAACTTAAAGACCAAGACGATCAGTATAGCCTTGAATTTGGCGTACAACGCACACTTGGCTTAGTAAAATTACGTTTCCAAAGCTTGTTTACTATTGCCTCAGATACCCTTCCAAAAGCCAACACCTTTTCTTTGCGTGCAAATGGCTGGAAACTTGGGGAAACAGATATTTGGGCACAAGCTATGTACAGCTTTCAAAACAGAGATAAATTAGGGGGAAATGAAGGTCATTTCGGTGTGCCTACAAATCCTTATGATGCATATTATCTACGTTTAGGCGCTAGTAAAAAATTTGGGAGCGACCGTTTTAGGGTATGGTTTGATCTAGCAAATAGAATAGACCATTTTGAAACAGAAGACATTACTCATCAATACGCCTATATGTGGCTAGAGTATTCCATAAGTTTGGCTGAAACCGATAAAGGCCGAGTGCTACTAACCCCTAGAATTCGACCTATTTTACACCGAGAAGAAGGCAATACCCTACAATCTCGGCAAAAATTTGAATTAGACTTAGATATCTTTTTTTAACATAAACTATTTTTATCGCTACAAAGCGAATCATTATGAAAAACATGAGTTTAAAACAAAAAGTTGGACTGTTATTAGGGGTTGTTGGCTTTATACTTCCCCAACTCTTTGACATTCCCGGCCTATCAGAAGCCGGCCAATTAGCTTTGGGAATTTTAATAACGGCAGCCATTTTTTGGATGACCGAACCCGTTCCCATTTTCAGTACATCTATATTAGTCATATTCCTACAATCCTTATTATTAAGTAAACAAGGCTTATTAAACTGGGGCGATGGTAGCTTTGATGCGCCAAGTTACAGTGTGTATATGGCCACTTTAGCCAGCCCAATTATCATTTTATTCTTGGGTGGATTTATGCTAGCAGATGGTGCGGTAAAATTTGACCTAGATAAAAACCTCACTCGAATTTTACTCAAGCCTTTTGGCAATAAACCTGCTATAATTTTACTAGGGCTAATGATTGTAACGGCTATTTTGTCGGCCTTTATGAGTAATACAGCTACAACGGCAATGATGATGACCGTTATACTTCCAATTCTTGCAAAGACTAAAGCCGGCGATCCCTTTAAAATAGCTTTACTGCTTTGTATTCCCTTCGCAGCAAATATTGGCGGTATTGCCACACCTATTGGTACGCCACCAAACGCAATAGTTATTGGTGCATTAACTAAAAGTGGCATAGATATAAGTTTCACTTATTGGATGGTGCTAGCTCTACCCTTTGTTATTGCTATGCTTGCAGTTACTTGGTTTATTTTATTGAAAATGTACAAACCTATCACAGATAGTATTGCTATGGATTTAACAGGTAGCTTTAAGAAAAGCACAGCTGCTTTTGTGTTGTATGGTATTTTTATTTTGACCATTGGATTATGGGTAACAGAAAGCTTGCACGGGCTTAGCAGTAGCTTGGTGGCTCTTGTGCCAGTAGCAGGCCTAACCCTAACTGGTGTTTTAAGCAAAGCTGATGTTCGCAAATTACCCTGGGAAGTTTTGTGGCTAATGGCTGGGGGTTTAGCTCTAGGTATAGTAATGCAATCTACCGGCCTAGCAGAATGGCTGATTAGCTTAATAAACTGGACCGTATTACCAGGTACGGTTTTATTGGCTGTATTTGCTATATGTGCAATTATTATCTCTAACTTCATCTCTAATACTGTAACTGCAACCTTATTAATTCCTATTGCCATCTCACTGGTTACCTCTGGTGCTATAGTTGGCATAGATATGCTGATACTTGGTTTAGTAGTTGCAATATCTGCAAGTAGTGCCATGATGCTACCTATTTCAACACCACCAAATGCCATTGCAATGAGCACTGGCCTAATACAAACCGGAGACATGGTAAAAGCCGGAGCAGTGGTAGGCTTAATCGGTTTAATTTTTCTAATTGCTTTATCTGTGCTTTACTGGCCACTTATTCACTAACCTCAAATCTTGTTTATTATGGAACCCATTTACATACTATTGATTGAAGATGAAGCAGAGGTTATGGATGCGCTGCTTCATGATCTTGCTGAAATTGAAGACGGTTTTCCGATTGAAGTTTCTTCAAGTGCGGAAGAGGCCAAAGAATTGCTGAAAAAGCTACTTGCTGAAGATAAACGCATTGGCTTAATCTTGAGTGATCACATATTACCTGGCCAAAATGGCGTAGAATTTTTGGTTGAACTAGCCTCACAAGAAGATACTGCTAGTAGCAGAAAAGTATTAGTTACCGGCCAAGCTAGCCATTTCGATACCATAAAGGCAGTTAATCAAGCGGGGCTGCATCATTACATTGCTAAACCATGGACCAAAGAAGAACTCCTAGTAACCGTTAGAGAACAATTGAGCGAATACATCATTAATGCTCAAATAGACCCTCTACCTTATATGCCATTCATTCATTCAGAAAAATTGATCGAGTATATTCGTCAGCGTGGCTTAACTGGTGGCGAATAAAGCGGCTTAGCAAAACATATAAAGCCTGAATAGTTAATTATTCGGGCTTTTTGCCGCCAATTCCTTCAATTCTGTCCGTTAAATTTTTCTTCACATTGGAAATACTAGCTTTCTGGGTTACACGTATTTTACCAGGGTATAGCAACTTATGAATCTTATCTATTGCCAAATAAAGCTCTTTTGGTTGATCTGTTCCAAAAGTTAACTGCATTTCGTCATCAAGAAGTACAATCACCCCTCTATCAGACGGAGTTATATAACCAATAGTATTTACTTTTTTTCGTACTCCCCATCCTCCGTAATCACCTAAAGGGTCATAGCGCACAATTTTATAATTTTGGACTTCCTTGATAGAAAGGCGTTTTGGCTTCACGTGAAAGGGGAAGTATTGAAATACTATTTCACCATTTTGTATCTCAATGTCAAAGCGTAGTGTAAAAATAAAGCCTGGTATAATGATACCTACAATTGCCCAAACTAATACAATAAACCAATCTGGGGCTATACTCTCTTGTAAACCAGGGCTACTAGAACCACCTAAAACGACAGATGATATAAACCAAAACCAGACCCCAACAGCCATGGAAATAAGCAATAACCATAATATCCAGTTAGAAAACCGTTGTTGTTCTTTAAAAACAACCGCATTTATTTCATCTTGTGGTGAGCTTTCAGGTCCTTCTGTATTTGTTTTATTCGAATCCTTTTCTATCACAATATTGATAATTATATCTTTTAGTTGGTATAAGATACATATTTATCCCAAAACCATTATCTCACTTTCAACTCTATGTCGTTCATGAATATGTTAAGCCGGTTACATATAGACTATCCAGAACTTAATTGTACAGAGGTTCCTATAACTAAAGAGCAAGTATTATTTAAAGAAGGAGATGCACTTAGCAACCTACACATCATACTAGAAGGCAAAGTTCGATTATTCAAAAAAAGCTTGTATAACAATGATTTGTTGGTTGTTGATACGTTAGGAAGAGGAAATGTAGTGGGAATTATGGCCTTCGCTACAAGACACCCATCATTAACTACTGCAAAAGTTTTAGTTGAGGGAAAGGCTGTTCGAATTCCAACCCAAAGCTTTTATCAAACGATGGAAAAAAATCCGCGTTTATACCATACAGTCATGAGTATTCTAACACAAGATTTGGGAGAGCGTTACAGACACACCCTATTCAGTCAGTTAGATTTTGATGCCATTAATCACAGTTTAGACGAAGAAAGAGCTAGGTTGAAGAATACCCTTGCTGAGCTTGAAAAAACACAAACCAAGCTGGTACAAAAAGAAAAAATGGCTACGCTCGGCCAATTAACTGCTGGCTTTGCACATGAGGTGAATAATCCAGCTGCGGCTCTGATCAGAGCAACAGATGTACTGGTAGAACAATTGCCCCAATTAATGGCTAATAAAGACATAAAAAACTTTTTTACCCATGGACAAAAAGCAGAAGTTATGGATACTGAATCAATAAGAGACCGTAGCTCAGCCATTGCAAAAGACTTCCCAAAACTGAGCCGTAGTTTGCAAAGACTTGCGGCTCAAATGCCAGCAGAACTTATAAAAAACCTCAAAACTAAATCGGTCGAAGACCAAATAAGGTTCGCAAGATGGTTTGAAAGCGGCAAATATCTCAGAAATATTGAGGTTTCTGGCAAAAGGATAGCAGGCTTAGTGCAAAGCATGAAAAACTATGCTCGCCAAGATAAAAACGAACTAGAGCCCATGGATATTCGTCAAGGTATAAAAGACACCTTGTTAGTGCTTTCAAACCGAACAAAATTTTATAAACTTAAAACCCAACTAGATGAAACGCCACTTGTTAAAGCGAGAGCAGGTTCGTTAAACCAAGTATGGACAAACTTAATCATAAATGCATGCGATGCAATGGGTAAAGACGGAGAACTTAGTATTCATTCTTACCTTAACACTACTACAAATATGGTAGAAGTATGTATAAGAGATAATGGCTCAGGTATATCAGAGGCGGCTCAAAAACGCATATTTGAAGCAAATTTTAGCACTAAAGATAACGACACAAAATTTGGTCTTGGCTTAGGTTTACACCTATCAAAGCAAATTGTAGAAAAACACAAGGGCTACATTCGTTTTGAATGCGGCCAAAAGGGAACAGCCTTTTATGTTAGTTTACCAGCACATTCAGCAAAATGAGCCTATATTTAGTTTTTATTGTATTCAACTTCATAACATATTCTTGATTGGCTGGTTTATACCTTCATATTCCATTCTGTAGGCACGCTTGTTCTTACTGCAGTTTCTATTTTTCTACTCAACAAAGCCTCATAGATGCTTTTGTTGAGGCATTAATCAACGAAATAAAGTCTACCTCAACAGACACTCTCTTTGAATTAGGCACGCTAAAAACCCTGTATTTTGGTGGTGGTACCCCTTCATTATTACCGATTGACGCAGTTGAAAAAATATTTTCTACGCTAAAGACGGTTTTTGATATGTCAAATATTGAAGAAATCACCTTTGAAATCAATCCAGAAAATGCTGACATAGATTATTTAACTGCCATAAAAAATATAGGTGTAAACAGGCTGAGTATGGGCGTGCAGAGTTTTCACCCGCACATTTTGCGCAGTATGCACAGAAGCCACACCAAAGAACAAGCGCAAACAGCAATAGAAACCATTAAAAAAGCGGGTTTTAATAGCTATAACATAGATCTTATTTATGCTTATCCGGCCGAGAGTATCGAAGAGTTGAAAAGTGATTTGGCTTCTTTTATTGCTTTAGATCTACCGCATATTTCTGCATATTCGTTGACTGTAGAGCCTGGCACTCGTTTAAAACAACAAATTGATAAAGAAAAAATAAAAGAATTGGACGAAGACTTACAGGCTGAGCATTTCGATCTGGTAAGTAAAACTCTAGCTAATGCAGGTTTTTCACAATATGAAACCAGCAATTTTGCTAAGCCAAACCAAGAATCTAAACACAATAGTAATTACTGGTCTCACAAAAATTATTTGGGGTTTGGGCCCGCTTCACATTCATTTCTTTGGTCAAACAATAGCAGCATTGCAAACCGTTGGGCCTCTCCAAGTGACCTAACATCCTACATCAACAACAATGGCTGCTTAGCTAAAGAAGAGCTTAAAGAATTACCCCTAGAAGAGCTGGCTGAAGAGCGCTTGATGTTAGCGCTTAGAACCAAAAAGGGCTTAAATCTTACAGAGTGGGAACAGCTCTACCAAACATCACTCACAAAAGCTCAAAATGATTTGCTAGAACAGTGGGTTGAAATTGGTTTTATTAACGCAAAAGCATGGGAAAATAATACCCTCATCTTGACTGAAAAGACTTTTGCTATAGCAGATCACATAGTCTACAGATTGGTTACTGCCTCTTAGCTTTTCCCAAAACAGAAATTAACGCCCTAGTAAATTAATTAAATGCGTGCTATTTGCAGAGAGCTCAAAAAGCTGGTCTTCAAAATTTGGTGGTCCTAGCTTGCCCATAACATTATTTGAAAAACCAAAACGCTCTTTAGGAATGCCAATAAATGAAGTGTCCAGTTTTCCATTGTCATTTTTATCGTGGAACACTCGCAGGGCGTACTTTCCCGCCTTTAACTGCTTGAAAGTATACGTTTGCACCTCTTTCTGTTGCATAGGCTGAATGAAATTGGCAATAACATCGCCATTTTCATTGAACAATTGCGCATATAAAGAACCCTTAGTAGACTTACAGTCAGCTATTTCAACCTTTAATTCAAAAGTTTCTATATCCAGTTCTTTAATATCACTTTGGGCATAAATAGTGGCGCATAAGCCGGTTACAAAAAATAAAAACCCGAGAGAGACAAGCTTAATCATGAAGTTACGTACGTGAATGAAGATTGATTATTAAGCGTTTAGCTTGAATATATGGTGAATTAACAGATTTTCTGGAAAATGATTCCATATAAAATAAAAAACATAATTGAATAACTACGAAAGCAATCTTTTACATTTCGTATATTACTACTTAACCAAATTTTGATCTAAAAGAACGTATTTAACCTATGGCAAAAATCGGCTTATTTTATGGCTCCGATACAGGTTGCACTGAAGAGGTAGCAAACAAAATTCAAGAACTACTTGGCGAAGACCTTGTTGAAACCACAGATGTTTTTGATGCATCCACTGACGACTTTGGCAATTACGACCTACTTATTCTAGGTTTATCTACTTGGTATGATGGCCAACTACAAAGTGATTGGGAATCGTTTTTCGACGATTTCAAAGAAGTAGACTTTACTGGTAAAACCGTTGCACTTTATGGCTTAGGCGATCAAGTTGGTTATGCACATAATTTCACTGATGGTGTTGGTATCATTGGTAAAGTAGTCTTAGAGAATGGCGGAAAAGTCATTGGCAACTGGCCAGTTGAGGGCTTTGAGCACGAAACTTCTATCAACGAAGAAGCTTGCGACAAAGATGGCTACTTTTTAGGTCTTTCATTAGACGATGACAACCAGCCTGAGCTTACTGAAGAGCGTATTGAAAAGTGGGTAGCACAAATTAAAGGCGAATTCGGTCTTTAAGTTCTTTCTCTTTTCAAATTCTGCATTATTAAAAGCCAAACAGGTTCTCTTGTTTGGCTTTTTTTATGGCTATAAACATTGAATCCACTTGGCATTTTTTGTCGAATCAATTAATATCAAAATCATAGCCATTTAGACAGCTTAAGTGACCTTCTTTTTTGTTTAGCCATGCAATATCATTGCCTAAATACAGCCAATACCCGATTTATGATATTGATTGCTACCTAGTTGCTCTTTTCATCACCTCTATTGCTAGAGCATCTACACTTTTTGCCGTATTAGAAAGCGCAACTACCGAAAGTTCTAGCTCTGGGATAAATGCCACGAATGAGGTATTCCCAAATGTTGACCCATTATGCCAGTACATACTAACGGTTGAGCCGTTTTCTAATTCAAATGGCTGCTCTACCCAGCCCAAACGCTGCGTGCGCTCACTATCTGGCAGCTCCAATTTTATATACTGAGTTGCCCACCAAGTAGTATAACTTTTGCCAAAATCAGGCTGCAAATGATCATTTAAGTAGGCATTAACAAAGGCTTTCAAATCGTTCAATGTTGCAATAAAGGTTCCGGCGCCAGCAATTTGACTATTAGTCCATCTAGGAATTGCCTTCCCATTTCTTAAAGTTGATGCCGCATAAACACTGTTTTGGCCCACAACTTCATTTGCAAGCGCCACATTCTTCATGCCAAATGGTGTGGCTACACGCACTTTAAAGTTATTTAATAAGCCTCTTCCATCCAAATAATCCATACCCGACGCTTTCGTTAGTGCTTGACCTAGTACCGCATAACCAAAATTTGAGTTGTTGACGTTTTTTTGTCTAATAGGATCTACCGAAACCAAATCCTCCATAAAAGCCTTTTCTCCATAGAAGTGATACGGCCTAAGAAGGCTTTTCAAACTCGACATTTGCATAACTGGCGACAATCTTGGCACACCAGAAGTATGGGTAGCAAGCGAAATTAGGGGAACATCGCCCATAGAGCCAGGCCATTCACTGCTGTCATATAAGTCTGAGAGTACCGTCTGAGAATCTACCTTTCCTTCCTTCAAAAAATCGGCGAATAGCGTTGCCGTGAAAACCTTTGAAACCGAAGCAATTTGATAATAATCTGTAGCGCTTGGTCTGCGCTGCAAATCTTTATTAATAACACCGGCATGTGCCTCGTAACTTTGTTCCCCCTTTTTTAGGTAAAAACTAACGCCTTGAAGCACAATATCTTCACTAAACCCGTCAATTATTGAATCAAAATCAGCTGAAAGTGTGGCGGGTAGATTTTCTGACACAGAACGTGTTTTTAAGTCCTTTATTGGCTTTGTACGGTAAGAAGGTGCATAAGTTGGTAGATGAATCATTAGTAAAAAGCATACAATTCTAAGAATCATACTCACATAAAACGGTTTGGTTTTGTCTTCTTCCTTAGCCCGCAACGTTCTAACCACTCTTGAAAGATTTGATAAAGCAAAAAGTGCCAGTGCACCTACACTAAAAACGGCAACAATGTCAATAACTCTCCAAAAAGACGCCCCGATTACAAGTCTTGAAATGGAGTTTAACAATAAGCTATAGCCTAATAATAGGATGAATAAAAAATAAATAACCTTTAAATAGGTTCCATTTACATAACCGTCGGAGGCTTTGGATTTACTAAAGAGGCGAACCGTGAAAATAATAATCCCCACAATGGATGTGAACACATAAACAACATCCGCAAAAGCGCCATTAAATCGTAAATAAAGTGCTGAAAATACTAAGACTACAAGCAGTAGCCATTCATTAAAGAGCTTGTTGAACATATTTCAGTTAATTGAAAAGTATAAATTTCGTAACAAAGTACAAGAACGTGCGAAAAAGCCTTAAATGCTAAAAGCTAATCTATTATTCTAACAAAAGACCCTATGTTTCATTCACGATTTTCCTTTTTATTTATCTTTGCACTTGTCGTTCATTTTGGGGTTCCTAAAGCAGACATAGTTGCACAATCTATTGAAATTGGCCCGCTAAGCTTTGGTAACTCCAAAAATCATGACGGTATACGGTTCAACTTTAGAGATAAAGATGTTGAAACAATAAATGGGGTAAATATAACCATATGGAAGTCTTATGGTAATAACACCTCTTTGATACGTGGTTTAGCAATAGGCTTGCCTTATGCAAATGCTGGTACCTTGAAAGGTGTTGGCCTTAGCCTATTAGCAACCGTGGCTGATCAAGAGGCAAAAGGCATCTTAGTTGGTGGATTAGCTACCGTTGTTGGAGAAAATGCAAATGCTAGTATGTTTTCAGGTCTTGCAAATGTGGTGGGAGGAAACGGTAAGGGCTTAATGCTAACGGGGCTTATGAATATAAATGGAGAAGATTACAAGGGCATGCAACTAGCAGGATTAGGGAATATTACTGGCGAGAATTATAAGGGAATACAGCTTGGCGGACTAATGAATATTGTGGGGGAAAACATGCACGGCGCCCAGTTTAGTGCGCTAATGAATATAAATGGGGAAAGTGCTCAAGGAGTACGTGCAGCTGGTTTGATGAACATAACTGGAGAAAGCTCTAGAGGTTTTGACGCTGCTATTTTGATGAACGTAACGGGTGAAAACGCTAAAGGCTTTGCTGCCGCTGGCATAATGAATGTGAGTGGCCATGAAATGCGGGGATTTTCTGTTGCTGGGCTAATGAATGTATCTGAACATATTAAAGGCATTAGTATTGCAGCCGCAAATGTTGGGGTGAATTTATCGGGCACGCATGTTGGTGTAGTCAATTTAACCAACCCGAAAATGGGTGATTTATCGGGTTTTGCTTTGGCACCCGTAAATATTGCTAGACACAACCAAAGTGGTTTTACTATAGGAATTTTTAATTTTGCCAAGAAATTAAATTCGAAAGGGCTACAAATAGGTTTATTCAACGTGGTTAAGAGTAATCCAAGAGGACTAAAACTCCTTCCCTTCTTCAATAAAAATTTTAGGTAAAGCACCATTAATAACCAATAGTCTAACAATCTGAAAAGGTTTTAGTAGTTTTAGCAAAATTCTATAACACACTAAAACCTTTTTTTATGGCTCGATTATTCAAAAAGCGCAGCGCCACAAAAGGGCAAGCACCCGGCAGTTTAATTTTTGTAGGAAACCAAAAGGTAAAAAGCCTGTCTTATACCCATTGGCAGTGGAATAATGAGCAATTAGAAACCGATGAAGGCCAAGGTATACCCGTAGATTTTAGTATGCATGACGGCATGAACGCAAATTGGATTGCCATAACAGGCATACATGACGTGCTTGTAATAGAAAAAATTCAACAGCGGTTTAACCTACACCCTATGCTTGCAGAGGATATTGTAAGCAGTGCGCAACGCCCGAAATTAATTGATTATGGCGACTATCTTTTCGTAACGCTTAAGACCCCAATTCTTAACCCAGAAACAGAACAGGTAATAACAGATCAAATTAGTTTTATACTTGGGGAGGATTTTCTAATTAGTTTTGAGGAGCAACAAACGCCCTTATTTGACGCCGTAAAAAAGCGAATTCAACAAAACGTAGGTCGTATTAGAAAAAGTGGCGATGACTACCTCTTATATGCACTATTAGATACGGTAATTGATAATTATGTAGAAATAATTGAGCAGTTGGGTTCTGAAATTGACGAAATGGAGTCTAACATATTATCTGAACCAGAAGATGATGCCCTAGATTTAATCAAATATTACAGACACGAATTACGACTTTTGGGGAAAATATTAAAACCTATCGATGAACTTAGCTTGCAAATGCAACGCTCAGAAAACAGCATCATTAGCGCAGAACTCAAGCCATTTATCATAGATCTCAGAGATTTAGTACTACATGCTTCAGAGAGTATTGACTCCTACAAATCAATACTTCAAGATTATCTAGTACTTTATCAAAATGCTTCTTCTATGAAGATGAATGAAATAATGAAAGTACTAACCATGTTCAGTGCTTTTTTTATTCCCTTAAGCTTTCTAGCTGGGGTTTACGGCACTAACTTCGCCAACCTCCCAGAAACACAATGGACCTATGGCTATGCCTTCTTTTGGGGGCTTATTATTCTTACAAGTGGCTCTTTGGTCATTTATTTCAAAAGAAAAGGCTGGTTTTAAAGAATTATTAAAAATAATTAAATAAATACTTGCATAGCCCACGCCATACTCCTTATATTACTCTCACTTACAAATGACTGCATCACTAGGCCCGGTTTGGTAAAGCAAGCCGGGCTTATTTTTTGTCCAATAGTCAAACATTTGTAGCCACTTCCAACCATGCAATGCAGCATTTAGTCACAAATCACTAAGTTTTTCAAGTTCCTTAAGTAATTTTAGTGCAAAATGGAAAACTCAGAATGAACAATTATCAATAATACGCCAGCTTGTCTTTCCCATATCGTTTTGCAATCAGCTCTCTCGCATTTATAGATTTTTTCATAGTTTTTTTTCCCCTTAGATGCTCTGCTAAGATCCGTTTAGCCTATTCAATTGCTCTTTTATAGGGTTATGATATAATATATCAGAATTTAGGGTTTTTAATGATAGAAAATCATTAGCAATGAAGACCCAGAAAGGGTCATATATGGATAGAATAGAAAAGCTGTATAAAAGCTGCGACCCCGATGGCGTCGAATGGTTGAACCAAATTACGGGCTATAAACATTGAATCCTCAGGGATTTTTAGCCGAGTGCTTTTTTGGGAAATTTTTTTAGCAACTAACACAACCTAAACTACTTCTCTTCCTGCCTTTGTTCAGCCTTTTTATGCAAAATAGTGGGTTTTTTGTCAGCCTCTGTTCTTAGATAGAGTGTTCTGTGTGGGAAGGGGATTTCGATATCGTTTGCATCAAATATTTTTTTTATGCTTTTGAGTAAGTCGAACTTTATGATAAAAGCTGATACTGGATCTGCTGACCAAACATAAGCCCTCAATAATTGAGCAGAATCACCCAATTCTATTAGTCGAACTATTACTAGAGGCACGCCTTTCTTTTTGTCTACTTCAGATCTGTTATCTAAAACAGATTCATGTTTTTCACAAACTTGTCGCATTAATTCTGAAGCTAAATCGTGGTCAGAATTATAGCTTATTCCAACCTCTACAAAGGTGCATGTTTTTGCGTCACCAATAGAGCTATTTACTATAGTTTCCTTATTTATAATGGCATTTGGGATGATAATTCTTCTATTCTGGAAACTCCTGATTACCGTATGGCGAAGCGTAATATCTTCAACGGTTCCCATATTTAAATCTCCCACTTGAATTAAATCACCAACACGAAATGGCTTAAACAATACGATAAAAATACCGCCAAATACATTAGCCAATGCATGTTGAGAAGCAAAAGCAGCCACTGCAGCAATTACTGTGGCACCAACCGTTAACGTTTGGGCAAACTGATGAAGTGGTGGAATAATAAAAAACAGCGCCAATGAGGCCGCTAAGTATATAAAGATGCTAATGCCATTTTTGAAGAAGTTGAAGCCTGTAGGATCAACATTTAGCAATGAACTGCTTTTCTCTATATAATTGGTGAATACTTTATGCGCAATTTTTGAAGCTACTCGGGCAATAGAAAATATAATTACCGCCGTAATTAGATAGACTACAATGGGGTAGGCATAAAGAAAATCGACGCCTATTTTTAAATATCCCCAAATTTTTTCCAAATACTCCATAAAATTATTGCTGTTGTTTAAACTTAAACAATACCTCTTCCCCTACTTTTTCTATGGCTTGATTTAATGCGTATGCACTTTCAAAAAGTACAATGGGGTTTTCGTCCATATCTTTGGTTACATGGGTTGAAAAAGCTTTATTTAGTGCGTCTATTACTTTTGAATCTGATGGCAACCACCTTGCGGCATGGAAATTCACCCGCTGCATGTGAAGCTCGCAGTTGTATTCTGACTTCATTCGGTGCTCTACCACTTCAAACTGTAGTGCGCCTACTGTTCCTAATAGTAACTCATTTCCTACCCCATTTGGCACTTCAAATACATGCACTACACCTTCCTCCGCTAATTGCTGCAAGCCTTCTCGCAGTTGCTTACGCTTAAACGGATCTTTGGTCGAAGCTTTCATGAAATGCTCTGGTGTAAATAGCGGAATTTCATTGTACTGCACTTTTTGTCCAGCGTAAAGTGTGCTTCCAATACTAAAAAAACCAGGATTATTAAGCGCTACAATATCTCCAGGATAGGCTACTTCTAAAATTGATCGCTCATCGCCCATTAGCGTATGTGGCGTACTCATTTTAACTTTTTTTCCGGTTTGAGCGTGCTTTACATCCATTCCACGTTCAAATTTCCCAGAAACAATACGCATAAAGGCAGAGCAATCTCTGTGATCAGGATTCATATTTGCCTGCAGCTTAAACACAAAGCCTGAAAAAACTTCTTCTAATGAACGGGTAGTTCCTTCCGAGTTATTATAAGTTTGCGGAATTGGCGCTAACTGTGCGAAATACTTCAGAAATATATCTAGACCAAAGTTATTTAGGGCGGAACCAAAAAAGACCGGCGTTACTAGTCCTGCTTTGTATTCATCGCGATCCATTTCATCAAACTCGTCGGCAATAAGCATGATTTCTTCTAAAAACTGCTCTTTTTCGCTATCACTCAAGGTAGTTTTAGCCAAACCTTCTTCAAGATCGGTATAAATGGTTGCTTCGGCCTCGTGTGCACCATGATCTGTTTTAGAATACAGGTGCAGCTCCTTGCCAATAAGGTCGTACATGCCTTGAAATTTTTGCCCATAACCTACCGGCCAAGTTGCTGGTATGGGTCTAATTCCTAGCTTATTTTCTACATTGCTAATAACCTCTAGCGGATCCATACCCGGTCTATCGCACTTATTCACAAAGGTATTTATGGGGATTTGGCGCATCTTACAGACTTCAAAAAGCTTTTCGGTCTGCTCCTCAACCCCTTTTGCAACATCAATTACCATTAAAGCGCTGTCTGCTGCTACTAAAGTTCTAAGGGTATCTTCACTAAAATCTTTGTGACCAGGCGTGTCTAGCAAATTGTATTTAATGCCGTCTTTCTCGAAACGCAGCACAGAAGAGGTTACCGAGATTCCACGTTCTTTTTCTATGGCCATCCAATCAGATGCGGCGTGTCTATTTGCTTTTCTTGCACGAACCGAGCCCGCCTCATGAATAGCGCCGCCATAAAGTAGTAATTTTTCTGTGAGCGTAGTTTTACCCGCATCGGGGTGAGAAATAATAGCGAAGGTTCTTCTTTTAGAGACCTCGTTAAGAATAGTGGACAAAGTATCGACAGCCATGAAGTGATTGTAGTATGAGATAAACTGACCTGCAAAATACACTTTTTTTTGTCAAGACGTGATATGGCATTTACGACTTGGTTTGCAGTACTCAGCTTTTACTTCATGATTTAATAACTATTCAATGCTAAAGCTAATTATAGTCGGCACCTGCTGTCTCCGCAAAAAAACACAAAAAAAGAGCGATTAGGGGTAAATCTAATCGCTCTTTGCAAGAATTTTCTATTCTTTAACTAGCCATTTTGCTAGTTATACTGGCATATTACATGCTTTCAAGAAGTTTTTCATTAAGGCGAACATAATCCATGTTACCAGCAGCTTTTGCTAGTTCCATAGATTTTTTAGCAGTTGCCATAGCTTCTGCTTTGTTGCCCATTTTTGCTTCTATTTTTGCTTGTAAATGAACCATCCAAAATTTTGGCTGCTCATCGCCGTTTGCTTTAGCAACCCATTTATGCGCTTGAGCTAGGTCTTTTCCGTTATCGAAATAATAACCTGCAGCGGCAAAAAGTAAGTTTTGGCTAGCATCTGGGTTGTCCATTACTTGCTCTTTAATCTGAGCCATTACTTTTGGCTCTGGGTTGGTTTCAACCTTAAAGGCAACCATGGTATTTTCCCACATGATGTTCAGCATAGCAGATTTGTTATCAGCTAAGTCAGAGAACGCCAGAGTGAATGTTTCATAATTATTAGAAACCTTCATGGCTTTAGCAGTAAAACGCGCCACGTCATCAGCCTGATCGTAACCACCACTTCCCCATAATTCGGTGTTTTTGTAGATAATAATAGTCCACTCATTATCACCAGGGATGCTGTATAGTGCATATTTGCCAGCAGGAACTTTGGTTCCGTTTAGCGTTACATCATCAGAAAAAGTAATATCAGTAGATGCATTTGCTCCAGTTCTCCATACTTGGCCGTAAGGCACTAGATCGCCAAAAATAGCACGGCCACGAGCTGATGGACGAGCGTAATCAACTGTTACCATTGATAGGCCAATAGCTTGTTCAATTTTTGAGGCTGGGCTTGGGGCGGGAGTTTGAATCTGCGCGCGAACTTCCAAAGAAGCTACCAGCACTAGCGCTGCAAGAAACAGTATGCGTAGTATTTTCATAATCTTTTAAATTTAATAGTTGTAGGGACATTGATTATTGACACAGCCGCTAAAATACAGTTAAGTTGGGTTAATTAATAGTCGCAGTATTTAGCGCTTTTTTTATGCTTTCAACAAAATCGAGTATATGCTCTGGGTATATTTCTGTGTATAAATCGGGTTCAATAAGTTCTATTTCCATCACGTAAAACTGTTCTTTAATAATTACGCCATCTATTCGGGAAAAGGTTAAATTTTGGCCAATATTTGCCTTTTCCCAAGCTTTAAGCACCTGATTATATTGATTATCCGTTAATTTATGCCGCTTATAAATTCCACCAAACTCCTTCTGTATTCTAAAATCTCCGTCTATTGGTGTCTTTCGTACGGTATAAGATGCGCCGTTTGAGAAGAATACTGTTGAAAACTCACCAAGGCCTTGAATTTCTGGTATAAAAGGCTGAACCAGCATATCTCGGTTGTCGAATAAATGCTGAAGCTCCTTAGTTTTTTCGTGCAATTCACTAAAAACTACAATATTGGTTTCATGAGAAGCTGCCGATACTGCTGGCTTCACTACCACCTTTTCCCAGTGGTTGTCTTCCATGATTTCACCAAGTAAGGAGCCATCTCCATGCCTACAAAAAATGGTGGGAATTATGGGAATACCCGCCAACGGAAGCTCTGCCAAATAAAACTTATGCGCATTTTTCCGGATTACAGACAATGGATTAATAACCAGCTTGCCCGTAGATTCTACCTTATTTAGAAACTCTTTAAATGCGTCAAAATGCAGGTGATAATCCCAACAAGAGCGGAAAATAAAGGCGTCAAACTCGTGTAACGACGTTTTATTTTCATCCCAAACAATAATGCGAACTTCCCAATTGGTAGATTCTTCAAGTTTTGTGAAAACATGGCGATCGCTTTCCATTAACAAAGCGATCTTAGAAGAGGTAATAACACCTAGTAGTGGCATATATGATATAAATACTAACTTAAGGGGACTTTGGGAATTTTTATTGCTACTGACAATTGCCGATAATATGAAACAAGAATACAGAATAGAACGTTAAAAACTTCATGATTATTAAAAATCTTCAAAAAATCTCTTCTCAATTGAAACAAATACGCGCTGCGTTTATTTGCTTTTGGATTTTCGGTGGACTTGCAGATTTATTACAAGCCCAGGTTCCGGTTACAGATGCAAATAGAGATGGTGTCTGGGTAGAGGTTTCTGCCAGTTTTACGGCTTCCAAAGGCTTGTCTTTCCGAGAAGGCCAATCTGCCGTAGTTGCCTTAGCCAGAAAAAAAGCCATTGAAAAGGCAACCGGTTTCAGCGTTAAAAGCTTCTCTATTTTGGATACAAGGCTAAATAATTCTTTTGAGTGGTCTGAAGATTACCAACGGCTTATAATTTCTGAGAGTAATGGCAAAATTATTAATGAAGAGACTCCAGATATAAAAGTAGACCCAAGCGCTCGTGGCGGCATCACTTTTTCCCTTCCAGTCTACAGAGCTTTTGTCATTCCAGATGTAAGCCCAGAAGATCCGGGTTTTACTACTACAATTGCCACCGATAAGTCATCCTATAAGGTTGGCGAAAACATCACCATAACCATGCAAGCTAGCAAAGAGGCTTATTTAACCGTCTTTTCTATTGCACCTGATGGATCAGCAGCGCTTTTCTTACCAAATCGTTTTGAGAAAGATAACTTTGTGTTTGGCAATCAAGAATCCAAGTTTCCAGATAAGTTTGTGAACCGTATTTTTTCGCTGGTTGCCAAGAAAACCGACGGATACAACCTGCCAAATCAAGAGCTTTTTATGGTGGTAGCCACGCTAAAACCCATTGAATTTGCAGATAGAAGAAGGAGTTTTGCTTACTTCTCAAATATGCTGGAGATAAACCGCTGGTTGATGCGAATTCCGAGAGCAGAAAGAGCTGAAGCCTTTGCCCGGTTTACGGTGCGCAAGTAAGGGCAAAAGCGTATCTTTAATGCTGCATTGTACACTAGTTGGTGGCTAAACCTCTCTATTAGGTGCGCTTTATTAATTTTTCTCTACTTATTCCTTCCATGAACGACTATTTGATTTCGCTTATTGGCAATACGCTAAAAACTACTTTTCCAGAATTAACGGAATTACCAGAAATTCAGCTGCAAAAGCCTAAATCAGTTGACCATGGAGATATCGCCACAAATGTAGCGTTGATGCTGGCAAAGCCTTTGGGTAAAAATCCGAGACAAATTGCCCAAGCTATTGCTGATAATATTGCCTTAGACAGCACAAAATTAGCTGGTGTAGAAATTGCTGGCCCTGGTTTTATCAATTTTCGTTTTGCAGGAAATTATTTGGTAGAAGCTGTTACCAATATTCTGAATGAAGCAGATCAATTTGGTAAAACAGAATTATACAAAGACCAAAAAATTCAGGTTGAATTTGTAAGTGCTAATCCTACAGGTCCACTAACCGTAGGACATGGCAGAAATGCCGTTTTGGGCGACACCATTGCTCGCTTGTATGAGTGGAATGGCGCAACGGTTAGCCGTGAGTATTATTTCAATAATGCGGGAAGACAAATGCGGGTGCTAGGCCAAAGCGTGCAAGCCAGATACAACGAATTGTTGAATAAAGAATTTGCTTTCCCTGAAGGTGGCTACGAAGGCGAATATATTATTGATATTGCCAAAACCTTAGTGGAGGAAAATGGCGAGTCTCTTTTGGGAACAGAAGACTTTACGCCATTCAAGAATAAAGCTGAAGAAGTCATTTTTGACGACATAAAAACCACGCTAAAAAGAATGTCTATAAAGATGGACACTTTTTATAACGAGAACAGCTTATATGAGAATAAAGCTATTGACAGAGTGGTTTCTCAGTTAGAAGAAAAAGGCTTGGTTTACAAAAAAGATGGTGCTGTTTGGTTAAAAACCACCGAATTTGGCAAAGAAAAAGATACGGTTCTGATTAAAAGCACAGGCGAACCAACCTACCGATTACCAGATATTGCTTATCACATAACAAAGCTAGAGCGCGGTTTTGATAAAGCCGTAGATATTTTTGGTGCCGACCATATTGACACCTATCCCGATGTCAAAAATGCGGTTAAAGCACTAGGTTACGACGAAACTAAAATTGATGTGTTGGTTTACCAATTTGTTACCATTGTTAAAGACGGTAAGCCGTTCAAGATGAGCACCAGAAAAGCCAATTTCATTACGCTTGATGAGCTTATGGACGAGGCAGGTTCAGATGTTACGCGCTTTTTCTTCCTAATGCGCTCGCCAAATACGCATCTTGAATTTGATATTGCCCAAGCAAAAGAAGCGGGCGATAAAAATCCCGTTTTCTATTTACAGTATGCCCACGCGCGAATCAAATCTATTTTAAGAAAAGCGGAAGAAGTGGTTGGTGAGGCTAAAGATGCGGACTTAAGCTTACTAACGCACGAAGCAGAAGAGAATCTAATTAAAGAATTAATGCGCATGCCACAGTTTATTCAACAGGCTGCAGAGGCTAAAGAACCACAAAAACTTATCTATTTCTTAAATGATATTGCTGCTTCTTTCACCACCTTCTATCACGATTGTAGAATTTTAGGTATTGATGAAGAGTTGGGGAAAGCCCGTTTAGCCTTAGCAACTGCAACAGCTCATGTTATAAAAAACGGCCTGCGAATTCTTGGAATAACTGCGCCAGAACAGATGTAAGCTTATTTATTGGCTAGTAATTTGGGGCGCTTTTAGAATAGCGCTCTAATACCCAGTTGAAAGTTACGGCCCGGTGCAACAATTCCTGATGAATAGGGGCGGTATTGTAAATCGGCTATATTTTCAACGCCACCTTGCAGCCTAAATTGATCGCTTAGTTCATAAGAAAAGCGGACGTTTATGGTTACCCAGCCTGGGGAAAAAGGCAAACCGTTCTCATCTTTTGCATAAATATGAACCTTATCTTGCTCAGAAGGCGATAGCTCAGCATTCTTAAATTCGCCATTAAACAAACTAAAAAGCTCTGCTTTAAAGCCATTGGTGTCGTAAATAAGCCTTGCTGCTCCAAAAGCGGGCGCAACGTGCCTCACGGGCTCACCATCGCTTGTCTCGCCATCTGTTAGCGTGTAGGCTATTTTGAAGGATAAAGGCTCGGAGAAACGAATTATCATAGATGTTTCAATACCATAAATCTCTGCTCTGTCTGCATTTTGAATAGACTCTACGTCGCTAAGAACACCGTCGTACATAATTTGAGATTCACCGTTGAAGGTATCAGGTCGGCGAACCATGGCGTTAGTAAGGTTCGAATAAAAACCTGCTAATTTGAGTTTAATTACGTCCCCTATTTTTTGGGAAATGGCCATTTCCACGTTATACGTATATTCAGCTTCTAGATCTGGGTTTGGTACAACCACTGCGCCTGGGCTTGAATCAAATACTTTAGCTGCATCGTCAATATTTGGGGCTCTAAAGCCAGATGATAGATTCATGCTCCACTGCGTTTTTGGGCTGATTTTCCAAGCTAAGCCAGCACTACCATTCAAAGCCGCATTTTTGATATCTAGATTGGTATATGGGTAATCAAAAAATGTAGGATCTAAGTTTGCGCCTAAATCGAAATAGCTGAATCTGAAACCATTAGTCATTATCAGATTATCTGAAATAAAATATTTATGGGAAATATACGCTGCAAGGCTGTTCCAAGAGGAATTGTTGGGGTATCTAGACGCAATTGCAGTTCTTGTAGAGTCTACGATATTTAGCGACCTCCCTACTGATTTAATATCGTTTGTAACCCACTCAAAACCATAGAAAAGGCTATTTTTAGTGTTTATTTTTTTGTCAAAATCTAAATTTATGGAAAGGGCATTAACCTCTTCTTCTCTATTTCTTAGCACATCACGCCCAAATCGGCGATCATTTCTACTTTCCTCAAAAAACTGATACCCTAGCACCATTTTAGCAGAGTCATAAAAAAGAGTAGGCGCAATATGCTGTATGCTAAAATTATGCATTACCCAAACCTGAGGCCCGTAAAACCATTCTGCACTTCTTAGTTCACCATTTCTACGTTCTATAAGTCTATCGTATCTAGGAATATCTGTGGTGGTTGAAAAATGAAAGCCATAATCTACTTTAAATGCTTGGCTAGGTCTGATACTAAATTTCTGCATAAAGTTGAATTGATCAAAGCCCGTATTTTGCTGAACCAAAGGATCTTCGTTGCGCTCAATTACATCATTTCCATTTAGCCGCCTTACATATTCAGTATTTTCATAGCCTGGTCTTCTGTTAGCTGCGCCCATTCTTATATCGCCATAAGAGTTAAGGCTGAAGGCTGTTAAACCTGCGATCTTATCAAAGCCGTAGCTGAGTTCGCCATGTAGGCTACGCTCATTATTTGCGGTAGATAATCGGCTTATAACTCTTCCTTCTGTTTGTAGCCTGCCCGATGTAGAAAAGGACGGGCTAACGGTATGAAAATCCATAACTCCGCCAAGTGCATCGCTACCATACATTACAGAGCCTGGGCCTAAAATCACTTCTGCATTCTCTACCATATTGGAGCCAATAGCTATCACATTTTGTAAGTTTCCGCTTCTAAAAATAGCCGTATTCATGCGTACCCCATCTACCACAATTAACAATCTATTGGCTGCGAAACCACGGATCATAGGGCTTCCACCACCCTGCTGACTTTTTTGGATAAAGACGTTATCAGCCAGACTTAGCATATCCGCCGTAGTTTGTGGTTGGTAGAAGTCTACCTGATTTATTCCAATTTTTTCGATTTGATTGGGAATTTCCGCCGAATTCTGTTCCCACCTATTTGCAGATATCACAAAGTCGTCCATCACAATTACCGCTTCCCGAAGCATAATTACAAAGGAATTTGCCTTAATTTCTGCAATGCTGAGCCTTTTGTTCTCATAAGCTGGGTGTTGTACGATAATATCATTTTTTTTACTAAATTTTTCAATTGAGACCGTACCATCACTACTAGTTATGGCAGAATGTTCGTCTGAGAACAAATAAACGTTAGAAATAGGCTTTCTAGAGGACGCATCTATAACTTTAACAATTTGTGCAGTCAGCTTTTTTGGATTTATGCCAACCATTACAAATATTAGTAGTAGTAATAAATACTTCATATAACACAATTGTCGCAAAGCTTCGGTTACCTTTTTATTGCTAGTTAAGGAGATTGGCTGATTACCAGTAGCCCACATTTTGATGGACATAAGATTTAATATCTAGACATTTTATTTATGAAAGGCTTTATCGCTAAAAACACGTTTTTACCTTGTTTGATCTTTGTTTTCATACTAAGCTCCTGTGTTCGGAAATTACCGCTAGCTTACGAAGATCCAAACCTTGATAATGGCTCGAATGAATCAACTGAGATAATATTAAGAGATTTCCCAACAATCAAACAAGAAGGTAAAATAAGATTACTAACCCGATACAACTCAAATTCATACTTTCTACAACGCGGCCATCCTAGAGGTTTTGAATTTGAGTTGGTAGAAGCTTTCGCAAAAGAGAACAAATTAGAAGTTGATGTAATTATTCTAAGAGCAGATGATGACCCATACGAAATGCTTAAAATTGGTTTAGGCGACATCTACGCAGCTAATTTATCTATTAACGACGAACGAAGAGGGCAAACAACCTTTACGGCACCATATAATGTAGTTGATCAAATATTAGCCATTAACACCGATTACAATTTAGCTGATGATTTGGAGGGCTTGGGTCCAATAACCATAAGCGTTAAAAAGAGTACGTCTTACTTTAGCACGCTGAAGAAATTGAAAGAACAAAATGCAGCTTTTACTTTAGAAGAGGTCACAGAAGAATGGGATACAGAAGGCCTACTGCAGGCTGTTAGCCGTGGTGAAATCATGGCAACAGTTGCTGATGAAAATATTCTTCAAGCAGCAAGAAGCTATTTACCCAACCTTGAAGCAGGCCCAAGTATTGCAAAAAGTGACACTATTGCATGGGCTATCAGAAGTAATGTTCCCATATTGAAAAGTAAAGTGAATACCTTTTTGGCCAAGCATTTCCGAATTAGTAAAACTACTGGTGAGCCTCTAAGGTCTGCATTCCTGAATATTTTAAGTAAAAAATACTATACAGACGGCAGTGAAGTTGCCAAGAATATTCGTCCTGTCCGAAATGTGCTGCAAAGAGGGCAATTATCTGTTTATGATGAAATAATTAAAAAAGTATCAGATGAACATGGTGTAGATTGGAAGTTAGTGGCCTCTCTTATTGCTCAAGAGTCGCAATTTGATCCGTACGCAGAAAGCTGGATGGGCGCTAGAGGATTGATGCAAATAATGCCAGAAGTTGTGTCCTCAGATTCGCTAAATCTTTTTGACCCGTATGTGAATGTGAAAGAGGGAATAAACCTGCTAAACCAGCATCTAAGGCATTACAGTTACTTAGATTCTACTAATCAGTGGGCGCTTGCCTTAGCAACCTATAATGCTGGAATGGGCCACGTTGCCGACGCACGTAGAATTGTAATTGACATGAATAGAGATCCGAATGAATGGGAAAATGTTTCAGATGCATTGTTAAAGCTAATGCGACACCAGCACTATCAACATGCGCGGTATGGCTTTTGTAGGGGAATTGAAACCGTGAAATACGTTACAGAGGTTATGAATCGTTACTCAACCTATTCGGCAATCTTGGCTATAGCGCAATCGGGTGAGTACAAGCAACCCTTTAATGGAAGTAGTAGTAATTAGCGTTTTTTATACCCACTAAAGCGCTTTAATCACTAAAATGGTGATATCATCATACTGAATACCATTGGCGAATTTCATGACGTGTTGTACCATTTTGTCTGTCAGCACAGCTGCATCTTTACTGTAGTTGTCTAGAATCAAAGCCTTCAAACGCTCTTCCCCATATTCTTCTCTATTCTTGTCAAAGGCTTCGGTAACACCGTCAGTAAAGCTAACGAGCATATCACCTTTCTCCATAGTAAATGAACCTTGTTCATACGGCATCATAGTAGGTACAGCCCCCAACAATATTCCCCCTTCTGTTAACTCTATCAATTGATTGGTACTAGCTTTGTACAAATACGGCGGATTATGCCCCGCATTTACATAAACCACTTCCTTTGTTTTGGTATTTAGTCTACACCAAAAAAAGGTGATGAATTTATCGGATGGGGTATTTTTATAGATAGTGTCGTTTAAACGAGCCGTTGCACTAGCTAAGTCGGCATCATATTCAACAACAGTGTGCATAGCTGCCTGCAAATTAGACATCAATAAAGCAGCGGCAAAACCTTTGCCTGTTACGTCGGCAATAGCACAAAAAATATCGTCATTTTCTCTACAAATTATGTCGTAGTAATCGCCGCCAACCTGTTTAGATGGTATGTTAAATCCGGCAATTTCAAAATTAGCTAATTTTGGCATTTCACTAGGTAAAAGTCCTAATTGAATGCTTTTTGCTAGATTTAATTCTTCCTCAATGCGCTCTTTTTCAATTTTTTGTTCTAACAAGCTCACCTTTTGTATAGACAGCAGCGCTAAATTCGACATTGAATGTATCAGGCTCTCTTCCGCCTTAAGAAATGGGGTGCTATTTGCTTTAGGGCCAATGCCAATTATCCCCAACCTATCATTTTGGAATTGCAGAATTACTAGCTTTTGTATGAATATTTCATCTAAAAAGGCTAATTCTTTATAATCCTTCACGTTAATCACATCGCCTTCAAAATGGCTATTAAAGATAAGGGAAAGCTTTTCTTGGGAAATTTCCACTTCCAAGCCGTTCTTACTTATACAATAAAAGATTTCTGATTCTACTGATGGCCGATAAACAAAGAAAAAGCGCCTCACAAAAACATGACCCATAATGGTAAATTTGAGCATATCTGCAATTGGGCCTCTCCCTTCTAGCTCATTGAACTGCTTGCTTAAATCAAAAAGCGTATTGAGCTCATAATTTTTTCTGTCTAAGGTTCTATTCGTCTTCTTCAGGCGCTCAATTAATCGTGCATTCGATAATGAAATAGCGCCCAGAGCAGCTAAGGCATTTATGAAATCTTTTTCTTCTTCCGTAAACGGTTGCAAATTGAATCTTGGTCCAAGCCCAATATAACCTAAATGCTTACCTGCAGATTTTAAATTGAATAAGTAAGACAGCCCACTTAATGGCCCAACTTGTTGCTGCTCTGTTAAACTTACGCATTGCGTATCTACATGGTTCTTTAGAAAAGCTATGTCTACTGCTTGATTAATTTTTGCATTAATACGGCCTTTAGACTTATATACGCGGTGTTTCTTTGTATCAGTCTCGTATAAAAAAATCATAGATTTACTTAACAAAAACTTTCCCATAACAGCAAAAAGCAAACTGCTGGTTATAAAATCTACATCATCTGATTCTAAAAAAAGCCTTGCACTCTCCAATACCGGGCTTAAATCAAGTGTTTTTACTTCTGTATTTTTTGGTGCCATTTTAACTAGCTTTTTTGGGGTAGTGAGCAGTTTTGCAACTTATGCGTAAAATAATCTACAATAAAATACTAAATGGCTACCCACACAAAATAAGCTTTCCCGAAGGGAGTTAATTAAAACAAGTGCTTAGCAAGCGTAATTACATTATGGCCTTGCTGCTTATTGAAGCTCACTTCATCCATAAGCTTTGTCATTAGATAAACGCCTACACCGCCCCGCTTTTTTTGCTTAATTCTGCTTTGTACATCGGGCTTTTTATAGTTGGTTACATCAAAACCTTTACCACTATCTGTTAATTGCACTACAATTCGGCCATTTTCTTCAAACATTGAAATATGCACAATCTGATTTTCATCATTATTGTAGGCGTGTTTAATAATATTTGTGAAGGCCTCATCTACAGCTAACTGTAAATCGAAGACCGCATTTAGGTTGGCACCACACAAAAGCGCAAACTCTTCAAGAGCACTACGAACTACAGCAAGGTTCTCTGTTGAGGCCTTCACCGAAATTTCGTGACTTATATTTGATGCTCGATTATTCACTTTTTAATCAAAAAGGAATTATGATGGTGTTTGAAAGCGTGTAATAGCTTCCTGTTGATCTTTTAAAATGTCGTACAAGGAAGGGAAACCCAACAAATCAAAAACGTTGAATACACGCTCGTTCATATTGGTTAGTTTTATGTCTCCTCCTAAGCTTCTAACATCCTCTATATAGGCCATAAACACGCCCAAACCGGCGCTAGCTATATAGTCTAGGTTATTGCAGTTAACAACTATTTTAAGTTGTTTATCGTCAATCAGTCGTTTTAATGAATCTTCAAGTGCGCCTGCTGTATGTGCATCAAGCTCACCTTTCAGTAAAATTATCTGAATGTCTTCGTGATTTTGAAATGATATGGAGAAATTCTTCATGTTAGTTGAAAATGAAATACGGATGCAAAAGTATAAGCAATCGAATCATAAGGTAAAACAAGCTCTACTACGTTCAATTGCTCTTGAAGTTTACTAAGCAAGATGTAAAAAAATAAAAATAGACTTTCTACTTCTATCATACAATGTCTGCATTTTTTGACTTATAAAACGCAGTATGTTTGGCATAGCACTCAGTTGAAAAGGGTTTATGGTATATATAACCCTTTAATGAAGGCAATGGTATCATGTATTATCTCTGGAACGCTTCCCGAACGTAAATCACTACCAATAACGTGATTACCTGAATTTGGATAAGCTTTCTTTAGTTTCTTTGCATTTGGGGTGCTTAGTTGCTCAAACATAGTGAGCATGGCAGCTACAGACACGGTTTTATCTTGATTATCTTCATCTTTGTAGTAATAGCCCAAAAAAACGGGTTGACTAACTTTCGCAAAAAGGTCTGAATTCATAGAAGCTTCTACAAGCATTACCAGGCTTTCTAAGCCTTTAATATGGTATTCATTGTACCAAATGCTGTCTTCTATGGGATTTTTAGCTGGCCCGCTTCGCATATATTCATCCCCAATAATCTGCTCAGCTACTTTTATTCCATGCGGATAAGCCAAAATAGCTAGCCTATTGTCGAAAAAATCAATAAGCGGTGAATACAGTACAACTGCAGCAATTGCGGGGTCTTTTGAGGCTTGTATCAAAGCGAGTGTACCTCCGGTAGAGGTTCCCATAACAATCACTTTTTCGCCCAACACCTTACCTATTTCTATGGCTTGCTCCGCCGTAGCAATCATGTTATCTGCAGTTAATAACTTAAACGCGTCTATATCATTTAAGCCATGGGCTGGTAGTCGGCAAAAAAACGCATTCATACCAAGAGAGTCAGCTATTGCCCTATGAACAGGATTTCCTTCATCTTTGCTAGCGCTAAACCCGTGTATATAAACCAGGGAATACGGCGTTTTTTCTTTTTTGGTAGAATCTGCCCAACGTACTTCAGGTGCTGCTTCTGGTCTAAGTTTAGGAAACTGGGCTTCTTTCAAAACCCAGCTTTCTACATCTTCTATTGAATTGAACTTCATAGCATAAGTGGCGTTAAGGTCGGCTGAAGCTTTGTAACCACTAACATAGTACGTAACAAAAGCTAGTACCATTGCTGTGGCTAATATCCGTAGAATTAAAGATCTTTTAGAGATCTTACTCATTCAACAACCCACGTTTTAACCTTATACGTGTCATTTAAACGAGTTAAGATACCTTCAACTTGGTCTGGTCTGGCTTTCATAAGCCTAATTCGGTACCAGATATTTCCGGTATTTTCATTTCCCGTTTTAACAACAAAAGCATTTTCGTAGCCTTCAGACTTCCAAAATTTAAGTCTTTTGGTAGCGTGTTCTTGTGATCTCCAGGCTTCAACCTGGATTACTGATGAGCCAGAGTCATCGCCAAGCAGTAAATCGATTTTACTAGTTTTTGGTTGCTGCGGTTCTACTTGCTGCATCAGTCGGTTTTCTTCTTCCATTACTTGAGCCAAACTATCTGCTCTAGCTTTTATTCTAGCTGTTTGCTCAACCTGTCTGATTGAGTCTTGCTCCATTTTAATAGCAAGTGCTTCTTTTTCTGCATTATTGCCGCAGCTAACAACGGTAAAAAGCATGGTTGACATTAGAATGAACAGTGAAGCGTTTAGGTTTCTCATAATATCTATAATTAGATTAGTCTATAGTTAACAAATAACGATAAAATTTGTTTAAACACCGAATTTAAATGGTTGCAACCATGAAATCTGGCGCCTATTTTAGGTCTAAGTTAAATTTATTACAATATATGCCAA
>Ga0306871_1000022_pt1 | contig 63380 bp, 53 predicted proteins | sample AntRauMeHopE1497_FD_190447 | JGI IMG/M metagenome (GOLD analysis project Ga0306871, IMG submission 190447) | Saline lake microbial communities from Rauer Islands, Antarctica - Metagenome Hop E1 #497 (v2) (version 2) | ecosystem: Environmental > Aquatic > Non-marine Saline and Alkaline > Saline ... | reverse complement strand
TATCCCTCTAGCGATTATGTGCCCACACAAGACCTTTACCTTAATTGACTCTTTAGGTAAGCGTGTAGTGTTTATGAAACAGGCCATTCATGCATTAGGTCTTAAAAATGTGAGTCCTATACAAAGTCGAGTTGAAGATATCACACCCCAAAAATATTTTGACTTAGTATTGAGCAGAGCGTTTGCGTCATTAAACGACATGCTTCGTTGGTGTTCCCATTTGCTTGATGATGACGGCCAATTTCTAGCCCTTAAAGGTCAACTTCATCAGCAGGAATTAAATGAAATTCCTGCACACTTTACACTAGTGCAAAGCATCCCTCTTTTGATACCATCCTTAGAGGGCGAAAGACACTTAGTGCTGTTGAAAAAGAATGTGCAATAGGCAATCAGGGTCATTCATTATTTTCGCTGTCATTTTCAAAGAATAAAAGTAGCTAAAAAAATAGATAGTTTATAAGTCAATAAAGCTATTTTTTTAGGGTAAACTCAATCCAGATAATCACGTGAAGGTATTCAACTAGTGGCGCGAGTCATCTCAATAGCAAATCAAAAAGGCGGCGTGGGTAAAACAACGACCGCGGTTAATGTTGCTGCGTCTATGGCGGCAACAAAGCGCAAAGTATTGCTGATTGATTTAGATCCGCAGGGCAATGCTACGATGGGTAGCGGCGTTGACAAGTACAATGTAGAAAACACTTGTTATGAATTATTGATAGAGCAGAAACCTGCTAGCGAAGTCATTATTACTCAAACTACGGGTAAATATCACCTTATTGCGGGTAATTCTGATATCACCGCGGCAGAAATAAAATTAATGGAAGTGTTTGCCAGAGAGCTACGATTACGAAACGCACTTGCTCCCATTAAGGACGACTACGATTATATTTTTATTGATTGTCCACCTTCATTAAATCAGCTAACGGTAAATGCATTAGCCGCATCAGACTCGGTATTAGTGCCTATGCAGTGCGAATATTACGCATTAGAAGGTGTAACAGCGCTTATGGATACGATTGAGAAATTAGCGTCGGTAGTTAATCCTGATTTGAAGATTGAAGGGGTACTGCGCACCATGTACGATCCACGAAATCGTTTAGCAAATGATGTATCTGAACAGCTTAAACGCTATTTTGGAGACCAAGTTTACCGTACCGTAATTCCAAGGAACGTCAGACTAGCAGAGGCGCCCAGTTTTGGTGAACCTGCAATGTATTATGATAAATCATCAAATGGCGCAAAGGCCTACTTAGCGCTTGCCGGTGAAATATTACGCAGACGTAAAAAATTAGAAGATGCATAGTAGCAAATGAGAATAAGAAAAAGAGGCGTTACCAATGGCACCGAAAAATAAAGGCTTGGGTAGAGGATTAGATGCATTACTTGCTACAAGCAAAAGCGTTGCTCATAAAGACGCACAAAGTGCCAAAGATCAAAATAGCACTTATGACGAAGCCACCAACGATTTAAAAAAAATTCCTATTGAATTCTTGCATGCAGGAAAATATCAGCCACGAAAAGACATGGCAGATCAAGCATTAGAAGAACTCGCTGCGTCAATTAAAGCGCAAGGCATCATTCAACCCATTGTGGTGCGTCAAACGGGCACTGATAAATATGAAATTATAGCTGGAGAACGTCGCTGGCGTGCCGCGCAAATGTCTCGCTTAGAGGTGGTTCCCTGCTTAATCAAAAATGTGGCAGACGATGCCGCTGTTGCTATTGCACTGATAGAGAATATACAACGTGAAGATTTAAATTCAATGGAAGAGGCGCAGGCTTTAGAGCGACTTATGCTTGAATTTAATCTTACCCATCAGCAAGTGGCTGAGGCGGTGGGAAAGTCGCGCACTACCGTGACTAACTTATTACGCTTAAATGGGCTTGAAGAAGGCGTTAAAACACTGCTAGAACATGGTGATATAGACATGGGACACGCCAGAGCATTGCTGTCGCTTGTTGGTATCGAACAAGAAAATTTAGCCAAGTTAGTGGCTGAAAAAGGGCTTACAGTGCGTGAAACTGAGCGCCTAGTTAAAAAAGCTCAGGAAGAACCCAACACTGAAGATCTTCCAAAAAAAGAAAAAACAATTGACCCTGACGTTAGGCGTCTTGCTACCACATTAACGGATACCTTAGGTACCAGTGTTAAGATTGATCACAACAAAAAAGGCAAAGGAAAAATGACAATTTCTTTTGAAAATTTAGACCAGCTTGATGGTATTTTGGCGCATATTACTGTGCCAAAAGACGAATAGATTTTTTTATTAAACGTAGATATTTATAAAAATAATACGAATTTACTAAATTGCTCGAAAAAAACTGTCATAAGACTATAGTATAAATGATGCCAGAATCTTTTATATTTTCCATTTCTGGTTGAATATTTTCGCATTAACAGTATACTTCGAACGCTTTTTATAGCGCAATATCAGCAGGAACTAAGATATGGCAACTGATTTGGCAGCGCCAGGTAAACGGCTTGCCGTCAAAGGCATAGTTGTTCAATTTTTGGTTGGTTTGTGTATGCTTTCGTTATCAATCTTTTATGATCCAAAGTTATCGTTGTCCATTATACTAGGCGTCATTAGTTTTTTAATACCACACAGCGTTTTTGCGTATTGGGTGTTCCGATATGCCGGTGCAACTAAAAATAGAGTAGTTGCGCAAAGTATGAATCAAGGTATGAAGTTAAAACTTGTTCTTACAACGTTAATATTCGTTATTGCGTTTTCACTGTTACATGTTCAGCCTTTATATTTATTAGGCGCATACGCAATAACAATGGTCAGTCAGTGGGCCGCAATGTTCGTGTTAAGTGTTAAAAATTAACATTTAATAAAAATACGTAAAAATTTTTAAATTAATAATTTGGGTTTAACAATGGCATCTTACGACACTACGCAAGAATACATTAATCACCATTTAACCAACGCCAAAATGTGTACTGCCGATGGTGGAATCGCATTTAATAAGGCCTGCGCAGACGCTGGCTTTTGGACGTTGCATGTAGATACTATTGGGTCTTCAGTGTTAATTGGCGTTTGTTTTTTATATTTCTTTTGGCGAATAGGGAAAAAAGCAACAATCGGTGTACCGACTAAAACCCAGGCTTTTGTCGAAATGATTGTTGAATTTGTAGACGACAACGTCAAAAGCTCCTTTAATGGCACCAGTCGATTAATTGCACCATTAGCACTCACCATATTTGTATGGGTATTGTTAATGAACCTGACAGACTTAATACCTGTAGATCTATTTCCATGGATGGCAGGGTTAATTGGTCAGTATGCCTTTGGTATGGACCCAAAAGATGTCTACCTAAAAATCGTACCCACAACCGACATAAACACGACTTTTGCTTTAGCAATAGGCGTCTTTATACTTATTATATTTTATTCTCTTAGAGTTAAGGGCATAAAAGGCTTTGCTAAAGAATTAACCATGCAGCCACTAAATCACTGGGTTTTCATTCCTTTTAACTTGGTGATAGAAGTAGTCACTTTGCTGGCTCGTCCACTTTCATTGTCGTTACGTTTGTTTGGTAACCTCTATGCTAGTGAACTTATATTTATACTGATTGCAACCATTGGTTATCTGCAACTACCATTGCATTTCGCTTGGGCTGTATTTCATATTCTAGTACTTCCATTACAAGCCTTTATTTTTATGATGCTAACCATCGTTTACTTAAGTTTGGCATGTGAAGAACACTAGTAACGATTTTACTTTTACTTTTATTTATATTTATATTTATATTTAACATTACTCGGAGATAACAATGATTTACATCGCAGTTGCAATAATAATCGGAATGGGTGCCCTAGGTACTGCTATTGGTTTCGGAATCATGGGGGGCAAATTCTTAGAATCTTCTGCTCGTCAACCAGAGTTAGCACCGCAGTTACAGGTCAAAATGTTCATCCTAGCTGGTCTAATTGATGCTATATCTATGATCGGTGTTGGTATAGCTCTCTATATCTTATTCGTTGTTGCACCTGGTTTAGGTGGTGTGTACTAACACTCTATTTTATAGGTTAACCAATGAACAATAGGAGGAGCGGACGTGAATTTTAACGCCACCCTAATAGGTCAGTTAATTGCGTTTACTGTATTTGTTGCGTTCTGCATGAAGTATGTATGGCCGCCGCTCATAGGCGCGATTGAAGAAAGACAGAAAAAAATAGCAGATGGTCTTGCTGCCTCAGACAAAGCAACAAAGGATCTTGAGTTAGCAAAGTCAAGCGCTACAGACCAAGTTCGTGAAGCGAAAGTGCAGGCTAGCCAGATTATAGACCAAGCTAAAAAACGTGCAAATCAGCTGGTTGAAGAAGAAACACAAAAGGGGCACGCTGAGCGCGAAAAAATTATCGCACAGGGTTACGCCGAAGTTGAAGCAGAGAAAAATCGCGTCAAAGAGGACTTGCGCAAGCAGGTTGGTCTACTAGCTATAGCTGGTGCCCAAAGGATTCTTGCGCGTGAAATTGATGCCGACGCACAAAAAGACATTGTTGCAAAACTTGTCCAAGAGCTTTAGGAGAGTAAGTCATGTCTCAATTGACAACAGCAGCTCGTCCATATGCTCTAGCCGCCTTTGATTTTGCAGCTGACAGCTCATCTATAGAAGAGTGGCAAAGTATGCTGGTTTTTGCAGCTGAAGTCGCAAAAAACGAGAGCATACAACAGCTTATAGTAGGTGCAGATGCTGCTAGCAAGGTTGCCACAATGTTCATTAGTATTTGCGGAGAACAGCTTAATAGTAAAGGCCAAAACTTTGTAAAGATTTTAGCGGAAAATGACCGTTTAGCATTATTGCCAGAAATATCGGCTATGTTTAACGAGCTCAAAACGATGCGCGAAAAGCAAGTTAATGTTGATGTAACCTCTGCCATTGCGCTTGATGATGCCCAAATAAATAGCTTAAGTGCCGCATTAGAAAAACGTTTTGACCGCAAAGTACATTTAAATTGTAGCGTGGATCCGAGCATTGTCGCAGGCCTAATTGTAAAAGCAGGCGACACTGTTATAGATGGCTCCTTAAATTCACAATTGAACCGTCTCAACGACGCGTTACAAGCATAACGGGAATATAAGTATGCAACTTAATTCTACAGAGATTGCAGAACTGATTAAAAAACGAATTGACCAGTTTGAAGTAGTAAGTGAAGCAAGAAACGAAGGTACAATCGTTGGCGTAAGCGACGGCATTATCCGTATTAATGGTCTTGCAGACGTAATGCAAGGCGAAATGATCGAATTACCAGGCGGCAGTTTCGCCATTGCACTTAACCTTGAGCGAGACTCGGTAGGTGCGGTAGTTATGGGTCCGTATAATACTCTGCAAGAGGGCGATAAAGTAAAGTCCTCTGGTCGTATCCTTGAAGTGCCAGTAGGTCCACAGCTGTTAGGGCGTGTTGTTAACACCCTAGGTGAGCCTATCGACGGTAAAGGGGCGATAGACGCTGAGCGCTTTGAGCCGGTTGAAAAAATTGCACCAGGCGTAATTGAGCGCCAATCGGTAGATGAACCTGTTCAAACAGGTTATAAATCAGTTGATGCAATGATCCCAGTTGGCCGCGGCCAGCGTGAACTTATTATAGGCGATCGCCAAACGGGTAAAACAGCGCTAGCAATAGATGCGGTTATAAATCAAAAAAATACCGGCGTTAAGTGCATATATGTGGCGATTGGTCAAAAAGCATCAACCATTGCCAACGTTGTGCGTAAATTAGAAGAACACGGCGCTATGGCGCATACCATTATTGTAGCTGCGTCGGCCTCTGAATCAGCGGCACTTCAATACCTTGCGCCTTATTCTGGTTGTACTATGGGTGAATATTTCCGTGATCGCGGCGAAGACGCACTTATTGTTTATGATGATTTGTCAAAACAAGCAGTTGCTTATCGCCAAGTGTCGTTATTGCTGCGCCGTCCACCAGGTCGTGAAGCATACCCAGGTGACGTATTTTACCTACACTCTCGCTTGTTAGAAAGAGCAGCACGCGTAAATGCTAGCTACGTCGAAAAGTACACAAAAGGTGAAGTTAAAGGTAAAACCGGCTCACTAACCGCGTTGCCAATTATTGAAACCCAAGCGGGTGATGTATCTGCCTTTGTACCCACAAACGTAATTTCAATTACCGACGGTCAGATATTCCTTGAGTCAGATTTGTTTAACGCTGGCATACGCCCTGCTGTAAACGCCGGTATCTCTGTTTCTCGAGTAGGTGGCGCTGCACAAACTAAAATCATCAAGAAGTTAGGCGGTGGTATTCGTCTTGCACTTGCTCAATATCGCGAGTTAGCGGCATTTTCTCAGTTTGCATCAGACCTAGACGATGCTACTAGAGAACAACTAGAGCATGGTCAGCGAGTGATGGAATTGATGAAGCAAAACCAGTACTCACCGTTATCTGTTGCTGAAATGGCCGTATCGCTATTTGCGGCAGAAAAAGGTTATTTGAAAGACATTGAGCTAAATAAAGTACTTGATTTTGAAGCGGCCCTGCACTCTTACATGTTGGCTGAATACAAAGAACTGATGGACACAATTAATCAGACTGGAAACTATAACGACGATATTGAAGGCCAGTTAGCAGGCGCATTTGACAAATTCAAATCGACTCAAAGCTGGTAATCCACAGGCTCTAATTGGTATTAGAGCGGTCGTTGAGTAATCGGAGAAAATTTCATGGCAAGCGGAAAAGAGATTAAAGGTAAAATTGGGAGTATTAAAAACACCCAAAAAATTACCAGCGCGATGGAAATGGTTGCCGCCTCAAAAATGAAGAAGGCACAGGAGCGGATGCAATTAGGACGTCCTTATGCTAAAAGTATGAAGAAAGTCATTGGTCACATAGCCAGCGCTAACTTAGATTACCGCCACCCTTTCTTAGAAGAGAGGGAAGTGAAAAACGTCGGTTTTATTGTTATTTCGACCGACCGTGGTTTATGTGGTGGACTGAATACAAATGAATTTAAGGCAGTATCTAAGCGTATTAAAGCTTATCAAGAACAAGGTACAGGACTTTACTTTGCTGCACTTGGTGCAAAAGCAGTAAATTTCTTTTCCCGTTTTGGTGGCAACGTAATGGCAGCTGAGTCCGGTTTAGGTGACAAACCTACTTTAAGTAAGGTAGTAGGTACTGTGAGGGTCATGCTAGACGCATACGAAAACGGCACACTTGATAAAATTTACTTAGTGTATAACCGATTTATTAACACCATGAGCCAAGAGCCGGTTGTTAATCAATTGCTGCCATTACCAAAGTCAATGGAAGAAGAACGTAAACACACTTGGGACTATTTATATGAGCCCAACGCTGATGAAATTCTAGACGCTTTACTTGCTAGATACATCGAGACAGTTGTTTATCAAGGTGTGGTTGAAAACGTTGCGTCTGAACAAGCAGCCAGAATGGTGGCAATGAAGGCAGCAACGGACAATGCCGGCGATCTTATTGATGATTTACAATTAATATATAACAAGGCGCGTCAGGCCGCAATTACACAAGAAATCAGTGAAATTGTAAGTGGCGCAGCAGCGGTTTAGCAAAAGAATTTTAAAGTATAAGAGGACTAATTATGAGTCAAGGTAAGGTCGTCCAGATCATTGGTGCGGTAGTGGACATTGAGTTTCCACAAGATTCCGTACCACGTGTATATGACGCACTGCGAGTGGCCGATGGCGACCAAGCAGGTTTAACGTTAGAAGTACAACAGCAGCTTGGTGGTGGTGTTGTAAGAACAATAGCCATGGGTTCCACCGATGGTTTACGTCGTAACTTAATGGTAAACAACACAGGTGAGGCTATTCAAGTCCCCGTGGGCCTTGCTACTTTAGGCCGTATCATGGATGTATTGGGTAACCCAATAGATGAAGCTGGCCCCATTGGTGAAGAAGAGCGTATGTCTATTCACCGTGAAGCGCCAAGCTATGAAGACCAGTCAAGCTCAACTGAGCTACTTGAAACAGGCATAAAAGTAATAGATTTAGTATGCCCGTTTGCAAAAGGCGGTAAAGTAGGTTTGTTTGGTGGAGCCGGTGTAGGCAAAACGGTAAACATGATGGAGCTTATTCGTAACATCGCGATTGAACACAGCGGTTATTCTGTGTTTGCGGGTGTTGGTGAGCGCACCCGTGAAGGTAACGATTTCTACCATGAAATGAATGATTCAAATGTACTTGATAAAGTAGCATTAGTATATGGCCAAATGAATGAGCCTCCTGGTAACCGTTTACGTGTTGCACTAACAGGCTTGACTATGGCTGAAAAATTTCGCGACGATGGTCGTGACGTGCTGTTTTTCGTGGATAATATATATCGTTATACTTTGGCCGGAACAGAAGTTTCTGCTTTGTTAGGCCGTATGCCTTCAGCGGTTGGATATCAGCCTACATTAGCGGAAGAAATGGGTGTCTTACAAGAGCGTATTACCTCTACTAAAACCGGTTCAATTACGTCAATTCAAGCCGTATATGTACCAGCGGATGATTTAACCGATCCATCTCCTGCTACTACCTTTGCTCACTTAGATGCAACGGTCGTATTGTCGCGTGATATTGCATCTTTAGGTATTTACCCGGCGGTTGATCCGCTTGATTCTACTTCGCGTCAGCTTGACCCGCTCGTTATCGGCCAAGAACATTACGACACTGCGCGTGGCGTGCAGTCTGTGCTGCAGCGTTATAAAGAACTAAAAGATATCATCGCGATCTTAGGTATGGATGAATTATCTGAAGAAGACCGGCAGGTAGTATCACGTGCTCGTAAAATTCAGCGATTCTTGTCACAGCCTTTCTTCGTAGCAGAGGTCTTTACAGGTTCTCCGGGTAAGTATGTATCGCTTAAAGACACCATTAGTGGCTTTAAAGGTATTCTTAACGGTGATTACGACAGTCTTCCAGAGCAAGCATTTTACATGGTTGGTTCAATAGAAGAAGCGGTAGAAAAAGCGAACAAGAATAAGTAATCGCTGAAAATAACGTTGACGTTATTTAAGGAGACCGACAATGGCAATGACAACACACTTGGACGTAGTAAGCGCTGAGGCAGAGATCTTTTCTGGTTTGGTAGAAACTGTTCAGGCATCTGGTGCAGAAGGAGAGCTTGGGATTTATCCTGGTCATGCACCTTTAATCACTAGTTTGCTGCCTGGTATGGTGCGAGTTGTAAAACAGTTTGGTGAAGAAGAACTCATTTATGTGGCCGGCGGCATATTAGAAGTACAGCCTGGACATGTAACGGTATTAGCCGATGTTGCAGTACGCGCAGAAGAGCTCGATGAAGCAGCGGCACAAGCCGCTCAACAGCATGCAAAAGAGCGCATTGCAAAGGGTGGTGCTGACTTTAACTATGCAGAGGCAGCAATAGAACTTGCTGAAGCCGTTGCACAGTTGAGATTGATTAACAAACTCAGAAAGTAAACAGACTGCGCTTTATGTAAAAAATCCAGCTTAGGCTGGATTTTTTGTTTTACGAGTACACAAGTACAGTTTCAATGGCAGCTATAGTACTATAGGGGCGCTGAAAAAATTTTATGTAGTAGCGCTCAGCATGACCTGTTTACGCATGTATATATGCCGTAGCAGTTAATAATCGAGCTACACATTAAAAATGATGCTAAGAAGTCAAATATTGTGATTTCGCATTGAAATTAGCCTATTTATTCAACACAAAGGTACTAAACAAACGCCCTATGAAAATACCAAAACGACTACAACCTTTAGTAGACGACGGCCTAGTAGACGAAGTGCTTTACCAACTTATGAGTGGTAAGGAAGCGACTGTATTCGTGGTAAAAAGTCAGGGTCGCATATGTTGTGCCAAAGTATATAAAGAATCGATGAAGCGCAGTTTCAAAAAAGCCGCGCAGTATAACGAAGGCAGAAAAGTAAGAAGCACAAGGCGCGCACGCGCTATGGAAAAAGGCTCCAAGTTTGGCCGCAAGCAGCAAGAAGATCAGTGGCAAAATGCCGAGGTCGACGCGCTATTCAAACTTAGCAAAGCTGGGGTAAGAGTTCCGCAGCCCTATGGCTGCTACGATGGCGTGCTGTTGATGGAACTAATCGCCGATGAACAAGGCGAAGTTGCGCCACGTCTAAACGATGTGTCTATGTCTGCTGAGCAAGCTATTGAAGACCATGAACAGGTTATGCTGTACGTTCAGTTAATGCTATGTGCAGGTATTGTTCACGGTGATCTATCAGAGTTTAATGTGCTAGTAGACGATTATGGTCCTGTTATTATTGACTTACCGCAGGCAGTCGACGCAGCAGCAAATAACAACGCCTACAGTATGCTATTGCGCGATGTTCACAACATGACAGAATATTATGGCGAATTTGCCCCCGAATTACTACACACCCACTATGGTGAAGAAATGTGGGCACTGTTTGAAGCAGGTGATTTAAGCCCCGAGGTTATTTTAACAGGACAGTTTGAGTTTGATGAAAGTGCAGCTGATGTCAACACGGTTATGGAAGAAATAAAAGCCGCATTTGATGAAGAGCAAGAACGAATAGAGAGAATTCGTTCGGCAAATGAGCCTGACTAGGTCTTGTTCTATTAAAACTAGCTTGCTTCCACTTATTTTGGCTGATATAGATAGTTAAACGCCTATTGCACGGGTATTTAGCGAAGCGCCATTAGCCAATATTCAACGGGATATCCTCTATGTCTACAATGATCAATCTGCCCTGTATTTTACAAATCGGCGCGGGTGCCATAAATGAGCTACCCGCTATTTTGCGCAGCCTATCTTCTACTCGCCCCTTTCTAATTACTGACTCGACCATGGTTAAACTTGGTCTTGTTGCTACTATAAGCAACATTCTTGAACAACAAGGTATTTCCTTACCAGTATTTTCTAAGGTTATGCCTGAACCCGATGAAGCGTCAATACTAGCAGCGGTTAATTTAGTCGCCACAGGTAACTATGACAGCTTAATTGCATTAGGCGGCGGCAGCGCTATTGATAGCGCCAAAGCAATCGCGCTTTTAGCCTCGCATGGCGGCAGTATGCGCGACTATAAAGTACCCTTTCAGGTAATACAGCAAAGCATTCCGGTTATTGCTATTCCGACTACCGCCGGCACCGGCTCAGAATGTACACGTGTGACTATTATAAGTGATAGCAACACATCTGAAAAAATGCTCTGCATGGGTCCCGGCCTCATGCCAAAAGCCGCAATAGTTGATTATGAGCTTACCTTAACCGCCCCCTTTCGCATTACCGCAGACACCGGCATAGATGCTCTTACTCACGCAATTGAAGCCTTCGTGAGTAAAAAATCAAATTTGTACAGTGATCAACAGGCAATAGCGGCTATGAAATTGATAGCGCCTAATTTACTAAGCGCTTGCCTAACACCAAGCAAACTAGCTGCAAAAGAAGCAATGATGTTAGGTGCTAGCCTAGCGGGGATTGCGTTTTCTAATGCCTCAGTGGGCTTAGTGCACGGCATGAGTCGCCCCTTAGGCGTTCACTTTCACGTGCCTCACGGCATGAGCAACGCTATGCTGCTGCCCGCAATCACCCAGTTTTCGTTAAGCGGTGCGCCAGAAAAATATGCACAGTGCGCTGTGCATATGGGCTTAATTTCTTCTACCCAGCACATAGCAGAATGTCACACTCGATTAACGCAGTTTCTGACCACGGTAAATACAATATTAAAAGTCCCTATGATGTCTGAATTTGGTATTGTAAAACAAGCCTATGAAGGCTTACTTGAGACAATGGCGAATCAAGCGCTTGCATCTGGCTCTGTGGCCAATAACCCTAACGTACCCAATAAAGATACTATTATAAAGTTGTATAGACATATCTATGCGTAAAGGATATGCCTAATAATGAAGCACCTTAACTTTTTTCTTAACACAATCAAACACCCAAAAATCGTGATTTTGACCGGGGCAGGTATATCTGCCGAATCGGGTATTAGCACTTTTAGGGACAATAAGGGCTTATGGGAAAATCATACGGTAGAGGAAGTGGCTACTCCAGAAGCATTTGCGCGCAATCCAGAGTTAGTGTATCGATTTTACAATGCTAGGCGTCAACAGCTGTTGAACGGTGAAGTTGCCCCAAATCCAGCCCATATTGCACTGGCTAAACTGCAAAGAAAACTGCAGCAAGATTTCGTACTGATTACTCAAAATGTAGATAACCTGCACGAGCGCGGCGGCTGCAAAAATGTTATTCATATGCACGGTGAACTGCTATCTGCAAAATGTGTAAATTCCAACAGCCCTGTTAGCACTGTTGACGACGTAAGTTCTTGTACAAAATGTGCTTGCTGTGACACGCCAAGCCCAATGCGCCCCGACATTGTTTGGTTTGGTGAAACACCCTATCACATGAAGGCGATTCAAACCCACCTGCAAGAGGCTGATGTGTTTGTGTCAATAGGCACGTCGGGTAATGTTTATCCTGCCGCTGGCTTTGTTCAAGAAGCACAGTATGTGGGCGCTCACTGCATTGAATTAAATCTAGATCCTAGCGAAGGTCAAAGTAATTTTACTGAGTGTCATTACGGCCAAGCTTCAACGCTTGTGCCGTGGTTTGTAGATGAAATCTGTGCGGCTATCTAGCCATCAATGATAAACTAAATGGCAAGCGTAGCCCAACTAGGTTCTAGCGTTATGAAGGTCTTAGATTGACTTAAAAAATACCACTGCGGTGTTCATTAAAACCCTCCTGGCGCACATTAAGAGAGCCTCAGCCTGTTTGGCTTGTAGCTTTTAATATCTATGTCAATACTATGTGAAATTAGTGTGAAATATACGATTTATTTCCACGTTTTTACCTTTATTAGGCGACTATCTAGTAGCACTAATCGTGTTTGAAAATGCCGCACTAGATGAATGGGCGCCTTGGACAGACAATGGCAGATCTACCGAAGTAGTAACAAACGATGCTGAACATGACCAAGTGACTTGATTTACCTTACCAAGCCAAGTGTTGCCACCCCGGCGTGCAGCTATGTGCTTGCTGCTTGGTCATTGATACCTTGCGATGCGTATGCTTAATATGTTTACAATAGGTATGAAAGCTTTTACGTATCTTATAAACAAATATACGCACAGCGTTTATAGTTGGGTAAAGCCGTAAAACATCTTGGAGAATACACATGAATATGAAGGCAAACATCCAAAGTGAGCAAGTGTCGACTACTATTGCAAAGCTTGAAGACATCGCCAAGCTGGCAGACTACTCGCTTATGGACACTTTGAACTGCGATCCCGATGCCACTGCAAACGGAGATGATCACGAACCAAGACAGGTGTTTTCGGGCCATTATGTGCCGGTGACCCCCACACCTATTGCAAATCCCGAGTATGTGACGCATAGCAAAGACTTTTTTCGTGAGCTTGGCTTTAACGACGCTATGGCTGAGTCGACCGATTTTATGGCTATGTTTTCTGGTGACATATCACACCTTCCACAGCCAATGCGAAAAGTGGGCTGGGCAACGGGCTACGCGCTTTCTATATACGGCACTGAATATATTCAGCAGTGCCCGTTTAGAACCGGCAATGGCTATGGCGATGGCCGCGCAGTGTCGGTACTTGAGGCGGTTATTAATAATCAACGCTGGGAAATGCAGTTAAAAGGCGGTGGCCGCACACCATACTGCCGCGGTGGCGACGGGCGCGCGGTGCTGCGTTCGAGTATACGGGAATTTTTGGCCCAAGAGCACATGCATGCGCTTGGTGTGCCAACGTCGCGTTCTTTAAGTTTGTATGTGTCTAAAACCGAAAAAGTTAGGCGACCGTGGTACTCACAAGGTTCGCACGCGCAAGATCCCGATACCTCTTTGGTAGAGCCTGTAGCTATATCGACGCGGGTTGCGCCGTCATTCATTCGCGTTGGCCAGTTAGAACTTTTTGGCCGCCGCGCGCGCAGCAATCAACATCCAAACGCTATGCAAGAGCTTGAGAAAATTGTGCAACACGGGATTGACCGTGAGTACAGCAAGGTCATCGATAACAGCCTTAGCATGCCTGAAAAAATCGTACTGCTAGCGCAAGAATTTCGCAATCGCCTTACGTCTCTTGTGGCGAACTGGGTGCGTGTAGGTTTTTGCCAAGGCAATTTCAACAGCGACAACTGCGCGCTTGGCGGCTACACACTCGACTACGGACCGTTTGGTTTTGTTGATGCGTTTCACCCTTTCTTTCAGTCATGGACGGGCGGCGGTCAGCACTTCGCATTTTTGAACCAAGGCGAAGCAGCTCAGCGTAACTTTGATATGTTCTGCACGGCGGTGCGTCCGCTGCTCGCACAACATCAGGATTTTGCACAGCAGCTAAACGAGATTCAAAATAGCTTCGCTAGCGCAATGCAAACAAAAATGGAAACCATGTGGGCTGCCAAACTCGGGTTAAATACATATGACCCTATGCTGTTTAGTGAGCTTGAAAGCCTTATGGTGCAAACACCGGTAGATTACACCATCTTCTTTCGTGAGCTTTCATCACTTCCCCACGACATTGGCTCACTTGAAAAGAGCTTTTATAAAGGCGTGAACAGCTCTACGCAATCCAACCACGGCGCAAATCCAGAAGCGTTGAAAAAAGCTTGGTCTGCTTGGTTCGTAAAATGGAATTCCCTTATTGAGCTTGAAAGTGTTGCTTCAGGGCATTCTCGTGAACAGGTTTCAAAGCAGATGAAACTCGTCAACCCAAAGTACAGTTTACGTGAATGGTTTGTGGCGCCTGCATATCAGCAGGCCAGTGAAGGGAATTACACGCTTGTTAGAGAGCTACAAGATGTAATGACGCAGCCTTACGCTGAGCAAACACAAGTGCAACAAGATAAGTATTACAAACTAAAGCCTCTGGCGTTTTTTGATGTAGGTGGGCTGTCGCATTATAGCTGTTCGTCATAGTTGTTCGTCATAGCTGTTCGTCACAGTTGCTCCTCATAGCTTATAGAAGCAAACATTAGACTGTCGTCTATTACCGATGAATAGCCTAAGCTTATACGATCAAGTATGTAGTTTTGATTGAGTTTCCAAGGCTTGCTGCTACCCTGCTGGGGCATTTGGCTAAGCGATCGCAGCACATAGCTTGAAGTGAAGTCTATCAAAGGCTCTGCCTGTATGCCTTGTGCAGGTAAAACAGGTTGGCAGTAGTCATATTGATGCTTATCCATATGATTGATAAGGCGACAGACATATTGTCCTACCAAGTCTGATTTTAAGGTCCACGACGCATTTGTGTAACCCATCGTAAAGGCGAAGTTGGGCAGTGAGCTTAACATCATGCCTTTATAGCAATAGCTATGGGCAGGCGTAAACGTTGTGTTGTCAACACTAAGCTCATATGAACCAAGCACCTGTAGCGTGAGACCCGTAGCGGTCACAATAATGTCGGCCTCTAACACTTCGCCCGACTGCAGCTTTATACCTTGCTTAGTAAAACAATCAATTTGGTCAGTGACTACGCTGGCTGAGCCATCTTTTATTGCGCTAAATAAATCACCGTTGGGCACCAAACACAAGCGCTGATCCCACGGCTCGTAGCTGGGTTTGAAGTGCTTATCCACCGGATAGTCTTTGCCTAAAACCGCGAAAATCTCTTTTCGAAGCAATTTCTTTAGTACTTCTGGCCTGCTTTTAGCGATCTTATACATTAGCATGCCAAGCAATATGTTTTTCCAACGGCTAATGCTATAGGCCGCTTTAGCAGGCAGGCAGCGGCGCAAGAAATTTGCCACAGCGTCTTGTTCAGGCCTTGCCAGTACATAGCTAGGTGAGCGCTGCAGCATGGTGACATGCGCTGCGGTTTTTGCCATGGCCGGCACCAGCGTTACGGCGGTGGCGCCGCTGCCAATCACAATCACTTTTTTACCGCTATAATCTAAGTCTTGTGGCCAATGCTGTGGGTGAATTACACGACCAACAAAGGTTTCAATCCCTTTGAAATAAGGCGTATAGCCTTTCTCATAGTTATAATAGCCCGCGCATGAAAAAAAGAATCGACTGATATACGTGCAATGCACGCCGGTTTTTACGTTGAGTACTTTTGTATGCCATTTAGCACACGCGCCATCCCAGTTAGCGGCTATTACTTTATGCTCAAACACAATATGCGGCGTAATACCATTTTCATTGGCCGCTTCACTCACGTAGGTTTTAATATCTTCACCTGGAGATATTGCCTTTTGGGACGGCCAAGGTTTAAAATTAAAACCAAAGGTATACATGTCTGAGTCGGAGCGAATGCCCGGGTAGCGAAACAAGTCCCACGTGCCGCCCATAGCGCTGCGCGCTTCTATAATAGCGTATGACTTACGTGGGCAGTTTTTTTGTAAATGATAAGCTGCGCCAATACCAGAAATACCGGCGCCTATAATGAGCACGTCTACTTCTTTTTTCATGCTGCTCAAGCTAAGATCTCCTTTATTTTTACGCGGTAAATCGTAACTTGTTTCGCACTATAGACAGTCTGGTCAGCTATTTAATTAGTACCAAGGTGGTTACCATTTGCGGTCATATTTTTATTTTGCCTAGCAATAAACCATAGCAATTAACCATAGCATAAATCGCATAAAATAGTGAATTTGTTGGCCATATTATATAAGCGCAAGGGTCATCCTGAGAAAACCTTTGAGATTTATAAATTTCTAGATAAAAACAACATTTTGTCGTATACGGTACTAGAAAATTTCGCCTCTATTCTATTTAAAGAAGGCGATACACAAAGAGCCGATGGCTTAATGCAGAAAATAGAATTAACTAATGAAGATAATCCTTCTTGGCTGTATGCGGCGAGAAAACAAGTAGAACTTCAAAACTATACATGTGCAAAACGTTACTTGTGAATAAGCCTAGGGCTTGCAGCGCTAACAGGCGAAATTTATGGCTTATACGAATAAGGAGTCTAAAGCCTGACTATGCTTAACTCGTTTAAATCTTTGAATAGTCTATCCAAAGCATAATCGGTTCTGAACCAGATTGACCAAGGCGCGTATCCTATTATCTATGCGAATTTTACATCATAAGGCTTAATCCATGCTTGACGCACTTCAGCTAGTGTTATTATCCGTCATATTTGGCGGCATGGTGACATTCCAAATTCTATTTGCACCCTTAATCTTTATCAAGCTGAAAATAGATATTGCTAGGCCGTTTATTCGTGCTTTTTTTCCCTTCTACTACCTGTACTTTGCTGCACTTAGCCTAGCATACCTGATCATTTGTTTATTCGTGGGTGACAATGTTCAAGCGATTATAGCAGGCGTGTCTTTACTCGGATTTATAATCTCACGTCAAGTCCTTATGCCTAAGGCAAATACAGCGTCTGATGCGAATCAAAAGTCGAGATTTGATTTACTGCACAGGGCCACGGTTGCCATAAATACACTGCAGTTGGCGGCATTTTTTGCTGCTTTGATATTAATCTAGCCACTTGCTGCGATACCAAATAAGCTAAAATTAAGTATGCAGTTGTGCTCTGATTGGTTGTAAATATTGAGTCAATCTTAAGTTTGGCTTTTAACAGGTAAAGGCAGCAGGTGTAAATATTACCTTGAAGCCAGCTATACGCTGGTAAACAGACCATCAAAGGCGAGTCCAATCGATATTATTGTTGTCATCCTAATAGTCAAGCTATGGAGCGCGTTTCGGGATTATTTTTTTCCCAGAAAATAGGCAATACACCCCTGTTAGATCTTCACAGCTAAGTTTTAGATTGGATTTGTCTTCGCTTCTATTCAGTATCAGCTCTATTATATTTATTCTGTTCGTTACTTTGGTGCCAATTAGGCAAATTATAGAATAACGTTTAAAAAATCAGTCGCAAAGGATTTAAAGTCATTACCTAAATCGGATGTTATTAAAATAATCGCAAAGATCGCTAGTCTTGCTGAAGATCCAAGGCGGGTTGGTGCAATCAAACTCAACGGCAATGAATTATACCGCATACGTCAAGGATTTTATCGTATTGTGTATGAGATTAAGCATCAAGAACTGACGGTTTTGTGCATAAGAGTAGGGCACAGGTCTGATATACACAAACGCACGTAACAATGCAAATAAAGACGGGCAGCCTAGAAGAGCCCTTAGTCTGACGCTTATTTCGGTGTTAATTTTAAGGTCTGTTATTAAGAAACACCTAAGAAACACCTAAGTATAAAGCATTGACATTTCGTGTTTTTAAATAGAGCTGTCTTATTCTTCAATGGCAGAAAGCTAATGGATCAGGTCCACTTAGCAAGCACAAAGTATAACTAGGAAAATCTCTCAAGGTCAGGTTGACTTAGCAAACACAAAAGGCATAACTAGTAAGCATGTAAACGACATGTTATTTTATGCATAATGACAACGCTAGTTACTATCAATCCCTTAATTTGCGAGAAAAAAATGACCACTACTAAGCAACTGTTTACCCATATTTCATCTGATGCGTTCTTAACCATTTCACTTGACGAGGTAGATGTACCCGCGCCAAAACCGCATGAAGTGATTGTTAAAATTGAAGCTGCGCCTATTAATCCCTCTGATATGTGGCCTATGTTTGGCCCAGCTAATCTGGCAGATGCCACGTTTGATGCCAGCAGCAATAAGCTTAGTGCGCCGGTGCACCCCGGTATTCTGTCCCGTATACGGTCGCGCGTAGATCAAAAGTTGCCCATCGGGAATGAAGGTGCAGGTACCGTTGTTGCGGCCGGTGACAGCCCACAAGCACAAGCGCTTATGGGCAAAACGGTTGGCGTACTTACAGGCGCAACGTATACGCAACATTGTTGCGTGCCTGTGCAGGCATGTATTGTGCACAATGAGGGTACGAGCGCTCGCCAAGCAGCCTCTTCTTTTGTTAATCCGCTCACCGCTTTGTGTATGGTTGAAACAATGCGCCGTGAAGGGCATACCGCGCTTGTGCACACCGCTGCCGCTTCAAGCTTAGGTGTTATGCTAAATAAAATTTGTATTGCGCAAGGCATCAGCTTAGTTAACATTGTGCGCAAACAAGAGCAGGTAGATATGCTCAGTGATTTAGGCGCTAAATATGTACTCAATTCTACCAGCGAAAGTTTCAAAAAAGACCTATATAAGGCCATAAAGGAAACCGGAGCAACACTGGCATTTGACGCAATTGGCGGCGGCAACCTCGTCAGCGATATTCTTAGTGCAATGGAAGCCGTAGGCAGCAAAGACGCTACCGGCTTTAACACCTATGGCTCTGCCGAAAATAAGCAAATATACGTTTATGGTAATTTAGATTTTACCCCCACGGTATTAAATCGCGCCTACGGTATGACTTGGAATATAGGCGGATGGCTGCTGATGCGCTTCTTAGGTTCACTAGAAGTTAAAGACGTATTGGCCTTGCATAAACGAGTTGCCGATGAGATAAATACAACCTTTGCGCTTGAATTTAGTAATGAAATTTCACTCATTGACGCCATGAAACCTAAGAATATCACTCGTTATAATGCAAAGAAAACCGGCGAAAAATTCTTTATTAATCCATCTTTATAAGTCACTGTAGTGTAGCCGCCTATTTTGCGATTGCGGACTTGATGCGTTCTCAATCGCAGCGGCATCAACAATCAGTATTACTTATCTTTGCTTATTGGTGCTGCCTTTGTTTACTTGATAATTGAAAGGCTTTTCACATAAATTAGGGCCCATACTTAAATGCGCTATAAGTATTTTCAGTGCTCAAAATAATAATAACGATAAGAAAAAGAATGCGGGGTATAGCCTTCTACAGCTCAAAGTAATTAGTAAAGCACTTATAAAGCTGCGTACCGCCGAAAACGCTGGCAGACGGGAAGTGAAGAATAGGTATCAAATCGCAAGGTGCAATAACCTCAAACGTTGCTTTTTCATTATCGAGTTCATCAATATTAAGTACTCTTGCCAAAACCCCCCCTTTTTCGACAACCGTGCCGGGTTTTGCCACATATTCAACCATACCACCAAACTGACTAAACATTACTTTGTAGTCTTTCAGGTAAACTGCGCGCCTAATCATTTCCTTTGGTGAATACTGCTTTGTTACAAAGCATTTTTTATGGGATAGGTACGTTAGTATACTGATAGAATCTGCAACGCCTGCTTCAAATTCGATGACCTCTTGAGATCCCATTTCAACTGTAAAAGCTTCTACACCAAAGTCCCACTCTTTTTCTGGGAACTTTTCTTGCAGCGCGTTTTTCAAAGACCACCAAGGGCAAAACGTTGCCTCATCTAAGGCACCAGAAAAGACATTTGGGATCAGAATAACATTTGGAATATTGAAGAACTTCGCGGAATGTTGAGCGTATTCAGGCACGTAAATATGCCTGGTTGATACAGGACCATTATGAAGATCAAGCACAATATCTGCTTCAAGTGCCATTTTTTGGAGCTTTAAGTTCAAGCACTCAGCAAGCCCTAAACCCCAAATATTGTTAAGTTTCTTCTCAATTGACACCTTTAGTTTGCTGCGGTACTCAGTTTTGATTTTATCAATATCACTGTCTGGATTAATACTGTTTGCGTACTGCGCTATTAAATCTTTGTCGTAGTGGTAGGCGCGATTCCAGTTTTGACCGTTAACTGGATCAAATCGGCCTAAGGTATACTCTCCCGATTTAAGGTTACTTCCTACTGGGTTGCAGTTGGGAACAAGCGTGATTTCCCCTCTAAGATCAGCTCCTTGCAAGTGTTTTAACAAGTGAAACAGTACAATATTCCCCTGTACTTCAGCGCCGTGAATGGAACTTTGAAGGTATACTTTGGGTCCAGGCAAGTGACTTTTAAATTTATAAACCGGTACATTTAAGTCTCGCCCTGATGCATTTTGCGCGACGACTAAATACTCTTTTGAAAAGGCTACCTTAGCTTTAGCCATTTGCTATACCTCAACCTTATGAATAAAGCTTTGAATATAAGCGTTAAAGCCATGCTGAGGGTCACAAATTCGATAAACAGGCACGTTAAGACCTAGATCCGACGCATATTGAGCAACGGTGATATGAGAGTTTGGTAGACGAGTATGAGCTTTTGGCATTGTTAGGAATTAGCAGATTGCATTGATTGGCTTCGTCATTTGACAATAAAGCATTGCACTTTTGAAGTAAATCACCGCGTTAACAAAATTAACAAAAAATGCTTATAAAGCATCAAAGTATATGGATGTGAGCTATATAGTAATAGCAAGGCTTGGCATTAGCTCACCAATCTATACAATACTGGTTAAGCATAAGCACCATAGTAAGTAACAAATAGCATATTTGGAGAATTAAATGAAACTAGTATCTTGGAACGTTAACGGCATTCGAGCTGCAGTGAAAAAAGATTTTTTACAATCGCTTGCCGCGATGGATTGCGACGTACTGTGCCTACAAGAAACTAAAGCACAAGACGAACAGGTCATTGAAGCACTGTGTGATTTGCATGGCTACCATATTTTCACCAATTCAGCGGTGAAAAAAGGCTACTCTGGCACTAGTGTTATTACCCGCGTAGAACCCATAGATGTCACGAAAGATATCGGCATATCTGAGCATGATCAAGAAGGGCGAGTGCTTTGCGCCGAGTTTTCTGATTTTTATCTGGTCACAGTATACACGCCTAATTCAGGCAGTGAGTTGAAGCGCCTAGGGTATCGCGGGCAGTGGGATGCAGACTTCTTAACCTATATAAAAGCGCTTGAGGCGAAAAAGCCGGTGGTGATTTGTGGAGACTTAAATGCAGCGCATAAAGACCTAGATTTGGCCAGACCTAAGCCAAATTACAATAAAAGTGCAGGCTACACCCAACAAGAAATAGACGGCATAGACAATCTTATTGCCGCAGGCTTTATTGATTCATTTCGACATGTGCACCCTGATACCGTTAAATACAGTTGGTGGAGCTATAGGGCAGGAGCGAGAGAGCGTAACGTTGGCTGGAGAATAGATTATTTTTTGGTGTCTAGTGCATTAGCCGCAAATATTAGCGATGCTGAGATATATGATGATATTCACGGCTCTGACCACTGCCCGGTTAGTGTTAAGCTAGCGTTTAAATAAACGTGTAAAAAATATTAATGTGGAAAATAACATGGTGACGCGAAACGTGAGTAGAGGTGAAAAGAGATGAACAAAGGAGAAAAGAAGTAAATAATAGTGAGTAACAAACCAAAATCATAAATTATCGTACTAAACATAATATAAGTCTGCAGCACCGACACTTTGTATGCCTACTGCGACCTTGTCTAATTTGTAAGGAATACTATGCTAAGAAAATTAAAAGACTTTTTTACTGCCGAACTCCAAGTAAAAGATAAAATAGACCCCACCAAGGCCTTACAGAGAGCAAGTGCGATGCTATTAATGGAGGTGTGCAGAGCCGATTTCGACTTAGCCTCAAGTGAAAAAAACAGGGTTATTGACTTACTAAGGTCTTTATTCAATTTGACTGAAACTGAAGTGGCCGAACTGGTAGAGTACAGTGAAGCCAAAACAGAAGAAAACACCTCTATGCACCCGTTAACCTCATTAATAAATGAGCATTACGAATACGAGCAGCGAGTAAACCTAATTAGCTTAATGTGGAAAGTCGCCTATGCCGATGGTGACTTAGATAAATATGAAGATAGCATTATTCGAAAAGCCGCCGACCTGTTATACATTAGGCATAGCGACTTTATAAAAACTAAACTGGCAGCGGCTTAGGCCACTGTCACAGCTAAAAGAGCAGACAATGGCTAACGACAATAATTATAAAAAAAGCAAAATTGGTGATCACGCACTAAAGCCAGAAACAATGATGATGTCGTACGGCTATAATCCACAGCTGTCTGAAGGTTCTGTTAAGCCGCCTGTATTTTTAACCTCGACTTTTGCGTATCAAACGCCTGAAGAAGGCGAAGAGTTCTTTGATATTATGGCTGGCAGAAAGCCTGCACCAGCGGGCAGTGTAGGTGGCCTTATTTATAGCCGCTTTAATCACCCAAACGTTGAAATTATTGAAGATCGTTTGTCTTTGTTTGAAGGCAGCGAATGCTCTGTTGTGTGCTCTAGCGGCATGGGTGCTATAAGCGCTATATTGCTTGCCTATTTGCGCCCAAGCGATGTTATTGTGCAAAGCGCGCCTCTTTACGGCGGTACCGAAACGATTATTCGAAAGTTTCTACCGCAGTTCGACATTAAAACGGCTGAATTTCATGACGGTTTAGATGAGTCAGGCATGCTTGCTTCACTGCGTGCTGCAGGTGAAAAAGGGCGCGTGGCGATGGTGTTTGTTGAATCCCCTGCCAACCCAACAAATTCCCTTGTGGATTTAGCTGCGCTAAATCGCGTACTTGATATTATTGAAAAAGAAGCAGGTCATAGGCCAATTAGTGTGTGCGATAACACGCTTATGGGACCGGTCTTCCAGCAGGTTGTGCCACAAGGCATCGACATAGCGATGTATTCACTGACTAAATACGTAGGCGGTCATAGCGACTTAGTGGCAGGCGCGGTATGCGGCAGCCGTGATATGCTACGCCCAGTACGCGCTACGCGTGGCACCTTGGGGCTAAACCTTGATCCGCACACAAGCTGGATGATTTCTCGTTCACTTGAAACCTTAAGTATACGCATGGAAAGAGCGGCTAGCAGCGGCCATAAGGTAGCTCAGTGGCTAGCCACTAACCCCTACATGCCAGCAAAAGTATTGCACCCTGATTTTATTCAAAACGAACGGTATCAAGCGGTATATAAACGCCAGTGTAGTGGCCCTAGCTCAACGTTTTCTTTTGTACTGGATGTGCCAAAAGCAAGCGCCTTTCGCTTAATTAACAACTTATCTATTTTCAAATCGGCGGTTAGTTTAGGTGGCAGTGAAAGCCTTGTTTGCCATCCAAGCAGTACTACCCATTCTGGAGTAGCGGCTGATTTACGCGATAAATTTGGCATAACTCACGGTCTTATTCGCTTATCTATCGGCTTGGAGCATCCTGATGATTTAATAGCTGACTTAGATCATGCTTTTCGCGCTACGTTTAAATAGCAGCGGCGAGTTCTGCGCCTTGGCGTATAGCGCGCTTAGCGTCTAGCTCGGCGGCAACGTCGGCGCCGCCGATAACGTGCACTTTTAAGCCGGCTTCAAGTAAGCTAGCTTCTAGAGTTCTAAACGGAATTTGGCCAGCGCATACAATAACGTTGTCTACAGCGAGCAGCATTGGTTTGCCTGCTATGGTTATATGCAGGCCTTCGTCGTCTATTTTGTTGTAGCTTACGCCGTTCATCATTTGTACTTTATGATTGGCGAGTGACGAGCGGTGGATCCAGCCGGTGGTTTTGCCTAAGCCTTTACCCACTTTAGTGGTTTTACGCTGCAGTAAAAAGACTTCTCGGCCGCCCTTAATGGGTTCTTTGGGGCTCAGCGCGCCGGGCTGTTTATATTCTTTGTCAATTCCCCAATGGTCTAGCCATTTATCAAGGTTGACGGTTAAGTCTTGAGTCTCCACCAAAAACTCTGATACGTCAAAGCCTATACCCCCTGCGCCAATAACCGCGACCCTCTTACCCACTGGCTTGTGGTCTCTTAATACATCAATGTAGCTCATAACCATTTTGTGATCGGCGCCTTCAATGTCAAGTTCGCGTGGGGTAATGCCGGTGGCCATAATGACTTCATCAAAACCTTCTTTTTTCAATAAGGCGGCGTCTACCTTGGTGTTTAAATGCAGACTAATGCCCGTGCGTTTTATTTGATTAGCGTAGTATCTTAAGGTTTCGTAAAACTCTTCTTTGCCGGGTATTTGTTTAGCATAGTTAAACTGGCCGCCTATTTCGCTAGACTGCTCATACAAGTGCACTTTATGGCCGCGATCTGCTGCGTAGGTGGCAAATGCAAGTCCTGCAGGGCCTGCGCCTACTACCGCTAATTTTTTAGGACTGGCCACCGCTTTAAAAATAAGTTCTGTCTCATAGCATGCCTGCGGATTTACCAAGCAGCTTGCCCGCTTGCGTTCAAAGCCGTGGTCTAAACACGCTTGGTTACAGGCTATGCAGGTGTTAATTAAGCCAGACTCGTTGCGCATGGCTTTAGCCATAAAGTTAGGGTCGGCTAAAAATGGCCTGGCCATAGACACCATGTCGGCGTGGTTATCAGCAAGCACCTGTTCGGCTACTTCGGGGGTATTAATGCGGTTACTGGTAATAAGCGGTATGGACACTTCCTTTTTCATACGCTGGGTGATCCACGTAAAGGCCGCACGCGGGGTCGACGTGGCAATGGTAGGCACTCTAGATTCATGCCAGCCAATGCCGGTGTTGATGATGCTTGCACCGGCTTTTTCAATTTGTTTGGCAAGGTAAACCACGTCATCCCATGGCGCGCCGCCTTCTACTAGGTCGAGCATAGACAAGCGATAAATAATGATGAATTCAGGGCCTACTTTTTGACGGGTTTGGGTGACCACTTCAATGGCTAATCTTGCTCGGTTTTCTAAACTGCCACCCCATTCGTCGTCTCTTTGGTTGGTGCGCTGGCAGAAGAACTGGTTAATTAAATAGCCTTCTGAGCCCATAATTTCAACGCCGTCGTAGCCCGCCTGTTTGGCATAGTTGGCGGAATCGACGTAATCACTTATGGTGCTCTTTATGCCGCGCTTTGAAAGTGCTTTGGGCTTAAACGGTGAAATAGGCGACTGTACATTAGACGCCGACACCGCAAAGGGATGATAGCCGTAGCGACCGGAATGCAGTATTTGCATGCAAATTTTGCCACCTTCTTTATGTACAGCATCGGTTATTACTCTATGTTTTTTGGCGTGCCGGCGGCTGCTCATGCGCCCTGCAAATGGTGCTAACCAGCCTGCTATATTCGGTGCGATACCGCCAGTTACAATAAGTGCAACGCCGCCTTTAGCGCGCTCAGCATAAAACGCCGCTAATTTATCAAAGCCGCCTTTTTCTTCCTCTAGGCCCACATGCATAGAGCCCATTATTGCTCTATTCTTTAAGGTGGTGAAACCTAAATCTAATGGGCGTAATAAATGTGGGAATAAAGAAGCTGTGCTCATATTGTGACCTTTGTAATGTTACTTCATGGCTTAAGTATAGTGTATATTGTGTGTTGACGCTTTGATTACATAAAAATTTTACTACTTACATTAATCCTTATGATTACCCATAATTTGGCGATATAGCAATAGTAAGCTCACGTGTCGACTATTTACAAAAATATCCGTCAGTAAATAAGGCTTATTTCTCACCGCATGTACAGTATTTTACAAAAAAACCGATAAAAGGCTAAGCAAAATGGGTGCAAGCAAGTGCTTATTTAGCCGCTAAGATTGGGCACTTACCGTTTATAAGCGTGGGTGACAGGGGCACTGAAGGGTCCCATATTCTATCCCATATAGATGTTATTTGACCAAGATCTGGACGCATAGAGATCTTTTCATAGTTGCCTGCTACCACCGTGCCTTCTACATATTCTCCGACCGCAAAATTAAACACATAGCCACATTCAGCGCCCATTCGTAAATCTTGTAGTACCACGTTATTGCCATTTTGTTTAATCGCATAAAACCCTTTTGTAAACCAACGCAAACGCTGCACACCCCATTCATTGTCAATGTTTTTGAGTAGGTCTGGGTCTGTTGCAAAAGTCGTAAAGCTTACTTCGCTTGGGCTATCAAAAATAGAGGCATAACCTTCGTAGTATTGATTATTAGACATAGCCACTATGCGCCATAAAAATGTGGTCAGGGGCGCGGGCGTGCTCATAAAGTGGGTGCTACTTTTACCCTGCTCCACCAAAGCGGCTTCTACCTTTTTGTCGATATAAACTTTAGCCCCTAGCGACCAAGCTATGTAAAGAGTGCTTACAATAAGACCAACAGCATTTACACGACTAGCGTTGGCGTGACTGATTTTGGGTGTAGCGGCAATAGTAAGACAAAACAGCAAGGGTAGGGTGTATAAAGGATCAATAATAAAAAGATTTGAAACCCCAAACGGATATTCAGTAAGAGGCCACAGCAGCTGCGTACCGTAAACCGTTAGACTGTCTAAGACAGCATGTGTGCTCAAGGTTAAAAACACCAGCCAAAACCAGCCTTTTTTATAGACAGTAGTGTGAGTATGCACTTTCAATATGAGCCACACAATTATCGGGCTCACAAGAAGGTGCATTAATATAGAATGGCTAAAGCCTCGATGATAAGTGAAGGCCTCAACTTCACCTGCATAGGGCAAAAATACGTCAAGGTCAGGTAGCGTTCCAAGCGCAGCTCCCCAAAGTATCGCTTTGCGGCCTACTTTACTGCCTAATACCGCATAACCAACGGCGCCACCTAAGGCAATTTGGGTTAATGAATCCATAGTGTCGTGTTTTATCCGTGGGTTGAAATATTGTCTTGTTTGCTAATGCGGGAGGCGCTTCACGATTTTACGCTAACGATGATTGTTATTCACTAGCCACTGCTGCAAAGTTTTTTTGCTAATAGGCTTAATTAAATGACCTGCAATGGGAAAGTGTTCCAGCATGTGATGGTCAGGTTGGCTGCCGCTTAAAATGGTGACCTTGCCTAGCACAGTCCGTTCAAAAAACTTACGTATAAAGGCTTCTCCCTGCAGATCGGGCAGTCCTAAGTCGAGCAAATGATGCGATATTTGCGAGTTTGCTTGGCTATTTGCAATGGCTTGAAGCGCCGTACTTGAGTGAACTACCGCATAGCCTAGCTGTTCAAGCAGCATTTGCATTACCGCTGCGCTGTCAGGATCGTCTTCTACCAAATGGATAAGCTCTAAGGGGGAATTAGGTGAGTGTATGGCCGTTTTATTGTGATGTGCGCGTGAACATCCACTAGGAAGCACCTGTTTCAGCATTTCCCATAACTCTTGCTTATCTAAGGGCTTGGCAATGAGATGATCAAAGCCGTCTTGCAATAATTCATTGTGTAAACCTTTGCTAATAGCGGCCGTCATAGCGACAATACAGCAGGTGTTGCCTTTTTCTCGCAGGGCCTTTACCGTCTCTTTCCCCGTCAGAACAGGCATATGCAGATCCATAAAAATAACATCAATAGGCTTATTGTTTTGCTCTGCTTGGGCCACCTTAGATAGCGCTTGTTCGCCGTTATTGGCAAACTCTACCTGCACCCCCGTTTCCTTGATGAAGTAGCCAGCTAATTGCCTAATTTCAAACACGTCGTCAACAACAAGGACATGACCCGTATACCGAGGTGTTTTGAGCGAGTCTTGGTTATCGTAGGATAGATTAAAATTATATTTTATGCGTTCATGCGACATTCCATTGCACGGCATTTTAAGGGTAAACAACGAGCCTGCAGCAGGCCTTGACTCAATAATGAGTTCCCCTCCCATTTTTTTAACTATTTCGGCGGTAATTGACAAACCCAAACCGGCACCGCCTGCTTTGCGATCTGCTACGTCTTCAAGTTGTTTAAAAGGCGTGAAAATACCCTTTATTTTATCTTCGGCTATGCCAATCCCAGTATCGTTTATCTCAATACTGAGTTGCGTTTCTTCCTTTTCCTCTATTAAACTCGCAGTGACAGTAACACCACCGCGATCAGTAAACTTAATCGCATTGCCTACTAAATTAACCAATGCTTGTTTAAAGCGAACGCCGTCTAAGGTAATGAGTCTAGGCAGCATTGTGCTGCTGTCAAACTCTAAAAATAAGCCCTTGTCTAAGGCACTGACCGACAGTAATGAATTCACTTCTATAAGCAGCTCTTGAAAGTCGGTTGGTTCTTCTCTAAGTTCAAACTTGTCGACCGCTATTTTTGATAAGTCTAATATATCGTTCAGCAAGCTTAATAAATGCTTACCATTATTAGAGATAATCTTAAGTTCTTTTTGATATGAGGAAGTGTCTTCTTTTTCGAGCAGCAGCGAAGTGTAGCCTAATATGGAGGTAAGCGGTGTTCTTAATTCGTGGCTTAAATGTGCAATAAACTTGTCTTTAGCCACATTCTCAGCTTCACTTTTTAGCGCAAATAAGCGCGCAAACTCTAGTTCTTTTCGAGATATTGCGTAATGCACCGATTTTTCAAAAATATCGTCATCTATTGACGATTTCATGACAAAGTCTTGAGCACCGCTTTGAATAGCCCGCTTAGCAACTTCATCATTATTTTGGCCAGTTAGCATAATAATAGGCGTAGCGAGTTCAGATAGCGCCACGGCGTTTAAAATTTCAATGCCTTCGTAGCCGGCTAAACGATGGTCTAAAATACACAGATCAAACGCACGTTCGGTTAAAAGACTAATGGCCTCTTGCTTATCTGAACTGCTGACAAAGTAGCAGTCTGTGGCCACAAATTCTCTAAGCCTTTCTTCGATTAAAAACAAGTCGTCGAGATCATCGTCAATGATTAATACCGATTTTATATTATTCACTTTACCCGCCCGTGCTATTTACTATCTTTATCTATTACTACGTGCGGAATAGAGGCGGTCTCAAACCAGTAGTTGTTAAAAGATTTCATCATATCCACCAGTAAATTAAATTTGGTCGGCTTAATCATGTAAGAAGACGCGCCTAAGCGGTAGCTTTTACTCACGTCTTCCTCTTCGCTGCTGGTAGATAATATAACAACGGGTATGCTGCACAATAGTGTATCTGCCTTGAGCTGCTTAAGTGTTTCGCGACCATCCAGAATGGGCATATTTAGGTCAAGCAAAATAACGCTGGGTAAATCACTGATATCATTTAGAATATACTTGCCCTGGCACCTCAAATAATCAAGCAATTCTTGTCCATCATTCACCGTGTGACATAAGTATTTGGACCCGCATGCTTCCATGGCATCTTGCGCTAACAATCTGTCATCTTCGTCATCTTCTGCCATAATAATGGTAAAGGGTCTTCGTGGGGTGGTGGGCAGGTTCATGTTTCACTTCCTCTGTTACTGCTTGATACTAATCAAGTAGTTGTTAATAGGCAAGGTCACTGTAAATACCGCGCCCTTGTCAATCTCGCTAATGGCGACTATCTCACCATTGTGGCGTTCTACGATACGGCGGCAAATGGCTAGACCGATGCCCGATCCTTTAAAAGCTTGACGGCTGTGCAGACGCTGAAAAGGGGCAAATATCTTTTGAGCATTCTCTTGGTCAAAGCCTATGCCGTTGTCGCTTACGGCGATACATACCCAGTTGCTTAAGCCCTCAACCTCAATTGAGGCGGGTTGGGCTGCCGGTCTTACGCTGATACTGACCCTTGGCGATGAGCGTGTTTGTGAAAACTTTATAGCATTGGCAAGTAAATTAAAAAGCAGCTGATGCATTTGGGTTGGGTCTGCGCTTATGCTAGGAAGTGGCGCTATATCGATCACGACATCGGTTTCTTCTATAAGGACATTTAAGTCATCCACACAGTCTTGTACCACTTCATTTAGTGCAACAGTTTGGAAAGATTTACCTCGTGTGCTTATACGCGAAAATTCTAATAAATCGCTAATGAGTCTGCTCATGCGACTGGCCGCGCCGCGCATTCGATACAAATAGTCGCGCTGTTTATCACTCAAATTTTGTGCCTGCGTTTCAAGTCTGTCGCCAAAGGCCATAATTTTACGTAGCGGCTCTTGTAGATCATGCGAGGCAACAAAAGCAAAATCTTCAAGCTCTCGATTACTGCGGCCAAGTTCATCTGAAAATAAGGATAGCTCTTTTGTGCGCTCATCTACCGCTAGCTGCAAGCGGTCGTTTTGCGCTTCCATTTCAAGCTCTCGCGTTCGTTGATTTTTAATGTTCAGCTTAGCTAAAAAGAACAAGCCGATTAACAAGAGTAAACTAGTTGCAAAAAACACACTCAGATTGCGCGCTGATTCTTTGGTGATTAAGGCTAATTTTGTCACCTGCGCTGCAGCGATAGCGCTTGTATTCGATTTTATTTCTTCAAACAAACGATGTATTTCCGCGTAATTTTCGCGCCCATCACCAGCATTCACTATGGCTACCGCGCGGGCGAAGTCACCTTTTTGGGCTATTCTAACGGTGGCGCTTAATTCGTCTACTTTTGTTTGAATGAGGGTTTTAAGCGAGCTAATAAGCCTTGCTTGTGCAGGAACTATTGAATGCAGTGCTTGCGAATGACTAAGCGATGCCTGTAAATTAGCCACGGCGTCGTTATAGTGTTTGAGGTAAGCTTCGTTTTGATTCAATAAATAACCGCGCTGGCCCGACTCCGCTTTTAATACATTCCCGTGCATTTCTTCTAAGGCAGTAACCGTATTAGTGGCCAGTGCAATCTCGCTGTGAAGCGCGGTTAATTTACTAATGGTAGCTTGGCTAATATACGTGTTTATAGCCACCAGCGCTAACAGCAGCATTGAAATGAAAATCCAAGAGCGAGTAGAGTGGGTCGATAAGAACGCCATTATGCGTGTCTATTATCTGTCTTTACTGGAGGCTGATGGCTTTGCTGCTAAACATTCTATCTCTTCATACAAGTCTTGAAGTAGATCGCTGCAATGCTTGGCGCTAAATATGATTTTATTAGATGCTTCTTCAACCTTTAGCGATGTGTCGTTTGCGTGGCTGAGTATTTTGATCAGCTCTGCCTGCATACTAATGGTATTTAAAGGCTTACGAATGTCGTGAACTCTTTGCTGTAGGCTGTTCATATTTTTTCACCATATGCGTGCAAACGGTTATACAAGGTTTTAGTGGAAATGCCGAGCATTTCTGCTGCGGTGGTTTTGTTGCCGCCCACTTCATCGAGGGTGGCGTAAATTAGTGATTTTTCGACCTCTTCAATGGTATTACCCGCACTCATTACAGAGGGTTTGTGGCTTTTTTGAGAAAAGGGCGAGTCGAATGTACTGGGGAGTTCGAGTGTTTTGCTGCCAGGTTCACTCATAATAAACGCTCTGTGGAGCGAATGCCTAAGCTCGCGCACGTTGCCTGGCCAATCGTGGCTGGTGAGTATGTCAATTTGAGCGGGGCTTAGCACGAAGTGCTCGTTATGCTCGGTGTTTAACTGCGTTAAAAAAGCATTTGCCAACAGCGATATATCATCTTTTCTTTTTCGCAGCGGTGGTATTTCAATTGGAAACACGGCGAGTCTAAAGTAAATGTCTTCACGTAAAATATGCTCGTTTGCAATTTGATCAAGCGTGCGGTTTGTAGCACTAATAATGCGGCAGTTAACTAAAATTTCTTGCGTGCCGCCTACCCTGTTTACACGCTTGGTTTCAAGAACACGCAGCAGATTTGGTTGCATATCTATGGGCATTTCGGTGACTTCGTCTAAAAAAAGGCTGCCGCCGCTAGCTCTTTCAAAGACGCCTTTTTTCTGGCCGATAGCGCCCGTGAACGCCCCTTTTTCATGACCAAACAGTTCACTGCCGATTAGCTCTTTTGATAAACCGCCGCAGTTGGTGGCAATTAAATCACCCTGAGACAAACTTGCGTTATGAATCGCTTCTGCTACGAGCTCTTTACCCACACCGCTTTCGCCCATTAGCATGACGTTGGCGTGACTAGGCGCGACTCTCTCGATCATTTTATACAGCGTTTTCATTAAAGCGGACTCGCCCATTAAGCAGCCAAAATGTAAATTGGGAAGTGCATTTTTAAGCGGTGTTGATGTTGTTTTTATGGGTGCTTTCGTACGGGCGTGTTTTTTTGGCGTAAGCACCGACTCTAAGTCTTCACGTTCAATGGGTTTCATCAAATAATTTACGCCAGGCCCGGCTATGTGATTTATGGCCGACTTAATTTGTGGATTGCCGGTTATAAAAGTAACGCGCGGCATTCTGGCTTTGTTCTTAAGCGCTTCATACACATGCAAACCACTGCCGTCTGGTAGCATAAAGTCTATTAACAAGTGATCAAACTCATTATTTTGCAGCCACTGCTTGGCTTCTTCTACCGACTCAGCAACTGATACAATATGCCCCAAAAATTCTATAATATGGCTTGCGACTTTTGTAAACTCAGGGTCATCGTCGATTAAGAGAACAGATTTCACATGATATCCTTTAAGTGGTAATCTAAGAATGTCTTAGTTACTTGCTCCTGAAACAAAACATACATGAATATTACATTCAACTATACCACAAACACTTGTGATTAAGGACCTCGCGATCTTCACATTCTATCTATAACTTTTTTTATTTCAATATGATAAGGGCAAACTTCAGTTTCACTTGCACGTATATTAATATTGCTAAGCTACCGTTATAAATGAGCTTGAGTTAAAGACACATTGTGTCAAATTTTTTATTGTTTAATTTTATTGCTTAATTTTATTGCTTAATTATGTTGTTTTACACCTCACGAATAAAGAATTTTCAAGATCAACGAGTGTGACACATACGAAAAAATACACCAGTTAATTTAAGGTCGGCATGGAACACACCCATAAATGAAGCCTGCATCCACAAAAACAAATGAATCGTTGATATCTGGTTCTATTATTTCCCACATGATCCGATTATCAATTCCCGCGTCAATGGGGATGGTATTTAATACACTGTACAACCTTACCGACATTTGGTTTGCAGGCTATATTTCTGACGATGCACTGGCGGGTTTGTCGATAGCCGGGAGCGTCTTTTTTTTATTGCTAAGTATCGGTATTGGTATTCAGGCTGGCGCGTCGGCTATGATTGCACCAGGCGCGGGCAGAGGTGAAACCCACGAGGTGAAAGACTGGGTGAATAACGTAAGCGGCTTGGCAATTGGCTTTAGTGTGCTGTCATTTTTGCTCGGCACGCTGGCAGCGCGACCGTTAGTTGTTTTATTAGGCGCAGAAGCCCATATAGAACCTCTTGCCATGGAGTATTTATGGGTGACACTGGCCGGCTCTATTGGCTTTACCCTTTCGTTTGGTGCCGCCGGTGCCCTCATGGCCTTGGGCGACACAAAGTCGAATCGTAACGCACTAGCAATAGGTTTTTTTGCTAACTTTGCTTTAAATCCCCTGTTCACTTTTGGCTTAGGGCTTGGCGTGACCGGCATTGCCTTGGCCACCGTGGTTATAAAACTTGCCACCGCGTTTTACTTGTTAAGAGTGCTGGCGCTACGCTTAAATATTAAGCTTAGGCCAGCATTTGACTGGCATCGCTGGCAGATCCTGTTAGCACAGGTGCTGCCCGCAAGTTTTAATATGCTGACCATTATTTTGGGCAGTTTTATTACTGTGGCGCTTATTGGTCAGTTTGGCAGCGAGCATGTGGCGGGTTACACGATTGGATTACGTCTTGAGCAAGTGTTGCTGCTACCGGCGCTAGGCTTAAATAGTGCAGTTATGGCTATTGCAGGTCAAAACATGGGTGCAGGCCAAAATCTTCGTGTTGCGCAAACCTTTCAAAAGAGTCTGTTAATTGGACTGGCGATGGCGCTCGTATCAATGCCCATAATGTACTTTTTATCGCCTTTTATGATGGGGCTATTTAGCACTAACGAAGCGATTAAAAATACCGGCGTGACTTACCTTCGAATAGACGCTTTGGCATTTTACGCATACGTGGTGCTGTTCCAAAGTGTGGCGGTTTTACAAGCTATGCAAAAGCCCATGTTTCCCCTGTATTTAGGCATTGCGCGCCAGCTTGTTATTCCCGCCAGCATCAACTATGTGCTAATTGTGGTGTGGGACTACCCCATGGTGTCTATGTTTTACACCATTGTGATAGTGGTAATATTAAGCGCGGTGCTTGCCTATTTTTATACTGCGCGTGAGATTGGCCGGCTGGTGCAGTCGACGTTAACGAGCAAGACTCACCGCGTATAAGCCTTTAAAATCTGTAGCTTGTATAAATTTTATGACGAAAATACCCTTTGTATATTATTATTTTACGCATGTAATATGCCTGAATTTGCACGATTGTGATATTGTGCTCTACCCCATTATTTAATGTGTCGGTATTTTTTAAAAATACGTCAACACTGTACCTAATACTATACCTATAACTATGCCTAAAATTATGTCTAAGATTACCCCCGACTCACCGCGCACCCCTGGTTTTTTGCAGTCTTTAATGTGTTTTTGCGTCATTGTTATCACCATTGCCGGCGGGCTTTTCGGCTTAGGTATCAGCCTGCATGCGCTGATGTTTGTATGCTTGTTGTGGGTGGCTGTTAACGCCTACTTTCTTGGCTACGGTTATCCGCAAATACGCGAGTTAATGACCAGCGCACTGACCAGAGCTATGCCGGCTATTTACATCTTTATTTTGATTGGCATGGTCATTTCAAGTTTTATGCACAGCGGTACTATCGCCACGCTCATGTATTATGGTCTTAGCTGGCTCAGTCCTGGATTATTCCTAGCAGTGGGTATGCTTTTATGCGCGCTAATGTCCGTTGCCACAGGTACTTCATGGGGCACCGTAGGCACCTTAGGCGTAGTTTTCATTGGTATTGGCGCCGCAATGAATATTCCCCTGCCCTTGGTGGCTGGTATGATTGTGTGCGGGGCCACGTTTGGGGACAAAATGTCACCCATTTCTGACACCACCAACTTAGCGGCAATGAGCGCAGGAACTGATCTGTATCGGCATATTTATGCAATGCTGTTTACCACCGTGCCTAGTTTTATCATTGCCTTGTTAATATTTTTAGTGATTGGAATGTACTATGGCGAAGAAAATATTGTTCTTGTAGAAATCACGTCTATACAGCTTGCGCTAAGCACTCACTTTAGTCTAATGCCTGTGGTCACGCTCGCCCCTTTGCTACTGCTTGCAACCCTTAGCATTCGCAGAGTACCTGCCGAAGTTACCATGTCGTGTAGCATTGTGTTGGCGGCGCTTATTGCCATATTTTACCAAGGCCTTAGCCCTATTTTTGTGCTCAATGCCCTGTGGGAAAACAGCCCTGGCGAAACGGGTATTGACACTTTAGACGCACTACTAGGCCGCGGCGGCATTAGTAGCATGAGCTGGACATTACTACTGGCTATAATGGCGATTGCGCTGGGCGGAATTTTACATGGTGCGGGTTTTTTGGCTTCCTTGCTAGCCGGTATTATCAAACGAGTACAGCGCACCGCTAGCCTTGTTGCCACCACCATTGTGTCGGGCTTTCTAGGCAATGTGGCTATGGGAGAAGCGTACATTTCTATTATTTTGAACTGCCAATTGTTCAAAACAAAATACGCCCAAAATAATATAGACAGCGCCGTGTTATCACGTTCGGTAGAAGAAGGCTCTACCATGACTACTGGGCTTATCCCGTGGACAACAGCCGGTGCTTTTTATGCGGCCACGCTTGGCGTAGACGTTCTAGACTACGCTCCTTATGCGTTCTTTAATTATATGAATGCAATTGTTGCGGTGGTCATGGCAGCGTTGGGGATAGGCCTTCTTACACCGAAGGCCAAGCCCATTACTGCCAAATAATCGCTAAAGGTCTTTAAGCAGTTCTTGCACCGCTCTTTGCAACTGTGGATCAACGCCCTTAGCTTTGTAGGCGGGTGGGTTAAACACTTCAATATCGGGAACAGCGGGGACTTTTTCCATGTTTTCACCGCTTTCTTTGACCCACCAGCCCCTAAATGGCATTCTTACAGAAGAGCCGTCCACCAGTCCATAGCTGCCAGTGCTAATGACCGCGCCAAAAGTAGGACGACCAACCAGCTTGCCTATGCCTAGGGCCTTGTAGGCATGTGAGAATATTTCAGCATTTGAATAGCTGTTTTCGTTGCTCATGGCTATAGATGGCTTGGTCCACGCCGACAGTGGCAAGCGCTCAGCAAAGGGGTAGGCGTCTCTAAACTGGCGGTGGTTTTTAGTAATATCGGGCGTCGCGCCGCGAGGAATAGTGTAGCTATGCTGTTTTACGCTAAGCACCGCCATAAGATAGTCGGTGGTCCAGCCGCCGCCGTTGTAGCGAACGTCTATAACAATGCCGTCTTTGCCATAGCCGGCTGCCATTAGCTCGCGTTCAAAACGTTCAAAGCTGGTCCAGTTCATGCCGCGAATGTGTAAGTAGCCTAGTTTACCATTAGAGAAAGTGTCGGTTAGCGCTCGTCTGTCGTCTACCCAGGCATCGTAAAGCTGCGTACTTAGAGAGTTGGTAGGCCAAATAACGACTTCCCTGGTGTCACCATTATTCACAACTTCTAGCAGTACCGGTGAATTTATAGTGTCAACTAACAAGGCGTATAAATTTTGATTGCTCAGGTTTTGCTGATTAATCGCGACAATAATATCGCCCACGGCTAGTTGACTGTCACTGCGATCTGCTGGGCTATTGGCCAGCACTGAGGTGATTTCATAGCCGTTGGCGCTATGGATGCCTTCAGTGCCTAATAAGCCTGTTTCTTGCGACTGCGTTTGTTTTGGGTTTTCACCGCGCGAAATGCCCATGTGGCTGGCATTTAGCTGGCCTAGCATTAAATTGAAAATATATTGAAAATCTTCTTTGGTAGACGCGGCTAAGGCTAAGGGGCGATATTTTGTGCGCAGAGCGTCCCAGTCATTTCCGTGAAACTTAGGGTCATAAAAACCTGCGTTTAATGCTCTCCAGCCTTCATCAAATATTTGCGCGCGCTCTTGGGCGTAGTCAATTCTAATGTTTGAGTTTACATTTAAGGTCTCATGCTTATCACTTTTTGTGTCTATGCGCGTTATTTCACCGCCGTCTACTAGGGTAAATAGGTGTTTACCTGAATTTGTTAATACTAACTGCGACGGTTTTTTATTTCCGCTAAGCAGTGTTTTTTTATCTTCACCGTCCCATTTAATTTTGTATAGGTTGCGATCAGCTTTGAAGTTTTGACGCCCAGGGCTGCCGGTGCTGTAATAAATGTGTTCGCCGTCCTTATCAAAAATCATTTGCGTTTCGTTGCCGGCAAACGAAGTGACTTGTTCTAAACGCTCATAAATACCATCGAAATCTATCTTGATAGGCGTAACGGTTTTGACGCTGCTGTTATCATCGTCGCTGTCTTTGTCATCATCTTCGTTTTTAGTCTCGGTACTGGCATTTTTGCCTTTGTCATCCTTGTCTTGTTCTTTGTCTAAGCGTCGCCACTCTTCCTTGGAACGCTGCCAGTCTTCTTTGGTTAGCCATGCAAACCAAATATCAAAATCGCCGTTGTTGCGCATAGAAACAAAGCCCAATTTAGACCCGTCAGGACTAAAGATTGGGTTTGTGTCATACTTAGGATGCATGCTAACATTTACTGGCTTCTGGTCGTTGTTTGCTGCGTGAATATAAACCTCTTCGTTAAAGTTGAGGTCAGACAATGAATACGTTAACCACAGACTGTCGGGTGACCAAGATACCTTAGATGGTGTGTCCCAGCCGTCTAGCAGTATCTTTTGATTGCTAAGTTCGCCGTCTTCGTCTATGTCGGCAACTAATAAGCGTCCGCGATCTTGCCTAAAAGCAATTTGCTCGCCGTTGGGGGCAACCACAGGGTCAAATTCTTCTTGCTCGCTGTCGCTAAGCTTATTTACTGTATGTTTTAAACTGGCAAATAAATTAGTTTCCTTTTCATCGTTTGACCTAACAAGGTACAAATCATTTTGCCCTTCTTTATCGGATACGAAAACCAAGGCTTCGTCGTTTAACCACGCAATATCGCGGTCTCGTGCGGGGCCGCTAGACAATACTACGCTGCGTTTATCATCTTTGTCGTTACGAGTAAGGTATATATCGCCGCGCAGAACATACGCGCTGAGTTCGCCATTTGGTGATACTGCGTATTCATCTACTTTATTAGCCATGCTCTTGGTCACAACAGGGTCAAATCTGAAGTCTGATTTTACATCTATGTTGAGCGCGCTAGCATTGCCTGTTTCGGCATTAAGCAGCATTACTTTGTCGCCTGCTTGATACACCACGGTGTTGCCGTTTGCAGTGCTTGAAAAATGATTGACACCAAAATCAAACTCTTGGCTTATTTGCTCAACCTTGCCGTTTAAGGTGGCTTTGTGAACGTTATATTTACCAGAGCGAGGAGATATAAAATAAAGGCTGTCGTTGCTTATCCATTTTGGCATAAAGTCATTGCCGCTGTGGTTTGTCAACTGGCTGTAGGTGCTATCGCTTATGTTATAAATCCAGATGTTTCTGTTGGCAGGGCCGTTGTAAGCCTCTCTAGAAATACGCGCGGTGCCACGCACAAAGGCCACCTTATTGCCGTTAGGCGATACCACGGCGTCAAAGCCTAGGGCGTCCATAAAGCGTGACTCGGTGGTGCGTGTATTTTCTTCTAAACTAGCCGCTACACTTAAAATTTCCCATTCTCGCTCAACCTGCGCGTAGGTTCGGCGGCTGTTAAACAGCACGTGGTTGTCAGCGCTAAAGCTCGTTACCCTGTCGTCTGCTGAGTGATAGCTTAAGCGTTTTGGTACGCCGCCTTCTTTGGGCATTATGTACACGTCGTCGTTGCCAAAGCGATCGCTGCTAAAAGCCAGGGTGCTAGAATCGCTTGACCATGCGGGGCGGCTTTCGTAGCCTTCGTGGATGGTGAGCCTGTCTGCGCGACCGCCTGCGCTGCCCACTGTCCAAATATCGCCCTGATAAGAAAAAGCAATATCGTCGCCATTTGGGCTTATTTCAGGCTGTAGTATAAGGGGATTTGCTAACGTGCAAACACTGGTCAAAAGCGACCAGCTAAGAACTAATAACTTCATGCATGTACCTATTTTCAATGTCAATTTACGTAATGCTAACTATATACGCATAAAATGTTAAATAGCATCAAAAACGGTATCTAAAAAACGGTATTTAAGTGCGAGGCTTGTTTGTGCTGATAATGCATAGTGTAATAGTATAGTCGTAATTACCTACGTGGCGTAACTTTACATAGTTGACCAAACACAGACTATTTTATGCCTTGTTTTGGTCAAATTGACTACTTTCAAACTAATCATACTGTACACTTTCATCTAAGCGTCTGAAATTAGTAGTAATTGTTTTTGGCACTGAGATTGCTAGCTGCTAAGGTATCAAGCTGCAGGTGTAACGACGTAATCTAGTTAAACTTCATGCAAGCCGTTCTACAAGCAAGCGCATAGGCTCAACAGCGGCCTTGGCAAAGTGCCGTTGCACGTGCAAGTGTTGTTAAATGCACAGTGCCATTAAATGCGCAATGCTAGGCACGCTAGCTATCACCCACTATTTTTGAAGAGGTATTATAATGGAAACTATCATTGGCTTATTGCTGTTTATTCCTATCGCGATCATATGGTTAATCCCGGTGATCATTATCTTGCTGTCTAGTCGCACTGCCGGTGGTGAAAAAATCGCGTGGTTGCTGGCGGTTATTTTCGTGTCATGGTTTGCATGGATATTCTATATGCTGTTAGCGCCGCTAAATGACAAAAGTACGCGCGCATAATTTACAGCTAAAAATGAAAAAATTCTAATTAGATTGAACTTTTCGCGTAAGAACTTTTCCCACCTTAGTAGTATGTTTTGGGATTAGAACGGCTGCCAATAAGCAGCGAGAGGGCACAGCGTGACAAAAGCAAGAAAGCAGGCCAACTTCAGAGGAAAAATAGCAGGGCTGTTTTTCATTTTTCTACTGATAAATATTGCGATGAAAATTGCCGGTATTTCCACTCTTGACGAATCCCAAGCGCTTACCGTATCTCATGCAATGGGAATGAAAATTAGCTATTATGCTATTCCTGTCTTTTTTTTGTTGAGCAGCTTAGTCTTCATGCAGCTTAGCAGGCGCAAGTCGGCCGAAGCAGAATCAATTGAAATAAGTGGCTGCAGTTGGTAATACTAGACAAATGCTTGAGCTAGCTGGGCAGCGATGAGTAAAACGACATAAGCTCTCGACTTCGCGCCTGACAAAATTGCAAAACGCCTTTATCTAACAGCGCCGCTAATAACTGCTTTTCAATGTGCCCATCTCCAGTGCCAGTTCACTGACTAAATCGCGCATCACGACGACTGCTTCGTCGTAGCCACCTTTTTCAAGCCTTGAGTTTAACAAAAAGCGCACTTGCTGCTGGCTTTTGTCTACACTGACTTTTGTATAAGTGCCCGAAAGTACAACGTCGCCACTTTGAGTGGGATAAAAATGGTCAATGCTAACAATCAGCTCAGCGCACTTTACGCACTGCTGGGTGTAAATTACGCCAGGACTTGCAGCGTTGAGTTCACGCATCAGCACGCGCTGAATACTTTCACTTAAATCTTGCGCCCAAAAATGATAGTTAGCGATTTTTATTTGATGATTATCAAGTTTTAAGACCAAATTAGACTGCTGCAAATAGTCAGGTACACGCACCGTAGACAGTTTAATGTATGTTTTTGTCAGCTCTTTAGAAGCCCCAGCGGTGCTATTGTGTTCCTTCATTGGCGCAGCATCTAATAAATAGTAAAAAGACTCCCGCGGCGTTTTATTGCTTATGCAACCTAGTAACAAATAAGTGAGCAATAACAGACTTAATAGTTTTAGCATTATTGTTGTCCCTTTCCTTGTGGTTGAATATCGGCGGGTGAAGAGCCGCTAAATATCAATGAATTAGGCTTTTGGCGGATCTCTTGTAAAAACGGCTGCATCATTTGCATTGTGCGCTCCAATTCGGCTAGGTTGCGCTCTAAACGCAAGTATACCGGTGAATCTGGCTGCATTCCTTGCAGGGTCAGGCTAGCTTCTTTTAAGGTGTCTTCTACGCTAAGCAATACCGACTGCGTGGCAATTACCGTGTCATTCGCTGACAGTATCGCGGTGTTGGCCGAGCTTATCGCGGTGTTGGTGCTTTGCACTAGCTCGTTTAAGGGCAAGCTCTCAAGCTTACTTAACAATCTGTCGGTTTTACTTACAATGCTGGCAAAGCCTGTTTGGGCACTAGGAATAACGGTATACTTACCAAAATACTCTACCTCTGGCTGTATTTCGTTGCCTAAATCTAGGCTGACTTTCATAGTGCCGGTTAGATAGTTGGCGGTTTCTAAACGCGCTGCAAGGCCAGACTTTATCCATTTGTTAAATTGCTCGTTAAACCAAGGTAGATCGTACTCATTGTTAGATGCTAACCTTGCTGGCTCTAAGTGAATAATTACAGGGATACGTGTTTCGTCGCTATCAATTTGGTTCGTTTCATAAAAGCCTAAATAAGGCTTGCTTACACGTCCTATTCGAATGCCCCTGTATTCGACTGGCGCGCCGGCTTGGAGTCCGCCAACGGTATCATCCACTAAAATGACATACTCTATATACTCATAAACCCTATCCTCTTTTATACTGGCGCGTGAAGAGTAAAGCTTAAAGTCGCGACTTTGGGTAATACGCTCGCCTAGCATTAGGTCGTCGGGCACATCAAAGCGCACGCCGCCTGATAAAAGTGATTCTATTGAGGCTAGGTCAATGGTAATACCGTCGGTGGTGGCGGCAAACGACAGTCCGCTTGAGTTCCAAAAGTAGGTGTTAGTGGTTATAAGGCCGTCATAAGGCGCTTGTATAAAGATACTGTAGGTGACTTGACGTGATTCTATATCGAAGTTTACCGACTCAACCGCGCCAACTTCAAAGCCGCGATAGGTAACCGGGTTACCCACGGTAAGAGACTTGCCACCACCCGAGATAAGTTTTAGCTTAATTCCTTGAGACGTTGGGGTTGAGATAGGCGGGTTTTCTAAACCTACAAATCGCTGTGATAGCGACTCTGATTTGCCTGGGGCAATGTTTATGTAAGCGCCCGACAACAAGGTACCAAAGCCGGTAATACCGGCGCTGCCAATTCTAGGGCGTACAACCCAAAATTGACTGTCGCTGAGTAAGTAACTTTGCATTTTTTTGTCAATTTCTATTATCGCTTCAATTGAAAAACCATCGTCAGAAAAATTAATCTCTTGCAGCGTACCGATGTCTACGTCTCTGAATTTCACTTTGGTTTTTTTGGCCTCAAGGCCTTTGGCATTATCAAACACAATAACAATTTCGACGCCTTTGTTTTGCCACTGCTGATACACCATGCCAACACCAATGATGACGGCAATAAGAGGCAATAGCCACACCACTGAAAAGCGTGATTTTGGAATGACTATTGGCTGTGATGTATCGTTTGTATCATTCATTATTTTTTTTGTTTATCCCAAATCAGTCTTGCATCAAATTGATGCGCTGCGATCATCGTCAATATGACCACTCCCGCAAATGCTTGCGCAGCGGTGCCTGGCTCAACCACCATAATACCGGTTATGTGTACTAGGGCGACCAATATGGCGACCACAAAAATATCTATCATAGACCACTTGCCGATAAATTCAGTGGCGCGATATAGGCGGCTTAGTTCAGGTCTACTTAGGTGGCTTTGCCTTGAAGTGGCATAGCATAGCCACAGTATAATGAGCATTTTTGCGATGGGGATCAATACACTGGCCGCAAAAATAACCGCGGCTATAAAGTATGAACCACTTTTAACAAACAGCACGACACCGCCTACAATCGTGCTAGCGGTTTTGTCGTTAAATAAAACGGTGGTCATTATAGGGTATATGTTAGCCGGAATATAAAGCAGTATTGCGGTTATTATCAGAGCCAAGGTCCGCTGAATGCTGTTAGGGGAGCGTAAATATAAAGTGTCGTTGCACCGGGGGCAGTTACCTACATTTACATCAGATAATAATTGGCAGCTACGGCAATTAGCAAGGCCCTCAAAAGCGGCAGTACCTGGTGGATACTGAAAATGCTGTGTGAGCGCATTCGCTTTTTTTTGTGCGGCGACGTCGCTGGCGACTTTTGCTTTATCGTTTTGCATGGTCTATCCAGTACCAAAGCTGGTGGCGATTAGATATATTCGCCGTTAGAGTAAACAAAATAGCAAAACCTATGTAAGCCCAAAATGAAAAGCCCACAATAATATCGGCTAAATCAATCACTTTTATAAGCGCAATTAAGACCCCAACAATAAATACTTCAGCCATAATCCAGGGCCTAAAATACCCAATCAGCCTGCCAATAGATACCGCGAAAAAAGACTTTAGGCCAAATTTAATCGGAATAAGTAAGATCAGCAGTAGGCTTAAGTATGCCATGGGTAGCAGCAGAACAAATATATACACCAGTACGGCTAAAAATACAAAGTCTTGTATGAATAAGTCATTGGATGCCTGAATTAGCGTAATGGTGCGAATTTGCCCCTGCACGTCAAAGGATAAGAACGGGAAGCTATTCGCCATTACGAGCAGTATTAGTGACGACAAACCATAAGAGATGCTGTAGTCAAGCGGACGATTGTAGGTGGTAAACTGCTTGCTTGAACAGCTTGGACACACCAGCGTTTGGTTTATCTGCATCTCAGGCATCATAATTAGACAGTCACAGTCGCGACAGGCTATTTTGGATTGTGTTTCCATCTACTTATGCCTGCAAAGAAATTTTTTACTGTAAAACATAAAGAGACTCGTTTAAAAACAAAGGCTTATACCTATATTTACTATAAGCCTTTTTATGCACTTAGTCTACAAATCCTTCATTCGCGCGTATAGTCAGCGGATGATAGCCTGGTTTAGCTTCTTCAAATGCCTTTTTAGCGAAAGCCTTGCCCTCTGGTGTTTTTGACAGCGCTTCGTATAAAGGCTTTACTAATTTATTACGGCCTATGCTAGTAAGGTAACTATATAAGCGATCGTAGGCAGGCTTATACTCATTGCTAACCGCTATCATTAGCCAACTGTGAGCTATTTCATTATTTTTACTCTGCGTGAATGCAAATGTAGCATCAAGCCCAGCAAGCTGCTGTGGGCTGAGTTCATTGGGCATATTATTTAAAAAATATAGCCACTGATGAACCGTCCACGTTTCGGATATGATATCTGTTACCGGAATATCACCGCTTAGCCACGCGTCGCGTTCGTTATCAACCAAAACAAAGGCATCAGACGACGGCACGGGCGCATCTTGTGGAATACCGGGGGCGAAAATCCACTCTTGAATGCGCGTTTTGCTGAGCTCATTTGAATAGGTTTTTAGCAGCGTGTTGTCTAGGTAGGCAATAAATTCGTCGGTGGTAATACTTTTAAATGCAAATGTATCGAAGTAATCAAGCAAGAATTGATCAAAGTTATCGCGGCCAATTTTCATTTCAAGCTCGCGCAAAAACAAGGCACCTTTTTCATAGGGGATATTTGAAAATACATCGTCAGGATTGCGTCCGCGCAGGTCAATGGCTAAGATTTGATCATTTTCAGGTAGGCTAGCAATAGCAGCCTGCAGGTCTTGATAACCTAACACCGCTTCCATGTTGTAGCGATCGGTGCCGTAAATCATTTCCATGATGCGGTAGGTCAGATAAGTCGTAAAACCTTCATTTAACCACAGGTCACGCCAGGTAGCGTTAGTCACGGTATTGCCTGACCAGCTGTGCGCAAGCTCATGCGCAATGAGTGACACTAAGCTTTTGTCTCCCGCAATGACGGTAGGGGTAATAAAAGACAAGCGCGGGTTTTCCATGCCGCCAAAAGGAAAAGACGGTGGCAAAATAAGCAGGTCGTAACGGTCCCAGCTGTAGGCGCCATATTTTTCTTCGGTAAGCTCAAGCATACTTTCGGTGTCTTCAAACTCTGCCGCAGCAGCCTGTAATATTGATGGCTCTGCATATACGCCGGTGCGCTCTCCCATGGGCATAAAGCGTAAATCGCCAATGGCTAGGGCAATTAAATAGGAAGGAATTGGCTGTGGCATAGTGAATTCATAAACGCCATCTCGCGGGGTATTAGGATCGTTGGATGCGCTCATTACCGCAAGCAATTCTTTGGGAGTGCGAATAGTGGCGTTGTAAGTTACGCGCACTTGGGGAGAGTCTTGCAGTGGTATAAAGCTTCTTGCATGAATAGCCTGAGCTTGGGTAAATAGAAATGGGTGCTGTTTGCCGGCTGTTTGCGCAGGCGTAAGCCACTGCACGCCCGACGCGCTGGGAGAGGTTTGATAGTGAACAGTAACTTGTGTAGCCCGCTTGCCAACATCAATATGCAGCGCTGCGCCTAAATTTTCATCGGCTGGTTTTAGCGTGTAATCGACTGGTTTGTCGTTTATAGTAACGTTTTTAATCGTCAGATCACGAGTGTCTAAAATGAGTTCGGTCGCTTTTTGCTCAACGCGTTCAAAGCTAAGCTGGGCACTGCCTATAAGGCTTTTTTGGCTGAAGTCAGCGTTTAGATCAAGGTTTATGTGCTTAACTAATATTTCACTAGGATTGCTAAACGAGTGGTAATCGGTACCCGATTCAATCGCGACGTCATCAGGTGCTGCTGAAGCTTCAGGTTCTTTTGGAGCGTTGCATGCGCTAAGTGCTAATGCCGAGGCAATAAGCGTAGCGCATAGCCAAATAGAGGTTTTCATTGTTTGTTCCTTATTATAATCAGCGCAATGCGCAAGTATGATATAGGAATACCATACTCGATAAGTCAGTTCTACACCATTTGTGTTTGGTTTAATAAGCCTGACTAGCGGTAACCTAGTAAACCGCTTACCTATTGCTATTGAACCGGCTCCACCTGCAACAGTTGAAGTGCTAGAGCGCAAAACTTGGTAAGCAGTTTGTAAGGATTCGGTAAAACGTGCGACTATACATAGAATTAATAATAATAGCCTACTAGGCAATACTAGGATGTTTAAATGAAATACCGTTTGGCAATATTAGTTAGTGTTGTTTTGCTAATATCTTGCGGCAAAGCTGCTGATCCCGTGGTTCTTAAGCCAGCTCCTACAACAGCACCGCAGTGGACAAAAGAAGCCATATGGTATCAGATTATGGTTGACCGGTTTTATAATGCCGACCCAAGTAACGACCCTACAGCAGCAACGCTCGTCGGCAGTGCACCGGGCTATATTCCACCTACTTGGGAAATCACCCCGTGGACTCAAAACTGGTATTCACCAGACTCTTATTTTGAAGATATGTTTGGAAAAACAGACATCAATGGCGGTGTCATACACAGTTTCGATGCAAAAGTGGCTCTTAGGCGTTACGGAGGCGACTTACAAGGCGTGCTTGATAAGCTCGATTATTTAGAAAACCTAGGAATAAACGCTATTTATTTTAGCCCTATAAACGATTCGCCCTGCGCCGATAAACGTCAGCCGCGCAGCTGGCATCATATCGATGTTAATTTTGGTCCTGATCCTGCTGGTGATATCGCGCTCATAGCGTCTGAAGACCCTAGTGATCCAAGTACTTGGCACATGACCAGCGCCGACACCTTGTTTTTAGAGCTTATAAAGCAAACAAAAGCGCGTAACATTCGTCTCATTTTGGACTATTCATGGGGCGCTCCTGGGCAACATTTTTGGGCTTGGCGCGACGTTTTAGATAATCAGCAAACATCTCAATATATTGACTGGTTTGACATGAAAAACCCTGATAACGTTGGCCGAATAGCAAGCAATATTACACCATTGCCTGCGCAAAAAAATGCAGGCGAGGCTACTCCAACACCCAGAAGCTTGGTTCAAGGTGATATTAAGAGTCAAGCGGCAAAAGCGCATATAATGGCTGTGACACGCCGGTGGCTTGACCCTAACAAAGACGGCGACTCCAGCGATGGAGTTGACGGCTTTATGTTAAGCGACGCCAATAATCTTCCCTTGGACTTTTGGCGTGACTACCGTATTTATGTTAAATCTATCAATCCACAAGCTTATTTAGTGGGTGATATTTCAACAGATAAAAACAGCGAAATGCGGTTTACTGCCGAGCGTGCGCTGCAAGGTGATGTATTTGACGGCCTCATAGATAATGGCAGATACAAGGCTGCAAGTGACTACTTTTCAACGCCCGCTCAGGCGCAGAGGCCTTCACAATTTGTGTCTTCACTACAGCAGGCCGAAAAAGGTCTTAATAGGGAGTATGTGTATTCGAGTATTAATATATCTGCTAGTCATGAGACACCGCGTCTTTTGAGCGCTTTATTGGCCAATAGTATTGAAAAAACAAAAGGTAAGGACAGCAACAATAAAAACTATAATGCTCTTAAACCAGGCTCAAGTACTATCAACACGGCAAAATTGCTATTAGTTTTTCAGTTCACTTGGTTTGGAGCGCCACAACTCTTGGCGGGAGACGAAATGGGTATGTGGGGCGATGAAAGCCCGCACCATCAAAAACCACTTATATGGCCAGAGTATTCGTTTGCTAATGAAAGCGAGCATCCCCTTGCTAGCATAGACCAAGTTAAGGAGGTGCAATTTAATCAAGATTTATTCGATTATTATCAATTTTTAGTGAAGTTAAGGCGCGCTAATCCAGTGTTATCTCAGGGAGCTATAGAGTTTTTTCAACAAGACGATAAAAAGCACTTAATGTCTTACAGACGTTATAATGACGAAGGTGAAAGTGCTTATATTGTATTTAATACTGGGGCTAAGCGCCAACAAATCATATTACCAAGTGCGGTCGTAAACACCCAAAGCTGGCTGCTCTGGCATTCCAATGACAGCACTAATATTTTGCAAAGCGTGCCCAGTGAGCAACTTTCTATAGATGCCGAATCTGCTATTGTCATTATTACTAAACGCTAACAAAGAAGTGCACATTTTTTTAAGATCTTGTTTTTAAGATTATTATTTCGATGCGGTTAACAAAATACTGGCTCATGCTTAACATTTTTACAAAGCACTACTTCACCTTGACCCTTGCTAGCTTCCAATGATTTTGTAATTTGGGTCTGTGTGTTTTTAGCATTTAATTGCTTCAACGTCAGTCGGCTTAGGCTAAATGTAAAAAAGTTGCACCTTTTGTATAAAAATAGTGTACAAACTAAGCTGCAGTTTTGTCGTCATATTGTAGAGCATGCAAGAATGATATAAATAAGATTTTAAAAATGCGTACCCAGAATACGCAGGGCTATTACTAAATAGCTGACTAAGGGAAAATAATAATATGTTAGCAAAAAGACCCGACGGTGAGGTTCAGCCCGGTTTCAAATGGGGCCCGTTTACTATGCGGATACCACTTATTCATCTGCGCTTTTCACTAGCTGACATGCTCCAAGGATTCGCGGTCGCAGGCGCGACAGGACTAGCCTTAGTGCCTTACTTTATGGCTTTGTTAGGCCTTAATTTTGAAGAAGCGGTGGTAATGGCGATGTTTCATAGCTTGCTCATATCGTTTTCTTGGATGTTTTTTGGGGACCCCTATGCGCCCGGCTGGTTAACGCCTGCCATACCTTTTGTAGTCGCTTTTATAACCGCACCGGCATATTTAGGTGATCATGCATCTCAATTTCAAGCGATGACAGCGCTGTCGCTCAATTTTGCGTTCATTCTTATTTTTTTGGGGGTGACGGGGCTTGGAGAAAAGCTCATAAAAGTAGTGCCCAATGTGTTCAAAGGCGGCATTATTCTAGGGGCAGCTATTGCGGCGTTTATGCGCGTTACGTTAGAAGGCGATGTAGCAAACGTGTTTGAGTCGGCGCCCATAGCCGGCACGCTTGGTGTAGTAGTATGTTTAGTATTTGCTTTTTCAAAACCGCTGCAGACATTGGCTATGGACCAAAAATGGTTTGCTAAAATTCTTGGTTTTGGCTTACTCCCTGGTTTCATCGTTGCCGGCACAGTAGGCTACTTCACTGGTGAGTTTCAATATAATATACGCTGGGAAATTTTAGATGTGGGCGCTGCTACCGCTTCACTTTGGGAAAAGGCATCACCTTTTTCCATTGGATGGCCGTCTATCGACACGTTCTTAGCTTCATTTCCCTTAGCGTTAATTACCTATATTTTGTTTTTTGGTGATGTAGTAACGGGCAACGAAATGATTGAACAAGCGCAAAAAACAAGAACAGATGAGATACTAGAATTGAACGGCAGCCGCGCGCATATGGCAACCGGTTTACGAAATGCCATGATGGGAATAGTCGCACCCTTCTTTGGCACTCAAGGTGTGCTATGGACCGGTATTCAGGTCATTTTGTTGAAACGTTGGGCGCAAGGGCGCGACAAGGTCGACTCAATTTTTGACAGTATTGGTAGCTTTTACGCGTTTGGCCTGCCGTTCTTATTTATATTATTGCCACTGGTGACACTGCTTGAGCCGCTCTTACCAGTGGCCTTAGCGGTAACACTTATACTTACCGCTTTTGCTTGTGCTACCTTAGCCTTGTCTTTGGTCAGTGACGCCACAGAGCGCGGCGCAATGGTAATTACCGCGATGGCCTTTAGTTTGTTTGAGCCATGGCTTGGCTTGCTGGTTGGCCTTATTACTATAGCTGCGCTGTGTGGGTTTAAGGTGTTTATGCCGGCAAAAGAAGCGCCCGAGACCAAATAGAGTATAGTTCCTAGCGCCTTATTGCTTTAAAAGATAAATGAAAAGCTTTTTAGCAATAGGGCGTATTTATTTCCATTACGCTCTATTTAACGAACAAGTAGCGTTCAATATTTATTGAATTAGATGAGACTAGGTAAATCTCTCTCTTTGTATAGGAAAACATAGCTTATGAAATTACAAAAAATTCTGCTTATAATGTTAAGCGCAGTCACCATCGCCGCTTGCTCAAGTAATAATGCAGGTCTTGAAACGCCCTCATCAGACCTTTACTTAGCTAAAGCAGAGGTAAGCGTAGCATCATCACAAATATATAAGGCAGGCTGGAGCTCACCCGCTAATTACGCGTACACAAACCAAAAGACCCTAAAAATTATCTCGTGGAATGTTGAACACTTTGTTGATCAGCACAATGACCCTTACGTGAACAATAGCCGCGAAGACGATGCACAACATATGGGCAATAAGCGCGCCGACTTAGTTATAGCCTTACAGCAAGCAAATGCCGACATAGTGGTATTACAAGAGTTTGAAAGTGCAAAATTGCTCAGAGAAATTGCCAGTACCGATTTAGCTGACATGGGCTATCAGTTTTTTGCTGACGCGCCGTCACACACTTGGTACATGAACGTGGTTATTATGAGTAAAGTGCCTTTGGGCGTGATGTATAACTACGGTAATTTGCACACCGAACTGGTTAATTGGCGCGACGAGGATGGCGAGCCTGCTACTCAAAGCCGGCTAAACACTCGCACGTGGGCAATCGAGGTATATCCATCGGATACTTATTCTTTTGTGCTAGGCGCGGTGCACTTAAAAGCAGGTAGAGACGAGCGAGATATTGCAACGCGCTTAGGTCAAATTAATATGCTAAAAGCCCAGTTTGAGCGATTTTTAAATGAAGATAACAATAGAAATATACTGCTAGTAGGCGATTTCAACGCGCTGCCCAATACCCTTGAGCTAAGCACATTGTTAGCAGGCACCAACGCGGGTAATACCTTTGTTGATCCCTTAGGCGCTAGCGATTTTACCCATCCAGCCATTGCGCCGGTTCGCAGGCTTGACTATGCCGTGATGAACCACAATATGCACGCTGAGATGGTGCCAAATTCGGCCAAAGTTATCACCTACTTTGACGCGCAGCGTCAAGATGACTTAGCTGACCATTTGCCCGTTGTGATCGAATTCTTTTTGCAGGATGCACCGGTTAAAAATCCTGCTATGTAATAATTGACGTATCATTTGCTTGCGCCACGGATCAAGCCAGGCATGTTTAATACCTTGCATGCCTACCAGTGCTAGCCAACAATGATAATAACCGCCGTGTAGGGCCTTATCATTAGGGCCTGTGATGTCACAAAGGTAGTTGCTTTAGGGGAATCTGACTGCCACATGGTGATTTTAGTAGAGGTCATAAAGCCAAAAGGTAATGGGACTTCGACGGTGTCAAAAGAAAAGTTAAACGCAACAAATGCGCGAGTATTTCCCAAGGTGCGCTGATATGCAAATAGAGAAAACTCTTCACTGGCCGTATAAATATCTATTTCGCCTTGCTTAAACACATCAAACTCATCGCCAAGTGCTATTAACGAATCTATATACTGTGACCACGTTTCGTTTTGCTGCAAATAGTCTTTATCTTTTGGGGACAAATAGAGCTCACCGAAAGATGCGAACTGATGCGCAATAAACTGTTCATTTCGCTGCTGCTCAATCGCCAAACGCGCTTCATTCTCGATGGTACTGCCAAGTGTTCGAGTCAGAACATTCTCTATTATTAAGGGTTTTTGTGCAGCTAGACTGCCGTCATTAACCTTTGCTGCTTTACTTAAGTCATTGAGACTTTTTGCAAGCAGAGGAATTTGTGCAGGGGAGGTGTTAAAGAAGAAATCGTAAGACTGGCCATACCAGCTTGGAAGAATATTAGGATCATTGGGTAGATTATAATCACCAGATTGATTGGTTGGGGTACAGGCAATTATTAATAAAACCAAAGAAAATACTAGTAGCTTGATAAACTGAGGTATGAAGGTCATAAAACAACGCTGGCAAGAGAAAAAGATGAATACTAGTATTACGTACGTGGCCTAAAATAGTTTTTTCATTGTTTTTCTCAATGGTGCTTATTTAGGTATCGCCTATACTGCCGCTAGGCAGGGGTCCAATTTGATGGCTCTGGCTATTAAAAGAACCAAATTCGCCAACTTTTCCAAAGCTGTTAAACATTTCTACGCCTAGGGTAAGTTTGTTGTCTATGCTTAACCGTCATCTGAATATAATTTTCACACAAGTGCTGCCAGACAAAATATCCGACAGCATACCAGATTATTTATACAATAAGTAAAGGGCTAATGCGCGCAAAGCCACTAAAGTAAGCCTTATTGTGTGGTAAGCCACGCAATAAGATTAACCATATCGTTTATATCCATTTCTTGGGTGAACTTTACCTGATACTTTCCATTTACAATGAAGGTGGGTACGCTTTGTATATTCGAACGATATTGCGTGAATGTATCGCTGTGTTCTTGCACTAAGACTGCCAGTTCTGGCGAGGCTTGGGCAGTTGCAAAGTCTTGCGCCGAGACTTGGTTGGCTAAAAATAGTGGTTCTATGTCAGCTAAACCCGCAATCTCTTTTTTTTCAACGTGAATGTGGTCAAATATGGCACTGTTGATGACATCCTCGTTGCCCATATAGTCAGCAATTAACATTCCCTGACTGGCGCTTTGTTGAATCTCCTTCGAGGTAAAGCCCATAAAATCCACGTGCACCTTTTTAAACGCGGTTCCAGCATCGAGCTGGTCTTTTATAAGCGCTACTATGGGCTCAAAATTATGGCAGTGAGGGCACCAAAATGAGAAAAACTCTTGCACCTGAGGGGTTTCGCTGGCGGGTTGATCTAGCACAATATAGTGAATATTTTCAAGCCAAGGCGCTCGTGCTTGAGAAGACGCTTGTGTATCTATAGAGGGCTCGCTGGGTGCCTCAAGTGGCGTTTGACTTGGCTCTTTGGAACAAGAAGCCAGCATTAGAAGTGAAAGCAAGAAGAGATACTTTTTCATACAAAGACCTTATTAAAAATGAATAGAATGTGTTTTTGGTTTGGGCTGTGGGTTTTGCAACTGGCGATTAGTATATCAAAAATTTTTACACTAAGGCTCAATTTTATGGGCGCTTAGCCCTAGGCTATATAGTGCAAGTGCTTACTTCAAAATATAGCCACTGGGGCAGGTATTTAATCTAAAAACTTACCGTCACTTGTTGCCGTAAACATGGGATATGAAAACCAGTAATATCTGGAGGGCGCTGCAACGCTTGGCGCCGTGCAGTTAATGCGCGCACGGCCAGCACGGCTTGTATGATTTACCTTTACCGTAAGGGTATTGCCGTTGCCCATAAATTTAAGTTTTTCGCCTTTAAAATAGCAGGCAAAAGCGCTTAGGCGAACGTCAGCACTACTCACTTCTAGTATTAGCTCATCGATGACCGTGTTTGGCGTAAACTCAAATGTAGCAGGCGCTATTAATTTAACCGGCATGGCTAAACTGTCAAGTTTCACTTTCAAGGCGCTAAGTTTGGCGTATATGCCAGCTGCAGGAAAACGGGGCAGTGCGCCAAAATCACTAAAGTGGCTCACCGCGCCAGACTGCTGACCAAAACCAATGTAACCTTGGGCCTGCAGCTCTTGCTTAAGTGCATGGTTGAATTCACCGTAAGGATAGGCCAGCCATTTTTTACTATAGCCTAGTGTCTCAAACATTATTTGTTCAGCCTGATTCACATCTTGCATTACCCGTTCAAGCCATTGCGCTTGCGTCTCGCCAGGGTATTTTTCTAATAAGTGAGCATGGTCCAAAGTATGATTGGCAAAGGTGGCTAAGGGCTGCATTTGCTTTATTTGTGCCCATGTTAATTGATTTGCAAACTCTCCTATTATGGCGGGGTTAATAAATATAGTGTATGGGAACTTATGTTTAAGCAACACCGGATGTGCGTTTGTTAAAATATTAGTAAAACCGTCGTCAAAGGTAATTGCGACTGATTTTTTGGGCAAAGACTGTTTGTTTTGAATAGCGGAAATCGCCTCAGCAAGGTCTATAACCTTATAACTTTGCGCCAAAAACGCCATGTGCTCAGCAAACACTTCAGGTGTCACGCTAGTGCTTGCTGGCGTGTCGCTAGCAACATGATGATATTGCAAAATAACAAGATTAGCGTCTGCGGTAGAAAAAGTGCTGGCGGCTATTGCCTCCTGTGCTTTTACATCACTAATAGTGAAAAGTAAGCATTTTATGCAAAGCAATGTCAGTAAAGTTCGTATAAATAAAGTTATGCTCATGTCGTCTAGCCGGTTTAATAAGACCTGCGCGCATATTATCACTTTTTGAAATCAAACTCACATTTGCACTTTGTTAAAGGTGGATGCTTACTGTGGTGATGCCATTTGTGTGTGGGCAAGAGTTTAGTAAGCTGTCAGTGTCAGTGTCAGTGTCAGTGTCAGCGCAGCAAATTTAGCAAGCGAATACTCAAGCACACCACTTGTCCTTGTTTGCCGTTAACAGATGTTGAATCGCGGGTGCATTTTGTTTATTATGCATGCACATTCACATCTAATAACAATGCACCGTATGGAAGCTCAACAGCAAGGATGGCAAGGCCGATTACAGGCATTAGGCCCGGGTATTTTAATGGCTACCGCTGCCATTGGTGGCTCCCATTTGGTGGCATCTACGCAAGCCGGCGCGCTGTTTGGCTGGCAGCTCGTTTGGCTGATAGTACTGGTTAATATACTCAAATATCCATTTTTTCGGTTTGGCGTGCAGTACACCCTAGAGCGCAATGAAAGCTTACTCGAGGGCTATCAGCGAAAGGGCAAGGCCTATTTCTACAGTTTTATTGTGTTGATGATTATCGCTGCTGTGGTCAATACCGCCGGGGTGCTGTTACTCACCGCCAGCCTCTTGCAGTATGCGCTTTTGGGCAATGTGTCGATAACGTTATTATGCTGGGTGGTCTTGGCTGCCTGTTTGCTGATTTTGCTGCTGGGTCACTATCGAGCACTCGACGCGGTATCAAAAATAATCATGCTGGTGCTAACCGTTACCACCTTAATTGCCGTGGCGATTGCTTGGCAAAACGGTGCCCAAGCGCCACCTGACTACATTGGGCCGTCGCCATGGACCTTAGCGGGCATGGGGTTTTTAGTGGCCTTAATGGGCTGGATGCCTGCCCCTATCGAGATTTCAGCTATCAGCTCATTGTGGTTAAAAGAAAAGCAGCGCCATGTGCAAATAACGCGCTCCCAAGGTCTGTTCGATTTTAATCTTGGCTATTGGCTTACCGCTGGGCTAGCGCTGATGTTTTTATCTTTGGGTGCCTTAGTACAATATGGCAACGAGCAGCCCATTGCGGTGGCTGGAGGGGCGTTTGCGCAACAGCTCATGAATATGTATGTGAGCACTATTGGCAGCTGGTCGCGGCCGCTGGTTGCACTGGTGGCTTTTTTATGTATGTTTGGAACCACTATTACGGTCCTAGATGGCTATGCGCGCAGCCTGCATGCGTCGTTTACCCAGCTCGGCTGGATTGCCTCTACCGCGCCGCTTAATTATTGGTTGCTGGTCCAAGCCGCATGCGGTATGGCGCTAATTTTATTTTTCAAATCAGCGCTGGCACCCATGCTCACCTTTGCTATGACCTTGGCCTTTTTAACCACGCCGGTATTTGCCTGGCTCAACTATAGCCTGATGCAAGGCACTAACGGCATTGCGCTGAGTTTGCCGCTGAAACTGCTTAGCTGGATAGGCTTATGTTATCTCACCGGCTTCGCCCTGTTATTTCTCGTCTTTATTTTTTAGACCTCACTTGGTTTGCTGGACATTCTTGAGACTAATACACACTCATGAAAATAAAACAGTTCTTTAGTGTGGCTAAATCTCCTACAGTTTCATGGCTTAAATTTAGATAGGATATAGCGATGAATAATTTTATTGGCAAAGTAGTACTGATTACGGGAGCTGGCAATGGTATTGGGCGGGCTACGGCACTGGCTTTTGCGCAGCAAGGTGCAAATGTTGTGGTGGCTGACATTAGTCAAGCAGATGGTGAAGAGACGGTTTCTGTGGTCAAACAAGCGGGCGGAATAGCGAGATTTATTTTTTGCGATGTAACCAAAAATGAAGACGTTAAAGCAATGGTTGAGGCTACTTTATACGCCTATGGAAAGTTAGACATTGCGTTTAACAATGCGGGTATTGAAATAGAACAGTGTAAGTTGGCAGATGGTGACGAGGCTATTTACGACAAAATAATGGACGTGAATGTGAAAGGGGTTTGGCGCTGCATGAAGTATCAAATTCCTGCTATGCTCAAGCAGGCTTCGTCGTCTATTGTGAATACCGCGTCGATTGCGGGTTTGGGCGCCGCGCCTAAAATGAGTGTGTATAGCGCCAGTAAGCATGCGGTAATCGGGCTTACGAAGTCAGCCGCGGTTGAATATGGTAAAAAGGGCCTGCGTGTGAATGCGGTATGCCCTGGGGTTATCAATACGAAAATGTATACTCGAGCCATACATATTGAGCCGCAAAAAGAGCAGTTTATCAAAAACCTTCATCCCGTTGGGCGCATCGGCCAGCCTGAAGAAGTAGCCGCAGCCGTGCTGTATTTATGCTCAGACTTAGCCGGATTCACTACAGGCATTGCTTTACCAATTGACGGCGGCTCTACTGCTATTTAATAATAAACTTTTGAATTTACTTGCTTAGTGAGATCCCAGCGCTAATAACATTCGCGTCTTATATGTGATCAAATAATGTTGAATGCGGCTATAATAACGAGACATTTATTAAATAACATAGTGATGCGGAGCTGTGAATGGCCGATATGAATTTGTATGTGGTAGTGGCGATTACTATGCTACTAAGCACGGGGCTTGCGCTGTTGTTTTTTGGTGCGCTGTTAACAATTGCCGCTGCATTTGGTAATAAACGAACCACGTGGGGAATAATATGCGTACTGCTGCTGCCGCTTACGGGTGCCTATGTAATGCTGTATTGGGATGAAACCGCGTATTCACGTAAGTACTTACTACCAGGCGCTGCACTTGTAATTGTAGCCGCCGCTTGTTTTTATCTCCTTTAACTCGTGTTAGAGGCCATAATGTCTATATTTTCGCGCGCAGTGAAACTAACATTGAAACTAAGTATGCAGTTAACTTTCAGCTACGCGAGGCTTTTCGCGCTAAAAAAATAGTATGCCGGCTGCCCTTTCCTTTGCGTGCTCTAGCAATGCGAGTACTGACTTCATACCCCGCTTTCTTTAATCTAAGCGTAAATAAGTTATCTGGCCCTGCGGACCATATTGCCAGCACCCCTTTAGGTAAAAGGGTTTGATAAATATCTTTAAGCCCACTTAAGGAATATATCCAATCATTGCCGCGTTGAGTTAGGCCTTCAGGACCGTTGTCTACATCCAGTAAAATGGCGTTATAGGTAGGCGCGCGCGTGGCCAACAGTGTTTTAATATCCCCTAGGTGCACCTTAGTGCGGGGATTATCAAGTGGGTTTTTTGCACACCTCCCCAAAGGGCCCTTATTCCACTGAACTACCTCAGGTACCAGCTCCGCTACCGTCACGGTAGCGCTGTTGTTAGTGGCGCCAAGCGCGGCGGCTAAGGTGTATCCCATGCCTAATCCGCCCACTAATACATGCGCGTTTTTAGTAGTGCTTATATGAGCGCAGCCAAGTGTAGCCAGCTCTTGCTCTGAGTTGTACACGCGGCTGTTCATCAATTCTCCGCGTATACCGGATAGCTTTATCGAAAACTCTTCATCGCGCCTAGACAGGGTTAACTCACCGCCATTGTTGGGTATAATGGCTTTACCCAGGTACACCCAGGGGATCATAAGGCCGCCTTACAAGCTAATGTAACAACAATAGTATTGAGCATGTTGGCCTGCCTTTTATTACTTTTCACCAATCCACTGTACTCTGTATAAGTCTCTGCGCTTGTCTAAATAGTTACGTACTGAACCTTCGTTCTTAAGCTTCTCAAGCTTGTCTAAATCCAAATCGGCAATCAGCATCATTTCCGTATTAGGGGTTGTTTCAGACACAATAGCATCGTGTGGGAAGGCAAAGTCGGAAGGTGAAAAGACGGCGGTTTGTGCATACTGAATGTCGACATTGTCTACTTTAGGCAGGTTCCCTACGCTGCCCGCAATAGCAACGTAACACTCGTTTTCAATGGCGCGAGCTTGAGCACAGCGGCGTACACGCAAGTACCCATTTTTGGTGTCAGTCCAAAACGGTACACATAAAATTTGTATTTCTTCTTCTGACAAAATACGCGCAAGCTCTGGAAACTCTACGTCATAACATATTAAAATACCTATTTTGCCAAAATCGGTTTCAAACGCAGCAAGTTTGTCGCCGCCTTTCATCAGCCAGCCATTTTTTTCATAAGGCGTGGGATGCAGTTTATATTGGCTTTCAACACGGCCGTCTCGGTGACATAAGTAGGCGACGTTATACAGCTCATTATCTTCAATTAAGGGCATTGAACCGGCCACAATGTTAATGTTGTAGCTTACTGCCAGCTCCGATATTGCCGTTAACAGCTCTTCGGTGTACTCGGCTAAATGCCAAATAGCGTCTATGGGTGCGTCTGAATCGCTTAGACCCATAAGCGGTGCATTAAAAAACTCGGGCAGCACGGCTAAGTCGCATTTATAGTCAGACAGCGCGTCAATAAAGTACTCAACCTGCTGGAGCAGTTCAGCCACATCGTCAAAATAGCGCATTTGCCACTGCACCAATCCTAAGCGGGCACTTGAATATTTACTTGCTAATAAAGAGGGTTTTTCTGCGTCGTAGTACATGTTGTGCCACTGCAGTAAAGTAGCGTAGCCATGTGAGGCTTTATCTTCGGGCAAGTAAGCTTTTAGTATTTGCTTAACCATAAAACCGTTGCTCATTTGAAACGAGAGCGTTGGGTCGTGGATCTCTTTTTCTTTTACTTGCTCAATATATTCATACGGCGTCATCTTATCTGCGTATTGAGAATAGTTAGGAATACGCCCGCCCGCCATAATACTTTTTAAATTTAGGTTACGGCATAGCTCTTTGCGCGCCTCGTACAAGCGGCGACCTAAGCGCATGCCGCGATATTCTGGGTCTACAAAAAAATCTACCCCGTACATTACGTCGCCTTTCGGATCGTGAGTAGTAATGTAGGCATCGCCAGTTATTTCTTCGTAGGTGTGTTTGTCACCAAATTTTTCGTAATCAACAATCACCGCAAAGGCGGCCGCGATGACTTTACCGTTGTCTACTATACAAATTTGTCCGTCGGCAAAGGTATTTATTTGTGCTTGATAGCGCTTTTTCGAAAGTGCCCCGCCGTTGTTTTTATACACAATATTCATAAGCGCTTGAATATCTTCGAAGTCATCAAGGGTTAAATGCCGTAATTCAATATGTGTTCCGGTTTCTTCAATCGAGTTGGGTGAATTGTCGTCGCTCACAGGCGTCTCCGTAAATGGTGGCTGCTAGTTTTGTTAGCTAATAATATGGTCAAGGTTTAGCGGCAGTAGGTTTGATATGTAAGAGCTACATCACTATGAGCGCTATTATGTGCCTGCAAGATAGAGCAGGTACATTAAAAAAGCAATGGGGTCACAGAAACTAAGAAACTAAAGAGGCCTAGTTAAATTAGTTTCTCTTGCTAACGTCTGTTACATCCTCTATATTCGCGGCTTCACACAATGCCCAAGTTTCCACCTGAAAACACCATGCACGCTACAACAAATGCAGCGCCAGCGACCTATATAAATAGCGCCAGCGACCTATATAAATGGGTAAGACAATGCAGCAATACTGTACATATTGTTTAGTAAAATTTGTTGATTAAGCAGCATATCCGCTTATTATATCTACTCTCATATTAGGAAAGCTCGGAACAAAAATGTCTATCACATTAATAGTCAGTGACTACGGTCAGCAAATTTCTGGTGTGCAAGCACAAGTATTGAGTTTTGCAGAGTATTTAGCGCAGTACCCGAAGGCGAATGAGCAAAAGACGAGAGTCATAAACTTGTGCGATACAGAGCAGTATCTCAGCGAGGGATATTACTGTTCATTGCTGGCTCAGGCGCGCCAGCATGAAGTGTTACCCAGTGTTAGCACTATTGTCGATATTGGCTCACAGCTTCAAAACGGCGGCGAAATGCAGTTAATTTTGCCCAGCCATTTTAATAAAGCCTTAAATGCTGAGCTAAACGGGACAGGCTCTAGTGCTGAAACATTTGAACTGCCAATATACTGTGGCAATACCGCTTCAGTGAGCTTTACCCGCTTGGCGAATTATTTATTTATGCAGTGCCGACTGCCCTTGTTAACTGCTCGCTTTAGTAAAAGTGGTGATCTTTGGCGTGCATTTCTTAAAAAGAAATCTATCACCAGCTTGACTGAAGACCAATTTAGCGATTTTCATACGCAGCTTGAAAAGTTTACACAGCAAGTTTGGCGAAGCCGCACTAAAACCAAAAAGCACCGCTGGGATATGGCTATTCTGGTAAATTCAAAAGAAGAGACACCGCCAAGTGATAGCAAAGCCTTAAAGCTTTTTGTAAAGGCGGCATCGCAGCTTGGCATTAAAGCCGAATTAGTAGAATACGACAACTGCATTGATTATCGCAGCTTTGTTGCCCGTTTCGACGCGCTGTTTATTCGCGAAACAACCTCCATCAAAAGTCATACCTACGAATTAGCAAGAGCGGCTGAAAAAGAAGGTATTGTGGTAATAGACGACCCTAGTTCAATACTTCGCTGCTGCAATAAAGTGTTTTTGCATGATGCCTTTAGTTACCATAAAATACCGTCACCCAAAACGCGCTTTGTGACTAACTATACGCCAGAAACCTTAACAGATTTAGCCGACACCTTCGGCTTCCCGATGATTTTGAAACTGCCTGAAAGCGCCTTTTCACTGGGCGTATATAAGGTCAAAGACGAAGCCGCGCTGCTTGAAAAATTAAAAGAAATGATAAAAGTGTCAGCGCTAGTGCTGGTGCAAGAATATTTATTCACTGAATACGACTGGCGCATTGGCGTGTTGAATAACAAGCCTATTTTTGCCTGCCGCTATTTTATGGCGCCTAACCACTGGCAAATATACAACCATGCAAACAACAGTGAACCTGGTATGGCGCAAACCTTACCCACCTTTGAAGTGCCTAAAAATGTACTCAGCAGCGCCATAAAAGCCTGCCGCTTTATTGGCAATGGCTTATATGGCGTTGACATTAAAGAAGCCAACGGTAAAGCCTATGTTATTGAAGTAAATGACAACCCCAATATCGATACCGAGGTTGAAGACAAGTACGCCGGCAAAGAGCTGTACATGGAGATTATGCAAGAATTTGTGAATCGTTTAGAAGCCAGAGGGCGTAAGTAATGTCGTCAAATAGAGTTGGCGTAACGCGCATAGAAGCTGCTTTTAGGCAGGCGACCATGGCCGACGTCAACGCGCTAACAGAGCTTGAAAACACTTGTTTTCAGACCGACCGCCTGTCTAGGCGGCAGTTTAAATACTGGATAAAAGCGCAAAATAAAGTGCTACTGCTGGCAACCATAAACGACACTATTGTAGGCTATGGATTAGTTATTTTGCGTAAAGGCACCAGCCTAGCGCGACTTTATTCGCTAGCCTTATTAAGTGCGCACCGGGGTAAAGGCATTGCTGGGGCACTAATGCGTCTTTTAGAAGAAGCCTGCATCGAACACAAACGAGCTTATTTACGTTTAGAAGTATCTGAAAAAAACGCCGCCGCGATTTCACTGTATGAGTCTATGGATTATAAAAAATTCGGCTATTATCCGCATTATTACGAAGACGACTCAAACGCAGTGCGTATGCAAAAACCTATTATGCAAGGTCAGCAAAGCGCACGCTTGGCAGCCTACCCTTACTATGCACAATCGACAGAGTTTACTTGCGGACCAGCATCTTTATTAATGGCGATGGCGAAACTCGACAATAATATTGCCTTAGCGCAAAATGCAGAGCTTGACATATGGAGAACCGCGACCACCATATTTATGACCTCTGGACACGGCGGTTGCCACCCTTTAGGCCTAGCTATTGCCGGGGTTAATAATGGCTTTAGCAGCGAAGTGTTTATAAATCAAGAGGTACCCTTGTTCTTAGCTGGTGTGCGCCAAGCGCATAAAAAAGATGTTATTGCACAGGTAGAGCACGATTTTGTCGAAAAAGCGCAGCGAGCTGGTGTGAAGGTTAACTACACAGATTACAGCACCAACGATATAGCCGATGCACTTAACACCGGCGCTAGCGTAATGTGCTTATTGAGTAGCTATCAGTTCGACGGTTTCAAAGGCCCGCATTGGGTCGCGGTTACGCATATAGACGAGGACTTTATGTACATTCACGACCCTGACTTTGACTTCAAAGACGCTACTCAAATTAACGAAGGCGAAAACGACAGTATTTATAGGCAGCACGTGCCGGTGAGCTTATTAAATTTTGAACGTTATACTCGTTTCGGCAAAGCAAAGCTACGCACGGCCCTTATACTGCGATTGGCAAGCTCATCGTTAAACTAAATCAGCACACTAAAACCTTTAGCTAAAAGAGCAAACAAAGTCTCCATATATACCAAGACATAAGGAGTTTTGCACGCACGTTCTTATCAACTACCTAAGTTCCCATTTACAATTGGTGCAAATACTTTTTAACGGGTAACCCCGACCGCTGTATTTATTATCTTAGGTAGCCCTCAATGCCCCGTTCTAAATCTGCTTGCGAGATTCGTCCGGTATGACTGTAGACTAGCTTGCCGTTAACGTCGAAGAACAGTGTGACTGGCAGGCTGAAAAGTCCCTTGTTTGTGGCAATTTCGCCTTTGGTATCTATGAGTACGTGTTGAAAATTGATGCCTTCACGCTGCAGAAACTGTGCTACCGTCTGGCTTGCTTCGCGCTGATTTAGTGAAATGAAGGTGACATCGTTATAGCGCTGCTCAGCTGCCATCAACACCGGCATTTCTTGTAGGCAAGGATCACAAGAAGTCGCCCACAAGTTGACAACAACCGGTTTCTGCTGACTAATATCCCTTATTGTAATTTCTTGTCCATTTAGCTGCATAAAAGTGCTTTGCGGCAGCACGGTATGTGAACGCGCTAAGGTAATTACCAAGCTAAATGCCGCATATGTGCCTAACAT
>Ga0306871_1000020_pt1 | contig 63950 bp, 60 predicted proteins | sample AntRauMeHopE1497_FD_190447 | JGI IMG/M metagenome (GOLD analysis project Ga0306871, IMG submission 190447) | Saline lake microbial communities from Rauer Islands, Antarctica - Metagenome Hop E1 #497 (v2) (version 2) | ecosystem: Environmental > Aquatic > Non-marine Saline and Alkaline > Saline ... | reverse complement strand
CTCAGAGGTATTTCGACTACACCTCGCTCCGTCGAGGGATTTTTGCTTCGCAAGGGGATTACCTCGCTTAGCTCGGTGGTATTTCTTCGCTAACGCTCTGTAAGGTATTTCGGCTTTGCCGAGGGATTGCTCATTGTGTTCGTAGTATTTCGATTCCGCTTCGCTTCATCGAGAGATTACGCTTCGCTTCGCTCACATAAGGTGATAGGTTGACATTATGGGAAACTATCCATTATCCGTTGGAGCACTGGAGCACTGGAGCACTGGAGCACTGGGTAACTGGATAACTATCCATTAAACGTTAAATAAATCGTTTTCTGTAATACCACCACAAACCCAGCGCTCTGGCGCCTAAAAAGCCCATCATAGCCATCCATAATGCGCTGATACCAAAGCTAGATTCTAGTAAGAAATAAACAGGAAAGTACACCGCAACTACCGCAATTAGCATACTGTTACGCATGGCAGCCGATGCGGTTAAGCCAATAAAAATACCATCCCAGATATAACAAAATGAACCAATGAGCGGTGCTACTAAAATCCAAGGATATAAATTATTTGCAAAATTAATGGTGGGTAAGTCATTAGTAAATAAGGTAATTATAGGCTGCTGAAATAGGTAGAACAGCAGTCCGCCTAAAATCCCCAAGCCAATTCCCCATTGAAAACAACGTTTAATCATCAGCGCTAGATCAGTATGGTTCTTCCCACCCTTTAAGGCGCCAACTAAGCTTTCGGCTGCAAAGGCAAATCCATCAATTCCGTAGCTAAAAATCATCCATAATTGCAGTAAAATGGTGTTAGCCGCTAGTGGGACATCGCCATAAGTTGCGCTTTCTGCGGTAAACCAGGTGAAAGTTGCTATAAGCGCAAGAGTACGGATTACTAAATCGCTATTGAGCTTAAAAAAGGCGGTTAATTCTGTAATACTTAGCCAAGCTTTTTTGGGAAGCACAAATAGCCAAGAATATTTTTTTGCCATCCAGATGCCTCCAAATATTGCTGCTGCATAATTCCCGATAACGGTTCCCAATGCAACACCCTGAATTCCCATATCATAATGAAGCACAAATACTAGGCTCAAAACCGCATTCCCGACATTCTGAACCAAGGTAACGCCCAATGGAAGAATGGCATTTTGGGCACCAAGGCTCCAGCCATTTATTACATAAATCATCAGCGTTGCCGGTGCCGCCCAAATTCGGGTTTCAAAATAAATGCGTGCCCAATTCTCGGCTTCTGCACTTCCTTTGAACAACCAAAAGGCCATATTTCCCATAACAATTTGCGTTAGCCAAAGAAATAATCCGCCAAAAATTGCTACCAATGTTGCTCGAAAAAAAATGGCTTGTAGGCGTTCTTCGTCTTTTGCACCCCAAGCTTGAGCGGTTAAACCGGTGGTTCCCATACGTAGAAAGCCAAATCCCCAAAAAATAAAACTAAAAATAGTGCTACCAAGTGCCAAGCCCGCAAGGTGCGCTGCATCGCCTAAATGGCCACTTAATGCGGTATCTACCAAGCCAATAAGCGGTACCGAGAGGTTACTTATTATGTTTGGGAATGCTAGCTTTAATATTTTTTTGTTCAAGACCGATTCAATACGTTAATTTACCTTCGTTTTTCGGCTATTAAGTTAGAAAAATCCTAGTGAATGACTATCTTTTACGCGCTCCAAGCAAAGACCCAGAACTATTGAGCGTATTTTAATACCCCAATAAAAATTTTTATTGCAAAGCCATGAATATCGACCTTCGAAACAGGATTATAAGCCTAGTACTTTTTGTTGTGATTTTAGTACTTGCCTATTTGTTGTATGATTCAATTACAACTCCTTACGAAAAAGTGAAACAACAGCAAGCCCTTACTGAGGCAGTTCGTAACCGTATGACTAATGTGCGTACGGCGCTTAATCGTTATAAATTAGCCAATGAAAACAAATTCCCAGCTAACCTAGATAGCTTAATGTTGTTCGTTAGAACAGATTCTGCTACAGTGGCTATGTCTGATTCTTTGTTCATGGAAAACAAGCCTTTTGTTTTTAACATAGATTCTTTGATCTTTTCTCCAAGAGATGGCAGCCGTTTTTACTACTCGTTAAACGACACCATTCGTCCTAATATTTATTTATTGAAAGACATAAATAGTAAAGACGTAATTGGCGATACGCTGAGAACTACTTCATTGAATGCGGCTTCTTGGGAGTAATTTCCTAGGATAACTTAATTATGGCTGAAAAAATCGGGACAAATCTAGGATTATGCTTCAATGGCAGGTTTATATACTATGCCTTAAGCGAATCGAGTCAACCCGGTTTTTTGGAGCATATTGGTTCGGCAGAACTTCACTCTGATGCTGCGCTCTCCATAAAACACGACGATAATGTGTTTTTTGAAACCGCGAAAGCTCTTATTGAAACGCTTAAAAAGAAATATAAACCTACTTCGGTTCGTATTTTAACAGCCCCAACCAATGAATGCTGGGCCATTTTACCGCGCACTATTTACCGCGATAGCCAAGAGCTAGATGCTTATGTAAAGGTTTTGCAGCCAGATGTAAACCGCGCCGATATTGAGATTAATGCGCACGCCATGAGCAGCCGAGAGAATATGATGCTGTGCGTTAGAAAAACACGCATTACACAAAGATACCAAGCCCTTACAGCCATATCTCGAAAGCATGAAATGCTCGCAGATTTTCAAATAGGGAATGACTGGAACCGGCTAACCGGCATCAATGGCTCGTACCTTTTTATTGGCTGTTATACCAATGTGTTAACCGTAAGCTCATATTTATTGGGAAAGCTCAGAGCTACCACTTTTTTCTCCTATAAAGACGTTCGGAACCTGCCGTATTTTTGGCGCCAAGCTAGCCAACATTTGCGCTGGATTAACGGCTATCACGAGCAAATTTACCTCTACGGCGCACGCACAAGAACCGTAAAAGACCAGCTGCAGCCACTTTGGGACAAACATGCTGATGTTATTACTATGAATTCTTTAGACAGCATTAATGTGCAGGCCAATGAGCAAACGTATGGCTTTGATCTAGCGGAAGCCTTCCCAGCAATCATGCTAGCGCTGCCTTCCAAGCAAAAAGCCTAATTAGTAAAGACCAAATTACCCATGCGAATTATTACCGGAACGCTCAAAGGCAGACAACTTTCTATGCCAGAAACCGATGGCGTAAGACCCACCTCAGATAGAACCAAAGAAGGGCTTTTCTCTTCCCTTATTTCTAGGAAGGATTTACGTGGTGCCTTAGTTTTAGATTTATTTGCTGGCTCAGGAAATTTAGGAATAGAAGCCATTTCTAGAGGTGCAGCTAGGGTTTTGTTTGTTGAGGCTAATCATGTTTGCGTTAAATATATTGAGAAGATTTGCATAAAATTTGGCATAACTAAGCAATGCTCAAGCCTGCAAATGAGTGCTGATGCCTTTTTAGCAAGACCAGCTTCTGCTTATGATGTGGTTTTTGCAGATCCGCCCTACGATTTAGACGCCATGCCAGAAATGATTGATATTGTTATGGATAAGGGCTGGCTAAATAAAGATGGTTGGTTTGTCTTAGAGCATGATAAACGCCATAATTTTGCAGCACATCCGCTTTGTGTGTTTACCAAAGCCTACGGTAGAACAATTGTAAGCATGTTTACCCACCCAAAAGAAGAAGTTTAGGGTAAGTACCTTTTCATCAGGTAATATTGTTGGCCCTTTATGCCAAATCGCTACTGCTTTTTTTAGCCAATATTTAGTATTGTAATGAGGTTATAGTTCAATCAAATTTGTACACTGAATTAACAAAAAGCTTATTTATGCCTGCAATAGCTGTCTACCCTGGATCTTTTGATCCCATTACCTACGGTCATCTCGACATTTTGGAACGAGCAACTGAAATAATGGACAAGGTTTATCTAACAGTTGCAATAAACCGTGAAAAGAAAATGGTTTTTGATGAAAAAGAGCGCCTTGAGTTGATAAACCGCTGTTTGGAAGGCAAAAAATGGGCGCAAAAAGTAGTAGTAACCCAATTTACGGGTTTGTTGGTAGAGTACGCTAAATCAGTAAAGGCCAATACTTTAGTGCGGGGCGTACGCCAAGTCTCTGATTTTGAATACGAATTTAGAATGGCGTTAATGAATAGGCGCTTGGCACCAACTATAGAAACCATTTTCTTGATGCCCAGAGAAGAACTTACCTTTGTATCTGCAAGTATGGTTCGTGAAGTAGCCTACTGGGGTGGCGATTTAAGCTCTTTTGTACCAGATCATGTGGGCGAAGCACTCTTAAAGAATATCCATAGAAACGATAAATAATCGTTTTCTTACTTCATCTTTTTAAATTTTTATATGACATTTGCCCGATAGGCCATGTCGTTAAATAGCTGTAAATACCATGAAAAATTATTTGGCCATATCTGGGCTAATCCTTCTAAGCTTTGCAGGAATTCTTTCTTGTAACAACAATCTAGGGTTGCATAATCAGCCGATAAAGGCCGGCGAGTGGCGCGGAGTAATTGCTATTCAAGGGCAAGAGCTGCCTTTCAATTTTACCGTAGCTTACGATACTTCCTCAGTTCCCGTTATTACAATTAAAAATGCCAAAGAGCGTTTGGTTCTGGATGAGATTGAGATAATAGATGACTCTCTTATAATTCCACTATTCATTTTTGATGCTTCACTTCATTTGAAAATACTTGCTGAAGACCGTTTAGCAGGTGCCTACATAAAACACGACGCTTCACAACCTTATAAAATTCCGGTTACAGCAGTTTTGGGAACAGCAAGATTTAACGGCACTAAATCCACAGATAGTTCTATGCATGAGGCTATTAGCGGTAAATGGGCTATAACCTTTGATAGAAAAGATGGAAGTATTTCTAAAGGTATTGCCGTGCTAGAGGCTACCGCAGAAGGCATACTTACGGGAAGCATCTTAAAAACTACTGGCGACTATCGTTTTTTGGAAGGTCATATTGAGCAAGACGGTACGATGAGGCTAAGTACTTTTGATGGAGCGCATACCTACTTATTTGAAGCAAAACTAGACCCAGAAACAGGGCAAATAACAGACGGAACCTTCTGGTCTGGTATGTCTAGAGAAGAGCAGTTTAGCGCCGTTAAAGACAGCGCTATCGTCTTGCCTGACGTTGAAACACTTACCTATCTAAAGGAAGGCTATGATAAATTCAACTTTTCTTTCCCGGATTTAACGGGCGAGCTGGTTTCTCTAGAAGACTCACGTTTTGAAGGCAAGGCAGTAATTGTGCAAATATTTGGAACATGGTGCCCTAACTGCATGGATGAAACCCGTTTTTTGACCAACTGGTATGCCGAGAATAAAGAACGGGGCATAGAAATAATTGCTTTAGCCTATGAAGCAAAAGACGATTTTGACTATGCGGTATCTAGGGTGGTGCGCATGCAGGCAAAAATGAATCCGGGCTATGGTTTTTTAATTGGGGGAACCTATAGAAATGATGCTGCTTCAAAGACCCTGCCCATGTTAAACCGTGTGGTAGCCTTTCCAACCATGATCATTTTAGATCAAAATCACGACATTGTCACTATACATACGGGTTTTAATGGGCCTGGTACCGGCGAATATTACGCCGAATTTGTAGAAGATTTCAAGGCAACAATGAATGGAATTTTAAAATAATTTATTTTTTATATCCCAATTTCCATTCCCGCGCAACCAAAAAGGCCATTTCAAGGCTTTGCTCGTAGTTAAGTCTTGGGTCACAAAAAGATTGATAGTTCAGATCAAGACCGTCCTCATTTAGGCCTTGAGAGCCACCAACACATTCAGTTACGTTGTTTCCCGTTAGCTCAAGATGTATGCCACCAAGGTAGGTTCCTTCAGCTCTGTGTGCAGCAAAGCTTTGTTTAACATCTTCCAGAATATCATCAAAATTACGCGTTTTCGTACCGTTTTTGGTGCTGAACGTATTGCCATGCATAGGATCTACTTGCCAAACAACATTTTTGCCTTCTGCTTTAATTCTACGCAGTAAATTCGGTAACTCTTTAGCTACTTTATCGCGACCCATTCTTGAGATAAGAATAATTTTTCCTTCCTCGTTACTTGGATTTAAAGCATCTAAAATGGCCAGTAATTCATCTTCAGCTAAACCAGGGCCAACTTTTACGCCAATCGGATTTCTGATGCCTTTGCAATATTCTATATGTGCGCTATCTAGCTGGCGGGTTCTATTGCCAATCCAAACCATGTGTGCACTTAGGTTAAACCAACCATCTCTGCGGGGCACTTGTCGGGTTTGGGCAGATTCGTACCAAAGGTTTAAGGCTTCGTGCGAGGTGAAATAGTCTACTTTTTGTAACGCATTAAAACGATCGTCTTTAAGGCTTTCCATGAAACCAATGGCATGCTGAATAGAGAGAACCATGTCTTTGTATTCACGGTAAAAGGTGTTGCCTTGCATGAAGTCTAGCTCCCAAGTTTCTGGGTGGTGTAAATCGGCAAAGCCATCGTCTACCAAGGAACGCAAGAAATTCAGGGTTAAACCAGCTTTATGGTAGCCTTCAACTAGGCGCTCTGGTCTGGCCTCACGGTTGCTGCTATCGGCTTCAAAACCATTAATAATATCGCCGCGATAGCTGTTCATGGTTTTACCGTTCACTACTTCTGTATCACTTGAGCGCGGCTTAGCATATTGCCCAGCCATTCTACCGATTCGTACAATGGGCAGATTCATTTCATGCAATAAAATGAAACTCATTTGCAGCAAAACCTTCATTAGATTCACAATATGCTTAGGATTGCAATCCTCAAAGCGCTCTGCACAATCGCCACCTTGTAGAATAAAAGCTTCGCCACGGCCAACTTGTACTAATTTTGTTCTCAGGCTCTCAATTTCCCAAGAAGTAGTAAGCGGCGGATAAGCCTGAAGCTGTGCATAAGCCTTAGCAAGCGCCTCTTTGTCTACATAATTTGGCATTTGTTGAATAGGGAAATTGGTCCAGCTTAATGGATCCCAAGAGGTACTAGGCGTTTCTACAGTAGATGACATGATAATAAGTTAAGTAGCATGAACCATGCAACGTAATGCCCAACATATAGTTAGTGCATTAGTGAAGGTTATAAACAAATAGGTTATTGGATAAAAATTGCCCTAAAATAGACATATAGCAGTTAAACACCACACTGAAAGGCATTATTAGTACTGATAATCAGTATCGCTGTTACTATTTTCACGGAATCGTAGTGCAGGAATTGGGCCATCGCCTTCAATTAATGAGCGATAAACCATAGCGTTGATCACTTTTATATATCCTATTGCTGGAATAACACCAATTATGAAAAATAGCAGGCCAAAGATTAGGATGAAAAATTGAACAATAATCAGTATTAGCAAATCTAGGGCAAAACCACGCGTTAAATTGTAGGACTCAGACAGCGCTTCAAAAGGATTTAAGCCTTTATCAATTATTAAATAGGAGTAGAACTGTAGTCTAAGTGCGAAGAATATGCCAGGCACAATAAGTAGAAATAAACCCAGTATTACCACTATGCCGTAAATTACGGTGGCAATAACGAAGGCAAAAACTTTGTCCCAATTCTTAAAAATATCGCCTACTGAGGTGGGCGTACCATCAATTAGTTTAAGGAATACGGCTAAAACGCCAAGATCAACAATCCATTCTAAGAGTTGTAGTGCAACGGCTATCAAACGCTGGTTCAGGCTAACTTCATTGTCGCTTAGAAATAAGGTAGATAAATCAAAATTATCAAAGTTCTCGATTCCACTAAAATAGAGGTCGAAATAGATACCAGGCACAACTGCTAAAACAAGAAGTGTGGCAACTAAACCCAATAGAAATTGTATGTGTTCACGAAATAAATTGTAAGAGGACGCTAATAATGCCTGTAAGTTGATACTTCTGGTATTATTCATAAAAAAAGCTGGATATGATTTTTTTGGATGTGAACCAATATCGGTAATTTAATGGTTCAGCTTTATACAAATTCTTTTTTATTGAGTTTCAAAGCAAAAAAACTCAAATCTTTGTTACATACCCAAAATTAGTACTTCCCATTTTGCATAGACATATTGTCCTAAAAGGCGCTAGAGAGCACAATCTCAAAAATATTGACATAAATATCCCAAGAGATCAGCTAGTAGTCATTACAGGTTTATCTGGTTCAGGTAAATCTTCGCTAGCCTTTGATACCATCTTTGCAGAAGGACAACGCCGCTTCTTCGAATCACTTTCTGCTTATGCACGGCAGTTTATGGGAATGTTAGAACGCCCAGACATTGATTTCATAGACGGGCTTTCACCCGTTATTTCCATAGATCAAAAAACGGTGCATAATAATCCGCGTTCTACGGTGGGTACAGTTACAGAGATTTACGATTTTCTGCGATTGCTTTATGCTAGGGTTGCCATTCCCTATTCTTGGAAAACGGGCTACAAAATGGAAAAACGCTCGCCTGAGCAAGTGCTTGAAGCTATTATGTCGCTGCCTGAAGGAAGTAGAGCTTATTGCATGGCGCCCTTAGTAAGAGGTAGAAAAGGCCATTACCGTGAGCTATTTGAGCAAATGATGCGCCAAGGCTACATCAGGGTTAAGGTAGATGGTGCTTTTGTGGAGATGGAAAAAGACATGAAACTAGATCGCTATAAAACCCACGATATTGACGTGGTCATAGATCGCTTCATTGTAAATGCAAACTCGGCAGAGCGCATCGAAAAAAGTGTGAATCTTGCGCTAGAAATAGGGGAAGGCTCCGTAGTTGTAGCTATAGAAAAAGAAAAGGGGGAATTTGAAGATCATTTGTATTCCCAGAAATTATACGATCCGGCTTCAGGACTTGCTTACGAAGAGCCCGCACCAAATCTATTCTCCTTTAACTCTCCGTATGGGAACTGTCGTGTGTGCAACGGTTTAGGGTACACCTATGGCGTAGCTGATGATCTACTCATCCCAAACCGTAGCCAAAGTATTGCCGATGGCGCAGTTCGGTATATTGGCAAGCCCAGAAATATTTTTATGTTCAAGCAGTTAGAAGCTGTTTTAGGATGGTTTGGCCACAATTTTGACACGCCCATTAAGGATATGTCTGACGAAGCCGTTGACGCTATGCTAAATGGCGGTGGCGATCGTAAATTTGAAATCAAATACGACCTAACGGGCTCTAATGTAACCTATAAGCAGAATTATGACGGACTTAAAGCCGTAGTTAATGAAGCCTACGAAGAGTCTAAAAGCAAAAAAGCTCGTGAAAAAGCTACGGCTTATATGAGCAAAGTTAAGTGCCCAACTTGCCAAGGCGGTAGACTTAACAAAGAGGCATTAAGCTATAAATTAGGCGAATATTCTATTGCTGATCTAGTACACATGGATATAAGAGAGCTCAGAACAAGCTTGCAAAAATTAGACTTAACAGAAAGGCAACATCGTATTGGGGCTACCATTTTTAAGGAAGTAACAGATCGTTTAGATTTTCTGTTAAATGTAGGCTTAGATTATATCAGTATAGATCGTGAAGCAGGAACCTTATCAGGTGGCGAAGCCCAGCGTATCAGGCTTGCAACCCAAATAGGAACTCAGCTTGTTGGCGTACTCTACATTTTAGATGAGCCTAGTATTGGTTTGCATCAAAGAGATAATATCAAGTTAATTCGCTCCTTAGAAACTCTCAGAGATTTGGGAAATAGCGTGATTGTAGTTGAGCACGATCGGGAAACCATGGAACACGCCGATTGGGTTATTGATATGGGCCCTGGAGCAGGTAGTTATGGCGGAGAAATCGTAACCCAAGGTAAGCCGCATGAGCTAGACTCATCTTCTATGACGGCTAAATACCTAAAAGATGAAGTGTCTATAGATGTTAGAGAAGAGCGACGCAACGGCAACGGCAAGGCCCTAGTACTAAAAAATGCGCGTGGCCATAACTTACAACAAGTAGATTTATCCCTTCCTTTAGGCTCATTTATTGCCGTTACAGGCGTAAGTGGTTCGGGCAAAAGTTCGCTTATAAATCATACGTTGGTCCCAATTTTAATGTCTAGTGTGTACACTTCAAAAGCTACCGCGCTGCCTTATGATATAGTTGAAGGTTTAGAGCATATAGACAAAGTTATTTCTATAGATCAAAGCCCTATTGGTAGAACGCCTCGCTCAAATCCGGCAACCTACACCAAGCTTTTTGATCATATTAGAGCGCTTTACACAGAAATGCCTGAATCTAAAATTCGTGGCTATACCCAAGGTCGTTTCTCCTTTAACGTTAAGGGCGGACGCTGCGAGCATTGCCAGGGCGATGGAATGCGTAAAATTGAAATGAACTTCCTGCCAGATGTCTATGTGCCATGTGAAGTGTGTGGCGGGAAACGATATAACCGAGACACCCTAGAGATTTATTATCGTGGCAAGAATATTTCTGACGTATTGGAAATGGAAATTAGCGTGGCGGTAGAATTTTTTGAAGCTCAGCCAAAAATCAGACGAATTTTGCAAACCCTTTGCGATGTAGGTCTAGGTTATTTAACACTTGGGCAAAGCAGCACAACCATTTCAGGTGGTGAGGCGCAACGGGTTAAATTAGCCAAAGAACTAGCCAAAATTGGCACGGGTGATACCATGTACATTATGGATGAGCCAACCACAGGGCTGCATTTTCAGGATGTAAAAATGTTGGTAGAGGTTATTCAAAAACTGGTAGATAAAGGCAATACGGTATTGGTAATTGAACACAATATGGATCTTATAAAAGCTGCTGATTGGGTGATTGATTTAGGCCCAGAAGGCGGCAGAGGCGGCGGCGAAATCGTGGCTCAGGGCACACCAGAGCAGGTTGCTGAAGTAAAAGAAAGCTATACAGGCCGCTTTTTAAAAGAGGAGTTGGCTAGAAGTAAAAAAACGGTGAAGGTTTGAGTGGTAAAGGGAAAATAGGAAAATTTTAGCCTAGAATGTCTTCCAGAACACGAGCGAAGCGAGCGGAGTTAGGATCTTGTGATTTATGCAAAGGTTTTTATAATCAATCGATCATAAGAGAATGCGATTAGGAGCGAGAAATGGAAAATTCTAGCCATAGCTTAATCCTGCATCCCCGAAAGCTTCTGGGAAGTAAGCGAACAGACAGTTAGGTATCCTGTCTCATAGGTATTATTCCATCACTATGCATAAATATTGGACGAAGCCCGAGTGTTTATGAGCGTAGCGAATAAATGTATCGAGGGCTGGTATTACTCAACCGCCGAATCCATAGATATCAAAGCCCTACCCATAACCTATAATTCAAAAAGACCCTGGAAGGGTCAAATGTTTATAGAACTCAGATAATTATAAAACAAAGAACCCAATACGAACGATAAGACCCTGACTGGGTCGAGTGGATAGACCCGATCGAATTGATTGACCCAAATTTTTTTTGCAATAAACAATGCAATCCCCCTGGGATACTCAGGTTTAGCGAAATCATAATTCATAATTGACCGTTAATCCGTTTTGCACGATCAAGTAGATTGCGGATTACGCTCTCAAAGCCCCGAATTAAGGCTTTCAACGTATTTTTGGTAGCTTTGATTAAGTAGCCTACGTTGCCACCAACCTGGTAAATTAGCCAAAAAAACTTCTGCAGATAATTTATTTTTGACTTCAAGTACGTCAGATAAAACCCCAAAATTACGAACCTGATGATTTCCTAAAGTGCTCCAAATAAGCTCAGATTGCCCAGAATAGGTATGAAGGGAAAGCGATTTTGATAATAGATCAGAATTCACTTTCTCGGGAAGCAAAAACCGATCCGTTGCCACCCAAATTTTGTTATCATAGATCTCTAAATAGCCGCTAAGCGCAACACTTGGATAAATCTCAAGTCGTTCAAAAAGTGGATGTACGGCTTCGTAATAATGTATTCTACATCCGATATCTGTAGCTCGTAACAAAGCACAAGCTAAATGTAATCGTTGAGAAAAATCACCCTTTTTGTGGTATAAAACCTTAGATGCTGGCCATGAAAAGCTTTCTGCAGTTAAGGAATACGAGATGTCATGCTGCACAAACTTTAATAGAACCCGAATTTTCTCGCTATTATTTGTAGCATCTTTAACTAAGTACTCAGCCACCGCAGATATGTCAGGATGATGGCAGTTAATAAGAGTTGTTGGGCTTTTGTAGGGATTTTTCCCATTTATATAAAAACGACGTATGTCGCGCATAGCTAAAAAGGCTTAATAATCGTTTTTAACAAGGTAATTTATACTTGATATCAATTTTGGAGGCTTATAATACGCTTTTTTTATGCATCTCTTGATTTTTTGTAAAAAAAGTATCGCAGGCTAGAACTATTCGCCAAAAATTGCATCTTTAAAGTTATCAAGCCAGAATAACTATCTCAATTAATAAAGCAATTATGAATAATTTATATAAATGCAATGGTATGAAATCACGCTCATTAACCTCAGTAGTAGTGTTATTTTTGATGCTGATTAGTACAACTGCATACGCTCAAATCACCACAGCAAAGGTCGTTAAGGTGAGCTATAGCGATACTACGAAGGCAAAATCGGCGCCAAACCCAAAGCTAAGAATATTGTCATCTTCATCAGATAATTCATGGATGGATGAAATAGATCCAAATGATATTGAGTCTGTAGAAGTAATAAAAAAGGATGGAGTTGGTGTCATAAAACTAACGTTAAAGAATGGGGAGATTATTGAAAAGACTGTTAATGATACTGTTAGCTCTAGTAAAAGTAAGTTAGTGGTAAGAGGTTATTATGCTGATGATAAAGACGATTATATGATTTGGGAAGAGTTAGAGGATATTGATACAAATGATATAGCGTCGGTAGATGTAACAAAAAAGGATGGAAAGGGGACGGTTAAAATAACGTTAAAGAATGGGGGAATTATTGAAAAAATAGTATCCACTAATGAAGCAAATAATATCCCACTTATCGCCAAAACTATAGAGTTGGATGAGATTTCATACGACACATTATCATCGAATGGAAATATTTTTGTTTATAAAATCGATGAGGAAAAAAAAGAATTCATGAACCTAGATGCTTTCAAAGACTTAGATGAAGATGATATAAAAGAGGTGCTGGTAAAAGTGAAAGATGATGTTAAGACCATAACAGTAACCACAAAAGATGGTCGTGTTTTAGAAGAGGTTGCTACTGCTAACACGGGTAATGGAGCTAATGTGCTATTGTTCAATGCCACAGATTCAGTTTTAAATAGATTGAATTTGGGTACTAGCGGTAATACTTCGAGAAAAGGGATAAATATAAGGCGCGTAAATCAGGATAATAAAACAGAAGCCCTAGAACTGCGCCTAGAGAGAATGGAAAAAAAGATTGATGAACTATTAGAAGCGCTAAAAAAAGAAAACACTAAAGGGAAGAAAAAAAACTAGATAAGCTCTGCAAAGCAAAAAATTAATACCTATTCAGCCTACGTATTATTAAAAAATAAATAAACGTAGGCTTTATTTAGAATAGTTATTATCTAATATAAATAGGGTTTAATGATAAAATCTTTTGTTCAATGGAATTGAATCAAAACTTATACTTAAATCCAAAGACCGTATTAAGAGAGTGTAAGTATCGTCTGTTATCAGTGATTGTATCGACTAAAACACCTTCATCAAATAAGTTTGTTACTCTTTCACCGAATGCACCGTTAAGCGCATGTGAGTAACTAATCATAACACTAAAGTCTAGCCACGGGGTAAGATTAATTATAGTTTCAGCACCACCCGTTAATAATGGGTTAAAATTCTGATATCTATAATCCATAGTATTAACCACGGAAGGCGCGAAGTCTACACTATAATTACTCAGGTTATCAAAGAGTAGTTCAAAACCTGCTATGGGTCTAAAAGTTATTCTAGAAAATGAAAATAAGTCGTAATTTAGCAATAAGCCCAAACGTACTTGTCTAGATTCCCCTGGATTCAAGGATACCGCATTTACAAACCTGTCTTGACCTATAGTACTTACTACTGTGACTTGTCCATCGTTCAAATCTGTAAAGGATTCAGGATTATAGTATACATTGAACTGAAGATTTAGTTTGTCATCTAGTCCAAATTCAGCACTCAGGCCAAAACTATTCATTCTACCGTTAAAATCAGGTGTACTCCTACCATTATTGATATTGCCCATTCCAATATTAGCAGATTGATAAACCAAACCAATACGTTGTAATTGTGCAGTTAATAGCTTTTGTTCAAAGAATGTTGCTGCTATAATTATAAAAGTGAAAAGAATGACTTTTTTCATGAGATATGACTTAGGAATGATGATTACTTATACGCATAATATTAATAAAATCTTAGATGGACAAAATAAATAGCGAACTATAATCCATTTTTAGAGGTCGTTATTCCCAGAGTATCCGTTTAGGGTAATCTTAACAAATGATACTGAGTTCAATAACATTTTCTATGTACAGATAATACGTAGTGACATAGGTTTCATCTATAGAAATGTAAGAAGGTTGTTTTAGTCTTCTTCTTTGGCTAAGTCTTTGTAGCTCTTTATTCTATAATCAAACTCATTAAAGGCAATCTCAAACTCAGATAATGATTTTTGAATCAAAGAAGGTAAGTTGTAGCCGGTTGTTCTTTCGAAATCAACAATATCGTTATTAAAAGACAAATATAGATTTAGGATACCACTTAATCTGGCAATAGGCGCTCTAACTTGGTGTGAATTGTAGTTCGATAGATCACTGATTCCAGAAATAATGGCTCGCAACTTTTCTTCTTCCTTTTTATCTAAAGCAGAGATTTCACTTAGTTTTTTATGGCTTTCCTGAAGTGTATTAAAGTGGTCATCAACGTCATCTAAATAGTTTGCAGTCAATAAATAGGTGAAAATCATTATTGGGAATAGATGTAAAAATAAATCAAAGCCAACAATTGTTATTTCTATAGGCGGATCTATCCAGCCGTTCTCTATGGATAGTATTCGTAAATATGGAGTTATGGAGAAAATAATTAACATTATAGCAGTTTTTTTTAATCCAAAAACATATACTGTAGATAATGCTAAATAGATACTTATAGCAAAAAGAATTGGCGCACCATTGTATGAATCTGTAAATAAAAAGAATGAAATGAATAACATGGAAACATTGAAATTTGTTATAACAGTATAGATAAATTTATTATTTACTTCTTTGACATATATATAAATGCAGCTGAGTATATTCGTGGTAATAAATATATTAAACCAAGATAAATTATTGTAGTGAAGTAAAATTATCCAAATACTAAAAAAAATCGTAATTTGATAGAATATTTTATAGCTTTTATTAGGTAGATGTAAATTTACAGGATCATCTCTTTTTTTAATATGAAGGTAATCATCCTTATCAATACTTAATACAGTATTGATTTTAGTTATTTCATTATCGATAAAAAGAAGGAACTTATTTAACTCATCTTTCATCAATTGATAATCATTTGACCTACTAAAATTGAATTTCTCTATATATAGTTTTATTGCTACAATATGTGTTCCATGAATCTCATAGACCTGTCCTATTTTACCCCTTAAGCTTGTTACCCTGCTGATACGTGCATCATTTGCAGCTACTTTTTTTCTTTCACTAGTAATTATTTTATTAAACTGCCTCGTAATATTCTCTTTGAAAAAAGCGGCAACCATGAAAAAATATCCAAATAAGAAACAATTAAAAATGGCATTACTTTCTGCATCAGGTATAGTTACTACAGGATTAATTACATCAATATCTAACAAAAATAACCAAAATAGTAGTAAAGCCATTATTACTACTACAGAAAACAAGCCTACTCTTTTACCAAAAAATATGGTTGTTATCATTATTAAATCTAAATAAATAATAAAGCTACCAATTGGTAGGTAATACTCATTTGTTACCCAGAAAGACACAGCATAAATGGTAAAAAATAGCGCAATTATTGATGTAGCAATAACTCTCTTTCTCTGTATAAAAAAACAACTGACACCTGTTATGAACAAAAAAACGTACGCAAATGCAGATATATTATACAAAAACTGCGCTTCAGTCTTATCCAATGACAGAAATCCCAGAAATGATGCTACAATCATAAGCACGCCATGAAGCTTGGCTATTTTCCAAGAAGTGCTTAGCATTGTACTATTTGGGCTATTCATGAGATTTATCTATACTCGTAGATATGGTTAAATTGACAGTTTTAATATCGTTGGTTAGGTATCCACTAAGAAAGCCTTTTTTCTAGCTATTACAAATAGCCATTTGATTAATTACTTAAAATAATGATTAATAAAGCAATTGTGGTCCAAAGACTCAACAATATCATGTACAACCACGCTTTTTTATTATATATTACACACAATTCTTTTAATGGTAGGGAAGAAATAATAGGCGTTTTTATAGCTCCCCAGCCTATATCAAAATTGGGCAAAATGATAGAAGCATTCTTACTCCCGTCTAGAGCTTGTCCATATTTTTTATTCTCTAATTTATGCATTATGCCCGACCAAGCAGTTTTCGCGTTAACAAGAATTCTTAAGTCTACGGGTATTCTATACTTATAAAAAAGTAGGTATATACTTGTGAATACATCTAATGGTTTATCAATAAAACGGTGATTTTTAACCCAGTTAGGTAATTGGTTTGAGGGCAATACATTCAATATGCCGTAAACTTGCACCACACCATCTTTCGGGATATAGCTCTCAACTACACGTATTTGCCCATCTAAATTATACTGATTTAGTTCAGGGAAGTGCTCTTTAAGCGTGTTAAACTCTATAGGACTTAATTGCTTTTCTATTTTTTCACCAATAAATTCAGCCAAAAAAACAGATATATGATAATTGGACATGCCACTATTCAACGAAATGAAGTACGCATGTGATCTTGATGCACCTACCGGATGCCATTTAGTTTTCCGACCCTTCCCACTTTTCAAGCCTATTGTTGAACTGTCACCATACCATTCGATTTTAATAGACCAATAATCACATTCTATGGCCGACATAGGAGTTTTTAAACCTTCTGAGTTATCGGTGTTAAGTATTCCACTTACATGAACAAAGCTCTCATGAGTTGCACTTGTATGTTCATTGTGGGATCTAATAAGACGCTTTGCGAAAGCAAAAGGCTTCCAAAATTTTGGGATAATTATGATAGCGACAATAGCGTAAACAGCAAAAATTATCCCATATAATAAGTTGGTAAACAACAAATAAGCTAGGCCACAAAGAATACATAGAAGAATAATCCAAGATAACAAGGGCCAATCTAATCTTTGCGCAATAGAGCCTGTCTGTGCTAATGGATTTGGGCCAAGCTCAGTATCATTATTAAAACCGTTGCTTCGATCCATTTTTCCCTCAATAGATGCTTGAAAAAACAGTCAGTAATTCTGTTGTCCTTAATTAAGCTATGCAATTAGATTAGTAAATTTGGCATATTGCGTATTAAATGCTGTAAACATGCGTTAAAAGTGGTAAAAGTATCTGATTAGGCCAGCATCAAAAGAGACGCGCATAAAATTAACCTAACCAGCCATCTCGGTCTAAATTTCGGTACTGAATAGCCTCAGAAATATGAATACTCTGTATGTTTTCACTATTTCCCAAATCTGCAATAGTCCTAGCTACCTTTAAGATACGGTCATAAGCTCGGGCAGATAATCCAAGCTTTTCAATGGCTCTTTTGAGTAATTCTGTAGAACTAGCACCCAGCTTACACATTTTTCTAACCAATTTGGGGTGCATTTGTGCATTTGCATATACGCCAGAAATTCCCAGATATCTTTTTTTCTGAATTTCCCTTGCCAGAATTACCCGAGCCCGAACCAGCTCAGAACTTTCACCTCTCCTAGAATCTGATAAATCATCAAAACTTACTTTATTCACCTCAACATGCAGATCTATGCGGTCTAGAAGAGGGCCACTAATTTTGGATAAATATCGTTGCATTGCTCTAGCGTTGTTGCCATCGCTTATTAAAGCCTGTGAGCTGGGGTCGTGCCAATCGCCGGAAGGGGATGGGTTCATGCTTGCCACGAGCATAATTCTACTTGGGTAGGTTACACTCATTCGAGCACGAGATATACATACAAAGCCGTCTTCTAGTGGTTGCCTCATTACCTCAAGCGCAGAGCGTTTAAATTCTGGCAACTCATCTAAAAAAAGTACGCCATTATGGGAAAGGGAAATCTCTCCCGGCATCGGAATACTACCACCACCGACCAAAGCGACATCTGAAACGGTATGATGGGGCGATCTAAATGGACGTTCCGTAAGTAATGCTTGATCGTTTTTTAGTAAACCGGAAACCGAATAGATTTTTGTAGATTCAAGAGCCTCATCTAGGGAAAGTGGCGGTAAAATACTGGGCATACGCCTGGCCATCATAGTTTTACCTGAGCCAGGTGGGCCAACAAGAATTAGGTTATGCCCGCCTGCAGCAGCTACTTCCATAGCGCGTTTAACTTTTTCTTGGCCTTTAACGTCATTCAAATCTAAGTAATGGTCATTTTTTGGTCGGTTAAAAAGCGAATCAATATCTACTTTTACGGGCTCTAGGCTTTTCAAATTATTCATCCATTCTACAACATCCTTGAGCGAGTTAACCGCAAATACTTGAATACCACTTACTACGCCGGCCTCGTATCCATTTGCATGAGGAACAATAATATGTTTTAAGCCCATATTCTTTGCAAGTATAGCCATAGGTAATACGCCTTTAACAGGCCGTAAATCGCCGTTTAAAGCAAGTTCACCAACCATCAAAGAATCTTCTAAGCGCAAAGTATTCAGTTTTGCATTGGCTGCAAGCAAAGCAACGGCAATAGGTAAATCGAAAGCCGAGCCTTCTTTCGGTAAATCTGCTGGCGCTAGGTTTACCGTGATTCTACCAAAGGGATATTCGTATCCAAGATGTTTAACCGCAGATTCAATGCGGTAGTTGGCTTCATTAACCGACCTATCTGGTAGACCAACCAGAACAAATTTTGGAAGACCTTGAGTTATTTTGTTTACTTCAATTTCGATGGGTAGGGCATCTACACCTTGGGTGGTTGCAGAAATTATTTTAATGACCATAATTACAAAAGACTTAGAAATGAATAGATATCAGCAAGTTCAGCATTAGCTACAAATAACTACGCTCATTGGTATAAGCGTATCAATACTATTAAACATAAAAAAGACTAAAAAAGCAATTATTAATAATTAACAATTTGATACTGACTCTAGATCGTCATTCCATGAGCTTGCGAGTGGAATCTAGTCTCTTGGATTGCAGCTAGTTATTAGTCTTTGACTGGACTGGATTGCCTTCGACTTCGTCTTGGCAATGACCCTTTCTCCGTGTCTCCTATGTTAACAAAGAACGGTCAATGGTGTTATAGACAGTACAGTGGTGCTTTTTGATGCCTCCCTCTATGCCGATTCCACTCTCACTGGTGTTTTAGCAAGGCGAATGTCAATCACCGTAGAAGACACTATAAATACGGATCGATTATATCTAGCAGCCATGCGTAGATTCTCTATTTATATAAATTACAATAATTAAAGGCGTTACTCATGAAGAAATTCTTATCTACATTTATATTAATTCTTATTCCATGTAGTATATTTGCTAAGTTGGCTAATACAAACTGGCTATATCCAGCAAATAGATCTAATACGCGTTTTACATCCGATCTTTTTAATATTCCAAGACCTGCATTATCCTTACGAGGTTTTGATAATACGGCAAATGATGCGTTCAAATATGAAAATAGCAAAAAAGTGGATAGTATTTTAAATACTTTAAGTAGTAATAATTATAGAAAATAACTGACAATTGTGAATTGATATTTTTAATTTACCCCCATCTAAAATTTATTTGTAAAAAATACCCATAACGTTCATCGAGTGATTTGCGTTATACCCGACCTGTCGGGGAGGTGAATCGTTCTAGTCAAAATTCTCCGTGTCTTGGTTCCTGACTATTTCCCCAACAGGTTGAGGCTCAATAGCCACGTAGCAGATGGGTTTCGGCTCAGTGTTTAATTAGTATTAATTATTCTTTAATTACTTCCAGCTTTTATAAGGCGCCACATTCAATGCAGAATTGTAATATCGTGCATCATTAGAAACTTCTATATCAATCCATTTGGGTAATGAAAAGCGGTCATTTTCATTCTGTAATTCTACCTCCGCCAAGAATAAACCCTCGTTTTCGCCACTAAATACATCTACTTCCCAAATAGTGCCTTGATAATTTACCGTGTAACGAAGCTTTTCGATTAATGGCTGATTACACAATTTTAGCAGTTCCACAGCATCTTCAAATGGAATTTCATATTCAAATTCTTGTCTAGTTACCGACTGGGACTCACCTTTTATCGTCAAATAGGCTTTAACTCCCTTTGTTCTTACCCGAACCGTCCGCTCTTTTTCGGCATTGATGTAGCCTTGTTTAATAGGCACAGATTCGTATTGATTTTCCTGTAGCTGGGTTAACCATTCTTCTCTTTTTACTAAGAACTTACGTTCAATTTCGATACCCATTTCTAAATCCCTTATCGATTAATGGTTTATTTGTGCTGCATCTCCCCGACAAGTCCAGGATTACGCAAAAGCTAGTAGCCTAGCATTCCTTTGGGAAGCCGCTATGGCTAGATTTTCGCATAGTTGTATTCTCTTATAATCGGCAAAATAAATCTTTGCATCTAAATACGGGCATTCTTTTTTGCCATAATCTATGGATTCCCTGTACCCCGAAAGCTTTCGGCCCACGTCAATACAAATTTGGGAATGACGCTTTGGGTAGTTTTCCCGTTTCCTAATTTCTCCTTTCTCTCATAAGCTTAGCCCGATTTTTCAGGGAGATAACTTTTTTACTAATGTCAATAATTCATAAGTTTATGCTGAACTTTAGTAGCTTCATTATCGTAGAGATGCATACTAAACAACAATACGGAGAATTTATTATGGCAAAGACTAGAACCATTAGCGGCACATTTGATGAAATTGTTTCCCAAATAAAAAAATTGGTTGAAGAGGGGAACGCTAGAACGCTTATTGTTAAGAATAAAAAGGGCAAAGTTGTTTTTCAGACCTCGCTCAGTGTTGGCCTTGCAGGAGGCTCTGTAGCCGCAGTTATGGCGCCTATCTTGTCTGGACTTGCTGCACTAGCCATATTTATGAATGATTTGGAGATTTCGGTAGTCAGAGACGAGCACAAAGATGCGCAAGATGCCGAAATTATTGAAGTAGTTGACGAAAACGAGCAAGACGAGGAAAATAAAAAATCATCTGAAGCTAAAGTTGACGAAAAAAAGGACGAAAAGTAAAGCAAGTATTAGATTAGTTAGGGAATAGACAACATTAGTTGTTGTGGGGAAAAAGGCAACCGCAAAAAACGGTTGCCTTTTTTATTGTGTTTGTGAAGCGTATCATCCATGTTGAATACAACATTTTGGTTTAATTTTTTTAAAACTATTTCAGATTACCCATGAGTGCACACAACCCATTACTAGAAGATTTCCCAACAAAATTTGAAACGCCACCTTTTGATAAAATTGAGCTAAGTCATTATTTGCCTGCAATTAACGAAGGTATAAAACTAGCCAAGGCAGAAATTGATGTCATAAAAAATAATGCAGATAAAGCCAGTTTTCAGAATACTATTGTTGCATTAGAGCGCTCTGGCAATAGATTAAGCCGAATGTCAGAAGTGTTTTTCAACTTAAATTCTGCTGAAACATCAGATGAAATGCAGCAGTTGGCTCAAGAAATTTCCCCTTTATTAACGGGGTTTTCCAACGACATCTTACTAGACGAAAAGCTATTTGCTCGTATTAAGGAAGCGCAAAAAAATACCGATCTTGAAAGTCTTAATGCAGAAGAAAAGACCTTATTAGAAAAAAAAGTGAAAGGCTTTGAGCGCAACGGGGCTAATTTGTCCGACGACAAAAAAGCGCAACTACGGGACATTGATGAAGAACTTTCTACCCTTAGCTTGAGCTTTGGTCGGCATGTTTTGGCCGAAACCAATGCTTTTGAAATGCTTTTAACGGGAAAAGAAGAAATAGCTGGTTTACCTGAGTCGGTTTTAGAAGCCGCAAAAGAAGCTGCTGAGGCCAAAGAAAAAGAAGGCTATTTGTTCACCTTGCAATATCCTAGCTACGTTCCTTTCATGACCTATTCGTCAAATAGAGAATTGAGAAAAAAAATGTATCGCATCTTTTCTTCTAGAGCTTTTAAAGGTGGCGAAACAGATAATAGTAGCATTGTAAAGCGAATTGCCACCTTGCGATATGAGCGCGCCATGCTTCTTGGCTACACAACTCATGCACATTTTGTGTTAGAAAATAGAATGGCAGAAAAGCCGCATAGTGTTCATTCCTTTCTAGATGAATTAGCTGAACACGCTAGACCTGCCGCAAAAACAGAGTTAGACGCACTCAAAGCTTTTGCGAAGGATCTAGATGGCATAGAAGAGCTTAAAAGATGGGATATTACGTACTACTCAGAGAAGTTAAAGAAAGCCAAATACGAAGTTGATGACGAGTTAACAAAACCCTATTTCCGATTAGAAAAAGTGATAGACGGTGTTTTTGAAGTAGCTAGTAAGTTGTTTGGTATTACTTTCAAAAAAGATGATAGCATTCCCGTTTATCACAAAGATGTGCAGCCTTATGAGGTTTTAGATAAAGATGGTTCACATCTAGCCGTATTTTTTGCAGATTTCTTCCCAAGAGCAGGTAAAAGAGACGGTGCTTGGATGACTAGCTACCGCTCTCAACATCTAGATCAACAAGGAAAGCAGGTTCGTCCGCATATCTCTATTGTTTGCAATTTCACGAAACCCACTTCAAAAACGCCATCATTACTCACGTTTAATGAAGTAACAACACTATTTCATGAGTTTGGGCATGCTTTACACGGCATGTTGGCAAATTCTGCATTTGAAAGCTTATCTGGAACCAGCGTTTATTGGGATTTTGTAGAGTTGCCTTCACAGGTGCTAGAAAACTGGGCCTTTGAGAAAGAATGCTTAGATCTTTTTGCGCATCACTATGAAACGGGTGAAGCTATTCCTGCAGAGTTGATAGAAAAGCTTCGTAAAAGTGCCAATTTCATGGAAGGTGTGTCAACATTACGCCAGCTAAGTTTTGGCTTTTTAGATATGGCTTGGCATAATACTAATCCGTCTGAAGTACAAGATTTGGTAGCTTTTGAGAGAGAAGCCATGAAGAAAGTAGATTATCTACCAACGGTTGACGGCAGCTGCATGTCTACTTCATTTTCCCACATATTTCAAGGCGGCTATTCAAGCGGCTATTACAGCTACAAATGGGCTGAAGTACTTGATGCAGATACTTTTGCGTATTTCCAAGAGAAAGGCATTTTTAATCAAGATGTGGCCGCTTCATTCAGAAAGCACGTGCTATCTGCTGGAGGCTCTGAGCATCCAATGATTCTATACAAACGCTTCCGTGGTGCTGAGCCTTCAATTAACGCATTACTAAAACGCGCTGGTTTGGTGCAAGAAAAACCTATTGCTTAGGTAGTAGGTTAGTGCATAAAAAAAGGCCATTCCCTCAATGAGGAAATGGCCTTAGGGCACAACATAGCGAAATTATTTCACTACATATTCTCTTTTGAAAAAGGCTGTTGCTCAGCATTAACCAGATTTTTTTGCTGAAATTTCTGTAGCAGCGTATTTATGGTCATTAAATTAGCAGGTACTGAAAATGGTTGCTTAATCTCCATTTCCCCGTAAATAGTGTCATTGTCTAAGACATATCGAATATCGCCAAACAATTTGGTTAAATCTTGGTGCAAACTCAAGGTAGTTCCCTTTAAATGCAAAATTATTTTTTGAACCGACTTATCAGGGATTATTGAGGCAATGCTCTTCTCCCATTCAAACAAGCTTTTTGTAGCTGCAACAATACGGTAAGACACTTTTCTCACCTCTTTATCTCTAGCCTTTTGTCCTTGGATATTCCAAGCATTAATCAGGTCTTTAACAACTAACTCATTGGCTAACAACAGCCACTGGTTAAGATGTTTAAGCTTGATGGAAACAAAGTTTAGTGAATCGGTACTACTCATTGTAGTTGTAGCAGACATGGCTAAAAAATCTAGATTGGCATAAGCGTTTTCCATTTCTTCTAGTGTTGGCTCAATAATATCGAGAGATAATCGAATGGCCCAGTTTAAATCTGAATTATTCATGCTAATAACCTCGTTGAGTAGTAATTTGTTGTTAGGCAAGCTTAACGCATAATTCCCAAAATTAAATACGTCTTAATGATAGCTGGTTTAACTCTTCCGCATAAATACATGAAATCTAACCAAGAAAGATTGGTTATTTGCCTTCATGGGTATGGCAGTTCAATGGACGACCTTTTTTCACTTGCTCATGATTTGAGCAGTATAGGTCATGTTGTATCACTAAATGCGCCTTATTCTACACCCTGGGGCGGTAGCGCCTGGTTTGATCTTGATTATAGTCAAGATGGTTCTGTTCGTGTCAGCAATACAAACCAAATAGACGAGTCTGTAGTTCTATTACAAAAAGAAATATTTTCGATTCAAAAAACACTGGGCATAGCAGCTAAAAACACTATTCTATTGGGCTTTAGCCAAGGTGCAATGATGGCTCTTGAATGCGCATTCCGTTCAAAAGAAAGTCTTTTAGCCGCAGTTGTTTTAAGCGGTAGAGGCGTAAACGCAGAAGTGCCTCTGGTTGATAGCACAGCAATTATTCAAACTCACGGGGTTCAAGATCAAGTGATTCCGATTGGTGATGCCAGAAAATTAAATGTACTGCTTACCAAGACCATGAAAAATTACGTATATCAAGAATACGAAGATATGGGCCACGGTATATCGCCTGAATGTTGGCAGTTTGTGCTCAGCCAATTGAAAAGCCTAACGACAAATAAAGTTCTTTAAATAATGTTATTAAATCACAAAATTTACGGGAAAGAGCACCCATCCAAAGCACCAATAATTGTACTTCATGGCCTATTCGGGATGCTAGATAATTGGACTACTATTGCCAAGAAATTATCTGAAAGCTACCAGGTGCATATGCTGGATTTACGCAATCATGGGCGCTCATTTCATCATCAGGAAATGAGTTATTCAGCCATGGCAAACGATGTACTTGAGTACATAGATCAGCAAGGCCTAGCGCACATTTCCTTAATTGGCCATAGTATGGGGGGAAAGGTTGTTCTAGAAATTGCCAATAAATACCCTTACATAATCGAGAAAATGGTAGTAGCTGATATGGCAATGCGACAATATCAAATGAGTCATGGCACTATTTTAACCGCATTAAATGCCCTTCCCTTAGAAAAAATAAGTAGTAGACAAGAGCTTCAAGAAACTTTACAAAGTCTATTAAACGCAGAGCCATCTGTTCTTCAGTTCTTATTAAAATCGGCTTACAGAAATGATGAAGGTAGTTTTTCTCTTCGCTTTAATGTAGAAGCTATTACAGCACACATCGCTGATTTGGGAAAAGCCATTGATTTTAAAGGCCAAAAGATATCTGCACCTTGCTTGTACATTTATGGTAAAAACTCAGATTATGTGAATTCACAAGATCTTGAGGATGCAAAAGAGGTTTTCTCAGATTTTGATTCTAAGGCGCTAAATGCTGGCCATTGGTTACATGCTGAGAAACCTCAGGAGTTTACCGAGCTTACGCAGCAATTTTTTAGATAAAAAGCATTGGTGTTTGAGAAATGTTAATAGATTCCACTAAAAAAATAAAAACGTATTCCTTCGTTCTGCTTAAAAAGTTTTGTTCTTAACGGACAGGTTCAGCTCAGTGCAGAAATGGCGTTTAGAAGTAGCCGCTGTAATTTTCCGCTATCCATTTCCCAAATAATCATATAACCCCTTCAGGGTTTTCATTTTTGGGCTACATTTCTAGGCTAGTATCATTTCATACCTTCGGCATTCTCGTAGTGAATGGTAATTATTTGTTGTGGTTTTTCGTTAAATCTATGGATTCCGTTTGCTTCGCTCATTGGTCAGGAAGACGCCTATAACCTATAAACGTGTAATCCCTTCGGGATATTTGGATCTAGGTATTAACACGCTCATCACCCACCGTTTATCACTCAGCATTAAAAAACAGCCCGCCTCAAACCTAAGCGAAGCTGAGATACAGTAGAACAGCGATAAAAAAGCCAATATTTGTGTTGCTATTAAAGATAAAGTACTCTTATATTGTAAATGGTTTGAGATCAACGTTCATTTCTTTTTTTGAACAACGACTTGTGAACATCAAAAGATAACCGAAGTTGTATAATAGCCCGGCCGAAACCCGGGCTATTTTGTTTTCTGTAAGCCCCAAAGCGCTAGTCTTAGCACTTTATACCAACCAAAGCTGGCTTTTTCAATGGCTAAAAATTGGGTTAGCCAATGCAAAGTGGGTACTTTACGCATGGTTCTTTTTGCGTACCTCTATTCCTCAAATCTTAATAATGCCAGAGCCCAACCAATTCCCAATTATTGTATTCGATTTCGACGGTACCATTGCAAAAACCGATGATCTGATATTGCAACTGTACAATAAAATTGCGCCAAAATTATCGATTAAAGAAGTTGAAGCTGCTGAGATAGACGCACTTAAAGAGATGAATACCGGCAAAGTTATGAAGCATCTTAAAATATACTGGTTCAAAGTGCCAAGATTGTGGCGAGAAATGACAGCAGCTTTATCTGAGCATACCGAAACTATTGAGCTTCAAGCGGGCATGGCTCAACTACTTTCTGATTTAGCAAAAAGCCAGGTGCAATTTGGGGTTATATCTTCCAACAGTATAGAAAATATTGAAGCCGTATTTGAGCACAATGCCCTGCCAAAGCCACTATTCATTGGTTCTAGTAGCGCGCTTTTCAAGAAACATAAAGTCTACAAAAAGCTTTTTAAAAAGCACCAACTCTTATTGGCCAATAGTATCTATGTTGGCGACGAAAGCAGAGATATAGATGTGGGCAGGAAACTATCTATCCCGGTTATATCTGTTTGTTGGGGCTTTGCCAGTAAAAAAAGCTTACGAAAAGCAGGCGCCACAACCATCTGTGAGTCGTTAAAAGAACTAAAAGATGCTCTAGACCTTTTCTTGAAAAGCTATAATTAACGTCTCTCTATGTATGCCGTGTTTTAGCTTTGTAATAAAGGAACTAGTTTACTGCGCACATCTTGTGGTAAATGAACCGCTTTATTTGCTTTGTAGCTAAAATGTACTAAAACAGAGCGAACAATAGCCACTTTCAACTCATTTTGCCATATTTCTTGAATTACGGTAAAAGAACTATTGCCAATGCGCTCAATGGCCGTCTTTACTTCTACAACAGGCTTAAAATCTATTTGATTAATGAAATCCATTTCAATTCTAGCCACAATCAAATTCCATTGATCGGCAACTAAGCCAGGATTAAAAAGCTCAAAAATGGGTCTTCTTGCCGTTTCGCACCAAACAGGGATAACCGTATTGTTGATGTGTCCCAACATATCTGTATCAGAAAAGCTAGGCGTAATTTGTAAAGTAAACATTCGGTTTGAGTAGGTTTTTGTGAGTAACGAGATAAAGTACTTGGCTAAGTTAAGTATTATTAAGCCATCTAAGGTGCAGTTTTGCTAATACTGTTTCTGTAGATTTATTAACAATTTGATGGTTGAAACCATTGGTGTCTTGGATAGAAAGATATTTTAAGGATTTTATGCTATCTCCGGCAAAACCTTCGCCCGTGAATTGCACATCTATCCGCTGAAGTGTGTGGGATTTTAAAAATTCGGCCTCATAACATTCTAGCGCCCACGCGATATATCTGCCGTTATTGATATGAAAATTTTGATCATGATCATCTTGTAAAGCTACCAAAGAAGAGCTAGCAACGGTTTCAACGGCAAAGCTTTGGGTGTCAATTTTTGGGAAAGCGTCATCAAATAAAGGCGTTAGCGTTTCGGGCAAGCCTTCGGGCAGATCTACGTGCCTAACCGGTTTACGGCTTTCGGCATTTAGAACAATCCAGCGCGTGCGGCAATCTGCATAAGTTGTATTGCCATCGGTAGATTTAAGCGCTAAATCTCTATGGTAATAAAACGCTTTTTGTCCGCTTATGTGGGTATAGACTTGAAGCTTATCGCCCCAATTAACACGATTATGGAAACGAATACTTGCTGAACCTAACACCCAGATTTGGTTTCTTTGCTGAAGATCTTCAAAACCAAAACCCAAATGATTAGCGTGAATCCATGCAATTTCGCTGAACATATCCATAAGCCTAGCTGGCCTTAACCTCATGTTTGCGTCCAGATCATAAGAATGAATATGGAATTCTTTGGTCCAAGCTGCTTTTTTTACTGACATTAGAATCAATTCGTTAAATAGGTTTACTACTAAAGATAAATAAATATCTTAAAGCTTACTGTTAACATTCATTTAGTGCATATATGAAACAGATAAAATTGAAAACTAGCTCTACCCTTTTCATTGTTGTAATCCTATTTTGCTTATGCCCTATAAGCCTAACCTTAACTGCTCAATCGGTAGAAGAGAATGATACATTTAGAAAAGAGTATTTAGAACTATGGGATAGATCTGAGACCTACAGCCTGGCCGTGTTAGAAGCTGCAGGCGACAGTTTATTGAGTTATCGTGCGCAAGAAGATATGCAGAGCTTTGCAGAGCTATTTGTGCACATGTCGCAAACTATACGCTCGTTATCTTTCAGTTACTTAGATGGAGAGCGAGTTTTTGCCGTTCCAAGATCTGCTACTGGGCTAGATAGTCAAGAAATAAGGAAAATTACCATTCAAGCTTTTGCGCATATTCGAGCCATTGTTGCTGAGCTGCCAGATGAAGAGCTAAACCAAACCATCACCTTTTTTAGTGGCGATGAATTTAGTAAACGTCATGTGCTGCGCGTATTGCACACTCATAATGCTCACCATAGAGCACAGTGTGCTAGCTACTTACGTATGAATGATATTGTACCACCACGCTTTGTTGGTTGGTGACAAAAAGCCTATTAATGGCTTCTAAAAATAGAAGCAACTTTGTATAATGTGCTACTAACGACTTCCTTTCAATGCTTGATCGGTTAGGCGGGTGCTTATATTTTTAAATATGTCTACAGCCTCTTCTTGATCTTGATTTAAGTGAACAAAGTGCTTCACTTGGGCGCGGTAGCTATCGTTAGAAAGAAATTCTAGCGCTAAAAAAGCGCGAACTCTGATAGAAGCCATCTCGTGAGAAGTGCTCAAGTCTTTGAGCTGTGTCTTGAGCTTAGTTAAATCTACGTCTGGGGCTCTTAACGATAGCACCATTACCTGATATATTGCAGACTCTACCACGCCCTCAACAGGATGTTGTAAGCCATAAGAAAAGCCAATAAGAGCTCTTTTGATAACAGGGCTACCCGGACTGAGGTCTAATTCAGCTTTAACGGTACTTTTTTGGATAATTTGAGTAACAGAATCAGTGCTTTGGTTAAGCAACTGTGTATTATGAGAAACTTCATTAAATGAGTGCGTGCCAATGAGTGCTAGAATTAAAGAAAGTACTATAGATGTGAACATATAAGTGATATTGATGAATAATAAGCTCGATACTCTTTCGCTTGAAGTTAGGCTTAGCCAGATATCATTTGTGAGAGTAACAATCATACTTTTGTACGAGTGTATAATTTACCGTCTATTTATTACTATTGTCAATAACATGAGTTTTGAGCAAATGTAGCCATTCAATAAATAGGGTTTACCTAGCCAAATAATGGCAGAATGTCAGTTTTGGAAGGGTTTTCATAACAATTTGGTAATATTAAGCTGACTAATAAATTAGAAAAAGCGTTACCATTTTAAGACGACTTAATCTGGTAAGGACAAATGTTCAGGTTAATTAATTATCGAAAAAACGCTTTTATTTTATCTTTTATAATTTATTTACATCATAAAGTGGCAGCAAATCGAAATTACCTTCCCATAACAAAGGCATTTTCATAGTGAACCACCTTTTTTTTGCCTTTTACCTCAGAAATGGCAATAACATCGAACCTACAAGCTTCATTATGCATACGATGTTGCCACAACCATAACTCTGCAGCACGGTATAGGTGCCGAATCTTTTGCGGGGTAATTTGCAGTTCTGGGGCGCCAAAGAAATCGCTTTTTTGTGATTTCACTTCAACAAAAACTACTTGCTTTACCATTTTATCTATAGCCACAATATCTAACTCTGCATGATCGTGATAGCTATTTCGGTCTAATATGGTGTAATTCTTAGTTTTTAGATAGTCTATTGCTTCTTGTTCAGCAATTTTACCTTTTCCTACATTTTTCTTGTTCTTAGATTCCTGCATCTTTTTTGGGAATTATGTTCTTGGTTACAAATCATCTTACATACTGTCTACTGCTATAATTGGAAAGATTTCAATTTCCCACAGATAACTACAGCTTATTCTATTAACGTCATTTCATTCAATAATGGCAAGTACGAACTTAAAAAAACTCTCTAGCAGACGACGTGATGATTAGATTCCGAGTAAAACATTTAAACCCAATTATTGTCACTTCTTACTTAACGGAAAGGTTCAGCTAGGCTTGGTTATAGATAGTATGTGATTGTATCCACTCCAAGTCTGAACCTCTGTCTAGAAAGTCGTTATAGTTAGAACTCCACTTATAATCGAATAATCGTATTTTCTCATAATCACATAATCAATGAAATAATTTCTATCCAGAGACTGTCTTGGTTACTGGTGCTGGCGTATCAACTGGTGTAGTGCTTTTTACTTCGCTAGTTGCAGCTGTACTTTTGGCTTCACTGCTACTTTCAGGCCCATTTTTTCCGCCGTTTTTATATTCTTTAACGTACCAACCACTTCCTTTATAGATAACACCACCGCCGCCAGAAATTATGCGTTCTACCTGCTGGCCCGTTGTTGGGCAAAGCGTTAATGCTTCTTCTGACATGCGCTGTTGAATGGTAAAGACACTGCCGTCTTTTCGGCGATATTCATAAGTAGGCATAAAGTCTAATGTTATTTCTTGGATTGATGTAAACGTAATTGCACTTTTAGTCTTTTTGCTAAAGCGCCCAATAAGACAAAATAGTCAAATGGGCGTTCAAAAGGTCCAAATCCTGAAAAATACAGAAGTATTTAAATTAGAATTGGCGTCTGGTTTTTAAGACAAGTTTGCTAGAGCAGCCGAAATACGTTTTACCGCTTCTTCTAGGTTTTCCATTGAAGTTGCGTAGCTCAAACGCAGACCATCTGGCTCACCAAAAGCATCACCTGGTACACAAGCAACGCCGTATTGGTCAAGAATGTACATGCAAAGCTCCGTAGAATCTGGATAGACCGTGCCGTTAGCATCTTTTTTCCCTAAATAAGCAGAAATATTTGGGAACACATAAAACGCACCATCTGGGGTTGGGCAATCTATGCCTTCAATAGCGTTAAGGGCGTTTACCAAATAATTACGACGGCTTTTAAAGGCTATACGCATTTTTTCAACTTCTTCTAGGCTTCCTTTATAAGCGGCTTCTGCTGCAATCTGAGAAATATGGCATGGCGCTGAAGTTTCTTGTCCTTGAAGTTTTCCTACCGCTTTTGCAACAGCTTCTGGTCCAGCCATGTAACCAATTCTCCAGCCCGTCATAGCAAAACCTTTAGAGTGGCCATTTACCAAAACAGTGCGGTCTATCAATTCAGGAACAACTTCTAGAATACTAATATGCTTGCCTTCAAAAACGATGTATTCATAAATCTCGTCGCTATAAACAATAATGTCTGGGTACTTCAATAATACATTGCCCAAGGCTTTTAGTTCTTCGCGGGTGTAGCAGCTACCGGTTGGATTTGAAGGAGAACACAAAATGAAACCACGAGTTTTTGGTGTGATTGCGGCTTCTAACGCTTCTGGGCTAAGCTTAAAATTGCTTTCAAATGCGGTTCTAATAGTTACTGGCGTACCAAGGGCAAGCTCAACCATTGAAGGATAAGATACCCAATAAGGCGCAGGAATAATGACTTCATCGCCTTCATTTATGGTAGCTAAAATGGCAAAACCTATAGATTGTTTTGCGCCGTTAGACACAACAATATCGTTCGGAGAGTAGTCTAAGTTATTATCTCGCTTTAATTTAGCAGAAATAGCTTCACGTAATTCTGGCGTTCCATTATTCATGGTATAGCCGTGTTTGCCATCTTGAATAGCTTTTATGGCGGCATCACAAATATGCTTTGGTGTTTTAAAATCGGGTTCACCGGCACTTAGGGAGATAACCGATTTACCTGCTCTAGCCATTTCTTTAGCTAGGGCGGTTATTTTCATAGTTTCAGAAGCCTTTAAGGCAATTGCGCGCTGCGAGATCATGGTTGGTTGCGTTTTTTAAGTAGAAAATTATAGATAGGAATAACAAAATAGATTAAGCCTAGAATATCTGCTTAATTCGTGGATTTTGCTATATCTGAGAAAAATTGGAAGCGGTTCTAGTAGATTTTTCTTTTAACAAGTACCCAACTAAGATAGTTAAGGCAGATTTTATTTCATGGGTTATGCGAGAAGACGATTATACGATTCATCTCCCCCGACAGGTAGGGGCAAGGCGAACAGGATCTCAAAAATAACGCAATTCTTAGGCTATGCTCGATAATCAAGATGCTGAGACAGCAAGCTTTTCTATTTGATAAAAAAGCGAAAACGTTCTTCATCGCCCATTAACACCACATATTCCCCAAGTTTTGCAGATTTCACTTCCCCAACTGCACCTGTAAGCAAACTTTGTCCTTTGCCAAGCACGTAACCTCTACCAATATAATTGTTGGCTAGCCAAAGCGCGGCTTCCCACTGATTACCCATCGGCTCAGAAGTCTTTCCCGCAGAAAAAGCTTCATTATTAAGCAGCAGGCTGAGCTCTAATGTGTTCCAATCTAAATCAGCAACAGCAAAACCCGCTGTGTCAGCAATAAATCTTGATGCGCCAACATTGCCCACAACAATATCTCTAGCATTTGGCTCTCTGATGTCTGAAAAGGCGTTATCAGATATTTCAACATGAATAAAAACGGAGTCGATGCATTTTTTCAGGGAATCTACATCCGGAATAGTACCCGATAAATAGGCATTGATTCGGAAGCCAAGCTCTAGCTCAAGAAGCGGCCTAAGCATAGTAACTTTCTGCAAGGTATCGGATGGTTTGAGCTGCATACTTTCTAGTAGCAACCCACCAAGCGGTTCATTTACCGTATAAATTTCTTGGGATTTTTGGGATGTTAAGCCTGCTTTAAAACCATAAAGCACATTCTCATCGGTCAGATTTTTCTCTAGCCAGGTGTTTTGAATAACATAGGCTTCATCTAAAGTAAGCCGAGGCACTGTTTCTGTAACCAATGGAATTGGGCTACCACTTTGTTGAGCCTGAATAATGGTAAATGCAAGATCGTCTGCGGTAAATGAGTTACAGCTGTTTAGAAAGATGCTGCTAATCAATAAGAAAAAGCATAAAAAGCGTATTTGGATGCTTTGCATAAAAATGGATGTCTATAGTTGGAATACTGTGAGAAAAATGTTTATAAAAGTACGCAAATTGGTAGATTATACGAGCTTATAACTAGCTATTAATTTGAATATACTGAGGATATCATCGTGGATATTAGCATAAAGAGAATCAACAAAGCCGTTCATTTTGAAGCAACAAACGAGCAAGGAAATACAGTCCAATTTGACGGGAGTCCAGATATTGGTGGCGAAGGCAAAGGCATGACCCCCATGCAGATGCTTTTAACCTCAGTTGGGGCTTGTTCTGTAATGGATGTGGTTTCTATTTTGGCCAAACAACGCGAGCCTGTTGAAGATGTGCAAATCAAAATACGTGGCATTAGACCTACAGAAGGCACACCAAAACCCTTTAAAGCCATACAAATTCATTTCATTCTTAGGGGAAAATTAAATGAAAATAAGGTGGGGAAAGCTGTTGCCTTAGCTATTGAAAAATACTGCTCAGTAGCAGAAAGCCTAGATCCAGGTATTGAAATAAGCCACAGTTTTGAGGTGTCGTAATTGCTTCGCACTTACGCAGGTGTGAGGTTAGAGGTGACGCTTCGCTTAGGTGTCGTAATTGCTTCGCACTTACGCAGGTGTGAGGTTAGAGGTGACGCTTCGCTCAGGTGTCGTAATTGCTTCGCACTTACGCAGGTGTGAGGTTAGAGGTGACGCTTCGCTTAGGTGTCGTAATTGCTTCGCACTTACGCAGGTGTGAGGTGACGCTTCGCTCAGGTGTCGTAATTGCTTCGCACTTACGCAGGTGTGGGGTTAGAGGTGACGCTTCGCTTAGGTGTCGTAATTGCTTCGCACTTACGCAGGTGTGAGGTGACGCTTCGCTTAGGTTAGAGGTTTTGATTCTTACCAAAAAAAGAAAAAAATTCATTAAAAAAATGTAACTATTTGTACAACATAGACATAAATTTTTTAGGGAAACCTCAAACCATCAATCTTATCTATGTAGTAATTCTCGTAGTCAAGAATGATCTTGTCAATATTGAATTCTTCAGCACGGGCACGGGCATTTTTTGAGAACTCTTGGTGCATAACTTCATTTGAGAGTAATTGTATAGCGTATTCAGACATGGCATCTACGTCATCAACCTCACACAAGAATCCTGTTTTGCCATGAATATTGAGCTCGGGTAGCCCGCCAACATTAGAGCTAATTACCGGAACCCCGCAACTCATGGCTTCTAGCGCAGCAAGACCGAAGGTTTCAGAGCCAGACGGCATTACAAATAAATCTGAAACCGATAAAACTTCTTCAATTTGCTCTTGTTTACCTAGGAAACGTACGTGCTGGCAAATCCCCAGCTTTCTAGCCATTTTTTCTGTGTCAGAGCGGTCTGGGCCATCACCAACCATCAATAGTTTAGCTTTAATTCCTTTTTGTAGCACCTGATTGAAGACTTTTACTACTTCGGGTACACGCTTTACCTTCCTAAAGTTGGAAATGTGCACCATAATTTTCTCATCATCTGAGCAAATGGCTTTTCTAAAGTGATTCTTATTAGATCTTTGGAATCGCTCAAGATCAATAAAGTTGTAAACCACCTTTATGTCTGTTTTAATATCAAAAACTTCCAAAGTCTCTTCTTTTAGATAATTTGAAACCGCAGTGACGCCGTCTGAATTGTTAATCGAAAACTCTACCACATTTTTATAGCTAGAATCTTTTCCCACAATAGTAATGTCTGTGCCGTGCAAGGTGGTAATGATGGGAATGTGCGCCGCTTCTTTTCCCACAATTTGTTTGGCCAACCACGCAGATGTAGCATGAGGTATGGCGTAATGGACATGAATTACATCAATATTCTGGAATTTTATCAAATCAACCAGTTTATTGGCTAAGGCTAGTGCGTAAGGGGGATATTGAAATAGCGGGTAGGCACTAATATTCACTTCATGGTAAAAAATATTAGATACCAGTGTATCAAGCCTAGCAGGCTGATCGTAGCTAATTACATGCACATTGTGGTTCCGAAGCGCTAGGCCTCTAGCTAATTCGGTAGCAACAACACCACTACCTCCGAAAGTTGGGTAGCAGACTATGGCTATATTCATGAAAAATGATTCAATGGGGAAAATGGTTATGCTTTCAAATAATATAACCAAAGAAAGACCCTAAAAAGGTTCCAAAAAATTTATTAACATCTTTGGTCTGTAAAAGAAAGCCTATTACGCATTATTTTGCGCATCTTGTTATCTTCAAGATCGTAAATAGCGCTTTAGTCCCATTCTTATAATAGTTTAAACGACATTTATGCACCTTCTAGTCTTATCAATCATACTTTTCTTCTCTTCATTTGCCGCCATAATTGATGTAAACAAAGCCAATGAAGCCTATAAAAACAAAGATTATGAAACAGCCGAACGCCTTTTCAGAGAAGCCATAGCGCAAAATCCTGAAGACCAACGGCTTTATTACAACTTGGCAACAACACTAGCGGCACAAGGTAAATCTGACGAAGCCATGGCTATGTATAATCAGTTTAAAAGCCTTACAGATGTTGCCTCAGATAAAGCTAACGCCGATTATAACGTTGGGAAATCTCTAGCAGATCAAGAAAAGTGGGAAGATGCGCTAAAAGCCTTTCAATCTGCGCTAATTCAAAACCCAAATGATGCAGAGGCTAAACATAATTTTGAGCTAGCTAAGCAAAAATTGCAAGAACAGCAGAAAAAAGAGCAAGAACAAGATCAAGATCAGAATCAAGATCAGAATAAAGACCAAAAAGACAACGAAAAGAAAGAGCAGGACCAAAACCAGGATCAAAAAGATCAAGACCAAAAGCAGCAAGATCAACAACAGAACCAAGATCAGCAGGATCAGCAACAGCAACCAGAGCAACAGCAAAGAGAACCTCAGGTGAGTAAAGAAGAGGCTAAAAAGCTATTAGATGCTCTTGAGAAAAAAGAAAAAGATTTGCTAAAACAATTCAAGAAAAAGCAGACTAAGCCAATCAAAAAAAATGCAAAAGACTGGTAAGTTGACTTTACAGCACGCTGGGTCTACTGTTTTATTATTACTTTTTCTCTACTGCCTATTACCGGCTTTGGTAATGGCACAGGCTGTAAATGTGCAAGCTACCGTTTCAGAAAATCAGGTTTTTTCTGGTGAATATGTTGAGCTAAAAATTAGTGTAAGTGGCGAGCGCTTTAAAAGGTTGTCAAAACCAGAGTTCCCTGCTCAAATTGAAGGCTTTAGGCTAGTTAGCCAGAATCCATCCACTTCTAGATCTATTCAGATCATTAATGGACAAACCTCTAGCAGCTATACGTACGGGTATTTCTTAATTGCAGAGAATGCCGGTACCTACGAAATTCCTGCAATTAATTTGGATGTAGACGGAACGGTGTATTCTACAAAACCACTGAGCATCATCATTGTAGACAGAAATAGCACTGCAAACACGGGCGGCACTAACACAGAAGCAACAGCAGCGGGAGACGATAAACCTGACATTTACCTAAAAATGGAGGTTAATGATAAAACTCCTGTTGTTGGGCAGCAGCTCGTAATAGATTTAATGCTTTATTTCAAAAATTCGATAGATATTCAAAGTTATAGCCCAATTCCAGGCTGGAAAGCAGAGGGCTTTTGGAAAGAAGAACTTAATAATCCGTCTAGGCCAACTACTTCGGCGGAAATTATTGATGGAATTAAATACCGCAAGGCGCAATTACTTCAATACGCACTTTTCCCAACTAAATCTGGTGAGTTGATTATCAGCCCATTTGAAATTGGGGTAAGTGTAAGAAGTACAAGTAACAGAAGAGATCCGTTTAGCTCAGTATTTGGTGGGTTTGGCACAAATCAGCGAAATGTAAACCTCAAGAGTAATAGTGTGAGGCTAAAGGTCAGAGAATACGAGGTGCCTGAAGGCGTAATAGATGTAGGTGCCGTAGGTTCATTCTCTGTTAGCAGAGAACTTAGTATGCGCGATTTGGTAGAAGGCGAGACGGTTGAGATTCTAACGCAATATGCAGGGCAGGGGAATGTGCCGCTTTTATTAAGGCCCGAATATGAACTGCCAGAGACCTTAGAGGTTTATGAGCCGCAGGAAAAAGCTACCGTTAATAGAAATGATGGGAAAATATCTGGAAGAAAGCTGTTTACTGAGCTGGTTGTGCCTAGAACCGCTGGAGAGTATGAAATTCCTGCCGTTAAATTGGGATTTTATGATCCCAACGTAAATCGTTACACAGTGGCAGAACTTCCGGCACTTACTTTCAAGGTAAAACCTGATGCTAGAAGAAAGGCAGCAAACGGCGATACCAATGTGGGAAGGTTGGCCGTTCAGCCTATCTTAGGGCTTGCAAACTGGCAAATTAAAGAACAACAAAAACTGCTAAGTTGGCTGGTTTACGTACTTGTTTTATTGCCACTTATTGCGCTAATAGCCAGTTTCTTTTATAAACAACACACTCAGCGTATTGGTACAGACACTGCATTTGCAAGGTTAAACCAAGCAGATAAAAAAATGAATTCAGCTTTGGCACAGGCAAAAGATTTTGGTGGACAAGGCCAAATCAAAGAAGCTTACTCGGCTATTTATAAAGCCTTAAGTATTTACATTGCAGATTGTACCAATAAGCCTATAGCAGGCCTTTCTGATAAAGAATACGTAGCCTTGGCTAGCTCACATGGTTTAGGCGCTGAGAAGGCCAAGTCTTTAGAACAACTATTGGTAAAATGTTCAACCATACGTTTTGCGCCAAACACTTCCATAGATGATCTAAATGCAGATATACGGGTGGCTGAGAATTTGGCAAAAGAACTAAAAAGCGCAATCAAGGCTTAAGTACTTATGAATAGTATCCAAAATTTACATACGGGTTTTTGGCAAAGTAAGGGGCGTTTTTATCTATTTGTGCTTATTTGCGTTGTGTATGCAGGCTTTAATTGTCCTGCTGAGCTACGGGCACAAGCCGCGCAAGCGGCCTTTGATAGGGCAAATGAAGAGCTAGTGGCTGGGAATTACAGAAAAGCAATACGTAACTACGAAACCATTATTTCTGGGGGGTATGAGTCTGGGGCGCTTTTTTTGAATATGGGGCTAGCTTATACGGAAATAGATTCTTTAGGGATGGCTAAAGCGTGGTTTTTAAAGGCAAGTACCTTTGCCCAAACAGCAACTCAGGCCAAAGAAGCGCTTGAGTTTGTTGAGGCTAAATTTAGTAGGAGATCAGCAATACTTCCCGAATTACCGTGGGAAAGGTACGTTAAGTCGCAGATTCAAGACTATGGGTTAAAAGGATTGATCTATTTTCTTTTGCTTAGCTTTAACCTGTTGGTAATCAGTGTAGTTACCTACTGGTTCCTACCTCAAAAATGGAAGAAATGGGCTAAATATCTTGTTTGGATATTTACCATAAATACCCTGCTTTTAGCTTCAAATACCGTTTACGCACGTCATTTGGCTATGAGCTATTCTGAGGCAGTTACTATTGTTAAAGAGCATTCTGTGTGGTCTGAGCCAAGCAATGAGGAAGCTACAGTAATAAGTATTTCTTATGAGGGATATAGGTTCAGGATAGATAATAGAAAGTCAGATTTGAACTACGGATGGTTATTTGTGCGTATGAGTAATGGTGCGGAAGGCTGGATCCAAAATAAATCAGTAAAAGTATTTTAGTCTTGATTTTCCCCAGTCGATAATAGATACGTACAAAACCATTAATCAAAGGATTTACGCATATAAGTTTGAGAGTTACAGCAACAATTAGCGCAACTGCCAATTGGCAAGTTTTTTGAACTACCAACTATCTCAACACTAAGCTTTAACTAAATGCTATGAAAAAGACAGCCATATCTTATCAACTATTATTAGTGGTAATATCATTACTACTAGTGTCTTGCGGTGCTACATCATCAAAAGAATCGCTTGCAACCATCGAAGGAATTGTAACTGACCAGTTTGCAAATACTCCATTAGTAGGGGTAAATATTTCTCTACAGGGTACATCATTTTCCTCTGTAACTGACGCCAACGGATTTTACTCATTCTCTGGATTAGAAGAAGGTGCGTACACGGTTATAGTATCCAAAAATGGATATGAAGAAAAAAATGCCAGCGTTTCTGTTACCACGGGTTCTAGTACAACGGTTTCGGTTTCAACTAGAATGATGCTGGCTTGGGACTTTAACGTAACAGACCGCAACCACACTATTGGTATTTTGTCTAATGGCACATTTGACATTAATGGGGCAAACTTAGCCAATGGCGACATAATTGGCGTGTTTTACTTAAAAGGTAATGTTTTCCAGTGCGGTGGAAGAATTCAGCGCCCTTGGGACGGAAATAGCACAGCCATAGCTGCTTATGGTGACGATACCTTTACAGAAGATATTAAAGACGGTTTTAACGACGGCGAAACTTTTGTTTGGGTACTTCGCAAATCTAATGGTACAACGCTTCGCTTATTGGCAAGTTATGAACAAGGCGGAAATACTTTTCAAACAAACGGAATATCTAAGGTTGTAGGGCTCAGAACAGAATAAAACGGTAACTATTACCGTCTTTTGGCGCATTTACTATTTCTTTTTTAAAGAGACTTCAAGGCACGGTTTTTGAAGTCTCTTTCTGTAAATAGACCAGGCGTTCAGACTTTTGATCCCTTTATGAATACTTCATTTATACTTAAAACATCCTTTTGGATACTCCTCGTAGCCTTATTCGTTACAAGCTGTACCCCCGCTACTGTTGAGCCAGAGCCTACTACAGGCACTATCTTCGGTGTAATTACAGAGGCCATTACCGGCTACTCGGTATCTCAAGTTTCTGTTACCACTACAAACTCTTCTAGTTCTGTTACAACAGATGTAGACGGCTATTTCCAAATCAGTAATGTGGTGCCCGGAGATTATACGCTGATTGCCACAAGAAGAGGGTTTGAGAATAAAAGCATTTCTGTGTCCGTTGCTGCAGGTCTTGAAACAAAAGCAGACTTTGTTCTAGACCAACTACGTGGCGTTCGTGTAGTAGGTAGCGTTAGAGACAAAATATCTAAGCAGTTGATAGATGGAGCAATCGTTTCTTCAACCCCATTTGTGGGCTCAGATTTAACAGATACCTTAGGTCGCTTTTCCCTTAAAAATATTATTCCTGGCACCTATACCTTTACGGCATCAATAGGTGAATATCTACCCGCTTCTAACCAAGTGGTTGTAGAAAATGGTAGAGACTCAGTGGTAGTTAGCTTTGACGTGGTACCCATTTTTGGGCGCATTGAAGGCATTGTTAGAAGCGTGGTTAATAATAGTCCGCTTGCTGGGGTCAATATTTACACCATTCCCGCAACATCTTCTGTACTGACTGATCAGGATGGAAGGTTTATAATAGAACGGGTGTCTATAACTACTGGTGCATTAACAACTTTTACAATAACAGCCGAACTAACCGGGTATCTACTGTCTGAACGTGGTGTTTCTGTCTCGCCAGGCAGAACAACTACTGCAGATGTTTTACTCACACCAGCCGCAGAAGATAACTAATGATTATGTTGTTGAGGCCCATATCAACATATTTCAAAGGCTTTAGTGCTTTTCTGAGCTTGTTAAAAGTAGGGCAAATGTACCTTTTAACCGCTTTTTTACTTTGCCTGATCACTCAAACAGTGGTTGCACAACGGGTTCAAGATGGGGCAAATACAGTAAGTCCCGCCCCTGTAGACAGTATTTTGGTTGAAGACACCGTTAAGTCATTGGGATCGCTAAGAATTTCTAGAATTAATAGCAGCACCTATCATGGTTCAGCAGCCCTAGGCGAGATTACCGGTTTTGACATTTGGCTGCCACCTGCCCAAGAGCGCGTTATTGGATATGGATTGAACTTAGTTAGGCCAAAAATTATCTATAATCTTGGGTTTTTTCAGTCTAAACTACATTTTACCGATTTACCAAGGCGCTTTGGCATACCACCAAACTTGCCAGACTTGTCTAGAGCAGAGTCTATTACCTTTATAAACCTGAATTTAGGTGCAGACTATATCATCCCCAGATCGCCACTAGAAAGGTTGACCTTAGCTGTTGGGCCTACTATTAAAGGGGCAAGATATGTTTATGATAATGAAGCCCTGAACTACTTCAGTTTAGGCCTAGGTGGGCAAGCAACTTACAGATTTGGCTTGTTCTATTTCGGTATGGAGTACCGCGCTATGCTAATAAATCCAGAATATTTTAAAAATACCTTTAGATGGGAGGTTGGGCTATGGTTCGATCTTTAACACGCTTTATTGTACTGGCTATTGTTGTTCTAGCTACCCAGTTTTTTAGTTTTACTACCTTGCTAGCCCAGCCAAATTGGACCTTCACGAGAACCAGCTTGTCTTCTGTTATTGCAATTCCTGTAGAAATTGAGCCAAATGTAGACGGTGTTTTGCTAGAAAGTGGCGATTATATCGGCGTTTTTTATGATTCTTTGGGAACCCTTGCTTGTGCCGGTTTTGTGATTTGGGATGGCGTTGAAAATGTAGGCCTTACCGCCTACGGAGATGACGTGCAAATAACACCCAATTCGAAAGAAGGCCTTGCTGCAAACGAAGCGTATAAATGGAAAGTATGGCGAGCTTCTGATCAGCAAGAGTTTGATATGAAAGTACAGTTTGATGCGCAAACCTTTCCTAGTCAACGGGTTTTTAACGACAGAACATTTGCTGTTTTAGCTGCAATGACGGAGCAAATTATAGAAAATGGGCCAGATTGGTTTTTCAATGTAACTACCGACACCCATTCAGTTAATATCCCACTTAATGTGGGTCCAACTTTTGGATTCGAATCTCTGCAGCCTGGTGATTACGTAGGCGTTTTTTATGACTCAACAAGCACTAGGTTGGCCTGTGCAGGTTATATACGGTGGGAAGGTATTGGTACCCGTATAAAAGCGTATGGAAATACCAATGGTACTACGAAAAACGGGTTTTCCTTAGACGAAAGATTTCAGTGGAAACTCTGGAGATCATCTGATGAGCAAGAGTTTGAAGCAGAGGTTATCTATGATACCATCAACTTTGTGCAAGACTCACTGTATTTTTCTAACGGATTGAGTGGTATAACCAGAATTTCTGTAGCAGATACAACCGTTGGTATAGAGCGAAGTGAGTTTGAGCTAGATAAAATTGTTGAATTTGATAACAAAGTTTTAAGTAAAAGCTGGCGATTAGTAAGCCTTCCTGGAGCTGATTCAACCATGAATGTGGCTGATTTAATGGTGGGCCAAGTTAATAAAATCTGGACGGCCTTCCGTTTTGACGATGAGGATAATCTGGTTCAATACAAGCCTTCATTGCGCAACGATTTCTACTTTAAGGCAGGAAATGGCTACCTCCTAATTAGTGATGACGTTTTTGTTATTCGCGACCGGATTGTACCAAGAGTTGCAATAGGTGCAGATAGTGTTTATACCGTAGCTTTAAAACCTGGGTGGAATTTAATTTCAAATCCTTATCAATATCTGGTTAGCTGGGAGCGAACAAGAGACCATAACAGGCTGCGCGGAAATAACAGTATTATCTATCAATATATTTCTGGCAGATATAACCGACCTAGGGTTATTGAGCCCTACAAAGCCTATTTCTTTTTTAACGTAGATAATCTAGAAAGTATTGATATTCCGCACCCAGGGAAGTTTATACCAGATCCTGAGTTTAACTTTTTTAAGCTTTCAGAGCCCTACTTAGCACTGGCAATAAAAGATGAAGTGGGAAATAACCAACTTCCCATAAATTTATACGTGCAAGATGCTGATAAGGCCAAGCAAGCTAATGCACCTTACCCGCCTGCAATGAACAGCAGTTTCAGAGCTGCTTGGGTAGATGAACCTAATTCAGACAAAGTTTGGGCAAGCTCAACCATAGATACCCAAAGTTTTGGCAATGGTTTGGGGAAATCTATTTTACGAGTTGATGCCACAGAAACGGGGGAAATGGAACTAAACCCAGTTTTTGATCAAGAAGGAGTTTCTATGATCATTCGAAAAATTGATGAAAAATCGGATTCTGATTATCAAAAAATAGGGGCCTTAAGTGCTAATAAAGTTTCTGTAAAAGCTGGTACGCAATACTTTGAAGTTATTATGGGCAAAGAAACGGCTTTAATAGATTGGGTAGACGAGCTGCCAAAAACGATTAGTTTAGCACAAAATTACCCGAATCCTTTTAACCCGAGTACAATCATTTCTTATGAATTGAGTTCGGGGCAGCTTGTGGCCCTTGAAGTTTATGATATGACAGGAAGAATGGTGCGCTCATTGGTTAATGAATTCAAAGCGGCAGGCACTCATCAAGCGGCTTTCAATGCTTCTGGGCTTAGTTCTGGTATTTATATCTATCGCTTAAAGACGGCATCTGGCATAGTATCTAGCAAAAAAATGGTGCTACTTAAATAATTAAGTACCACCATTTTAGAAAACAAAACATGTTGCATTAACCGGCTTTTAGTCGGTTAAGCCAAGAATTTGATTTATTCCTACCTCGTGAGATAAGCGTAGGTTTTTTTCTACTGCCAATTTTGATAACTCAATAAGTGAGGTGCTCTCGAGTAAGAAACGAATACGGTCACGAGTACGAGCCCATTTATCGTGAAGTGGGCAAGGTTGAGCAATGCCACAGCCAGGCAGACCCAAAGCGCATTCAATAAATAGGTCTTTGCCATCTATTGCTGCAACGATATCCATTAGGGTTACTTGATTAGGATCACCGAGTAATCTAACGCCACCTCTTGGTCCCCTAAAAGACTCCATAATCTCTGCACTTGTAAGCATTTGCAGAATTTTTGTAAGAAAATGGAAGGAGATATCAAGCTTTGAGCTGATTGATTTAATAGAAACGTAGTTCTCACCCTTTACAGACGCTAGGTATAATGTAGCTCTAATGCCGTAAACACAGGTTTTTGATAATAACATGATATCTTGTTTAATTAATTCTTAGGCTAAAAAGATAAAAAACTCTCAATTATTAAAGAATAGCTAATATTTTTCATTGAAAAATAACTTCTCTATTGTAAATTAAAAGCGCTTTCAACCTTAAAATTCTCTCAAATTTATTATGTCAGGTAGCAATTTCTTAGATACGGTAAACGTTTTCTTCAACAGAGCCGCAGAGGTTAGTAAACTTCCAGCCGGTTTGTTAGAGCAAATTCGTGTAACAAATAGAGTCCTATCCCTAAAATTCCCCATTCGCAAAGACGATGGTACTATTGAAGTTATCGAAGGATATAGAGCTCAACATAGTCATCACAAATTACCAACAAAAGGCGGTATCAGATACTCAAAATTGGTAGATGAACAAGAAGTTAGGGCGCTTTCTGCGTTAATGACTTATAAATGCGCAATTGTAGATGTACCTTTTGGTGGTGCAAAAGGCGGCGTAAAAATTTCCACCACAAAATATTCTGTTTCTGAATTAGAGAGAATTACCCGTAGGTATACTTTTGAGTTGATTCAAAATAATTTTATTGGCCCAGGTATAGACGTTCCCGCACCTGATTACGGAACGGGTGAACGTGAAATGGGCTGGATGCAAGATACCTATCACTCTATGGTTGGTGGTATAGACGCCGATGCTTGCGTAACAGGTAAACCTGTTGTTTTATCAGGAATTAGAGGCCGTAAAGAAGCTACCGGAAGAGGCGTTTACTTTGGTATTGAAGAAGCTATGTCTAATCAAGAAGACATGGACAAACTAGGCTTGAAAACGGGCGTTGATGGTAAAACTTTCATAGTTCAAGGCTTAGGTAATGTGGGTTACCATGCGGCCCTATTTATGATTGAAGCCGGTGCAACTATGGTGGGCATTGCAGAAAGAGAGGGCTCCATTTATTGCAAAGATGGTATCGACCTAAAAGCCGTTTATGAGCACCGAGTTAGTTCAGGCAGTATTTTAGGTTTTTCTGATGCTTGTGAAGAAATGCCTAAAAAAGAAGGCGCTAAACTGCTTGAATATCCCTGCGATATTTTAATACCAGCTGCTTTAGAAGGCGTTATTACCGAAAAAAATGCGGATAGAATTCAGTGCAAAATTTTAGCTGAAGCCGCCAACGGCCCAACCAATGTTGCTGCACACGATATTTTGACCAACAAAGGCGTATTAATTATTCCTGATCTTTACCTGAACGCGGGCGGTGTGGTAGTATCTTACTTTGAGTGGCTAAAAAACATCTCTCACGTACGTTATGGCAGAATTGGTAGACGTTCTGAGCAAAAAGCATACACCAAAATTCTAAAAGAAATTGAAAAACTTTCTGGTAGAAGCTATAGCGATACCGAACTTGAAGATTTGTCTAGGGGCGCTGATGAAGCCGCTTTGGTAGACTCAGGCTTAAATGATACCATGATTACAGCTTATAATGAGATTAACGCAATCAGAAAAGAATTGAACGTTGATTTACGCGTAGCTTCATTTTTGTCCGCCATCAGAAAAGTGTCGCGCATTTATGAAATAGGTGGAATTTTCCCTTAATTCAGACCAATTATCAGTCAAAAAAAGCCTCTACGGAGGCTTTTTTTATGCATGTGGTTTATTATAAATGGTGCATTTTCTGTCCTGATTTCCCTATTTAAGCTAAAAACTAACCATTCAAGGCTAGTTTCAGCATAATTTTGGAAGCCGTTTTCAGGCATTCTTCATCTACATTGTACTTCGGATGGTGCCATTCCCAGCGGGCATCTTCTTTTTCGCTTCCACTTCCTAAAAAGAAGAAGCAACCCGGAAACTCTTGCTGATAAAAAGCGAAATCTTCACCCGCCATTATAGGTCTGGCCAATTCTTGAACTTGATCTTCCCCCATCTCTTCTTTTGCTAGTGTGAAAAATTGATTGGTAACGGTTGCGTCATTTATTACGGGCGGATAGCCCTGAGTGTAAGTAAATTCGGCTGTTCCCCCATAAGCTTTGGCAATTCCTTCGGCTAGTTCTTTGGCTCTGCTGCTTAGTAAATTGGCCGTTTCTCTTGAAAAAGATCTTATGGTTCCCTTTAACTCAACTTTTTCGGGAATAACATTGTGCGCAGAGCCACCATGAAAGGAGCCAATGGTTACCACAGCTTTTTCAGTTGGGTCTACATTGCGGCTAACGATGCTTTGCAAGGCGCTCACGTAAGCTGAAGCCATCAAAATGGTGTCAATGGTGCGATGAGGCGCAGCAGCATGGCCGCCAACCCCCGTGAAAACGATTTCAATCTCATCTGGGCTGGCCATTAACTCACCAACTTTGGTTAGCACATGGCCCGGGTTTGCATGCGGATAAGTATGCAGCCCGTAAATACGCTGAATGCCTAAACGCTGTAGACTTCCTTCTTCCATTAATAATTTGCCACCACCCGGGAGTTTCTCTTCCCCAGGCTGGAAAATCAACACAACCGTGCCTTCCAGCATTGATAATCGATCATTCAATTCGTGGGCTAAGCCCAATAAATTAGCGGTATGAATATCGTGTCCGCAACAGTGTGCTGCGTTCTCCTTGGTTGACATAAAGTCTTTTTTGGCATCACCGTATTCCGTCATTCTCAACGCGTCTATGTCTGCGCGTATAGCAACCACTCTTTTAGAAGGAACGGTGCCCTTAAAAACAGCCAAACACCCTGTTTCTAACGGTCTAATAACCTCGCAATGTAGCTTTTCAAGCTCAGAAACGATGAATGCTGTAGTCTCAAATTCATGGTAGCTAATTTCTGGATTCTTATGCAAATGCCTGCGATAATCAACCATTTGTTGAAAGCGTTCTTCAGAAATTGGCGTCATTTTTTCCGATATCATAATGGTAAATTATGCTTAAAATTAGGTGTATTATTTAGCAAGTTTTTTGCGCTATGCTTCATTCCCACAATATAAAAATAGTTCGTTGTAAAGACGGTTCCGATACACTCTATTCTGAAGAGCTAGATCAGTATTTTCATAATCCGAATGGGGCTTATGACGAAAGTTTGTACATGTTTTTCAATAAAAGTGGCTTTAATGAAGGTTTAACCTCAAAAAATAGCTGGACAATCTTTGAGGTGGGATTTGGTACGGGCTTAAATTTACTGCTACTTGCCGATCTTTTGGATAAAAATCCTGATTACACTGGCAGCGTATCTTTCCATTCCGTGGAGATGTCGCCATTGCCACTAGAAATGATAAAAGCATTGAATTATGCAGAATTCTTAACCAATAAAAAGCATTTTAACTCTTTGGTTGGCTTATTTGCTTCGCTTAAACCGGGTTTAAATACGTTCCAGTTTTCGCCACAAATAGAAGTTACCATTTTCTACGGATTATTTGATGAGTACAGCTCGGCGCTAAAATCTCCAGTAAATCTATTTTTCCACGATCCTTTCCCGCCAGAGTTTAACGCTGAACTTTGGACAGCTCAAGTTTTTGCCAAATTGATGGGCTTTGCCGCAGAGGATAGTACCTTAGTTACGTACGGTTCATCGGTAAAAGCAAGAGCCGCTATGGCTGTTAGTGGCTGGAAAATGGCCATAACATTGGGTGCGCTGGGAAAAAGAGAAATGACGGTAGCATCTAATAACGCAGCATTATTAGAAAAGGCGGGTTTTAAGCGCGTGAAAGAAGCTCGATTAATTGAGCGCTGGGAAAGCGGTGAATGGGGATAAGCGTTGCGCTACGCGTGGGATTATTTGCTTCGCAAAAGTATTTTTTCGCTGACGCTCACAGGTATTTCGATTCCGCTTCGCTGCATCGAGGGATTATCTCACTTCGTTCGGTAACCAGTGAACCAGCGGATAGTGGACAAATGGCCCCCGAATCTCGTCTTTTTACGACTCGTCCGGGGTAACGACCAAAGAATTATATCTCTGTATTTTCGCCTTTTTGTTAAAATTTTATTTCATTAAAAACGATAAGAGGCATTTAGCATTCACGAACTATCGGGCGCTAAAATTGGGGTGCCGCTAAACCTACTAATTCGGTTAAAGTGCTCAGCGTAGTTTTTACCCAGCAAATTCTGATGGGTAATACCTACTTGAATTTTATTGGAAACACTCATTTGTGAGTGTAAATCTAGGGTTGTAAATGCATTTGAGGGAATTTCCCCTAAAGATGCAGAATTAATCCAAACTCCACAGAACCTGTAACTCTGTCTGGTTTAATTGGCCCAGCAAATTTCTCTTGAAGAAAGCAAAACGGTTGTCAGTATATTCACTCTTGTAACTAAACCGGTTCTCGAGCATATGCGCGGTCTCATATTTGTAACCTAAAGCCTGAGCGCAGCGGCTCAGCCACCAACAGTGAACCTTGTGCATTCTTAGTGTCTCTGGTGGTTAAATAGATAATTTTGAGTTCAGGTACTTATCACAAAGCTCACGAAAATTGTGACGATGAGCTAGGGTTATTTTCCAAAATCAGTCTCATACGGTTAACTATAACCTCAGAGATTGAATTAACCCAATAATTTGGGAGAAATAAACCACTTTAACTGAGCAGAATGCGGCATAAGTTCAGCCCAACTATTTTCTAGAGTGTACTGAATACATGCAATACCCGCAGTGGGCATAATTATTGAACTATTGGCTAGCAATTGAACAAACTGCTCAACCAAGGGGTTGTGGCCAACAAGCAATCCTATAGAGACCTTCTCATAATCAAAAGATTGTGCAGCTGTTAAGTAATTTCCTGTATTTCCGTAGTACAAATTCTGATCGTAGCTAATAATGTCTTCTGAATTGTCTAGGCCTCTTCCTACTAAAGCCGTAGTTTTTTTTGCTCTCTCCGCAGACGAAGAAATAATGGCATCTGGGCTAAAGCCTTTTTCTGATAAAAATGCGCCCATATTTGGGGCATCTTTTAAACCACGGGCATTCAAAACACGGTCAAAATCTTTTTGTCCATCTATGGACCAATCAGATTTTGCGTGACGCATAACCAATAATAGCACATTTTTCATAGCGTAAATTCGATAAGTGATTAATTTTGGTACATTTCAAACTCTACATAAACGGTAGCACGATAGCGAACGGTGGTTTTATTAACTGTTGGTTCATCATCTCGGCTTTGCACGCTATCATTCGTCATCATTAGACCAGAAGCCTTAGCCGACCTCATTTCAGGCCGAATGCTTTGGTTTTGCACACGTATTGAAAGGGGCTGACCTAGTTTCATATTAGCGATAGCAGCCAAATTCGACGCATTTTTCATAGCTTTTTTTAACGCGTTCTCAGCAGCTTCATTCACAAATTTTTCTGCTTCAAGATTTTCAAATGATTGAATAGTAAAAACAGTAGCACCGGCTTCAACCACATCATTTCTAAATTGATCTAGCCGGCCAATTTCTTTAAGCTTAACCTCAAAACCCAGAGAAATAGATTTGGTTGTTTGAGTCTTCCAACGCTGATCATTTAAAGTGTTATTCGTTGTTTCATAATCCTCGCTTGAAATCCCATACTTTTTGAAAACCTTAACAATATCTTTGGCCTTTTGATACGCTTTTTCCTCAATGTCTGCGGCTTCCCTTCCCTCTAAATACACTTGCACCGATAGAATGGCTAAATCTGGCGCTACTTCTATATAAGCGGTTTCATCAATAGAGATAGTGGGAGTATTTTCTGTTGTTGTTGTTTGAGCAAAAATATTGTGCGTGAAAAAACAGCACAGCACAAATAACGAAAGCAAAATCTGCTTTCCTGAATCAAGACCTTTCATAGTGGTTAACCTTATCAATTTAATTCTTATATATTCAAAGAAATGTGCAAATTATTGCGTGCTAGCTTCAATAGGCAATAGATGTTAGCCTTGTTTTAGGCCATCATTTTAAAACCATTTAGCAGCATTTACAAGTACTTAGTGCAAAGAGCCGCGCCAATTATTCCCGCTTCATTTTTAAGATCAGCAGCAACAATATCTGCTTCTACGTTGAGGTATTTAATGTATTTCTCAAACTTTTTGCTTGCACCACCACCAATGATAAATAGGTCTGGTGAGCAGAAAAACTCCATTCTAGCTAAATATTTGTTGAAAACAAGGCCCCAATCTTTCCAGTTTAAATCGTCGCGTTTTCTGGCAGCATCTGAGGCAATGGTTTCGGCTACGCTTCCCTTCAAGATAATATGACCAAATTCGGTATTTGGTAGTAATTGTCCACGGGTAAAAATAGCGGTTCCTATACCTGTGCCAACAGTAACCATTATAACAGTTCCGTTATGGTTTTTTGCAGAACCAAAGCTCATCTCTGCCATACCAGCGGCATCAGCATCATTTACCAAAAGAGTAGGACAGCCCGTTATTTTGGTAAATAACTCGCCAGCACGAACGCCAATCCAAGATTTATCGATATTAGAGGCCGTTCTAATAATGCCGTGGCGTATAACTGCAGGAAAGCCGCAGCCAATTTCGCCTTTCCAATTAAAATGATCTACAATTTGTTTAACCGTTTCCGCAACCGCATCGGGTGTAGCTGGTTTTGGGGTGGGAATTCTGTGACGCTCTGCCAATAAAATTCCTTTTTCTATGTCTACAGGGGCGCCTTTTATACCAGAGCCACCAATATCAATGCCTAAAACTTCCATGCGTTGTACGTTTATTCGGGTTAATTAGAATAAGACAATAAATAGTATGGCTAATAATATAGGCTTTGTTGGGGTTGAACAATGGTACTATTTATAGATGCCATTTTATCGGAAAATCTGCTACTTTCAAAAGTGTAATATTATAAAAATTAAAGTGTGTAAGACTCTATGCAAATTCATCTTTTAAAAAAGTCACTTAAAGCCCTCCAAATAGCCTTAATGGTGTTTTGCGTAGGCGTATTGGTAAATCCACTGTTAGCGCAGAAAATCGAGTATACGACTGTTGAAGAAGTATTAAGCTCGTATTTTATCCCTGGTGGCAGTGGACCTAACAACGTTCAATGGATAGAAGGTGGTAAAAGATATTCATACGATAGTGGAGTGGCCTTTAATGAGCGCAATATTTCTATTTACAATCCAAAAGATGGTAGCGATCAGCTTGTTTATGAAGGTGGGAAAGTAACCTTCCCAAATTCGGTTGATTATTTTTATTATCGTTCTTTTGAATGGACAAACGATAGCAAGAATATCGTATTTCAAACCAAATTTAGGCCTATTTACAGGAATTCTGGTGTATCTGATTATTACCAATATACTATTGCAGACCAATCGCTTACGCTAATTGCAAAAGATGCAAATACGGCTCAAGTTTCACCAAATGGCTTGAAAGTAGGTATGGAAAGAAAGGGCAATATGTTTGTGTATGATTTAGCCACCAAAGAAGAAACTCAGCTAACAGATGATGCAGAAGAATCGCTGTATAATGGGCGTTATGGTTGGGCTTATGAAGAGGAGTTTGGCCTAGTTCAGGCTTGGAAATGGAGCCATGATAGCCAGTATTTAGCCTATTGGCAGATTGATGAGCGTGAGGTTCCCATATTTCAAATGACCGATTACGAAGGCCGCCACCCAACATGGGAAACGCTGCCTTATCCTAAAGTTGGCGACAAAAACCCCATAGCAAAAATTGGTGTAATAGACGTAGAAACGGGTGCTAAAAAATGGATGAATCTTGATATAGATGGTGGCTACATCCCAAGAATTTATTGGACCTCTAAGAAAGGGCAATTAGCTGTTACTTGGATGAATAGAGCTCAAACACACATGAAATTATACTTTTTTGATGTAAAAACAGGTGAAGGAAGGCTGATAATGGAAGATAAGGCTGACCGCTGGATTGATATGTATGACTTCTTTGCGGGAATTCTAGATTACTTTGTATTCCCAGAAGAGAGTGAGAGCTTTTTTTGGGTTTCAGACCGTGATGGCTTCAACCACATTTACCGTTATGATTATGACGGTAAACTGCTTAACCAAGTAACCAAAGGCGACTGGGAAGTAACTATCATAAACAGTATAGACGCTAAGGGCAAAAGCGTTTATTACACCTCAACAGAAGAACACCCAACGCAACGCCATCTTTATCGCATTGATAGCAATGGGAAAAAGAAAACCAAGCTGACTAAAGAACGCGGTAATCACAGCTTAAATGTTTCGCCTTCAGGTGAGTTTTACATAGATACTTGGTCTAACACCAATACGCCAAGTAGAGCTGAGTTATGGTCTACGAAAGGCAAGGGGAAGTTCATAAAGCAGTATGAAAGCGACTTTCTAGATGAGTATGAAAACTTCAGAGAAACCAACCACTACACAGAAAAAGAGTTATTTAGTTTTACTACAAGTGATGGCCAAGAACTAGATGGCTGGATTTTAAAACCAGAAGGTTTCGGTACAGCAGATAAGCATCCACTTTATTTAAGTATTTACGGCGGTCCGGGGGCACAAAGTGTGTATGACAGCTTCCATTCAAGCGGATTTGAGCAATTTTTGGTTCAACAAGGCTTTGTGGTTGCTTCTGTGAATAACAGAGGAAGTGGCGGCTATGGCCGCGATTTCAAGAAAATGGTTTATAAAAAATTAGGAGAATGGGAAGCCTTTGATTTTGCTGAAACGGCAAAATACTTAGCTAGAGAAATGCATGTAGATGAAAATAAGATGGCCATACGAGGGCACAGTTATGGTGGTTTTATGACTATAACTACCATGTTTACGCAGCCAGGAGTATTTCAGGTTGGCTTGTGTGGCGCGCCCGTAACCGATTGGCGACTGTATGATTCTATTTATGCAGAGCGCTATATGGGATTATTGGAAGATAATAAAGAAGGCTACGACGCTCGATCTACAATGAATCAGGTTGAAGGCTTTGAAGGCAAAATGCTTTTAGCTCATTCGGGAAGAGATGAAAATGTGCACATGCAAAATACCATGCAACTAATGACAGCAGCTGCGTCTGCGGGCAAAGATATAGACTTGCGTATCTACCCACCGGGTGCACATGGTGTTGCGTTTAACAGAGCTAGCCGTTATTTGCTATACACTACCTACTATGACTATTTGAAGACATATTTATTGAATTAAATGCTTTAATCCTTAAGAATTAGTGTTTTTTTTATAAAGCCCCTACATCAATTTTGATGTAGGGGCTTTTTTTTGCCACAAAGTTTAAAAACGCATAAATCGCAGACGATAAGTTTCGCAGAAGATCTATGTATTTGAGATGATTGAATACTAGAAGGCTTTAAACTTATTTCATAACAATATGGATATCAGACACTTAACAGGGCGGATTGATCCTTTACTACCAAAGGGTGGTCAACAGGAATTATCGAAAGGAACAGCTGAGAATAACTCAGGTGAGCGGTTTGTTGATGTATTGGAGCGTATTGCAGGCTCGAAACTGAATTTCTCTGGCCACGCTACAGATCGACTTAAATCACGAAATATTGATTTAGGCGAAGCAGATGTAGCACGCTTGGAAGAAGCGGTTGAAAGAGCTGCAAAAAAAGGGAGTAACGATTCTTTAGTGATGGATGGAGATAACGTTTATGTGGTAAATGTGACAAATAGAACGGTTATAACAGCCATGGACCAGCTAGAGATGAGAGAAAGAGTTTTTACGAAAATAGATAGCGCGGTGTTTACAAACCCCGCCTTAGCTGGCATTTAGCCAAGATTTTAAACAAACAATAAACAAAAACAACTATTAGAGCTGGACCCATTTGGGGAGCTCTTTTACAGCTGATCGACTGACGCTGTTAAAAGACACTAAGAGGTAACTTATGTCATTAGTTAATTCATTAAACTCCGGTATCAGTGGTCTGAGAGGTTTTCAGACCAAACTAGATGTCGTGGGTAACAACATTGCCAACGTTAATACTACGGCTTTCAAAAGCCGCAGGGTAGCATTTGCAGAACAACTACAACAGAATAAAGGTAGAATTGGGTCTAATTTTGAAACAGCGCCAAAAGTAACCAACCAGGTTGGTCTAGGTGTGCGTGTCTCCTCTATTGACTTAGATTTTGCGCAGGGTACGCTATTCGATACCAATAAGCCAACAGATTTAGGCTTAAACGGAGATGGCTTTTTTATCGTAGGAGAAGATAATGCAAACATTAGACTTACCAGAGCAGGAAACTTCTCTTTCAATAAGAACTCTGAGTTAGTAACACAGAATGGTTTAAATGTAAAGGGCTTTAATGCACGTGAAGACGGCAATATTGTAACCGGCCGTGGTGTTGATAACATTAAGATTAATTTTGAAGATACGTTTAGCCCTTCCCAAACCCAACGAGTTGACTTAACGGGTAACTTAAATGCGAGTACCTCTATTGCACAACGTGTTCAGAGTTTGCAGGCATTTACGGTAAGAGATGGTGGCACTATTGCTGGAAGTGACACTAAAGTTTATGATTTAGCACAAACCGACGCTAGTATAGGAACAGATACAACTATTGAATTAAGCTACACACTAAATGATGGAAGTACAGGTTCAGGCACCTCTCCAATAACCATTGCCCTTAATAGTGAAACCACTTTAGGTGAATTAGCTCAACAAGTGGAAGATGAGATTAACGGCGCTTCAACGGAAGTTTCTCAAGACGGAAATCCAGGCGAAGTTGACGTTTACGTTGAAGATGGAACCTTAGTAATTCAATCTAGACTGCTAGGAGATAGTCAACTTACTGTAGGCTTAGTAGCAACAAATTCAGGCCAAATTGATTTCCCAACGCTAGCTAGAGAAGTTAAAGGAACAACCAATACTACAACTATATCTTCAACCGTTTTTGATACTGTGGGTAAAGATCACACCCTGATCACAGAGTTTACTCAGCAACAAGACGGTTCATGGCAATATGCGGTTTCTTTCCTAGATGGGGCTGAAGTTGAGCAGTTGAACACCAATCAATCTGGCGACCCAACGGTAGGGCCATTTATTGGAAAGATGGTTTTTGATGATGCCGGTAACCTTGTTTCTGACGACGTTGTAACGGTAACATTCAACCCACAGGGTGAGCAATCAGGAAATGTTACATTCTCGCTTGTTTTTGCTGACGGAAATAAGAAATTATCTCAGTTTGACGGATCAACAACAGCATCTGTATTTAACCAGGATGGCTTCCCGAAAGGAGATTTAGTAGATTTCTTTATTGATAGCGACGGCCTAATTATTGGCCAGTACAGCAACGGTAAGTCTAAGAATTTAGCTCAGCTTTCTGTATCAACCGTATCAAACCCAGAAGGTTTAATAAGTAACGGTAGCGGACTATACGAGATTACGCCACAAGCGGGTGATCTTCGGGTGAATACTGCAGGAAACTTACCAGATACTACGGTAAACTCAGGTTTCTTAGAGGGTTCAAACGTTGATTTAACAGAACAATTTACAGAGCTAATTATTACACAAAGAGCCTTTCAGTCATCAGCAAGGGTAATCCAGACCTCGGATACAATGCTAGGTGAAACGGTTCAATTGAAACGTTAATAGCAAGTCTTTAGTTTTGTTTGTTGTTTGAATTGTAAAGCCGGGATGTAAAGGATTATTGATTCTTTACATTTCTGGCTTTGCTTGTTTATAGGAAAATGACCTTATTGTAAGGTTAAAGGTTATTGATGAAAAAAAGCCCTTTAGAATTCTCTATTTGGTCGATAAATAACTGTTAGCAAGTAATATAACTACACTTCTATCGGGAGAATCAGAAGTGAACAAATGAACGAAATATGGATAAATCTGTAATAATCGGTATTAGCCTTGGGATGTTCCTGATTATTGGCTCTATTGCCTTAATCGATATCTCTGGCGTAACCATGTTCGTTGATATACCATCACTAGCCATGGTTTTAGGTGGTGCTGCATCAGGCGCGCTAGTAGCACACCCAATAAAAGATTTTGCTGCTGCCTTAAATGCCGCAAAGATAGTTGTTGGTGGCGGTCAGGCTATTAATATAAATGGCGACATCACAACCTTAGTAGGCATTGCAAAAAAAGTACGTTCTCAAGGTTTATTATCCATTGAGGGAGACGTAGGAGAAATTGAAAACGATTTTCTAAGAGACAGTTTTCAGCTAATGATTGATGGTATAGACCCTGAAATCTTAGAAGCGGTTATGGATAAAGAAATATCTGAATTTGAAGCTCGCCATGATCTTTGTATCAATGTATTTGGAACACTTAATGGTTTAGCACCTGGTTTTGGTATGATTGGTACCTTAGTAGGGCTAGTATTCTTACTTGCCAACTTAGATGATCCAACTATGATTGGCCCTTCTATGTCTGCAGCCATGATTACTACACTTTATGGCTCGTTTTTTGCTAATCTATTTTTCGGTCCGCTATCAACTAAGATGGATGTACTTACACAAATTGAAGTAAAGCAAATGAGGATGTTTAAAACTGCAGTGCTTATGATTAATGCTGGTGATAACCCTCGAATGATTGAAAGACAATTACTGATCTTCATCAGTCCTGATGATAGACGCAAATACGAGGAAGAGGCAGTTTCTGCTTAATTTAAATCTGAATTAGCGGAAATACTTTTCTCTCTGGTAAGATTGTCCTTTTAAAGGAAAGAATTTATTTAGAGCAAATTATGGGAAAAAAGAAGCCAACAGGCGACGAGTGGTTAACCACTTATGCAGACGCAATAACTTTGCTGATGGCATTTTTTGTGCTTTTCTTTTCAATTACTGATGGCGCAGATACGGTAAAACTACTCGAAATTATGAACACCCTGAAAGGGGCTACAGGAACTATGGAATACGATGCTGTTACAACCCCATTTGATAGCCCAGCACAGATTCTTAAAGACAGAAAGCAATCACTAGACAATGTGCAAGAGATGATTAAGTCTGAAGGCTTAGACGGTGAAATGGGCATAGATATGAACGAAGATGGCTACAAAATTACCCTGAGTAATAGCTTAGCTTTTGACACTGGCACTAACAACTTAACAAGGCAGGGCCAAGACGTTGTTCGCAGAATAGCCTTATCTTTCCAAGACGGGGTAAAAAGTATTCAAGTTGTTGGGCACACAGACGGGCAACCAGTTAGAAGTGCAAGATATCCCTCTAACTTGCATTTGGGCTCTTCTAGAGCTATATCCGTAATGCAAGAAATGATCGCAAACTCAGGGGTAAACCCGGCAAGTTTTGAGGCAACCAGTAAGGGGCAGTATGCGCCCATTGCTACAAATAGTACCCCAGAAGGAAGAGCAGAGAATAGACGTGTTGAGATTTTTATTAAATTCAATATTCCCAACAAAATTGGGTTCGATGATTTCTCAAAAATCAACTTTAAACAGTAACTGCTTTTAATAGCACAAGTTCCTGCCGATAAGCATTAATACATTCAAATTTATTTAATAAGAAACGGTTATGGCTGACGAAGTTGGTGTAAACCCCGGAGAAAGTGAAGAGGTAGAAGGCAAAGGCGGTACGATGATGAACATCGTAATGGTTATGCTATTGCTAATTTTACTGGTAGCAGAAAGTTACGGAGCCTTTGTTTTAGTAAAGCTTAACTACGCTAAAGTAAACCAAATGCTCACTTTTGAAGAGTCTACACCTGAACCAGGGACGTACAGTTTTCAAAAACTCACCATTAATACCAATGACGAGCAAGCTCGTTTCTTGGTGTTCTCTATGACTTTTGAACTCTATGAGCAATCAGATGAGCAGCTCATGCTAGACAACGAGCCTATAATTAAAGACGCGTTAAACCGTTTAATTGCTAGAAGGTCTGCAAAAGAACTACGTTCTATAGATATGCAATCTCAGCTAAAACAAGAGATTGGTATTATGGTAAATGAGATTCTACAAAAAAATGCTGTGACTAGTATATACTTCTCAGAATTTTTGGTTCAATAATTGCTCTTTACTCTTACTGAACTATAAGAAACCAATAACATAGAATTATGGCAAAACTACTCTCGCAGAACGAGATAGACATGCTGATGAATCAGTATGACGATCCTGAAGGTGGTGAAACCAAAGCCTTAGCTAAGGAATTGGTTATCTATGATTTCCGCCATCCTAAGCTCGTAAGTAAAGAGCAGATGCGTTCTCTCAGAACGCTTCATGAGAGTTTTGCTAAAGCCCTGAGTATGAACTTCAGTAACAACCTACGCTCGGTTGTTGAAGTAGAATTAGATGCCATTGATCAGGTAGTTTTTTCCGAGTTTGTGCAATCTATTGCCATGCCTTCGGCACTCTATACCTTCCGTATTGAAGAATGGGACGGTGAAGCCGTAATAGAGTTAGATTCCCGCTTTTGTATTTTTGCCTTTGAGCGACAAAGTGGTAGCAATAGTCAGGAAATGAAATACCGCCGCGAGCTCACTAAAATTGAAGAAAATATCCTTAAGCATACCATGAATAGGGTATTTAAGGAATTAAAAGCCGCTTGGGGAACATACACAGAAATTAATATCCCCTCTTTTAGTTATACAAGCGATCCAGATTCTATACGCTTAATATCTGCTCTTGAGCCGGCAATTGTGGTTTTTTACCATATTGAAGTTGGTGGCGCTAAGGCTACTTTCAATCTTTGTTATCCGTATTCATTACTGCAAGAGGTTCTGAATACCTCAGTTCTTCGTTTACAAAAATCAAACTCAGATTTTGGCTCAGATCCTCAAGAACGGAAAGACTATCAAAAGTTATTGAAAAAAATTCCTGTAGCTATCGCCTCAGAGTTAGGCAATACTACCATTTCAGTATCAGATTTAATGAAAGTTAAAGTTGGCGACGTTATTGCATTAACGCAAAGAACAGACAAGCCGCTAAACATACGTGTTAACAACTCTACCAGATTTAAAGCCTATCCAGGCAAACATCGGAAGTTTTCAGCGGTCAAAATTTATGATTTTATTGATCCTGACGAATAAGGAATAAACTATGAATGTTGAATCAACAAAAGAACTCATTGCGAGTTCGCTACCAGCCCTTGAAGACTTCCTGAAAACTATTCTATTGAAGAAGTTCGGGGCATCTGTTGTCTCAGCAAAGTTAGGTAGTTACAAAGATTTATCGGCTCTTTTAAAAGATAAGAGCGTTATTGTGGGTGCAAAAGATCATGCGTTCAATTCTGAAATAATTGTAGCCTTTGATGATCAATGGATACCACAACTCTCTTCCGCTATGCTTGGCGTTGAAGAAAATGAGATTAATGAAATTACTGCAGATTTAATTAAAGAATTTTCAACGCAGCTTTTATCAACCACGCAAATTACCCTTGCCGAGCAAGACATTAATATCAAACCTGAAGAGATTGAACTAGTTAAGTCTGCTACCATAGACCAATCGCTAAATAGTGAGCAGTATTTTATTACGGAAGTTAAGGTTGAAGGAAAATTTGAAATTGAAGGCGACGAAAAACCTCAGTTAACACTTTGGTTTGCTTTTTCCCCAGTAGATAAAAACGCCATTCCAAGTAAAGATGAGGAAGACATCGATCTTGACAATTTGAAGATTGGTGGGGAAGAAACCGAAGGCGTACAAGCCCAAAGTGTACAGTTTGATAGCTTCAAACCTGGTGTAATGAAAATGAGCCAAGAAGAAGTTCGAAATCTTGAACTTCTGCGCGATGTTAAAATTGATATCTCTGTTGAGCTTGGTCGAAAAGAACTGCCTTTAGGTGATATTCTTCACATGGTTCGTGGCTCTGTAATAGAGCTAGAGAAATTAGCAGGAGAACCGGTAGATGTTTACGCCAACGGTAGGCTTATTGCCACTGGCGAAGTGGTTGTAATAGATGAACACTTTGGAGTTCGTGTTACACAACTGGTTTCTGCAAGAGAACGCCTAGAAACGGTTAGTAGTAAATAATACATAGCTTATTTAGGAACTAAATTTTAAAAGCCGGCCATCGCCGGCTTTTTTTATGTCCATAATTTCAGTTTGGCTCAAGTCTTGTAATAGTGTTTCAAAGATTAACACAATGGATAAACACTAAGGCAAGAGAGAAGGCCATGTTTCAGCCAAACCAAAACCAATTTACAGGCGATAAAAAGAAAATGATACGCTTAGCCGTAGCTTTAAGCACGGTTCTGCTAGTTATTTGGGCATTTTTATTGCAACAAAAAGACCAAACTACCAGCCAAAACTGGGTAGACCAATCATCCTCTACAGCCGACTCTCTAAGAGATTCTAGGCTCGATAGTCTACGCATAGCATTGGGCTCTTCTGCACCTTCTTTGGTTACCAAAGAGGAAAAGGGTTCCAGTTCTAGCGGAATTATGGCAACATTTATATTGCTGGCCTGCGCTGTTGGTGGACTTTGGTGGTGGACCAAAAAAAATCAAAAAGAAGGGCTTACTACCTCAAATGAAATTATGCGAGAAGTAGCCACCCAGCACTTCTCAAACGGCCAAAGCATAATGGTTACAGAGTTTAACGGCGAATATTGGTTCTTTAGTAGCAGCGCCACAGGAATGAGTCTTATGCAAAGGTTGCCAAAACATGAGTGGAACCCCGGTTCAGCTTTACACTCAGAAAACGGTGTTTCAAATAAGACCTTTTCTTTCAATCAAATTATGCAGCAGTTTGGCGGAGGGAAGGTATAATGCTTACCAAAACCCTGTTTTCTACGTTAATACTTGGTGCTTTTTGGGTCTTCATTGGTTCTTTTTCAACAGAACTAAGCGCACAAACTACCGCGCCAACGCAACCAGCGGTAGGCGCCACAGTTGCCCCAGCGGCAACACAAATCCCTAGAATAGACCTTAGCATTAGCCCTGTTGAAGGCAAAGATGATTATTCGGTAGCTATACAAGTTTTAATACTTCTAACGGTTTTATCTTTTGGGCCTGCTTTTATAACCATGATGACCAGCTTTACGCGACTAATTATAGTTTTTAGTTTTTTACGTCAAGCATTGGGTACTCAGCAATCGCCACCTACCCAAGTTTTGGTTGGGGTTGCGCTCTTCCTTACTATTTATATTATGTCGCCGGTGATGAATGATATTCAAGAAAACGCGGTAACGCCCTATTTAGAAGATCAAATTACCCAAAGCGAGGCTTTAGATAGAGCATCGGTTCCCATAAAGCGTTTTATGTTGAAACAAACCCGAGAAAAAGATCTACTTCTATTCTTGGATATGTCTGGAACCCAAAAAGTTAACAGTGTAGAAGAGATGCCGCTATTCGTGGTAGTTCCCGCATTTGTAATTAGTGAACTAAGAATAGCCTTCGAAATTGGGTTCCTCTTATTCCTTCCCTTTTTAGTAATAGATTTGGTCATTTCTTCCATTCTATTAGCAATGGGTATTATGTTCCTGCCGCCCGTAACAGTTTCCCTTCCCTTTAAAATATTGGTGTTTGTACTTACAGATGGCTGGTATTTGATTGTGGAATCTATGATGAAAAGTTTTAATTAAGAGCACAGAGGAAAACCAAAAATGAATCAAGAAGTATCGATTTATTGGATGCAGGAAATGCTCACCATGATTGTGTATTTAGCCGGCCCTTTGCTTGCTGCTACACTAATTGTAGGTCTGATTGTCTCCATTTTTCAAGCAGCTACTACCGTGCAGGAAATGACCCTTTCTTATGTGCCTAAAATGGTAGTAGTAATTCTCATTCTCTACTTTTTCTTTAGCACTATGCTGCAGCTCATAATCTCATTTACGCAGCGCATAATTGAGTATATACCCTCTATAACCAATGGTATTTAAGGCCATTTTAGGATTTTACGTTGATTGATTTTGTCAACATATTGCAACCACAAACAATAATCGCTTTTTTCCTGATCTTTGTTAGGGTAAGTACTATTCTATTGTTTGCGCCATTCTTTAGCAGTCAGGTTTTTTATAACCAAATCAAGGTGTTTTTTGCCATTGTGGTAACATTTGTAGTAATGCCCAATGTGCCCGTAGATATGGACAATATTCCAGTTAATGCGGGTATTATTGAGCTGCTTATTCTCACTTTTAAAGAGATGCTAATTGGCTTTAGTTTGGGCTTAATTGGGCAAATTGTATTGGGGGGAATTCAACTAGCTGGCCAATTTATAAGTATACAAACGGGCCTGAGTTTTGCGAATGTGGTAGATCCGACAACGCAGTTACAAAACCCGATTTTCAGTCAAATTTTAACCTTATTTGCCATTCTGATTTTTCTGGCATTAGATGGCGATATTATCTATATCAAGGCACTGAATCAAAGTTTTGAGGTAATACCATTAGGGCAAGTAGCCGTAAATGGCGGTGTAGAAATACTTATTAAAGGCGTGGGTCAGTTATTTGTGATAGGGCTGCAAATATCTTCTCCCTTTATAGTGAGTTTACTTTTGTTAGACGTAGCCTTTGCTATTTTTGCTAAAATGATGCCTCAAGCCAACATATTTTTTATTGCTATGCCGCTAAAAGTAGGCGCTGGAATTGTCATGCTATGGCTGGTAGTTCCAAGACTGGCCGTAGCTTTTACCCAATATTTTAATGATATGTGGGGAACCCTAGAAAAAATGATTGCGGCACTCTCTGGCGTTATATAAATAAAAAAGAGCTATATTTGTGGCCACTTATTAATACATTTCTTGAGGGAAATATGCGCCTTTTATTAGTTTTTAGCCTTATTGCGTTGGGCTTCACGGGGTTAAACTGTGCAAATAATGCAGCAGACAAAATGAATGAAACTGCCGTTGCATCAGCTGAAATGGTTGTTGTAAGCAAAATAGATACATCAATTGCTGAAACAGATAGATTAGAAGCACTAAGCCCAGAAGGTATGTATGGTGAAGATCTTACACTTACAGAAAGCACAACTATTGCAGATCTGTTTGCTAATGCAGCCAGCCTTGAAGGCAAGCGCGTTCAAGTAAAAGCTACTGTTAAAGAAAGCTGTCCAAAAAGAGGCTGCTGGGTAAATCTAGAGCAAGACGGCAAAGAAATTAAAGTAAAGGTTACGGATGGCGACATCGTTTTCCCAAAAAGTTCTGTTGGCTATGTTGTTATGGTTGAAGGAATAGTGGAAAAAATGGATTTAGATTTAGAAGCTACCAAAAAGTACTTAGCTCATGAAGCTGAAGAAACAGGAAGAGAATTTGATGAGTCTACAGTAACTGAGCCAATGGTTACTTGGAGAATTAAAGGCGACGCTGCTAAAATTCAAAAATAAGCAGCAAGCCAACATAGTCATCTCTGCGCATGCGGGAATCCAGTCTGCAACGTCATTCCCATGAATGTGGGAATCCAGTGATGATGGCTAGATTGTAGTTTAGAAAAGGCATTTTAGGTAAAACTAGGGTGCCTTTTTGGTTTGTGGGAAGGTTTGTTGATATAACGCAAAAGCGCAAAGAATGGTTATAATTGGATATACGAGAGTGCAACTAAACGATTATATGATTAAGCGGGAATGAGATCTGGAGAAAAAATCAATTAAAAGCGTCATTGCGGATAAGGAGTGTAGCGACATGATCCGCAATCCAAGATATTCTTCCTGTTACTGTAAGTGCCTGAAATAGGTTGACAAAAATTCGTCTTAAAAAGGAGACTGATTATGTCATCAAAAAAACTACGCAAAGTTCGCCATTTTAGTCCTACACTACGCAAAGAATTAGTCGCTAGAGTG
>Ga0306871_1000017_pt1 | contig 68617 bp, 63 predicted proteins | sample AntRauMeHopE1497_FD_190447 | JGI IMG/M metagenome (GOLD analysis project Ga0306871, IMG submission 190447) | Saline lake microbial communities from Rauer Islands, Antarctica - Metagenome Hop E1 #497 (v2) (version 2) | ecosystem: Environmental > Aquatic > Non-marine Saline and Alkaline > Saline ... | reverse complement strand
TAATTAGATTAGTCTATAGTTAACAAATAACGATAAAATTTGTTTAAACACCGAATTTAAATGGTTGCAACCATGAAATCTGGCGCCTATTTTAGGTCTAAGTTAAATTTATTACAATATATGCCAAAAAAACTAGGCGATTTAATTCTTTATTCCGTTGATGACCTACATGATGAGTTAGGAATCAGCAAAATGACCATACGGGCATATTTACGTGATGGACGGCTAAAAGGCAAGAAGTTTGGCGTGTCTTGGTATGTAACAGACCAAGCCCTGAAAGACTTTTTCATTCAACCGGATAAACAGAGCTCCACCAAAAGTGGAAAAACTGCTGTTGAGCCTGTGAAATCAGATAAAATAGAGGAAAACTCTTATGAAGACCTTTCTCCTTACACGTATATTGTGCAAGGTATTAACGATTTGGTAAGCGAAAGCGAAGAATGTGAAACCGTAGAAGAAGTTATTAATGTATTAGAAGAGCAGGCGATAATCAGCCTATTTCAGGTTTCTACTATTAGAAAAAAAGATGGAAAATTGATTGATGTGCAGAAGGCGCGAGATTTCATCGTAAAATATCAATAAACACACATGGAAGAGCTACTAGATAAAACCTACACCCAGACATTCACATTTGGTGATACACCAGAAGACCATTTTTTCTGTTTAATGGAGAGAAAGATTAATCCAACTGGGTTAAACATCGAAGAAATGGCCTCAATAAACCCCATGCGAATTGAAGACTATTTGAGTGCAAACGGCTGTTTGATTATGGTTGATGGCGCTGATTTATTGAGCCACAAAGATAATTTAGCTATTGAAGGCTTAGAACTTCATCAGTTCTTAATTCAACTGGCGCTTATCAATAGTGGTGCAAAAGCCTAATTGTAGCTGATGGGCTGTTTTAGTTAAAGCTCACCTAAATCTAGTGGGAAAGGACCGTTTTTTTTCCACCAATTTCTTACCCTAATTACACCAGCAAGGGTTTTACTGTCTGTTTGTTCGCCATTGGCACATTGAGCTACAACCTCTTTAAATAACATATTTTTTGCGTAGAGCAGCTCGTCATCATCAAAGTGTTGCTGTGTTTTTGTACAGTTTAGGGCAATAAAAAAGTCGATTATTTCATCTGAATAGCCAATACAGGGGTGGTATTTTCCAATCCAAATAAGTTCTGCAGCTACTAAACCGGTTTCCTCTTCTAGCTCTCTATGGGCTGTTTCTTTGATAGATTGGCCTGCTTCTACCTTTCCCGCAGGAATTTCTGTAAAAACTTGACCAGGGGCGTGCCGGTATTGATCTACCATAACTACACTTCCGTCTTCAAATATTGGTAGCACGGCAACAGCGCCTGGGTGGCGTACACAATCTCTAGTAGTTAGTCTGCCATCGGGCATTTTAATGGTATCAACAGCAACGCGTATAAACTTACCCTTAAAAACGGTTTCACTACTAATTAATACTTCTTTCAATTCGGGCATTACGCTCTCCAAGATACGTTCAATGTTTTTATATTTCAGGCACAGCAAAATTACCTATGCAAGATAAGAAGCCAAAACCATTTATCGATTCTTCTAAAGTTAAAGTTCATAAAGTACTATTAACATGGTCTAACTTTATCTCGTTTAGTCGGGTTTTAGCAACCTACCCTATAATTTATCTGCACCAAGAGTACGGCCAAGCTGCCATGCCATGGATTACGGTGCTTATTTGCTACATCCTTCTTTCAGATTATTTAGATGGGTTAATTGCGAGATTAACAGACCAGATTAGTGAAATTGGGAAGATGTTAGACCCCATTGCGGATAAGTTGGCGGCCTTAATTTTGTTTTTATATGTTTTTTCTATTGGCAGAATTCCTTTGGCCTTTCTGGTATTTGCTATTATTCGGGATCTTTTAATTATGGGTGGCTCATTATATATCCGTAAAAAAGCGGGCAAGGTGCCCATGTCTGTTTGGTCTGGTAAAGTTGCAGTAAATGTGCTTTCAGCTTATTGGTTGGTAGTGTTTTATAGACCAGAATGGCTACAAATGTCGAATATCTTACTAGGAGCAACAGTTACTATAATGCTTTACTCGTTTTTTGACTATTTTCATAGGTTCTATTTAATCCTTCGCGGGGCAGATTTTAATTGAAGACATTGCGCTTCTACAGCTACAGTTAGTGAATAATTATGGGTTTACTTGAAAAATTAGGTTTTAAGAAAAAAGAATCGGTTGACGCTGGTGTCAAGAAAAGCCGTGATGGTATGATGGCTAAATTGGCTAAAGTTGTTGCGGGTAAATCTAAGATAGATGAACGCTTTCTAGATGAATTAGAAGAGGTGTTAATTACCTCTGATGTTGGCGTAAAAACCACTTTGGCCATAATTGAGCGCATAGAAAAGCGTGTTGCCGTAGACAAATATGTAGATCAAGCAGAGTTGCAACAGCTTTTGCGCGATGAAATTTCTGATTTATTGGCCATTGGGCAAGACTCGGTAGATAGCACTACATTTATTGAGCAAAAACCGAAAGAAACGCCCCATGTTATTATGATAGTTGGGGTTAATGGTGTGGGTAAAACCACTTCTATTGGCAAGCTTGCCCATTTGTATAAAGCGGCGGGCCATAGTGTTTTACTAGGTGCCGCAGATACCTTTAGAGCGGCAGCCGTAAACCAACTAACTATTTGGGCAGAACGTGCAGGTGTACCAATTATTCAGCAAGGGCAAAACGCAGATCCAGCAGCTGTTGCTTTTGATACCGTAGCAGCAGCTAAAGCCAGAAATACAGAAATTGTGCTTATAGATACTGCGGGAAGACTTCATAACAAGCTGGCTTTGATGGATGAGCTTAGCAAAATTAAGCGTGTAATGAGCAAAGTAATGCCTGGCGCACCTCATGAGGTTATTTTGGTCTTAGACGCCTCTACCGGCCAAAATGCAATGCAACAAGCCAAAGCATTTACAGAAGCAGTAGACATAACTGGCTTAATTCTAACTAAACTAGACGGTACAGCAAAAGGCGGTATTGTGTTGGGGATTTCCCACGAATTAAGTGTGCCCGTTCGGTTTATTGGTGTAGGAGAAAAAATTGAAGACCTTCAAGTTTTTGATAAGGCTACTTTTGTAAATGCGCTCTTCAATTAATTAATGGCTCTTTTGGTATGGTTAAGCGAGTTTTTTTGCTTTGCAGTCTTTTCTTCAGTTGTTTACTGCATTATAGCTGGGCGCAAAAGCTGCCAAATCATACGCTAACAGCCATATATCAAGCTGAGCAGACAGAAGTAAACCACCTGTTAATAAACGATACCATCATTCAAAGAGCTGATAGTTTAACAGCAATCGACTTTTATCATTTAGGCTATCACGCAGCCACAAACGTACAAAGCGACTCGCTATTTGCCATTTTTGCAACAAAAATGGTACAGCTAAAACCTGAATTAAGGGCCCCTTCTAAGAATTTAGTAACTATAGGATTGGGTTTATTAGAGAAGAAACTTAATCAACAGTTTTATACAAAATATGAGCTGAACAGCATTCTTTTTGATCTGGTAAATACCAACACAAAATTAGATGCTACTATTGAGAATGCCTTATTAGGTTCAATTATACTACTTATTGCCAAAGACATTGACTTGCATAAAAGCTTTATAGATGAGTTAACGGCCTCAAGGCTAGAGAAGCTACTGCATGGGCTTGATTTTTCTGGAAGAGAAGAACTAAAAATATTCCTGAAAGTACGTGCATTACTAGCCATCGGTAACTGGAAGTTAACCACACTAAATGACCCTTATGCAGCTGCTGAATTAATAAAAGAGGGAATAACAGCCCTACAATCTGCCAAAAAGATCAATACAGATAAAATATATTTTGAAAGTTTGGACGTTTTAGCAGAAGCCTTACTGCAGTCTAACAATCTTTTAACGTCATTTTACACTAGACAAATTATCCTGAAAGACCTTTCTAGCACAGAAGGGTATAACAAACGTCTAGAAATTAAAAATTTTACCCGAATCGCCTATTTATTTAAGAAACAGAATAATCCTGATTCTATGCGGGTGTACATAAATCATGCGTTAAGCGTAACGGCACGCGGTGAAACTGAAAGAGATAAAATTGAAGCGTTCTTTTTATTAGCAGATTGGTATAAAGACTATAAAATGGATACCGATACCGCTGCCTTTTATTTGAACTATGCTAGCCAAATAATGATAGAAAATGATATAGTTGATAGAAACGAAGTACTTACCCTCGTCACAAAACAGCTGCAATTGGGTAGTCTCGACCCAAGCAAAAAATTTACCAGTTCATTAACCCCTAGTTCTTATAAGCTTGCATCGAGGTTATCTCTATCTTACGATAATGTAGATAAGCAAACGGCTATTAGCTTCTTTTTAGAGCTAATTATTGCTGCTGAGGCAAGCGGAAACTTCTCAGAGATTATAAGTAATGCTTCCTACCTAAAAGCGTTTGGTCCGTATTTCGACTCGCTAAGTAACGGCAGCATTCCTTGGTCATTTAACGCATTCCTTATCTTAAACAGTTATGGAGAAGCCCTACGCATTTTAAATCAAAATACTTCTTCCCCCGTTAATTTAGTGCCCTATTTGGCCCATGTAGAGGAAGCAGTAAAAGCCTATTTATCTTTACGCACACAACATGTGATAAAAAAGAATTTATTGTATTTAGGCCACAATGTTTCTGCGCTATTGAGTACAAGTTCACATATCTATTATGCACTCTCTAGGCAAGTACCTGATAATGATGCAAAAAAAGCAGCCTTAGAGAAGGCTTTTGTATTTGCAGATATGAATAAAGCGCAGTTACAAGTTGAGCAGCTTGTGCAGGATAATGGACTATTCCATTCAAATATCAGTTCGTATTTGCGCATGGCCTATTCTGAGAATATTAAATCTGCAGAAGCTGACAGAAGATTAATGCTACAAAACCCGAGCTATGACACCCTAGATGATATTTTTTTTCATGAAAGAAGGCACCAAGCAATAACAGCAGAAATTGAAGAAAAGAATCCGTACTGGAATGCTATATGGCTAGAGTCTGGTAGCTACCTAAAACAAATTACCGACACTATAGATCAGGAAACCTCTGTTGTTCTCTATACTATTAAAAAAGGGAAGGGAAGGATTTTTATTGTTACTAGCGATGGGGTAAGCGTGGTTCCTATACGTTATACAGAAAGCATAAATAAGCTATCTCAAGAGCTCAAAAATGGATTGCTGACTAATGACAAGCAAAAATATGAGGAATTTGCCCAATCTTTGTCCTCCATTTTGCTATCGCCAATTGAGAGTTTCTTAAAAAATCGATTGATTATTATCCCAAATGAGGAAGTTTCGATGGTGCCATTTGCTATGCTACCGATCAAAAATGACGCACATTTGATAGAAAATCATGTCCTTTCTACTGCGCCCTCTTTACGTGTGATAGCCATGGAAAAAACGGAAAAGACAGCGCCTAAAAAGCGGATAGCCACTTTTATTCCCATTACCTTTGATAAGTTTTTTAGCAATGAGCGTGTAAGTGTTGAGAGAAAGTTGGCTACCAACTTACCCTATTCCTATCTAGAAGGCCAGAATATTATTTCTATTATTAGAGAAAAAAACACCATATTCAAGCCTTTTAATTACTATCGAATTAGTGAGTTTAATGGTTTAGACGCTTCAAAGACTAATTTTACTAGCGAGCTAGTTACTACTGCTGAGATTGTACATGTAGCAACCCATGCGCATACAGATATATCTAATCCAGAGAATTCTAAGCTTATGTTAAATAGTGCCCTCAACGAAGCTGATGCGACTTTAATGTTTAGAGACATTTCCTATCTAAGTTTGCAAGCAAATTTACTGGTATTAAACGGCTGTGAAACGGGCTCAGGCAAGGTTTTAGCAGGTGAAGGAATTATAGGAATTACCCATGCTTTTCTGCAAACCGGCGTTAAAAATATTATCGGTACGCTGTGGCCTATAAAAGATAAAGCTGCTGCTCTTTTCATGGAAAACTATTACGGGGCGCTATTCCAGATGGAAGCCAAGGAAAGAGATTATTCTTTAGCCCTTCAGCAGGCAATGATAAAAATGAAAGCACACCCAGAATATAGTAATCCGATAAACTGGTCGAATTTTTATTGTATCACTTCTTATGGAACATTAAAAGCCATAGCTAACTAAGTTTTTTAATACCCAATATGAGTGAAATACATTTAATGCATAGTCTATTTAGTACTACAAATTATAGCTCGTAAGTAAGTCCGTGCTGGGTTTCGTGAATAATATCTTTTATAGTATTATTGGTATTTAAAATCACAATAGTAGGCTTATGCTCTTTAGCTTCTTCTGCACTCATGCTTGCATAAGACATTACAATACAGTGATCTCCGACCTGTGCATGCCTAGCAGCAGCCCCGTTTAAGCAGCAAATACCTGAACCTGCTTCACCTTCTATGATGTAGGTTTCTAAGCGCGCACCATTATTAATATTTACTACCTGCACTTTTTCATAGGGAAGTAAATTAGCTGCTTCAAGTAATTCGGTATCTATGGTAATAGAGCCTTCATACATGAGGTTTGCCTCAGTAATCTTTATTTGATGCAGTTTAGATTTAAACATGTGTAGTTGCATGGCGTAAATTTTTGCTTATTGTGGCTACAATTTGATGAGTTCGTTATCTATTAACCTGGTTCTCCCTGCGTAAACAGCTCCTGCAATAACATACGTGTTACCTAACTCAGGCTTATCTATTGGCGCTAGATCTTTTACGCCGTATACATTAAGATAATCAATCTTAAGTTCTGAAGCGTTCAATGTAGCGGTTACGGTTGATAAATCTACCGTTCTGGTTTTATAGATTGCGTCTTTAATTTGTTTGATACATTGATACAATAAGGGCGCTTGCTTTCGTTCAATTTCAGTTAAATACCTGTTTCTACTACTTCTAGCAAGGCCGTCGTGCTCACGGGCAGTGGGTGCCATAATAAGCTTAACGGGGTGGTTGAATTCGTTAATCATAGCTTTAATTATGCGAAATTGTTGGAAGTCTTTTTGCCCAAAAATAGCTACATCTGGCTGAAAAAGGTTGAATAATTTATTCACTACCTGAACAACACCCTCGAAATGCCCTGGTCTAGACTTCCCACACATTTCATCTGCAATCTTACTTACACTAAATTGTATATGCGCATTTTGCGTATACATTTCTTCAACAGAAGGCGTAAACACTAAATCTACGCCCATATCTTCACATGCGTCTAAATCTGTTTGTAGCGTTCTTGGATATTTGCTTAAATCTTCTAAAGGCAAGAACTGTGTGGGATTAACAAAGATACTTACCGCCACGTAGTCTGCCTCTTCTTGAACTTGGCTAATTAAACCTAAGTGCCCTTTGTGCAATGCACCCATTGTGGGCACTAGTGCGCCTTTTTTTCCCACCTTTTTTAATTTAGCAAGCTCTGCTCTTAACTCTTCTATTGTTGAAACTACAAGCACAATATCCTATTCTCTTAAATTTGTTGAATAAAAAAAGCCATCTGCGCTATATAAACACAGATGGCTTTAAAGTTAAAGAACTATGGTCTTATAAATCAGCATTCGGGTCAATTGCTTCAAGTAATTGACAAACTCGCTGTAAATAAGCTCCACCATGAGCACCATCAATAATTCTATGATCATAGCTCATAGATAAGTACATGCAATGGCGAATGGCAATAACGTCGCCTTCTGTAGTTTCTAGAACTACTGGCTTCTTAACTATTGCACCTGTGCCCAATATGGCCACTTGTGGTTGGTTGATAATAGGTGTTCCCATTAGGTTGCCAACTGAACCATAATTTGTAAGGGTAAAGGTGCCGCCTACTAAATCATCTGGACTTAAACTCTTAGATCTAGCTCTGTTGGCTATGTCTGTTAAGTCGCTGGCCAAACCAACTAAATTTTTGTTTTGTGCCTGCCTAATTACAGGAACAACCAAGCCACCGGCTCCGCCTTCACCAAGAGAAACAGCTACACCAAAATTGATATCGCGTTTAACATGGATTTCATCACCCATAACAGAGCTATTTACTAGCGGAAACTCTCTGATAGCTTGAACGGCAGCTTGAATAAAGAACGGTGTGAACGTTAGTTTAACGCCATGACGCTTTTGAAAACCAACTTTTTGAATAGCTCTAAGCTTCACCAAGTTGGTAACATCTACTTCAGCAAAAGTGGTAACGTGCGCAGAAGTTGCTTTAGATCTCACCATGTGATCTGCAATCATTTTGCGCATTCTGTCCATTTTAATAATATCAACACTATCCGTAGATGAGCTAATATTTAGGACGCCAGCTGTAATTGAACCTGGGCTCTTTTTAGCTACTGGTGTAGTTGCTGGTCTCGAAATTGGTGGCGGTGGCGCTGTTGCTTTTGGAGCAGCGGGTGCCTTAGGAGCCGCCTGTTGCGAGCTTGCTGATGATGATGAAGCACGAGACTCTAAATAGCTGATAATATCAGACTTGGTAACACGGTTGTCTTTACCAGTGCCTGGGATAGAAGCTAGTTCGTTGCTACTGATGCCTTCATTTTTTGCTATTGAAAGCACTAATGGAGAGTAGTAGCGATCATCTGAAGAGGTATCAGGTGCAATTTCTGGTGTTTCTAATTCAGCTTTTGGCTGTGGCTCAGAAACGGGTACTTCTTTTTTTACCTCGGCAACTGCTTCAGCTTTTGGTTCAGAAGAAGTGGCCGCGGCAGCTACATCGGTCTCGATGATAGCAATAGGCGCACCCACTTCAATGGTTTCCCCTTCTTCTGCTAAAATCTCAATTAACACCCCAGCTTCTGGAGAAGGAACTTCAGAATCTACCTTATCGGTAGCAATTTCTAAAAGTGTTTCATCTACTTCTACAGAATCACCAACCTTTTTGGCCCATTCAATAACGGTACCTTCCATGATTGATTCGCCCATTTTGGGCATAACAACTTCGACTCTAGCCATTTTGCGTAATTTTGTTGAAAAATTCATTAAAAAACCGCTTTTATAGCGGGGCGACATTTATGGTATCGCAATTAGACATACAAAAATAGAAAAAATCTTGTTCGCTTTTTGTATTGTTTTTATAACAAAAATATAGCTCATTAAAAGTTGTATTTGGCTGCTTTCTACGAATTGATGATCTTTGCCTTCTAATCCAAACTTTGCTCTTAGTTACTCTATACCATGCTAAATTATATTTGGGCGGGAATGATTGCCTTATCATTCTTCTTTGCGCTCTACCAAGACCTTAATGATCAGATTACTGATCGTTGGCAAAATGATCAAAGCTTTGATATTCAACTTCTACAATCTGTTGGTCAACTAGAAGATCACCAAAAGGTGCAGTTTATCGTGGGCAGCAATACCGCCGATACCCTACTGGGTTCAGTTACAAAGAAATCTTCGGGATATGAATTAGCAATAGCTGTTAATCAAGCCATTCCGACTCATTGGCAAGCTGTAGCCAGTGAAGTAGCTGGTAAAAATGCAGCAGGCTCTGTTATGTTGAGAGCAACACTTTCCTCTATTGAATCTAGGTCTACTAGCGTATCTCTTCCAATAGTAAAGTGGGTTAAAATGAAGGCAATAACCAATGCTGCTATAGATATGGCAGAAACGGCCGTTAGCTTAGCTATCGGCTTAATAGGCGTAATGGCATTTTGGTTAGGACTTATGCAAATAGGCTATAAAAGTGGCTTAATTGAAGGAATGAATAAAATTGTTGCACCACTAATGCGACGACTATTTCCTGATGTGCCAGCAGACCATCCTGCTATGTCTGCAATAAGTTTAAATATGGCTGCTAATATTCTAGGTTTGGGTAATGCGGCAACTCCGATGGGCATAAAAGCCATGGAAGAGCTGCAAAAGCTTAACCCAAATAAAGAAGAAGCTACAGATGCCATGTGCATGTTTTTAGCAATAAATACCTCTAGCGTGCAGTTACTACCACCCGCAACCTTAATTGCGTTAATGGGCGCTAGTACCAATGAGCTATTGATTCCAATTATATTTGCAACCTTGTGCTCAAGTATTGTTGCCATAACCGCTGGTAAATGGTTTTCAAGAAAAAGCAAAAAACTACGCGTAGAAGGAGTTAACTAATTATGAACTGGACCTTACTCATACTTCCAATCATCTTTTTCATATTCCCTGTTTACGGTTTATACAAAAAAGTAGCTGTATATGAAGAGTTTGTAGAAGGCGCAAAAGAAGGCTTTACTATTGCGGTTCGTATCATTCCCTACCTAGTTACCATTCTTTGTGCAATAGCCATGTTTAGAGCTAGTGGCGCAATGGATCTTATTACAGGCTTGCTTAATCCAATATTCGCACCTCTTGGTATTACCTCAGATATAACTACCATGGCATTAATTAGACCTTTAACAGGCAGTGGTTCAATTGGTGTGCTAGCAGATTTAATACAAACTTATGGGGAAGACGCCCTTATTGTTAAAATGGCCGCTACCATGTTTGGAAGCACAGAAACCACCTTTTACGTACTAGCTGTATATTTTGGCGCAGTGAATATTCGTAAAACAGGATGGGCTATTAAGGCGGGCTTACTGGCAGACTTAACGGGTGCAATAGCAGCAATATTTATTTGCTATTGGTTATTTGGATAATAAACAACTCACAAAAGTTTAGTGAGTTTTAATATCTTGTATATTTTGCTTGCTAAACACTTGGTGTACAACAACTAAAACAAAGCAGATTACCACTGCAACCCAAGCAAAATCAATATTGCTATTGTTCGTGCTTCGCATGTCAATTTCAACTATTTGATGAGCAGCTAACATCATTTCGTTAGTAGCACTGCTAGCATTTGCTAACAAATCAGAAAAAGCAGCTATCATTAAAGCTGCTAAGATTGTAAAAATTCGTAACACTTTCATTGTGTACTTTCCTATTTGTCTCTTATATGAACTACTACAAATAAACTGCTTTTTTATTTATAAAATGGCCTTGGAATAAAGCTATTACTTTTTTTTACACCTTTTAAAACATTTGGCTATTTCACTAACCAATACAGATAAATGAGACTGAACATAGTTAAGAAAATGATCCCTATTTTTGCTAATATCTTCATCGGAAATGCCCACCTCGCCTCTTTTGGTATCTCATCTAGCATCATAACGCGGTAGTTGAAATAGGCTATAATAGGTGCCGTTAGAAAGGATAAAATAGTGGCAAAATCAATCAATTTTTTAAATGCTGCCTGGAAAAACAGCAATAATAGCAGGGTTCCAACAGCCACAAAGATCATACTATATGCGTAAATATTATCCGATTTTATGCGTTCAGGCTTTTCTGGATTGCTATTGATAAGTTGTGCGTAGCCTTCCCAAACTCTAGGAAAAGAATCTACAATGGTGATGGTAGTGCTGAACATGGTTGAAAAAGCAGCTGTAAGAATAATTGGGTACGACCAAGCTCCCAAGGTCTGCGTGTACAACGAAACCAGTTGATCTGCAAACTCGGCACCCGAGTTTGAAAAGGAAATACCAGAACCAAACATGACATATGCACCCAGCGTCATAAATAACACCGCTAAAGAAGCCGCAAAGAGATAACCTACTTTAAAATCGCGTATTCCATCTTTTAAACTAAATGGACTTTTCTCAGACTCACTCATATCCCGCTCTTGTTCATCTACGTCTTTTTTGAAGGCAAGTGCCCAAAAAGAATGCCAAACAGACGCATCTAGCGGTATGGGCATCCAACCCATAAGAGCCAGCAAAAAACCAAGAGATAAAACAGTTACTTCAAATTTTGGCACAGTCGAAAAATCCCCAACTGGCCCTTTTATCAAAACAAAAACTAAGGCCAAAATAGAAGAGGCCAGCAAAATTACCATAATCCAGCGTATAAGCTGATTCAACGCATGGTAGTGCCCAAAAAGCAGTATGCCCAAACACAGCATGGTTATGGCCACACTGTACCAAATTAAGTCGAGCGGAATGCCAACCAAGTTATGCGCAATAGAAGCCGTAAATAGGGTTACTGCTGCCTGAATGGTGAACATAGTGCCAAAAGTTAAGATACCGTAGACCCAAAGCGCCCATTTCCCAACTTGTTGATAACCCTGCAATAAATTTTTACCTGTTGATAGGGCGTATCGTGGCCCAGCTTCTAAAAACGGATATTTCAAAATATTTGCAATTACTACAAAAGACAGAAGTGCAAAACCGTATTCAGCACCCGCTCTAGTAGATTGAACGAGATGACTAACCCCAATAGCCGCACCGGCCATTAATAAGCCAGGGCCTAGTTTTGCTAGAATCTTATTTAATTTGAACACAAAAGAATGATATTAATGGCAAAGGGGTGGAAAACGATTGAAACGGAATAGGCACTTAATAAATTAATTAATTAAGTAGTAAGCAAACACGTAAATGCTGGTGTAGTAGCTCTCCCATATTTTTACAGCCAATAAATCTGCTGGTTTTATAATGCTCTGCTAATTCCTCAGAAAGCTGTTTCACTTTATCTGGTGGCGAAATCTCATCTTGCTCCATTATATTTATCAAGTCTCTTAATTTGTGTCTAGAATTTCTAACTCGCTTTCTAATCAAAGAGCGCTCTTCAATTTGGTACTGCTTAACCGACTCTTCAGAAATATTGTCCATCACAATTTTCACATACTCTAGGTTTTCCCGAAAAAACTGCGGCATATACATGGTCTTTCTACCCTCATAACTTTGCTGATCAAAATCTATAGCTCTTATACGGTACTGCATTTTATCAAAATCAGGCGTTATATCTACCACCCAATTATAATTCCTCATATCTCCAAGAAGCCTAATCAAGCAACGTTCATTGAATTTGATGAACTCTTTAGCAAAACGCACTTTTTCAATTTCATCAGCTCTATACTTTAGGAATTGATCACCTGGTATACCAATTATATGCTCTTCAACAAGGGTATCCTTCCAAACCATGAAATTAATTTTATTTGGAGAGACAATATGCTCAAGCTCTAAACCATACACTCTAGATGCATCCGCTTTTTTGATATAAAAATAGTCATGGTTATCATTTATAGTGTTCTGAACTTTTACTCTAAATGGCTTTGAATTACCAAACTCACAATAGTCAATTCGATCAATAATCAGGTGGTTTATCGCACTATATTCGCCATCAGCAGTTAAAATGGCATAGATACGCGTTAATGCAGAGTAAATTTCTTCTCTATCAAAAGGCCCATAAATTACCGATAACCAAAAAGTGTCATTTCCGTGCGTATCTTTTAACGGATAGGCCATATCATAGCGTAATAAGTCTTGATAGGTAATAGGTAGCTCTACCATTCTAGTGTATTTCCGCAAATACCTACCAAGCTTTTCTTTTACTTCGTAATGTATTTTTTTCTTGGATATGTGGTTGTGATCGTGAGCCATAATGCGCTGCTATTGATGTTCGTAATGTGCTGAAGGTGGGGTCTTTGCTTGCCTAACAGTCTTTAGCTGAAAGCCTACATAAGAAGACAATGCACCAACAAGGCCACCCAATAAGCCACTTATTAAAAATAGTAACGGAGAAAGTCCCTGAACACCCAAAAGTGCGCCGATTCTTGTGGCAATAATACCGGCATTTGCTACATCTCTGAATAATGCAAGGCTGGTCCAAAGAAGAAATACAGCTAAAAAACCGGATAGAATGGCGTCTTTTTCACTTTTTGCTGATAAAAACGATACCAGTAAAGCTGCTGGCGCTAAGGTCCACCATACAGAGTATATCTGCATTAAACTTACTAGAACTAGGGTATATAAAAAGGTCTTTAACATAGTTAATTGCGTTAATAATTATTTGATGGTTGGTTGTGCTAACTGATCTTTCCTATTTGCGCGCATCATTACACTGTATTGGCCTTGAGCATTAGCTTCGTCTGTATTTCTGTAAAAGTGTATAGGGAAAAGCTCTCCGTCAATCCATTTTTGCAAAAATCTATCATAATTTGAAGAACCTGGGTTTCCTGATTGCCCACCTGGATATACGCCGTAGCCTTTTACTTCCGGGCCCATTTCCACAATCATCCGCCAGCTTGGCCCATGACTTGGTGCACGTATTGCGTTTGGCGATAATGAAGACCCATTGGTTACAATTCCCTCAAAACCAAGACCCGATATTTGCGCATTATGCTTGATGTTGACCTCGTTGTATTTGGCCCACTTCCAGCTTAAAGCGTCCTCACCATATCTTTTTATAAGGTCTTGAATGGTCTTTTCCCAACTAGTATCTAGCTGCATCTGTAGCGTTTCAACAATCTCTTCGGTGGAAATATCATCGAACCAAGGCGCCGTTTCATTGGCTAGCATTAAGTCTAATACTACTTCTAAGCTTGGGCGATAGTTACCATACTCTCTTCGCTCATCTGCCGTTAATGCTTGGTGAAAATTATTGCTCCAAACTTGCCACAATGTTGGTACAATTTTATGCGATTTATGGGTGTAGTCCCAATTTGCCAAACTATCTAATAAGGCTGGCTCAACAGGGCTTTTAGTTCTCTTTAACATTTCAGGTAACATTAATGCTGCGCGGTAGTTAAAATCATCCATTTGCAGCTTCCGAAAATCTTCAACCGTGGCTTTATCTAAGGTTGCCAAGCTTTCATTTATGCGCTTGCCTCGACTAAATGGTGCCTGCTGGTCTTGTAGCCAAAATGGATAATCTACCGCAGCAGAGCGTTGGTTTGCTGAGCTTACAAACCCACGTTCTGGGTTTTTCATGTGGGGGTTGTATTCAAAGGGAATTCTCGGCGGCCAATCGTTCTCTGCCTTACTTCCATCCATAATATAACGGCCTTGCCCCTCCCATTTATTTGGAAACGTACCCGATACATACATCGCTATATCGCCATCATTAGAGGCAAATACAAAATTTTGTGCAGGACCAGACATATAGCTCAAAGCCTCTTTGAACTCAGTATAATTAGCTGCTCTATTTAATTGATAGAATAATCTGAATATATTATCTGGCTCATGACCAATCCATTTCATCGCCGTATTTCCAACCTCAGATGGTTGCAATGTTATAGCGTTATTATTAGGAACAATTGGCCCATGATGCGAATAGTATAATCGCTCTGTAATAACCTCTGCATTCCTAACTTTATAATTTTCTAGCCTCGAAGTGGCCTCAACCCATTCGCCTTCATAAAAGTATTCCACCTTATCGCTAGCAGCTTTTCTGGTTTCAAGCGCGTAATAATCTAGCACGTCTGCATCTACATTGGTTTCTCCCCACGCAATTTTTTCATTAAAACCAAAAATAACAAAGGGCGCACCCGGAAAAGAAACGCCAACCGCATTCACATTTGGGCTATGCAATTGTATTTGATACCAAATAGAAGGCGCGGTCATATTCAAATGCGGATCACTTGCCAACATAGGATAACCCGATACGGTTTTATCGCCACTAAGCGCCCAATTGTTAGAACCGTTATTTTCATCTGGTTGCTTATGCATTAAATCTTGAACTACTGCTGGCACTGAGTCCGCAGAATCCGGTCTTGGTGTCTGCTTTAGTTCCCACTGCTCCCAGTTTTTTTGGGAAGGGATAATCGGATGCATAAAAGAAGATCTGGTTACTAAATATTTATCTACCCATTCTTGCCCAAAAGCCACTCGCGCGTTAGTCATTTCTAGATCTCGCGAACGACCCGCTAAGTCGTACGTCATGGTCATAATAAATAAACAAGACTTGAGGTTTGTCCACGGCTCTGGGGCAATATCCAATAACTTATATTCTAATGGGTATTGGGCTTCACCTAACTGTTCAATCCAAGCGTTTACCCCCTCGGTATAGGAGTTAAGTGCATTTAGAATTACGCTGTCTTTCTCAATTATTGCTAAAAACTTTTCAGCGCCATAAACCATACCAATTCTGCGCTGGTAGCGATCATAATCTAGCATAGTCTCTCCGAGCAGCTCCGTTAACCTACCTGCTCCTGCATAAGCTTGTAGTTCCATTTGCCAAAGACGGTCTTTAGCCGTTACAAAGCCCTGCATGAAATACAAATCATGGTCGTTTTGGGCAAAAATATGCGGCACAGCTAAAGAATCATAGGTTACTTGAACGCCATCTTTTAAACCAGGCAACCCAAATTGTAGGGTTCCGGTTGGCTGAGTTGAGCCAGAAGCTTGAACCCAAAAACCTTCAAAAGGGCTAAAAAAGGGCGCTATTCTGGGTAAACCTCCCCATTTGTGGTCAAGCGCAAATAAAAGGGAAAAAAGAATTAGGGTAGATACAGTGAGCTTAATTATACTCTTCATAATATATTTTGTAGATAGATATGAGGGCTGAAAAATTCAGTCCCTATTTTAGCTAAAAAACGCCTATTCAACAATTCTGTGCTATTTCCTTTCCTGCCTGATATAAAGTATGCCAACAACAAACGATGGTTAATTAATCGCATTATAAAAAAGCAGTATGTAAATAGACCAGAAGAACGTGTTAGGCTTGGGGTTTTAGAACAATTATTGGCTGTAGCAGCTTGGAGCACGCAACGCGTTGGTTTTGAAATTATGACCAAGCATGAAACGAGCGATTTACTACGTACCGATTTAATAGCCTACAATAAGAAGTTCGAGCCTGAAATACTTATTGAATGTAAAGCGCCAGAAATAAAGATTAATGAAGCGGTTATAAAACAAGCCTTTAGGTACAATCAGCAGCTAAATGCCTCGTGGGTTATTTGCACCAATGGCGCTCAATTTATTGCCTTTCAGAGAGATACTGATTCAAAGAACTTTGCACAAAAAGAAGTGCATCCGCTATCTACCTCAAATTTTAAAGCCCTAAAACCAACTGACGACTTTTATAAGCGTAAAGGTTTTTTGGGAAATAAGCCGGTATATGCAACGGCAAAAGAATGGTTATCAGAAGTATTTACGGGCATTAAAGCACTTAATTGGCTAGATTTACCACTATTGCAGCCCAATCAAAGCTTTTCGCATTTTTACGCTCAATGGCCAACTAACCCCAAACTATGGTATAGCTTTATGGGGCTTGCAGATGAGAGTAGCTGGCTAGTATTTGTGGATGCAGCAAATAATCCCGCTAAAATTACTGCTTTGTGTGTAAGCCTTCCCACACAGGCAAATACGGCTCATTTACCCCTTTTGAGATATGCTAATGGGAAATGGGAAAACGCAACTGTCCCAATTTTTGAATTTGAAAATTTTATTGCTTTGGAAGCGTTTAAAGATTTTTTACTATAAGTATATCTGAATAGGAATGACTTTTTTCCTCTTTTTTCCACAAATCTTGTTGTAATCAATACGTGTTATGCATCTAGCTCATCAAAAAAACCTACTTAATGAATTAGACCGACAGAAAGGTCATTTTGTATTTATGGAAGGCGCCAAAGTTTCTAATCGTTATGGAACCGATTTTGAGTATGCTTTCCGCCAAGAATCAAATTTTTGGTACCTAACAGGCGTTGATGAGCCCGATTTTCTTTTTATGCTTGATCTTTATGACGGGCAAAGCTATTTATTCATCCCAAAAAGAGATAGTCATTATGCAGTTTGGCATGGCAAGGTTACGCCAATGCAAGAATATTTTGAAACCCTGCAACCCGATTTTATTCACTATACCGATGAAATTGGGCGTATTTTTGATTCGCTAGCTATTAAAGTCCTTCATACAAATAACGCTAGTAGTGCACTTAATCTGTTGCCAATAACCGAACATCAAGAAATTGAAACAGCGCATCTAGTTCCGGCCTTAGCGCGCTGCAGGGTTATCAAATCTGATTATGAAATTGAGCTGCTGCGTTTAGCATGTGAGGCCAACGACCGCGCTTTCAATGAACTGATGAAACGCATTAAACCTGGCGATTGGGAGTACACTGCTCAAGCTATTCACTCTGGAGAAAATATTGACCAAGGTTTATTACATGCCGCGTATTCTGGTATTTTTGCGGGCGGAACCAATGCTGCCATTCTACATTACACCCGCAATAATGAGCAACTCAGAGATGGCGATTTATTGCTAGTAGACGCCGGCTACGAATGCGATGGCTATGCTTCAGATTATACGCGCACCTTCCCAATAAACGGTAAATTCACAGATCGACAAAAAGCCATCTACGATATAGTGCTGGCTGCGCAAAACGATACTATTGCCATTTTAAAACCGGGCACACTAACAGAAGACCTTCATTATACTGCTGCAAGAGTTATTACAGAAGGCTTGGTAAAACTGGGTTTATTGAAAGGGGAAGTAGATGAACTAATGAGCGCCCATGTCTTTGCGTTGTTTTTCCCGCACGGGCTTGGCCACATGATTGGGCTAGATACGCACGATCCGGGTGGCTATGTGCCGGGCGAAGATCGTATAGATAAGCCGGGAATTAAGTTTCTTAGAATGCGCAGAACTCTTGAAGAGGGTATGGCTATTACCATTGAACCTGGGCTATATTTTGTGCCTGCTTTACTGAATGAGGCCTTTCAAAACCCTGCTTATGATGCCTATTTGAATAAAGAAGCTATCAAAAGCTATCTCGATTTTGGTGGCGTGCGTATTGAAGACAATTGCATAATTACCAAAAATGGCTACATAAACCTTACAAAGGTTGCCAAACAGACCGCTGATATTGAAGAATTGATGAAAGGATAAATTGCTAATTCATTTGAACAAAAGCATTAATTCTTTCTAGCAAATTGCTATTTTACGTTATTAATTGAAGTTATTTGGCATAATTTTATTGCCTTTCCGAAAACCCCGAATTGTTTACATCTATGAAGTTCTCCGTCTCCAGTAGCGAGCTAGTTAAAGGTCTTTCAGCGGTAATTGGCGCTGTTCCATCAAAAGCAACGCTTCCCATTCTTGAAACTGTACTTTTTAAAAGTGAAGACGGCAAGCTAAAACTCACCTCCTCAGATTTAGAGATTTCTATTGTTCATTATATAGATGCGCACATCACAGAAGACGGCGCTGTTGCCATTCCTGCAAAACGTTTGAATGAAACCCTTCGTCAATTACCAGATATTCCTGTTGAGTTCACAATTAATGACAGTAACACCGTTAGTTTCAAAACCAACAACGGTACCTATAAGCTGGCAGGTGAAAATGCCGATGACTTCCCAGAAATAGTTAATCCAGATGATGGCTTAACCATTAATACTACGGGAAGCGTTATTCGCAAAGCTATTAAGAAAACGGTTTTTGCTGTATCAAATGACGATTTGCGCCCAGCTATGATGGGTGTGCTTTTTCAGATTGGGGAAGATGAAAGCCGCTTTGTTGCCACAGATGGTCACCGTTTAGTGCGCTACACCAACCATAGCATCAAATCAACGGAAAGCAGAGATTTCATTATCCCAAATAAGGCTTTATCTCAGGTTGAGAAACTTATTGACGACGATGTTTGCACCATACACATCAGCGAAGATCACGCTTTATTCCAAAGTGACCGTACGCGTATTGTTACTCGCTTAATTAATGAGCCGTATCCAAAATACGAGGCTGTTATTCCTAAAGATAACGACAAGATACTAACTATCAATAAGTTAGATATGCTTGCCATGGTTAAACGTGTAGCTATTTTTTCTAGCACAAGCACGCATCAGGTTCGTCTGCAGCTAGAAGCCGGCAAACTTACCATTAAGGCTGAAGACATTGATCTTAGCAGTGAAGCAAAAGAAACCATTACCTGCGATTACAAAGACGAGGCTATGGAAATTGGCTTTAACGCGCGCTATTTAGCCGATGTACTGAGCAATATTGAAGATCAAGAAGTGCTATTCGAGTTTTCTACCCCAAATAGAGCCGGTATTTTGAAACCCGTTACACAAAAAGAAGACGAAGCTATTTTGATGTTGGTTATGCCTGTAATGCTTAATAATTACGCTTAATCAGCTTAGTTCACTACACATTTTGTAGTAAATAAGCCCTTTGGATAACATTCAAAGGGCCTTTTTTTTAGTATTCTATCCGTTTAATTATGTCAGCTATATTTACTCTCACTACCGATTTTGGTTTTTCTGATGCTTATGTAGCTATTTTAAAAGGATCCATTTTAGGTGCTAAGCCAAGCTCAACTATTATAGATGTAAGTCATTTTATTCCGCCAAGAGATATTATGGCAGGCGGTTGGATTCTGAAACAAGCCTATGCTGCCTTCCCAGATAAAACCATTCACTTAGCAGCAGTTGGCTCAAGAAATGAAATTACTACAGAATATTTAGCCATTGCATACGACAATCATTTCTTTGTTTGCCCAAATAACGGCCTATTTAGCTTATTGGTTGATAAAAATAGGTCTTTTGATGCGGTTTTTATTGAGCTAAGAAAGGAGTCTATTTCCAGTAACTTTTCTGCAAAAAATATCTTAGTGCCAGCTGCTATTGCGTTAGCTGAAGGCGAGTCTATAAAGAACTTAGGCAAGCCGGCAACAAAGATGGTTACGTACAAATGGGCAGAACCATTTGAAGATAAAAACGGCATTCAAGGCATGATAAACCATGTAGACCATTACGGTAACCTAATAACAAACATACCCGTACTGCACTTCAATCAAATTATGGAGAGAAATCAAATTGTGGGGAGAACGGCATTTAAGATATATATTGGGAATACCATAATACGTCAAGAAAGCGATGACTTCTTTCAGCTTGAAGATCAAGATCCTTTTGCTGTGAAGGGGCCTTCGGGCATGATGGAAATTAGCGTGAAAGGCGGAAACGCCTCTGAACTGCTATCCGTTGTCAAAGGAGCGCCTGTTTCTGTTGTTCTAGGCTAATTAAGCTAATAAAACCCGTTCAAAACTGTTGAAATGATTAAAATCCGTTCGCCAAGATACGAGCAATCTGAAATTACTTTACCTCAGAATGTGGCTCAGCTAAATGTTGCATTCAATGGAGAGTTGTGTTCTTCAAATGGCGAAATTTTTCAAATCAAGAAAAACATCTTAGATCTGTTAAAAGAAAATCCTAGTAACCTCAGTCCAGCAGAATATTCAAACTTCTTGTCGGTAACAGCCAGTGTTTATGAAGATGTTTGGCGTACTAGAAGTTTAGGCTTAATTACGGGTAACGATTTCCCGATTGAGCGAGAAATGCAGTATTTATATGATTGGGTTGCACCAAAACCTAACGAGCTAATTGTAGATTTGGGTTGTTCTACGGCACTATATGCCAGAAAATTGAAAGAGCATCAAAGTGCGGCAGACCTTATTGCATTAGATTTCTCAAACCCAATGCTTGAAGAGGCTAGAAAAAGAGCAGAAGCTGATGGCGCTGAGCTTTACTTAATTCGTGCTGATGCCAGAAAACAACCCTTTTTTAGTGAACAAGTAGATGCTATTGTTTGTGGCGGAACCTTAAATGAGTTCAGTGAAGTCAGAAAAGTGCTCTATGAATGCAAGCGCGTACTAAAACCAGATGGTCGTTTTTTCTTGATGCACTTATTGGAAGCAGAAACTTGGTGGGGCAAAGGCTTACAACTAACGGCAAAAGGTGGCGGCGTGAGCTTCCACGCAAAAGACGAAATCAATGATCTGTTTAAAGAAGCCGGGTTTAAGCTATTAAAACAACATACGGAAGGAATTGTTTGCTTCAGCTTGTTAACAACGTCTGCCTAAATTTCTACGTATTAAATAGTTGCAGCATTTATACATCTTTCTTTAAAATTGCTTGAATAAATGGTAATTTAGCGTGTTTTGAAGCCACAGCTAAAGCATAATATTTTTATTTAATACTAAAGTAAAACGATTATAGCCTGTTCGTTGTCATTAATTACAAATACCTTACTTAAGTTATAGACCTACATCATGGATTTATTTGACAAATTGAAAAATCGTCCAAGCCCACTTGGGCCCTTCACATCAGACGGTTATGGATATTTTACCTTCCCAAAACTAGAAGGCCCTATTGGCCCTGTTATGGGATTCAACGGAAAAGAAGTAGTTGTTTGGAGTGTAAACGATTATTTAGGGCTCGCTAGTCGCCCAGAAATACTGGCAGCCGACCAAGAAGGTGCAAATACCTATGGTTTCTCAAGACCAATGGGCGCACGGTTAATGACAGGAAACTCAACCCTTCATGAGCAACTTGAGAACGAGTTGGCTGAGTTTGTTCATAAACCAGCTGGTTTATTGCTAAACTTTGGCTACCAAGGTATAATGAGCGTTGTGCAAGCTTTGGTTGATAGAAATGATTTTTTGATTTACGACTCGCTTTCGCACGCATGCTTAGTTGATGGTAAACAATTAGCTATGGCCGATAAAGCGGTTTTCCCACATAATGATATGGAAGCCCTTGAAAAGCAATTAAAGCGTGTTCAGAAAAAACGCAAACCCAATAGCGGTGTTTTAGTTGTTACTGAAGGCGTTTTTGGTATGACTGGCGACCTTGGGAAGCTAAGAGAAATTGTTGCACTTAAGAAAAAGTATGATTTCCGTATTCTTGTAGATGATGCGCACGGTGTAGGAACTATGGGCCACGATGGCTCTGGTACAGGTACTCACCTTGACGTTCAAGACGATATTGACGTATTTTTTGGTACTTTCGCCAAGTCTTTTGCCTTAATTGGCGCTTGGGTTGCCTCTGAACCGCATGTTATTGAATTCTTTAAAGCCAATCTGAGAAGCCAAATTTTTGCTAAAACCTTGCCTTCTGCTTTGGTACATTCAGCGCTAAAACGCTTAGATGTAATTAGAACCAAACCAGAACTGCGTGAACACCTCTGGATGATCACCAACAAGCTGCGCTCTGGCCTCAAAGAGCTGGGTTATAACGTGTTGCCTAGTGAGAGCCCAGTTACCCCTATTTTAACGCAAGGAAGCACTGATCTTTGCACGGCAATTATGCGCAAACTTCGCGAAGAGTATGGCATTTTTGTTAGTGGCGTGGCCTACCCTGTTGTACCAAAAGGCGTTGTGCTGTTGCGTTTGATTCCTACAGCAGCTCACCAAATAGAGCATATCGATAAAACCTTAGAAGCATTTAAAGCTATCAAAGATTTTGTTGAGTCAGAGCAAAATAGCTTGGTTGCAAGCTAAGAACAGCTTTAGCACATTTATATAAAAAGCCCTGCTTAGTACAAACTAAGCAGGGCTTTTTCTTTTTAGTAAAAATTATTATTGGCTTACACTAATACTTTCTTCCAAGTAAAGGTGAATTTAGCGCCTTGGCCTGGCTGGCTATTAACCCAAATCTCTAGCTCTTTATCAGTCAGTATTTTTTTAACTAAGGCTAAACCAACACCAGCATTCTTTTTGTGTGCTGCTGTATTAGCTGATTTCTCGAATAGTTCAAAAATACGCTCTTGATCTTCTTTAGGAATTCCCGGTCCGTTATCCAGAATCCAAAACTTATAATATACAGGGCCTTCAATACAGCCTATTTCAATTTTTGAGCCTTGACCTCTATTAAATTTTACGGCATTGCTCACTAAGTTAAATAACACTTGTTTTAGCGCTAGGTTATCCGTTCTCAGGGTTGGAAGGTCATCATGTATAATGATCTTAGTCTCAGAATCAGGCTCGAAGAAACGAACCAACTCGTCAACCATTTCCTTTGTATTAACCTTTTGCAGCACCTCCTTTTGCCCTATACTAGCGTACTCAAGTATGCCGTTAATAACGTCTTCCATATCAGATATTTGCCCAAGCAGTTCTCTTATTTTCTCTTTGGTGGCCTGATCAACATCTTCATTTTCTAGCAATGCAGACTGTATCTCACTAGATAATTGCGAAATGATTTTCAGTGGCCCTTTTAAATCGCGTGCAATCATTTGAGAGAAGTTCTTAACCTCGTTTTGCGACTTCGTTAAATTCTTAGCAATCTTGCGTAACTCTTTGGTGTACTCTTCAACTTTATCTTGGGCTTCCCCAAGTGATTTTTTGGTTTCAGATATTTCCTTGTCTTTAAAATTAATGGTGCGCACGTTCTCTTCAATCATGCCCTTTAGCTCTTCAATGGCATTATTTTGGAAGCCAACGCGTTCCCTGAGTTTTGACACAACTTCATTTGGCTGTTCATCTTCCTCAATTTTTGCAGATTTGTCTCTACTCATTATCAAATAGCCAGCAAAAAGCAAGATTTGCAACAAAAAGGAAACATATAGCACTAAGGTATCTGCGCTCTTAGCTTCTTTTAAATTGCCTTGAACCTCTGACTTAATACTATCAATATTTGCGCTTAACTTTTGTTCAACCGTTAGGATATCGTTAAGCTCTGTTCCCGAAATAGCGTCTGATCCCGTTCTAGACCTACTTCTAATCAAAGGAAATAAAAGATTTGAAAAGTCCGTATATACCCCATCACTATAGGTATCTTTAAGGAAGCCGTATTCAGACTTACTAAGTACATTCTTAAGTTGGTCGTAGGTATTCAACCATTCATTTATTGATTGATCATAGGCATTAGACTTTAACAACGGACTACTAGCCATAGACCAACGAACAATTTTACTACTAACTACTTGTTGTTTATCAAGCTGATTTAGTAACTGTTCATAATTTGAGCCCTTTGAACTCAAGTCGTACAAACTATAAACCTCAATACTAGCTATCACCACTATTAGGGTAAGCAAAATGCTTTTTACAATGTTCAAAATAATCCTCTATTCTTAACGGGTTTATTGGGTATGCTATTGCAATAGCATAGGCGAAAGTCTGATATTCCGTCCATCGATTCAATTTCCACAAGTTACGCAAGGCGAACAAGCAATAAATCCAATATACGTATGAGCGACCATAAAATAATTTTCTCCATGGTTGGAGTTAGCAAATTTCACAAACCTCGAAAACAAGTCCTAAAAAATATTTACCTCTCCTTCTTTTATGGAGCTAAGATTGGAATTCTTGGCTTAAATGGTTCAGGTAAATCTACTCTTCTACGAATTATTGCAGGTCTAGACAAAGAGTATGAAGGCGAAATTTCTCACGAAAAAGGCGTAACCTTTGGCTACTTACCTCAAGAGCCTACCTTAGACCCTGAAAAAACTGTTCTTGAAATTGTTCAAGAGGGCGTTCAAGATCAGGTAGATTTAGTAGCTCAATATAACGCCGTTAATCTTGCTTTTGGAGATCCTGATGCTGATTTCGACGCATTAATGGCTAAACAAGCTAAACTTCAAGACCAAATTGATGCTAAAGGTCTATGGGATCTTGACGCAAAACTAGAAATGGCCATGGATGCCCTTCGTTGCCCGCCAGCTGATACAAAAATTGGTATTCTCTCAGGTGGGGAAAAAAGACGCGTTGCCCTTAGCCGCCTTCTACTACAAAAGCCAGACGTTCTGCTACTAGATGAGCCAACAAACCACTTAGATGCCGATAGCGTGCAGTGGTTAGAGCAGCATTTAGCCAGATATGAAGGCACCGTTATAGCCGTAACCCACGATAGGTATTTCCTAGATAATGTAGCCGGTTGGATATTAGAACTAGACCGCGGTGAGGGAATTCCTTTCGAGGGCAATTACACCAGCTGGATGGAACAAAAAGAAGCGCGTTTATCACAAGAGAAACGCCAAGACAGCAAATTGCAGAAAACCCTTCAAAAAGAACTTGAATGGATTCGCCAGAACCCAAAAGGTCGGCAAGCAAAGAGCAAAGCTCGTATTAGTAAATATGATGAGTTGCTAGAAAAACAACAGGAGCAACGTGAAGACGATCTAGAGATCTTCATTCCACCTGGGCCACGTCTTGGTACTTTAGTTATCGAAGCAGACAAAATCCGTAAAGCTTTTGGGGATAAGTTATTGTTTGATAATGTGAACTTCATGCTTCCTCCAGGGGGAATAGTTGGCGTTATTGGGCCAAACGGAGCGGGTAAGTCTACACTATTTAAGATGATTATTGGGGATGAAAAACCAGATGCTGGTAATTTCCGCATTGGGCCAACGGTTAAATTGGGATATATAGACCAAAATAGGCCGTTAGATCCTACTAAGTCTATTTGGCAAGAAATATCTGACGAGCAAGACATTTTGATGCTGGGAAATAGGGAAATAAATAGCCGCGCTTATGTTTCTCGTTTCAATTTTACGGGCTCAGACCAGCAGAAAAAGGTAACAGAGCTCTCTGGTGGTGAAAGAAATCGTGTGCATTTAGCCAAAATGCTGAAAGAAGGCGCCAACTTATTGTTACTAGATGAGCCAACAAACGATTTAGACATCAGCACCTTGCGTGCATTAGAAGAAGCGCTGCTTGAGTTTGCTGGCTGTGCCGTAGTAATTAGTCACGATAGGTGGTTCTTAGATCGTATTGCTACACACATCTTGGCTTATGAGGGAAACTCTGAGGTGGTATGGTTTGAAGGAAACTTTGAAGAATACGACAAAAACCGGAAAGAGCGTTTGGGAATCAAAGAAGACCAACCCCACAGAATTACGTACAGAAAATTAGAGCGTTAAGATGCCTTAGTTTTATAAACGAGAAAAGCCTCCTTATAGGAGGCTTTTTTTTGTCTATTAAAAGCTATTTAAGCTTCTTTTTAGATCCAAATAGTGAAGTACAGTATAGAAATTAAGTCTGAATAGAATAACCAGTTTGGTCTGTTGTGATTTTTAATGGTGGTGGCAAAACCATAAACCAATGAAACAAGTGTAAGCGTTATAAAGACGGTGGTAGTTATAATTCCAAGAATGCCCGCTAATGGGCTGGCAAAAATCATCATTATGTTCCCAAATAAGGCAATTATCAAATGTTTTAGAACCAAAAATGACGCAACGTAGGAAGTAATGTTCTTAATAATCTCAAACTGACGATCAGAAAGACCAAGTTTATCCAAAAAATCAGGTTTTTTATTTCCAAAAAGGCCCATAATGCTATTCCAATGAGATTTAAAGTTGAACGCGGTATACCGTATTTGTAGTTTAGTAGTTACAATAGAATACACATTCAAATTACTATTAAATGTCTAAAGTTAAAGCTGGTGACACAATAAGTGTACATTATACCGGCACCCTTGAAGATGGTACGGTTTTCGATACCTCCAAAGAACGTGATCCACTACAATTTGAAGTCAGCTCTGGAATGATGATTCCTGGTTTTGATGCAGCCGTACTTGATATGGCCGCAGGCGATAATAAAACCGTTAATATTGTAGCTGAAGAAGCCTATGGCGAAGCTCGTGAAGAAATGGTTGCTACCTTTCCACGCACTTCATTTCCTGAAGAAATAGATCCAGAGATTGGCCAACAATTAGCGCTTACCACCCCAAGCGGACAACCACTAAACGTGATTGTGACCAAAGTTGAAGGCGATGATATAACCTTAGATGGTAATCATTTCTTAGCTGGTAAAGATCTGACCTTCGAAATCGAAGTAGTTGAGATTTTAAACTCTTCTGAAGTAGTAGAAGAAGAAAGCGAAGAAGAATAAGCTTCGCTTTCCGGAAATGCGCGTGAAATACTGTTAGTTGGCTGCTTCTTGTTGCTCTAGCAGTGTTTCCCACCTTTCCATTGCCACATCAATGTCTTTTTGTAGGGCAGTTACCTGCTCATTAAACTGCTTAATTTTTTTCCCACCATCAGCCTTTTGATATAGGCTTGAGTCTGCTAACAGGGCTTGTAATTCCGTAACTTTTTCTTCTATCTTTTCAATTTTGGAAGGAAGTCCACCTAACTCTTTTTGTTCCTTAAAAGAGAGTTTGTTCACTTTAGGCTGATCACTTTTTTTTGCGGTACTCGGTGAAGCTTTTGCGTTTTTCTGTGCCGTATTTAACTCTTTGGCGGGAAGTATTTGATCCCAATTTTCGAAGCCACCAATGTGCTCTTTAATAAAGCCATTGCCTTCAAAAACAAAGAGCTGCGTACAAACATTAGCCATGAAATCGCGATCATGGCTTACCAATAGAACGGTTCCCGCATACTCAACCAATAAGTCTTCTAGCAGTTCAAGACTTTCCATATCTAGGTCGTTGGTTGGCTCATCAAGTACCAAAACATTTGATGGTTTGGCCAACATTCGAGCTAAAAGTAATCTGTTCTTTTCCCCGCCAGATAAAACGTTAATAGGTGTTACCGCACGATCTTTAGTAAATAGAAATTGATCTAGATAGCCCATAACGTGTTTACGTTGTCCTGATATATCGGCATATTCATAGCCGTCAAACACAACGTCTTTTGGTGTTTTGGTTTCATCTAATTGGTCTCTTAATTGATCAAAATAGGCTAATTCTATTCTAGTGCCTTGTTCTAAACTACCCTCTGTTACTTGAAGCTCACCTAATAACAACTTAATAAAGGTACTTTTTCCACAACCATTAGGGCCAACAATCCCAACTTTTTCCCCTCTTGAGATGACAGTAGTAAAATCTTTTATTAACGATATACCGTTGTCATAAGCATAAGATATATTCTTTACGTCAAATACTTTGGCGCCTGATTTACCGGTGCTTTGGCTATTGAGTAATAGCTGACCCGCTCTATCTTTTCTAGCACTTAGCTCTTCCCGCATGGTTTCTAAAGCCCTAACCCTTCCCATATTTCGGGTACGCCTAGCCTGTAAACCTTTTCTAATCCAGACTTCTTCTTCTGCTAGTTTTTTATTAAAACGAGCTCTCTCTGCTTCTTCTGCTTCTAGTTGTTGTTCTTTGGTTTCTAAATAAGCGGAATAGGGAGATGGGAACCGTAGCAATTTCCCTCTATCTAACTCAAGAATTGCAGATGCAACCTTATTCAAAAAGGCTTTATCGTGGGTAACAAAAATTAAGGTCAATTTTTGGCTCAATAAAAAGCTTTCTAACCATTGAATAGATTCTATATCTAAATGGTTGGTAGGCTCATCTAGCATCAGCACATCAGGTTTTGCAATCAGGGCTTTACCCAATAAAACCCTTCTTTTTAGTCCACCAGACAAAGATTGTGCATCAGCATAAGGATCTAATTCTAGCAGGGAACACCATTTTTCGGTTTCTGATTGCCATTGCCAGCCAGATGTGGCATCTAAGCGTTCTTGAAATTTCTGTAGCTTGTCTAAGTTCTTTTCAGAAGGATCTTCTGCTACTAGGCGAGCTTGCTTGTTGTAGGAAAGTAGGGTTTCTACCTGTGTGCCAAGACCTTGTAGAATAACGTCGGCAACATTTCCTTCTAAATTTGTTGGTACATCTTGAGGCAGATAGGCTAAGGTAACGCCCTTTTGGTACTCTAATTGTCCACTTTGGCCTTTAAACTCTCCGTTCATGAGCTTCATGAAGGTAGATTTACCGGTACCATTTCTACCAATCAGTGCAATACGCTCGCCTTTTTGAATAGTGAATGAGGCGCCTTCTAAAATAGTTGTAGCGCCCAAGTGAAAGACTAAATCGCGAATAGCAATCATAAAACGACTGGACTAATTATGGTAATAATATGCTCTGAAAAAAACCTTTTTTTACAGCAGACTCTTTTATTTCTTCGGGAACATCGTTGGTGTTTAACTGTACGTATTCAGCAATACTTAGGCCGTAGCCTTCTAAGCCCACACGCTTAACGGTATTATTGGTTAAAAGCATGAGTTTTGTTGCTTTTAGTTCTCTAAGTATTTGTGCACCAACGCCGTAATCACGGTAATCTTTATCCATTTCATCTTCGTGATCACTGGCTTGCTCGCTATGAAGCACATACTGTCCTTTCAGGCGTCTCATGCGCTGCTTCATAAATAATACCACACCTGAGCCAGCTTCTTGAATCTTGTTTAACGCTGAATGTAGCTCATGCTCAGATTCGGCCAATTTATAGCCTAGAACATCACTACTTGCCACAGAAGAGTGTACTCTGACCAATACGGCATTGTCTTCAATAATCTCTCCCTTTACCAGAGCAACATGCTGCGCGCCGGTTAAACGCTCTTCAAAAGTAACGACATTAAAGTCGCCATAAATCGTATCAACTTTTTCTGAAGCAAGTTTTTGAACCAAGCTTTCATGCTTTAAGCGGTATGCTATTAGGTCTTTTATGGTGATGAACAGCAAATTCTGTTCTTTGGCCATAATCGCTAAATCGGGCACTCTGGCCATTTCGCCGTTATCTAGCATAATTTCACAAATAACGCCAGCAGATCTTAGTCCTGCAAGTCGAGCTAAATCAATAGCCGCTTCTGTATGCCCTGCTCTGCGCAAAACCCCACCATCTACCGCAATTAATGGGAAAAGATGGCCAGGACGTCTAAAGTCGTCTGGTTTAGTATTTGAATCTACAATAGCACGAATGGTAAGCGCTCTATCAAAGGCGGAAATACCCGTTGTTGTGTTTTTTTTGAGGTCAATACTAACCGTGAATTTGGCTTCGTCTGGGTCTGCGCCATCCGTTACCATATAATCTAAATTCAGCTGAAAAGCTCGTTTACGCATAATTGGTGCGCAAATTAAACCTCTACCGTCTTTAGCCATTTTAGCAATAGCTTCAGGTGTGGCCATTTCGGCAGCCATTACAAAATCGCCCTCATTCTCACGGTCTTCATCATCAACCACAATGATCATATCGCCTCTTTTTATGGCAGCAATAGCATCTTCGATGGTGTCAAAATGTATTTTTTCAGATAATGATGATAGATTCTTCATTTTTGTAATGGTATGCTAGAAAAGGAGAAAAGTAGGGCATTAGAAGCCTGCCAACTAAATAGCTATTTGGCTGGGGTTACTGCTTCTGCTTTATTTGGGTTTACATCTACAATAGCGGTTTTCAGTACTCTAATTTTGCCGCCACCAATATCAGATAAGATGCTATCGTCTTCAATCTGATTTACAATGATAACTAAGCCGCCAGAGGTTACTACCTTATCACCTTTTTTTACCAGCTCAACTTTGTTCTTGATTTCTTTTTGCTTCTTATTTTGCGGACGAATAATGAAGAAGTAAAATACTACGAATATTAAACCAAGAAATACCAAGTTCAAGATTCCAGAGTCGCCACCCGATGGGTCGCCCATAAAAATAAATAGATTTGTCATAATGTGTAAGTAAACTAACGTAATGGTTATTAAGCTGATACAGCTTTTGTTATTCTTTGAAAAATGTCTTTTACTGAGCCAGTTCCTTGAATCTCTTTAATTAAACCAGATTCTGCAAAGTAATTTAATACGGGTGCTGTTTCGTTGTTATAAACAGCCAATCTTTTTTCAATAGCCTCTTCCGTGTCGTCTGCACGGCCTTCACCTCTTGCTAAAATACGCTTTACCAGCTCTTTTCTTTCTACAACTAAGCTGATTATGCCGTCAATCGGGCGTTTCTTTTCAGTAGCCCAAACACTAATAAATGAAGACTGTACCACCGTTCTTGGATAGCCATCTAAAATAAAGCCGTTGTCAAAACGATTCTGTTTCAGCTCTTCGGAAACCAGCTCGTTCACTAGGTCGTCTGAAACAAGGTTTCCTGCATCTAAAACAGCCTTCACCTTAACGCCTACTGGAGTTTGATTCTTTATTGCAGCTCTAAACATATCGCCCGTTGAAAGGTGAGGTATGTTGAAATGCTCTGCTAATAATTTTGCCTGAGTTCCTTTACCTGCTCCGGGGGGGCCAAATAATACCAGTATCATGAATCCTGTTTTTTGTTTTTTACTTTAGCCTCACAGTATAAGGTTATGTTCAAGTTAATTCAACTAGCTACAAATAGGCTATTTTTGGTGGGTATTGAAGAAATCTAATTGAATACCTAGCTTTTGTGTTGATTCAAAATCGTGAATACTCACGCCCAGCAATCTTATGCCTTTTACCGCTTCAATATTGTTACTAAGCAATAGGTTGGCCTCAGTGCTTATTTCATGACTATTATGGGTAAATGTTCTGAGTTTTTTACTTCTAGTGATGGTTTCAAAGTCACCATATCTAATTTTTATGGTGAGTGTTCCCGCTTTAAAGCCTTTATCTTGAGCTATTTCAGCTACACTTATTGCTAATTTTTGAAGAATTAAGCTAAGCTGATCATATTCAAAAATATCGTGCTCAAAGGTTCTTTCCTTCCCAATAGATTTCCTTTCCCTGAAGGCTTTTACTTCTCGTAGGTCTATACCCCGAACTAAATTATAATAATAGGGACCGGCTTTTCCGAAGGTTTTAGCTAGATCTGGAAGTGAATACGCTCGTAAATCTTCCCCTAAATAGATGCCAAGTCTGTGCATTTTCTTTGCTGTGGCGGCGCCGATACCATGAAATTTCTCTATTTTCAGACTTGCAATAAAAGCGAGTGCATTTTCCGGTAAAATGGTTGCCATACCGTCGGGTTTATTTAGGTCGCTAGCCATTTTAGCCAAAAATTTATTGTATGAAATACCGGCTGAGGCCGTTAGGCCGGTGGCTTCATGAATTCTGGCTCTAATTTTTTCGGCAATACGTGTGGCTGATCCGCGCTCTTCGGTGCAATCGCTTACATCTAAATAGGCTTCATCTAAAGAAAGGGGCTCAACTAAATCGGTATAATCGAAAAATATGGCCTGTATTTGTTCAGACACCTTTTTATAGGCTGGAAAATCTGCGGGCACAAAAACAGCGTGCGGACATAAACGCACGGCTTTTGCACATGACATTGCCGAGCGAACGCCATAATGCCTAGCCTCATAGCTTGCTGCTGCAACAACGCCTCTACTATCGGGTTTGCCGCCAACTACCACAGGTTTGCCTAGCAGAGCAGGGTTTTTCTTTTGCTCTACAGAGGCAAAGAACGCGTCCATATCTATATGCAGTATTTTGCGGACGCTTGGAATTTCAATATGACTAGGTTCTGAGTTCAATAAAAAAGGCAGCGACGTCTTCGTCTATATAAATCCATAATTTTCCTTCTTTAGCTAAATCTAAGACGGCTAGAAAAGTGGTTACTAAAACCAGTTTATCGTCAATCTCTTCTAGCAACTTGGTGAAACTACACTTTCCCCATTCTTTTAGGCGTTGTTGAATAAAAGCAGATTGTTTAGCTATGGTTGTAACGCGTTTCTGCAATTTATGAATAGGTGGTTGTATTTCAGCTTCAGCTAGCAGCTTTTTAAACGTATCCATTAGCTGATACACGGAAAGTTCTTTTAGCGCCTCAGCAGCGTTATTTTCGTCCATGTCAATGCGTTCAGCCTCAGAAATTCCTCTCCTAAACTTCTTATTAGCGGATTGCTCTATTGCACGCATCTTTTTTGATACTTCCTTAAAGCGCTTGTATTCCAAGAGTTGTTGTGTAAGCGCCAATCGAGGATCAGATTCTAGTACATCTTCTGCATCAGACTCTGTTACTTGGGGAATTAACAACTTTGCTTTAATGGCCATTAATGTGCTAGCCATCAAGATAAAATCTCCTGCAACATCAATATCTAGCTCTTCTAGGTATTTAATGTAACCTAGAAATTCCTCAGTGATATAAGAAATAGGAATATCATAGATGTCTATTTCGTCTCTTTTAATAAAGAAAAGTAGTAGATCTAAAGGGCCTTCAAAATTGTCTAGGTTTACTCTATACATAGCCAGAATGTGCTAAATTATTTAATACCGCGGCATTTTTTTTCCCATTTCCACGCAGAGTTTAAAGCAAAAGCCAGGTCATACTCTGCTTTCCACCCTAATTCGGTATTTGCTTTTTGCGTGTCGGCATAAGCTGCCGTAATATCGCCTTCTCTTCTATCGGTAATCTCGTAATTAAGCTTTTGAGCTGTAGCCGCTTCAAAAGTATTAATGACTTCTAAAACCGTGCTTCCTTTACCAGTGCCAATGTTATAAACTTCTTTTGCGTGCGTATTTTTTTTGTCGATTAGTCTTTGAAGCGCAATAACATGCGCTTTTGCTAAATCTACCACATAAATATAATCTCTGACACAAGTACCGTCTACAGTTGGGTAATCATTTCCAAAGACAGCGAGTTGTTGTCTAATTCCTGCGGCTGTTTGGGTAATAAAAGGAACCAAGTTTTGCGGTGTACCTTTGGGGTTTTCGCCTATTGCTGTACTTGGGTGCGCCCCAATTGGGTTGAAATACCGAAGACAAATAGCGTTTAGCTTGTACGCTTTGGTTGCGTCTTCAATAATATCTTCCCCCATTTTTTTCGTATTTCCGTAAGGAGATTCAGCTTTTTTTAAAGGTGCAGATTCTGTTATGGGCAATTTCTCTGCCTGACCATAAACCGTGCAAGAAGAACTAAATATCAGATTATCTAAGGTGTTTTGTTGCAAAACATCTAATATAGTAAGCAAGCTAAGTATGTTATTTTTATAGTATTTAATAGGTTTCTGAACCGATTCACCTACCGCTTTAAAAGCTGCGAAATGAATAACCCCGACCAAGGTTTTTTTGTACTCTTGGATAATTGAATTAAGTGCTATTTCATTGCTTACATCTGCTTCAATAAATGTGATGGTCTTGCCTGAAGCCTGCTCAATACCCTGAATTACTGATTTTTCGGTATTACTTAGATCATCAATCACAATAACTTCAAAGCCTGCATTGAGAAGCTCAACGGTTGTATGTGAGCCAATGTATCCTAACCCGCCAGTTACTAAAACGTTTTTCATGCTTTTATTAATAAGTTTTTACACCTGTGTGGGATGACTAAATTTTACATTAATTTAATAGTGGGTTTGGTAACAAGATACTAGGTGAAGGCCATATCTTTATATTATATCATAAGAAATGAAGTCTAATAAAATTGACCAAATAAATCTGGCTTTAAAAACGTGTAATGAAGAGCTTTTTAGAGGTGGCTTAACTAGCTCAGTGGATTATGGGGTTGCCTATTTATTGAGCAAGTACACAAGTGATACTGATTTCGCTTATGATTGTGTTATGTCTGTAATCGAACGCCTTATTGTTCGTTTTGATAGTTTATGTGGCGCAGATGACTTTCATTTCAATTCCTATTTTATCAAAGCTTGTAAAAATCAACTTCTATCGGATATTAGAAAACTTCGAAGAACCGAGCCTTTAATTGACAGCCATAACCTTCAAGACAGCAATGAAACTATTTACGAGATGCTATTCAGTAGAGATCAAAAGGAATGGTTGAGTCATTGCCTTAGTAAGTTGAATGATCACCAATTTGATTTTATAGCCTGGCTTTTTCAAAATCCTCGTGCTGAAAAGCTTGAACTAGAAGGGCATTTTTCACTACCGGTAAATGCGGTTTATCAAAAAAAACACCGTATCGTTAAGATTTTACAAAAATGCATCAGTTTATTTACATGATTTAACGATTTTTTACAAAATAGGCCGTAAGATTTCCGGGTTTCATGCATTGTATAAGCTAACAATGGTGACTAACAAAAAAATGGCGAATACCCATGTACCCTTTAGTTGATGATCTTATTAAAGGACGCTTAAATGAGCAAGAGGTAGACCAGGTTTGGACAGAAATATTGAACAACCCCGAGCTTTTCGCTTACTACCGTACGCAAATAGGCCTAACAGTAGAGCTCAGCAAAAGCGGCTATAAAAGGCAAGTCAAAAAATCCATTTCTAAATGGTGGTATGCTGTTGCAGCCGCAGCTTTGCTAGTGATTAGTGTAGGTTTGTATCTGTTCAGTGCATCTGCGCAAAATGAGAAGGAATTTCAAGCGTTTATCGCATTCAATGCCTATGATTTAGAAAGTTTTGACGCCTATCGCTCCAACAAATCAGATGACAGCACATTCAATAGTAAAATTACGCAAGCAACGACGTCTTTACTTTTGGGTGAAATAGAAAATGCGATAAATATGTACTCTACTTTGATAGAAAACAGCATTTTCGAAAACGAGGTAAATGCTCTTTTATACTTCAACAGATCGCTAGTCTATTTCGCAAATAAAGACTATGAAATGAGCTTCTCTGATCTAAAAAAGGCGCTATCACTTACAAAAGATGAGACGTTAAAAAACAAGATTGTTTATCAAAAGCTCAAAGTACTTGTGGCGCAGGAGAAATTCAAAGAGGCAAGGTCTTATGCCATAAAATGTTTGCAGAGTAATCTGACGCTAACCAAAAGCCAGCGTGCTTATATAAAGAGTATTGCAGAGTAAGGATTAATATCGAATCCCAAATTAGCGTAGTTGAATGACCTCAACTACGCTTTTTTTTTGCGTTTATATCATTGGTGGCCGAAAATAGTTTCTAAACTATAACTGTTGGTTTCGCTTAAATCTGCAAAGTGTCGTGCTAAGTCCTCCTCAAACAACCCCTTTTTAGTCATCTACCATATTTTACTTGTACACTAATGATTTAAAAATAATTAATAGGCCAAAAAAAAGCCGCTATTTATAAAAATAACGGCTTTATTAAGTCTAAAGCTTAGAAAGCAGAATTAGCTTATAGCTTTATATATCGAAACGAATACCTTGAGCCAAAGCTGGTGCGTCTTTGCCGTAGTAGGTGGTACTTGTTTGTCTACGCATATAATTCTTCCAAGCATCTGAGCCAGATTCTCTACCGCCACCGGTTTCTTTTTCTCCACCAAAGGCGCCGCCTATTTCAGCTCCTGACGTACCAATATTCACATTGGTAATTCCACAATCGCTAAACTGCTTGAAATATTCTGCTTCCTGCAAATTGGTAGTAAAAATAGTGGAAGACAGCCCTTGAGGAACTTCATTATGTCTATCCATTACCTCTTCTAGGCTTTCGTATTCCATAACGTATAGGATAGGTGCAAACGTCTCATGACAAACTATTTGCGTTTGGTTACTCATTCTTACCAACGCAGGATTCACATAAAAACCGCCTTTAAGATCTTCTAGAGGGTGACGCTGACCTTGGAAAACCTCACCACCTTGATCTTTAGCAGCTGCAATAGAAGACTGCATGGTATTGAAAGATTCTTCATCTATAAGTGGGCCAATTAAGGTTTTGCCATCAAGTGGGTTACCGATTTTTAGGCTCAAGCCTGAATAAGCTTTTTTAAGGGTATTGAACAATTTATCTGCTATAGATTTATGCACAAAAACACGTCTAGAGCTGGTACATCTTTGTCCTGCAGTTCCCACAGCACCAAACAAGATAGATGGCAGTGCCACGTCTAGGTCGGCATGTTGAGAAACGACGATAGCGTTGTTCCCACCTAGCTCAAGCAATGATTTACCAAAGCGAGCGGCAACTTTAGGGCCTACTTGAGCACCCATTCTGGTAGAGCCAGTAGCAGATATTAATGCAACACGAGGATCGACTACTAATTGCTCACCAATTGTGCGTTCTCCGAGTACTACAGAAGATAAACCTTCAGGAACATCACCAAATTCTTGGCAAGCTTGCTCAAATAGCGATTGAACTGCAAGCGCTGTAAGTGGGGTTTTTTCTGAGGGTTTCCAAATGGCTGTGTCGCCGCAAACAAAAGCTAGGCAGGCATTCCAAGCCCAAACAGCTACTGGGAAATTGAAAGCACTAATAATACCAACAACCCCAAGCGGATGCCAGTTTTCGTGCATAACATGGTTTGGTCGTTCAGAGGCGATGGTTAAACCATACAATTGTCTTGATAAACCTACGGCAAAATCGCAAATGTCTATCATTTCTTGAACTTCGCCACGGCCTTCTTCAATAATTTTACCACATTCTATGGTAACTAACTGCGATAACTCCTCTTTGTGGTCTCGCAAAATATTGCCAAAAATGCGAACCAACTCGCCTCTTTTTGGTGCAGGTACTCGTCGCCATACTTTAAATGCCTTTGCAGCATCTTCAATTTTTTTGTCTAAAGTAGCCTGTGTGTCTAGTGCTAATTCAGCTATTAAGCTGCCATTTATTGGCGAGTGTACTTTTAAATCAGACCCTTTATAATCAACTAGTTTTACGCCTAGATTGCTTAATAGGTCTTGTACTTTTTTTTCAACATTCATGATTTACGTATTTATCTCTTTTAATCTTTTTTGGTCATTTCAAACAGATGAGTTGCTTGTTCACCGAGGAAACCTGTGAACTGTGCCATTTTCCCATCTATTTCAATATCATTTCTTTCTGCAAGTTCATAGTACGCATAAGACCATTCAATTGTGCCTTTACTTCCATCTGCTTCAACTACTTCACAGTTTTCTAATACTGCTTTTGTAGAAGATTGACGTAGTTTTGAGCCTGCTTCTCCTTCAATTTCGGTCTTCATTGGTACACCCGCATCATGCAAGCCTTTTACCGTTGCTTCGATATCTGGCCACGCCGCCACTTTTTGATGATTAATAAAGGCCGTAAAATGATTCACTGAATTGCCGTGCAATAAAGTCCAAGCAGCGTATTGAGTTTCCACATTTAAAAATTCTACATCACTACGTTTTGGTGCAGCCCAAGTGCGTGAGAAAAACGGAATTACTTCTTTAACTAGGGTTTCTGCATCCGCTTCACTTAGGTTTTTATTCACTTGCAGCTCTGCTAATAAAGACTTGGCCTTAGCGCTCAATTTGTCTTCTGTATTAGCCGTATTTGCTTCAATAGCTTTTTGTGTGGCCACGTTTAGCTGATCTACTTGTAGTTCACTAACAAAAACTTTTGGTTGTATCGCATCTGGATGCTCAAAGTGAACTGCGTACAACTTCTTGATTTTAAAGATGTACTCGCCTTTTTCCACATATCCCATTGGTTCAAAAATTCTACGCATTGCTTCAATACCAGATGGCTGTTTGCCGGTGTTGCATTTAAAGGTTCTTAACGCAATGTGGTCGTTTACAATGCTACCACCGGCTTTTTTTACAATATCTACGTACGATTTTGCGTGCGTAACACGGCCTATATAATTGCTCCATAGTTCGTTGAACAACGATTCTACTATTTCATTCTGTGCTTTCATAATATCTAGATAATTGGGTGAGGTTTGGCTTGGTAACATATTAAGTCATTATGTAAAGAGAAAGTAGTGTAAGCACTTTTGTTAATAAATTAAGTCTGTTGCAATCTGGTCTACTTTTCATACATAATTCCGTATTTTAGTAGGCTAAACTGTAATTATAAAGAACAAATGAGCAATTACCACCAAGATCACGACAAGTTACAGGATGTTCAAAATCGGGCAGACAAGCGCGGTGTCCTAATAAATAAAGTTGGTATCAGCGATATACGCTACCCTATAGAAGTGCAAATGGAAGACGGGGCGTGGCAAAATACTATTGGCGATTTTAAAATTTCTGTGAAGCTGCCTGCTGAAAAGAAAGGTACGCACATGTCTAGAATGGTTGAAGTTTTAAACACCTATCGTAGATATGGCATGAAAGAAGCACAAGAAATCATGGAGTTTGTGAGTACTCGCCTAGACGCAACAGAAGCCCATGTAGAAATTAGTTTTCCTTTCTTTGTAGAAAAAGCGGCACCAGAAACCGGTAAAACCTCTTTAATGGAATACACTGGCTCTTACAACCTTTCCTACGAAGACGGTAAAACCGATTTTAAAACAGGGGTAATCGTAAATGTTACAAGTTTATGCCCATGTTCAAAAGAAATTAGCGACTATGGTGCGCACAATCAGCGATCTGAAGTGCAAATAATGGTACACCCAAGCTCTAACGAAAGAATAGGGCTACTTACTTTGGTCAAAATTGCTGAAGATTCTGCATCTGCGCCATTATATCCTTTATTAAAAAGAGAAGATGAGCGCCATGTTACCATGCTCGCGTTTGATAACCCTGTTTTTGTGGAAGATTTAAGCCGCAACGTTGCCCTTAAGCTTCACGATATGAGCACAGTACTCGACAAAGCTTTTATCAAGGTTATTAACTTTGAAAGCATCCATAAACATAATGCCTTTGCCGAAATTGCTTTAACCTTTTAAAGCCTTTTCCTGTATTATATTTCTTAATAAGTTTTTATAATCGGCTTTTGATTAATTCCCGCTATGTCTAACCATTACAAAGCACTTACCAGAAAATACCGGCCTTCATGCTTTGATGATATTGTTTCACAAGGCCATGTTAGCCATACACTTAAAAACGCCATTGAACAAAAGCGCTTGTCTCATGCGTACTTATTTTCTGGTCCACGAGGTGTAGGCAAAACCACCATGGCTAGAGTTTTAGCAAGAGCCATTAACAATGTTGATATAAGTATTGACGCAGAGCAGCTCAATCAGACTTTAAACATCGTTGAGATTGATGCAGCATCTAATAATAGTGTTGATGATGCTAGACATATTCGGGAACAGGTACGAATTCCCCCTCAAAATGGCGACTACAAGGTTTTCATTATTGATGAGGTTCACATGCTATCTAAAGCAGCCTTTAACGCGCTGCTAAAAACACTTGAAGAGCCCCCTTCTTACGCTATCTTCATTTTTGCCACAACTGAACCTCATAAAGTCCTTCCCACAATACTTTCTCGGGTTCAGCGCTTTGATTTTAAAAGACTTTCTGTTGATGAAATCTCTGCACGAATACAAGATATTGCCGGCAAAGAAGGAATTAGCATTGATGACGAATCCGTAAATATACTAGCTAGAAGAGCGGATGGCGCATTAAGAGATGCACTTGGGTTAATGGATCAAGCAATAGCTCTTTGCGGCTTAACCATTGAAGCAAAAACGCTGCAAAAAGCGCTTAATGTCATTGGGATGGATAGACTTTACGCCCTTGTTGAGAAAATTATAGACCAAAAACCGCATGAGGTTTTGCTCTACATCGACGAGTTATTGCACGATGGTTACGATCTTCAAGAGCTGGTAGTAAACTTAACCGAATACCTTAGAAATCTTTATATCGCTTTTGGTGGCCAAAACCTGAATTTGATTGAATCTACAGAAAGTGTTAAAAGCCAGCTAATCAGTTTGGCAAAAAAGCTATCTGAAGAAGATATTCTACGTTACTTGCACCTATGTAGCGATTTACAACAAAAGCTTAAAGATGCACATCAGCCACGAATTCAATTAGAAATAGCCTTTTTGAAAATGGCAAATATGCCAAAATCTAAGTCGGTTTCTCAGCTACTTGCCTTACTTGAAGAGATAAAAAAAAAAGGCCTTAATCTAGAAGACTTTTACTACAAAGATGATCCTAAAATCACTTCAGAAAAATCTACGGTTGAAGAAAAGGCTGTTGAACTACCCAGTAAGAGCCTTCCGAAAGAATTTGTAGAAAGCGAGTCCAATGAAGAAATAGAAAAAGTTCTGCTAGATGTTAAACTTTCTGATGTAGCTGAAGAAGATGTAAAGCATTCACTAGAAGTTAAAGCTCCGGTGGTAAAGACAGAAAAACTAGAGGAAAAAGCTGAGAGTGTAGGCTTAAATAGGTTGTTCAATAAAACGTACACTGAACAAAAGAACGCTATTTCTAAGATTGTTCCACGTGAAAAACCCATTGCTTTTTTAGAAATAGAAGAAGGTTGGGGAAAATGGGCTACACAATTAACGGATGCTTTTTCAAACCACCTAAAACGTATTCTGGTAAATGCATCTCCAAGAGAGCTAAATAGGCATAAGCTCACAATTAAGGTAGACGATCACTTCACAAAGGAAATGATTGATAGCAATGCTAAGTTAATTGAACAGGCGCTGCTCAGTTTTTATAACGCTGTTTTAACGCTAGATTGTCATATTGAACATGTTGAAAGCACAAAAGTGGAGCATTTAGATCCCATAGATCAATTAATGAAGCTTCAACAAACAGAGCCAAAAATTAAAACTATTGTAGAGCTATTTGGTGCTGAACCAGATTTTTAATCACACATAACAAAAAATTATTATGAATATTGCAGACCTTTTTGGAAAGATGAACGACATGCAAAATACCATGAAGCAAGTTAAAGCCGAGCTTGATGATTTGCTTGTAGAAGCTGACGCAGGTGGTGGTATGGTTTCAGTAAAGGCGAATGCGGCCAAAAAAATTCTGCAAATCAAAATAGATCCTATAGCCATTGACAAAAACGAGGCTGAATTGCTTGAGGACTTGATAGTTGCCGCCATAAATAAAGCCTTAGATAAAGCTGAAGAACGCGCTCAAGAACACATGAAAACCAAGACTAAAGACCTTATTCCTGGTGGTGGGATACCAGGGCTAGATCTGAGCAAGTTAGGCTTTTAATCATATATGAAGCTAACATCAGAGATTTTAGAAACGGCCATAGAAGAGCTGTCGAAGTTGCCCGGAACAGGTAAAAAGTCAGCACAACGTATTGCGCTGCATTTAGTTAAAAAAAACCTATCTGATGTTCAACGGCTTTCAGATGCTATGATTGCGCTAAAAACTAAAATTAAACATTGTAGCCGCTGCTTTACTTTAACAGATACCGAAATTTGCCCCATTTGCAAAAGTGAAAAGAGAAACAACGGGCAACTTTGTATAGTTGAAGAACCGCAAGATGTTTTAATGATAGAAAGAACGCATACCTTCAAAGGGCGCTATCATGTTCTCGGTGGTTCCATTTCCCCAATGGATAATATTGGACCCGATCAACTTAGGATTAAAGAGCTAATTCAGCGTGTTAACACAAAAGATGAGCATATAAGCGAGGTTATTTTGGCGTTGAACCCAGACTCTGAGGGAGAAGCAACCAGTTTCTATTTGAATAAATTATTAAGTCCCTTTGAACTTAACATTACCCGTATAGCTTATGGTGTGCCAATGGGAACACATCTTGAATACATAGACGAAGCTACTATTAGCAGAGCATTAGCCAATAGATCCCATTTTTAATTTACTGTAAACCCCTTTCTATCATGAAAAAAACCTACGATTACATTGATCAACATATAAAGCGCTTCCAAGAGGAAATGTTCAATCTATTGCGCATACCAAGCGTAAGTACTAATGTGGCAAACCATAAAGATTTAGTTGAAGCTGCAGACTTCCTAAGCAATAGACTTAAAGAAGCTGGCCTAGACGAGGTTACTATTCATCAAACACCAGGAAATAGCATCGTAACCGGTATAAAAATAGTTGATCCTGCCCTGCCAACAGTATTAATCTACGGACATTACGATGTACAGCCTGAAGAACCACTAGAGTTGTGGACGTCCCCCCCATTTGAGCCAACCGTTAAAGATGGGAAGGTATATGCGCGTGGTGCAAGTGATGATAAAGGTCAGTCTTATACCCATGTAAAAGCCATTGAGAGTTTATTTATGACAACAGGCACGCTTCCAGTAAATGTAAAAGTTTTACTAGAAGGGGAAGAAGAAATTGGTTCGCCAAACTTGCGTCCATTCCTAGAAAAGCATACAGACTATCTTTCTTGTGATATGGTGCTTATTTCTGATACCTCAATGTTTGCAGACAATACGCCTTCAATAACCGTTGGACTACGAGGATTAGCGTATATGCAGCTTAAATTAACAGGCCCAAATAGAGATTTACACTCTGGTGTTTATGGGGGTGCGGTAGAAAATCCGGCAAATGTACTATGTGAAGTCCTAGCTAAGCTAAAAGATGAGAATGGCGTTATAAAAATTCCTGGGTTTTATGATAAAGTTAAATTACTAACCACTGAAGAGCGAGATGCCTACAAGGCTCTGCCTTTTGATGAAGACGCTTACAAAAAGCATTTAGGAATAGACGCTGTTCACGGAGAAACAGGCTATGAAACCCTAGAGAGAGCCTCCGCTAGGCCAACACTAGACATTAATGGACTAACCTCGGGTTATCAGGGAGATGGAGCTAAAACGGTATTACCGAGCGTTGCGTCTGCAAAGGTTAGTATGCGTTTGGTTCCAGATCAAGATCCAAAAGAGATTGCAGATCTATTTATCAAGCATGTTAAAACACTGATACCTGCAACAATTAAAGCTGAAGTTGTGGAGCATCACGGTGGCCACCCCGCTGGTGTGGATCTCAATTTTTATGGATTGAAAGCTGCTTCTGCTGCCTTTGAAAAGGTTTATGAGAAAGCACCATTTTATAGTAGAGAAGGCGGTTCCATTCCCATAGTTGCCGATTTTAAGCAAGTTCTTGGGGCAACATCAATACTTATGGGCTTTGGTCTTAATTCAGACGCTATTCATTCACCAAATGAGCATTTTGCGCTTAAGGATTACCATAGAGGTATTAAAACCTCAGCAACATTCTTAAATGAATTAGCTACTACATCTAAAGACTAAATTAGGCCATTCTTCAAGCCTCTCTATCATTGGTAGAGAGGCTTTTTTTATGCCGAATATAAAGCTAGCAGCCTTTTTAACTCAAGCTCTATTTCAGACTTAACCGCTTGTGGTTCAATTAGTTGCACTTTATCTGAGAACTGAAGTATCCATTTAGCAATGAATACAGCATTATTGAATTTAAATGAAATTGTAGTGTTTTTCTTGCTTTCTTTAATAGTTTTATGGACTGCTGGAACCTTGGCAATAAACGCCCCTTTCACCGATTTATCAACCTTGCAAATAACTTCGAAGTCGTTTTCATTAGGTTTAATAATAAAATCTAGAATCTTACGGGTCTTTGGTTCCTCATAAAGATCTTTTTGTTCAATGGCTAGCTCTTTAATAGCGCTAATTTGAAAATTTCTTATCCCCATTCTTTTTTGATCGTAGCCAATAATATTCCAATGATCTTGATAGTATACTACCGCATAAGGGGAAAGATATCTTCTGTACTCATTGTTCCCTTTATATAGAAAGGAAATATTCTTTTTCAGCACAATGGCATCAGACAATTTATACCAATCAACATTTGTTGGTTCGGGTGGATTTACTAATGTGAACGGATCTACAACTACGGCTTTCTCTATTTCATACAAATAGTCTTTTAGGTCGCCCGTAATTGCGTTATTAATTTTATCACTTACGCTATTGGCATCATTCCTCATACTATTAATAGGCTGAGACTTCATAAAAGAAAGTGCTATAGCTAGCACACACAACTCTTTTGTATCAAACATTATTGGCTGAAGTCTAGCACCAAAAGTGAGCCTATACCCTTTATCTGGAACGTACTCAATATCGCTATTTATTTTTTTTAGCTCGTTAATATCCCTGAACACCGTTCTACGCGTAACGTCAAACTCTTTTGCAATTTCGTCTACTCTCCAAAAGCGATTGCTCTGTAGACGAAGTAATAGTTTTATTTGACGTTCGGATTTGTTCATAAATAACTAACACTAACTATGTATTTATCCTGATAAAATGCAGAAATATCTGAAAGATCTACAGCGTCTACACGCAACGCTCTTTTAACCCCTTCTAGCTCTTGCTTAAAGTCTGGACCTTTTAAGAAATGATATTTTTCTATTGGTAATTGCCTTGTTTGCTTTAGAAGATCCGGAATCTTAAAAGCATGCTTACTAACACAGTCCATAGCTTTGTGGTGAACTCTTAACGCAGATACGCCCATGGCAGAAGTATATACGTTAGGCAATGGCAACCTACTCACCATATCCTCAACGCACATTACTTTTTTTCCAATCTTATCATTTAGAATGAATTCTAGTTGTGGATTCACAATAGCCAGTGGAATTCCTGGCATTCCTCCGCCTGTCCCAGTGTCAATCACAGGATTATACCCAATAACTGTATTTAAGTATAAACTGTGCTTTACATGTTCTTTGATTTGTTCAGCAGATAATGATCTACTAACTAAATTAATTTTTGGATTCCACTCCATCAACATCTCGATATATTTATTGATGAGCACACTATGCTTTTCAAATAAATAGTTGTTATGGTCTATTGTTTCACGTGAAACTCTTTCGATTTCTAATTTATGTTTCACGTGGAACTATCCTTTTAGGTAAACCATGAGTACAGCAATATCAGATGCCGATACTCCTGAAATTCTAGATGCTTGACCAATAGTTTCTGGCTTAACCTTCATCATTTTATTCCTACCCTCAGTTGAGAGCGATTTTATTTTAGGATAATTTATAGAGAGGGGAACTTCCATATTCTCTTGTTTCTGTATCTCTAGAACCATTTCTTGCTCTTTTTGGATATAGCCTTCATACTTATTCTGTATTTCAACTTGTTCAATCACAGATGGGTCAATAGTAATAGCACTAACCAAATCCTTTAGATCACTGTCTTTATCTATCAGCGTAGAAAGCGATATTTCGGGTCTAGGTATGATAGTATGCAGCTTAACTGACTGACGAAGCTCCGTTGTTCCTGCTTCAGTTAAAATGCTGTTGTACGTTTCAGGTCTAGCTGAATAGCTTTTTACGAGTTTAGATAGCTCATCAATAGCTTTTTTCCTTTTGCTAAAGTGCTCCCAGCGATCATCGTCAACTAAGCCTAAATCACGCCCTATTGGGGTTAATCTAAGATCAGCATTATCTTGGCGTAATAAAATTCGGTGCTCTGCCCTACTTGTAAACATTCTATAAGGTTCTTCTGTACCTTTATTTACTAAATCATCAATTAGCACACCTATATACGCATCAGATCTTTTAAGGACTAAGGCTTCTTCATCTCTAGATTTTCTCGCCGCATTGATGCCGGCAATTAAACCCTGACAAGCAGCTTCCTCATAACCGGTAGTTCCATTTATCTGTCCAGCAAAAAAGAGGTTATCAACTAACTTCGTTTCTAAACTTCTTTTTATTTGGTATGGCGGGAAGTAATCATACTCTATCGCGTAACCTGGACGAAGCATTACAGCATTCTCAAATCCAGGAATTAAGTAAAGGGCTTGTAATTGTGTCTCTTCAGGCAGTGATGTTGAAAAACCATTAAGATACATTTCATACGTATCCCAGCCTTCAGGCTCTAGGAATAATTGATGACGATCTTTATCCGCAAAGCGATCAATTTTGTCTTCAATACTCGGGCAATATCTTGGTCCAATTGCTTTAATTCTACCATTGAACATCGGCGATTTATCAAAGCCTGTTCGCAGCATATCATGAACTTCAGGTGATGTATAACCTATCCAGCATGTAAGTTGGTCTTTAGCTTTTGGCGTAGATTTTGTCATGAATGAAAATGGCGTAGCATCATCATCCCCTTCTTGTACTTCCAGTTTTGTATAGTCAACAGATCTACCATCGATTCTTGGAGGGGTACCCGTTTTGAGGCGACCAACTTCTAAACCTAGTTTTTCAAGACATGCAGATATACCAACAGATGCTCTTTCTCCTGATCTGCCACCACCATATTGGCTTTCCCCAATATGAATTAAGCCATTTAGAAAAGTGCCAGACGTTAATACTATCGTCTTTGATAGAATAACTTGCCCCGTTTGTGTTTTTACGCCAATTGCCTTTTTTCCAACGTCATCTGTAATAAGATCAACAACATTATCTTGTCTAAAAAATAAGTTTGCTTTCTTTTCTAGATGTTGCCTCATGTGTTTGGCGTATAACATTCGATCACTTTGGCAACGAGGGCTCCACATTGCAGGGCCTTTAGATCTGTTTAACATTCTGAATTGAACCGCCGATGAGTCGCTGACTTTACCTGATAGTCCACCTAGTGCATCAATTTCTCTGACTAGCTGACCTTTAGCAACACCGCCCATAGCTGGGTTACAAGACATCTGCGCAATGCCATCAAGGCTCATACTAATGAGAAGCGTCTTTGCCCCCATCTGAGCTGCTGAACCAGCCGCTTCGCTGCCGGCATGGCCACCGCCAACAACAATAACATCGTATTCTGGATAGATGCTTTTCATACTACTCTTATTAAGATTATCCGTTTGTTAAATTTTCTTACAAAGATAATATACTACATACAAAAAAAGCTCCCCGATAAATCGAGAAGCTTTATTTGCGATCCGGACGAGACTCGAACTCGCGACCTCCTGCGTGACAGGCAGGCGTTCTAACCAACTGAACTACCGGACCGTTATAAGATTCGTAATATACGCTAGCTTTAAATCAATTGTCAATAGTTATATTAAAAAAATGTATTTTTATTGATAAATATCACATATTTGGCGATTTACCCTGCTATCATTAATTAGTCGAGTACATACACGCTTTAATCTTCTTTTAATTATCGTAAAACGATAATCTACAAAATATGCTTCTTAATTCATTTAGATCCGTTACCCAAGGTATTCATATTGAAGTTGTACCCTTCTATAGAGCCGATGAATCCGATATCATAAAATTGCAATTTGTTTATGCATATTATGTGAATATCAAAAACGAAAGTGCACAAGATGTTCAACTCTTAGATAGGTATTGGGAAATAAAAGACGGATCGGGAAATTTAAAAGTTGTGGAAGGTGCCGGAGTTATTGGGAAGCAGCCTATCATCAAAATGGATGAAATGTATTCTTACAATTCTTTTGCTATATTGAAAACTATGACTGGTAGCATGAAGGGTTATTATACTATGCTTAATGAAGAGGATGAAAAGATCATAGTAAGAATTCCTGAATTTAGACTACAGAGTATACAAGTGAATTAAATCTATCTAGTGGGCAAAAAAAGGGTTCCATTTTTCAATGTTCCCCTTTTATCATTCAGACTAATAAATCTCTAAGAATTACTTTGCTAATTCAGTTTCAATAGCAGTTGTAAGATCATCAGAAAGTGGCTTGGTTCTACTTCTGTAACGCTCTACCAGATTACCGTCTTTATCTATTAAGAATTTTTCAAAATTCCAGTTTATATCACCTTTGATAGAAGCTGACTCAGCAGAAATTAGCTTTGCAAACAATGGATGAATGTCTTTTCCTTTAACACTCACTTTTGACATCATTGGAAACTCAACGTCAAATTTGGTTAAACAAAAGGTTTTAATCTCTTCATCTGTGCCCGGCTCTTGTCCACCAAAGTTATTTGCTGGGAACCCAATTACCACTAAACCTTGTTCTTCATACTTCTTATACAGAGTTTGAAGATCGTCATACTGCGGAGTAAATCCACATTTTGATGCAGTATTTACGATTAGTAGGACTTTTCCTTTATAATCTGCAAGGTTAATTTCATTGCCGTCAATATTATTCACTTTAAAATCGTGTACTAATGTATCTTTCATAAAAAAAGCGGTAGTTGCTATTAAAATGGTTAGTAAGGTCTTCATAATCTATGATTGTGATGGGTGTCTATTAAATAGTAAATTCTACTATAAATACTACAAATGCTTGTATACAATAATTCCTGATTATGATTAGACGCTCAATATGCCTTATAATTTTATTTGTTTTATTATCATCACAAGCTCTTGTTGCACAAATGTTTAGCGTAAAATCTGGCGATAAACCTTCAGATGATGACGCATCGAGCTTTGGCTACAGTACACTCTATTTTTCTGTATCAAATGCTGATCTTAGTTTTCAAGGAAATAAGAACATACCTGGCTTTATTCCATTAAATTTTAGTGGAACAGTTTTTTCATTAGGCTACGAAAACGATTTTACCATAATAGAGGTAAGTTTAGGTTCTAGACTAACGGGTATTAGTAATGACAGTGAATATTTTGGGATTCACTTCAAGAATATGAGACCTCTTCTGCGCTTTGGATCTAATTCTTTGAATGTACAAGTGCCAATTGGTATAGCCTTTGACTATACAAGAGCCTCTGATACAAGGAGCGTAATTTCAGCTAATAATCTAAATCAGAGTGGGTTAATGGGCGGTGCTGGACTAAAGTTTGTAGCTGAAAAAGCTTCATTTTATTTGTCTGCGGGTGGCGATTTCTTCTATGGTGTTAGTTTTGCTGATGGTAGCGCCTTTAGAGGTAATACGATGAGAGTAAACCTTCCTATCAGATTAATGTTAAAAGACCTGATTGGCAGTAAAGATCTAAGCTTTGGCGCAACCTATATTTTTAAAAGCATAGATGTTACAAATGACCCAAATGAACGTTTTGATTATGATTTTAGTGGTATTCAAATAATGATTGGCCTCAATTTTTAATAGCTCTTTCCATACATGAAATACAAAAGCATGACCGATGAGCTTGAGCAGCTCTTGATTTCCCAGGGTTATACCATAAGAAAAGAGAAAGGCAATTTTTTGGGTGATTCATGCCTAATTGAAGGCGATAAATTAATTATGATAAATAAAATGCAGCCAATTGAGATACAATTAGGTGTATATGCTAGAGTGTTGAAAAATTGTGACTTAGAAAACGACTATCTAAAGCCAGCAACTTGGAGATATCTAAAGAGCTTTTGGCAAAAATTAGAAAAACCAATAGAATGAAAGCAGTTTTTCTTGGTACTGGCACATCTATGGGCGTACCCGTCTCTGGTGGTTTATGGGCAGATCGAATATCAAACGACCCTAGAAATTTCAGAAATAGATGTTCTCTTTGGCTGCACGATGAAGAAAACTCTATTGTAATTGATACTGGACCTGAGTTTAGGCTACAAAGTATTTTCCATCATATTAAACATCTAGACGCCGTTTTATTAACCCACCATCATTACGATCATATTGGTGGAATTGAAGATTTACGTGCGTACTCTTATCAGCAGGGATCTTTAGATGTTTACTGTAATGAGCAAACAAAAACGGAAATAGAAAGAAGATGTCCTTACCTATTCGGTAAAGACAGGTATGAAGGGTCTGCTGATCTAAATCTGAAAGTAGTTACAGATTTTAAAAACTTTAAGGTTGGTAAGATTCCATTTACTGTGATTCCTGTAAACCATGGAGATCTAGATATAATTGGTTTTGAAACAAAAGGATTCTTCTATTTAACAGATCTAAAAAAATTAACACCACAAGCTAAAGAGCGGGTAAAAAATGCTAATATCGTAGTAATGAGTGGCCTAAGATGGGCTCCTTCCCACCCAACTCACCAGAGTATAGAAGAAGCCATTGAGCTGACCAATGAGTTGAATATAAAACAGAGTTATCTAATACACATGAACGCACAGGTAGATCATACAACTATATCTGAGATGCTACCTGATAATGTTCATTTAGCTTATGACGGACTTGAAATAACTATCTAGTAGTTCATTGATGCCAGTGCTTCTTCACTTCTAGAAAATGTTGGTTCATTTTCATTATCCGTCATTTTTTGATTAAAACTATAGCCGTCGAATGCTACATTTTTTAATTCTTCCAACGTAGTAATTGTTCTCTTAACTACTTCTCTAGCCAGTTTGCCTCGAGCCTGTTTAGCATAAAAAGAGATAATCTTGTAGTTGCCATTTTTTTCATCTTTGAAGACTGGTGAGACAACATCAACGTTTAATTTGTTGAATTGAACCGATTTGGCATACTCAACTGATGCTAAGTTGAGTACAATATTGGGTTTAAATATTGCTATATCATCATTTAGCAAATCTGTAATTTTACTACCCCAAAACTCATAAAGATTTTTTCCCTTTTCGTTAGCCAATACGGTACCCATTTCTAGTCGGTAAGCTTGCATTAAATCAAAAGGTTTCAATATCCCATATAAACCAGTTAAAATTCTAACCGTCTTATTTGCTTCATTAAGTTCTTCTAGGGTAAGTGAAGAAGCATCAAATCCTTGATAAACGTCACCTTGAAAGGCAAAGATTGAAGCCTTAGCATTACGTACGGTGAATGGTGTATTCCATTGGTGATAACGTTTTATGTTAAGCTCAGCCAGTTTATCAGAAATACCCATCAATTTTTTAAGTTCATCCTTCTCAATTCCACGTAATTGATCTATTAGGATTTTACTTTCATTTAATAAGTAAGGCTGAGAGTTCGCATCAATGGGTGACTCACTTAGCATATCAATTGATTTCGCTGGAGATAATAAAACGATCATGAGAGAATTCTTTAATTAATTTTACTTGTCTAATATAAGTGTTACGGGGCCATCATTCACTAAATGAATATCCATATGAGCACCAAACTCACCCGTTTCTATTTTTTTACCAAATTTGGTATTTAATAGTTCAATAAACATTTCATATAGTGGAATAGCAATTTCAGGTTTCGCTGCATTAATAAAAGATGGCCTAGTTCCTTTCCTGCAATCACCATAGAGTGTAAACTGAGAAACTAGTAAAATTTGGCCATCAACATCTTGTACACTCCTATTCATTTTTCCCTCATCATCATTAAAAATTCTGAGCTTAATTATTTTCTCTACCATCCAACAAGCTTTTTCCATCGTATCATTTGGTTCAATGCCTAAAAGTACTACTAAACCATGCTCAATCTTGGAAGTAGGTACTTTTTCTATATCAATACTTGCCGAACTCACTCGTTGTATAACCGCTCTCATAGATAATGTTAATAAGGTGTTAAATGATGTTTATTAGACGTGGAAAATAAGGGGATAACAAACCAAATTATAGGATTTTAAGAAAAGCGTTGATAACTCGGTCTTTGTCTCATAATTCTTAACGCTAGATTAACAGCACAACTACCTGTTAAACAAATTTATATGCAAGATAGGTTACATATAAGGATATGTGTGGATAAGGCAATTATAAATGTTGCTCAGTACATCCTATTCACCTTTTATTGTTAACACTTCTATTAACAATGGAAAAGTATTTAGTTCGAAAGTTTTCTTTCCACATATCCACAGCCTCTACTAATAGTTTTTTTTAATTTAATTAAATCCTTAAAGCTAATAGTAATGTGGAAAAGCCTTGAAAACCTTTTTTTGAGGTGAATATTAGTGCTTATCTTAAAGTCTCATTAAATCTGATACCGCAAAAAACGATATGTCTAAAAAAAGCTTTACCTACAAAGATTCTGGCGTTGATATTGAAGCTGGAGAGAGAATGGTTAATTCAATTAAAGAAATTGTTAAAGAAACCCATAATGCTTCGGTTTTAACCAATATTGGTGGATTTGGAGGTTTTTTTAAGCCAAATACACAGGGCTTTGAGTCTCCTGTTTTTGTTAGTAGTGTAGATGGCGTTGGAACTAAACTAATTGTGGCCTTCAAAGCAGGCAAATATGATACAGTTGGTCAGGATTTAGTAAACCATTGTATAAATGATATAGCTGTTTGCGGCGCACAACCATTATTTTTTCTAGATTATTTTGCTACGGGAAAATTAGAACAACACGTTGGTTACGAAGTTGTTAAAGGCTTTACTATTGCTTGTAAAGAAAATGGCGTTGCATTAATAGGTGGCGAAACAGCCGAGATGCCTGATGTTTATAAAAACGGTGAATTTGATTTAGCTGGCACAATTGTAGGAATAGTAGACGAGAAAAAAGTAATAAACGGTGCTAACATTCAAAAAGGTGATGTTCTTTTAGGTTTTGCTAGTACCGGTTTACACACAAATGGCTACTCATTAGCCAGAAAAGTACTTTTTGAGCATTATGAAGTACACGATCATATTGAAGAACTTGGTCAAAGTCTTGGTGATTGTTTATTAGCTGTTCATAAGAGTTACCTACCACTAATTAATGAAATAAAAACCATTGAAGGTCTTAACGGTCTATCACATATTACAGGTGGTGGCATTGTTGGCAATACTAAACGCATTTTACCAGAAAGTATGCAACTCGCTGTCGATTGGAATGCTTGGGAACGTCCCGCCATTTACAAACTCATTCAGAAGCTGGGGAATGTGCCAGAAGAAGATATGCGCCCTACGTTTAACTTAGGTATAGGCTTAATTGCAGTTGTGAACCCTAATAAGGTAAACGACGTAGTAGCTGCTGCAAAAAAGATTGGCGAAGAAGCTATAACCATGGGAAAAATCGTTTAATAAACCTTTTTCCTTTTTAAGATATATAAATGACGTTTCTAAAATCCCTCGGTATTTTACTTTTAAGTATTTTTGTATTTAAACCAGGTTGCTTGAAAGCACAACAAATTCAAGGAAATTTAGAGGGAACCGTTTTAGACAGAGAAACAAGTGAGCGTTTATTTGGTGCAACGCTCATGTTGGTTGAAAATCCCGATATTGGCGCAATAACAGGCGGTAATGGTAGCTATAAACTTAAACTTCCCATAGGTTTAAATCACCTTCGAATAAGTTATATCGGTTATAAAGACACTACTATTGCGGTTCAAATTGATCAGAAAAAAACGCTGCAACTAGATATTCTTTTAGCACCGGATTTGTATGAAATGGAAACTTTGGTGGTTGATGCTAATAAAATAGCCAAGGAAATAGAAGATTTAGCACTAATTAGAGATGCGCAAAAAAAGCAAATAACCAAATATGCTGTAGATATTCATAAAGTTGCTGTTCTATCTTATATAAACAAAGATGGAACCACTACAGATATAGAGGAAAAAGAGCCTTTTGCCTTTTCTGAGCGTATTGTTAAGTTGCTTTTTTACCAACCAGACCGCTATGCTGAAGTAATTCAAGGACGTAGAGCTAGTAAGAATTTCTTTAGTGAATTTGACTTTTTTGCTACTGGAGGTGGACCATTAGATCTTAACAAGAATAAAGTGTCCTTAAGTGTTTTATCCGAAGATTTAACCATCGTTGGGCCTGTAAGTACATCAGCTCAAGATTATTATTTTTACGATGAAACAAAGGCAGATAGCAGCTGGCCAGATGGAACCATATTGTATAAAATTACACCAAAAAAGCAGAATGCACCATTATTTTTTGGCAAAATATGGATAAATAAAGCAGAAGGCGGGATTTTAGGAATTGATGTTGGTCTCAATGAATTTGTTAATACTAGCAATGGGCTTTATAGCGTAACCGACGTCAAGTATTCGCAGTCTTACACAAAAAAGGGGGAATACTGGCTTCCCTCTCAAACAAAATTAAGTGCGAAAATTGGCTTTTTAGCTTCTAAACGTGCAATTCGATACACCGATATCTGGGAATGGAATAATTATAATATTGAGGAAGGAAACAGCCAACCTTTTAAAATAGAATTACCGCTCTATGGAGAAATTGTAAAAGAGAATGCAGATAAGAGAGATCTAGATTTTTGGGCTAATCAAGACACTAAAATTCATGCAAATTATAAGGGTTTAGTGCAGGCTGATAGTAATCAACAAACGACTAAAATGTTGGTGAATGGTATGAAAGCTCTAAGTTTAGGATACAGAATTCCAACCCTAGCAAACCAATCATACATAAGCCAAGTTGACGATTATTATAGATTTAACAGAGTTGAAGGTCATTATGCAGGCCTTGGTTTAAAAAGTCCTTTACATCATGCTCACACGTACATGGTGAATGGCGGACATAGTTTTGGTCGGGAAAAATGGCAGTTTGAAGTATTAGCAGAGCAATTCTTTGGATACACTAAATTTGGGTTAACAGCTGGTGTATTTGATAGAGTTGATCAGCGTTATACCGATCGATTCATCTGGGTTAATCCGCTTTATTTGTCAGAATTACGTTTTGGAACCTACGAAGCTGGCGTCATTGGCTTAAACAACATGGATTACTATGGGAATTCAGGTTTTAACTTTGGTTTAAAGAAAAAATGGAATGCGGCATCTTTTGTCCACATACAATATGCTGAAGAAAAGCATAGTGCTATAAATTCTACAACTGCTAGAAATATTATAGGTATAGATTTACGCAATAACCCAAGATTTGAGAATGAGCGAGCTGGATATAGAACAGATAATGTTGATTTATCGCTGATGCGTTTTCATTTTCATCACGATACTAGAAAGTATCAGCCATATATGCTTATTCGTGATTTTACAACGCGCAGCACGGGCTGGGTTAGTGATTTGGTTTATGAGCGTGGTGTGGGAAATATTGATTATCAACGCTATAGAGGTATAATAAATGGACTTTTTCCTACTTTTTTCTCTTCACAGCTAGAGCTTAGTTTATTCTTCTCCGCATCTAACGCACAAACGCCACAGCAATTACGTTATGGAATGAATGGTTTTTTATTGGATGATTATATTATGCAGCAGCCATTTTTGGCTTTACCCTTTAATGAAGCAATTGGCCATAGAAGTACCGTTCTTTTTGCGATGTATAGATTTGGAACAGCTTTCAGTAGGGCAATACCAGTAGATTTTATTAGGAAATCGGGTGTTAGATTTACCATGTTTGCCTCTGCAGGTTTTGTAGATCAGAATACGAGCTTAGAACCGCTTATTCCGGGGCTTAATTATGATGCGAAGCTTGGGATAGAGCAAGTAGAAATAGGTGCGCAAATGACTAGAATTTTGGGTGTATTCTATGTTCGTGTAAGCCGGCGATTAGTGGGTGATTTCGGCTCTGAATGGGGGTTTCAGGCGATATTTTAGAGTTTTAACGCTAATTAATTTGACACAGTGGTTTAACGCAAAACCCCAAAGAATAATTAATGGCGCGAACAACGGACTTTTGGGAATTTCTGCTGAACGGATAATTATGAATTATGTGCTGATTCAGAAGACCGTTTTGATATAGTTTACAATGATAGTGGAATCGAAAATATGAAAAAAGAAGAGATAGACAGGGAGAATCAATTTTCGATCCCTTAATTGCCTGAAAGAACCTTCATTAAGAAGAAATTTTGCTTTCAAGCGGACTTAACGTTGGTAGATAAGCCGGACTTATTCTATTAGGAAATTGTGCTTCATAATCGGCAGCTAAACTAAGCAAAGAAAAATCGCTCCATTTTTTACCAAAAAAGGAAATACCTAGTGGCAAGTTTTGATGGCTTCCCGCTGGAACAGTGATATTTGGATAGCCAGCCACAGCTGCAGCTGATGAAGAGCCGCCAGTAAATCGGTCGCCGTTTATCATATCTACTACCCAACTTGGGCCATTGGTAGGTGCAATAAGAGCATCTAGGCCATGTTTATCCATGATAGTATCAATCTGATCAGCAGCTTCTTCTTTTGCCGTTTTTAGCGCATCAAGGTAATCTTTATCAGTTAAATCGCCCTTTTGTTGTGAGCTTTCAAAGGTTTCTTGCTTAAAAAAGGGCATCTCTTTGTCAGCAAACTCAATATTATAAGCAATAAGATCCTCTAAACTGCTTGGGGTTTTACTATTCCCATACTTAGCTAAATAGGAATTAAGTCCATTTTTGAATTCATATTGAAGAATTTCCCATTCAGCCCCGCCATAACCTATTGTGTCTAACTCAACTTCAATTAGTTCTGCTCCAGCATCTGTTAGTTCTTTTTTAACCTTTTCAAAACCAGCATCCATTAGGGTATTTCTGCCTAAAAAATTGGTGCAAATACCCAATTTTGCGCCTTTTAATTTACGGGATGTTGCGTCTGTTGCTAGATCTGAGGGAATTTCTTTGCTCTTAATATCTTCTTCCTCTTCCCCATGAATTGCAGTTAAAACAGCTATAGCATCAAATATATTACGCGTCATTGGGCCAGCAGTATCCTGGCTTTCTGATATTGGAATGATACCCGTTCTCGAAACTAGGCCAACACTTGGTTTAAAACCAACAATACCGTTAACAGCGCTGGGACAAACGATAGACCCATCTGTTTCTGTACCTATAGCAACTTGGCAAAAACTAGCAGCAACAGCGGCAGCTGATCCAGAAGAAGAGCCACAAGCAGATCGGTCTAAAATATGTGGATTTTTGGTTAATCCGCCCACGGCACTCCAACCGCTACTTGAAGAGGTACTTCTAAAATTAGCCCATTCGCTTAAATTGGTTTTACCTAAAATTATAGCACCTGCCTTCTTAAGCTTCTTTACGATAGGAGCGTCACTCTCAGGCCAGAGTTCCATTAAAGCCAGCGAACCAGCGGTAGTTCTCATTCCATCAGATTTTTGGGTATTTATATTGTCTTTTAGTAGAATAGGAATACCATGAAGTAGGCCTATTTCTTCCCCATTTTTTAGCTTAGTATCAAGCTTCTTTGCTTCATTTAGCGCCTTTCCATTTAGTGCAATTACGGCGTTTACTTTGGGCCCAGCCATATCGTATTTATTGATACGATCTATATAGTGTTGTGTAATTTCTGTAGCTGATAACTCACCAGCTTGCATTTTAGCATGAATATCAGCAATAGTCTGTCCTTCAAATATTGATGGCTCAACAGTAAAAGCATCGTTAGAAAAAGCCGGTCGAGATAAGGCTTTATTATCGGATGAAGTTGAATTACAAGCAGATATTGGTGCAATTACAGCTAAAGCCCCACCAGCAGCGGTTAGCTTGAAAAAATCTTTACGCTTCATGGAGATTGAATTAGGGTGAATAATAGATGCGTTGGCAATGAGACAGGAGGTGTTTTTAGGGCACAACGGATAATTATGAATTATAAGTTATGATTTATGTACTGATTCAGAAGATCATTTTAATCCAGTTTACAATGATTGTTGAACCGAAAATATGAAAAAAAGAAAAGATAGACATGAATAACCAATCTTTCGATATATGAGAATACTGTAAAACGCATATATGGGAATTAACTCTGAAAGGGTTTAATAGGTAATTACAGAAGCAGCGGGTTTAGGGGATTTTCAGCGAAAAGAAATAAAAGTTCTTAATATTGAACTTATTTCTGCTGTGCTACAAATTTACTAAACGATTATATGAAATGACAAACTCTGCTTTTATTTCCAAAAACGATACTTGTAATATACACCTTGAGAGGTGCCTTGAACAAATTTGATTCTTGTAGCTATATAATGTTTAGTAATACTAGTATAAACCCATTAATAGTTATCTAATAATGGGTAAAAACGGTAGTTTTTTGAAAATGATGAGTTATAAAAACAAAAAAATTTAGCCATGAGGGCGTGATTTCTATCATTCAATAAATACCAGCGGCTTTGTTTATCAATTTACTTTTAGCGAGATATGTAAACATCCCAAAAATTATTGAAAGTAGCTAGACTTCTTGCTTATGTTGAGCAGAGCTCTACTTCAAATCCTTCAAAAACATCATCCAGTCTTCGGTTCCCAGATAAGCAGATAGCTTTTTACCCGGACATAATGTTTCCGCATAATCTTTATGAGTTTTGATCATATTAGCAGGAACAGATTCTTGATTTGCCAAATAAGCGGTTACTATTTTCAAAGATTTGATCTGCTCATCTTTTAATGGCTGCTCTTCAAAATTCCCAAGTAAAACAATAAGTGCATGTCCCGTTGGATCATAGCTAGTATTTGTGTCGCCGCGATAGTTTAACGGCCTACCCTCATAGATTTTTCCTTGGCGATCAACAAAATAGTGGTAGGGCACATCAATCCAATCTTGAGCGGTACGACTCCAAGTTTGAAGGTTTTTTAGGTACTCAACCGTGTTTTTATCATCAGGAAAAATTTCTCCACCGTGATGTATGGTGATGTACTCTATAGTATGCTCATAATCTGCACTCAAAGAATCGGTGCTTCCCCAGGAATCTCTTGGAATAAGCCAATCTTGTGCTTGAATGGAGTCTGTGAACCCAAGGAGTAGTATCAAGGCTGCAAGTTTGATGGCTTTCATAAAGGTACCGTACGTTTGTTTAGAGTTTTCTATAGATAGAATGATCGAAATGTGTAGGAAACAGCTTGTGTGAGCTATAACCATTTTGGTAATATAAGCTTTACTTGGAATGCGGTTCTAGACTTATTGCAAATCTCTATACAACAAGAATAACAGATTCTATTTCCAACACAATCTATTAATCGTTATTATAAATTCTAAACGTTTTAGCGCTATAAACGTATTCACGGCCGTTATGTACTACTTAAAAAACATTGCAACCATTATTATTGTACTGTCTATTATTTCCTGTGAAGAGAGTGATAACCCTCTTGAAGTTACGCCCATCAATGCAACAGAGCTTAGTAATCTTAATCAGGTTACTGATAACGAGGGGAATGCGTATTCTGTTGGTTTCGATCAAGTAAGTGGTATCAATCAAAATCCCTTTGTGAAAAAGAAAGATTCTGATGGTAATCAAATATGGAGGGTTATCTACGAAAATACCGCTGTAGACGGCAGAGCTAATTTGATAACATTAGATAATAGTGGAAGACCTTGGGTGATTTTTTCTGTAGATGGCGGCAGTAACAGCGGTGATTACATTGATAAAAAGGAAGTCTTTGAAAATGCATTTAGCAATGTGTATATGTCGGGTTATGGAAGCGGTGGCGGAGCTAAAGTCTCGATTATAGCTCGTTTAAACCCAGAAAACGGTAAGATTGAAAAGGGTAGCTTTATTACAGCAAGGCTCAGTAGCGGAAATACAAATTCCTTAAATATTACAAAAATAGGTTTTAAGAACGATTTATTTGCCTTTGAGACTTCAACGGCAGCTTGGCCCCCATATATAGGTAAAAGCTTTCAACAGTTTCCAGACATTACTAACGCTGATAGAATAGAGAATGCGTTTAAAATTTATTACGAAATGAAGAGCGACTTATCGGAAGTAACCTCGGCCATTTTAATGACAGAGTAGCTTCAAGAATACAGTTATTTTAGGGTATAGGGTGATTATATGGTGTCATTAAAATACCTATCGCCTTAGCGCAGCGACACCTCAAAGCACAAAAGACTCCGTGTCTAATTATAAATTTTTTTCACCTCTGTATCATAATTTCCTTTTCACAAACCCAGATTCTCCTAGAAAAAGTGGTCTTTCCTCGTTTACTGACGCTGCAATAATCTGTTACTTTGAATCCTGTGTTGCCAATTAGGCTTGTAATATCTGAGGTTGAAACGATAACAAGTCGATTCGTTAATTTAGCCGTTGAGGCAATAATGTGTATAATATCATCATCAGTTGCATGGCTCGTTAGGTTGTATGGCAAGTCAATAATGGCAGCGTCATAGCTTCTGCTAAGATCTTTTATATCAGTGTTGTACACATTTTCGGTATAGTTGAAATGGGAAAGGTTATTTCGGGCATCGTTACATATCTTCCAGTTTATATCGCAACCCTCAATATTATATCCCGAAAAACAGGCTTCTAACATTATTGTACCAACACCGCAACAAGCATCTAGTAGTTTTATCTCTTTATTTGCTTGCGCCGCAATATTCACAAGAGATTTAGCAATATTTGTGCTTATTGAGCTACTATAAGAGCGTGGTTTATGTTTGTGTTTATGCCAATCGGTACTTTTTTCTATTAAAACACCGAAGTACCAAACATCCTCATAGAAACATAAAGCATAGGTTATTGTTGGATTATGGTAATCAGGATATCCACTAAAACAGTAGCCAATATCTCGAAGTTTTTTCTGCCTATCAGTATGCTCAGTTAAGTCACCGTCAAGAACTAAATATTCAACTTTGAAACCTTCAATGTCTATACCTTCTTTCTTGATTTCATCTAATAGTGTAGTATAATTACCTGATGATGAAATAATATCAACTCTTTTTTTAATGAATGCACTAATGGAAGCTTCTACTTTTATACCTGAAAAGAGCAGTTTGTTCGATATTTTTTTATTAAAAATATGTCTAGCTTCGAGCTTACATAATTCAGCTTCTGTTTTGTCATAATTAAAGGTATATATATAGTTATTAATCTGCATTTTTAGATAAATAGGAAAGCTTGTACTAGTGAAAAATCAGAATATTGCGGCTATTTAGGCTGTGGAGTAATGTAATTTAAAGAATGTAGGCAGGTTATAGCAGCATAATTTATTTTTATAAGATCATGCTTTTGCACTAAAGCGAAAGCATTCTCAAAATGAGAAAACAAGATAATTTAATGATGCGAGTCAAGAAGTTATTCGTAAAAAACCTATCCCATAATCCTTCATATTTAATCACTCATTAATATATACTAGCGCATCAGACTTTTCTATTAGCACACCAATTGGTTCAGCATAAAGGTTTTTACTTCTCAATAATGATTCAACTTTTTGAGAATCTTCTTTATTCACAGCAATTAACAATCCACCACTGGTTTGTGGGTCGCATAAGATGAATCGTTGCTTTTGATCTTCAATAGTCAGTTTATGGCCGTAGCTATCCCAGTTTCTCATTGTTCCACCAGGAATACATTTTTTATCGAGATAATCATGAATTTCATTGAAAATAGGCACTTTGCTGTAATTGATAATAGCAGAAACATCGCTTCCTTCACACATTTCAAGTAAATGACCCATTAGTCCAAACCCAGTTACATCGGTTAAAGCTGTTACTCCTTCAATCTCGGAGAGTTCTATTCCCACATCATTTAAAACGACCATCGAATTAGCAGCAATATCTTTATGCTCTTCCTCTAAAACCCCTTTTTTTTGCGCCGTTGCTAAAACGCCAACACCTAGAGGCTTAGTCAGATATAGGATGCTTCCTGCTTTTGCTTTATCATTGCGTTTTAGCTTAGAGATGGCAACCGAGCCTGTAACCGCTAGTCCAAAAATAGGTTCTGGATTATCAATGCTGTGGCCGCCGGCAAGTAGTATTCCCGCGTCAGAACAAGCTTTTCTGCCACCTTCCATTACTTGAGCGGCAACTTCTGGAGCTAATTTATCAATGGGCCAACCTAGGATAGCAATTGCCATTAATGGCTTCCCTCCCATTGCATAAACATCGCTTATGGCGTTAGTTGCTGCAATTCTCCCAAAAGTGAAAGGGTCATCTACTATGGGCATGAAAAAATCTGTTGTACTAATGATACCTATTCCATTCCCCATATCGTAGACGGCGGCATCATCTCTGGTGTCATTTCCGACTAATAGCCGAGGATCTTCAATTTTTGGTAAAGTAGTTGCTAGTATTGTGGTTAATACCTTTGGCGAAATCTTACAGCCACATCCTGCACCATGACTAAAACTGGTTAATTTTATTGAATTATTCATTTTTCTTAATTTATTAAATTTATTAAAAAATCTGCTGTTTCATCATGATTTACCTTTGGAATTTCAAATTCTAGAATCGAAGACTCTGATCGACTTCTTAATCCTTTTAAATAGCTTTTATCGTAATAAAAAAGGGTAATTTCTACTACTTTATCATAATTTCTATTTTCAAGTTCTTTCAAAGCAAAATTTGCTTTTTCATTACCCAAACGTTTAGCAATCCGGCTAATTGCATCTGCTAGTTTATCATGACTCAGGTCAGCGTAGGTCTCAACTAGGTGTTTTGTTCTTTCTTGAAAAGGAATATCTAAAAAATATACAGGCATCTCCCTCATTTTTAAAAAGAATGCATTGGGAATGGACACCTTTCCAATAGACCTGCTTTCGTCTTCAACCCATATTGGTAGCTTTGGATTTAAAGATCGTAGTACTGAAAATAGTGTATTCTCAAATTGCTCTGTTGTTGGCTGAGGCGGAAGATCTATACCTCCAAACGCAGAACCTCTATGTTTCGCCAATCCTTCTAGGTCTATAACTTGCTGACCCTTCTCTTCTAATGAATGCAGTATTTCTGTTTTGCCTGAACCGGTAAAGCCACCTAAGATTTTAAGGTTAAAGGCTTTTTCAAAAAATTGTAGCACATAATTTCTAAAAGCTTTATATCCATTCTCAATTACGTAAACCTTTTCAAAGCCATTTTCAACAAGATGATTGGCAAAGGCATTGCTTCTCATTCCGCCACGCCAACAATGTATTACCACCTCTTTGTCAGGTGCAATTTCAGTAGATTTGTTTATGAAATCATTTAATTTGGGTTTTACAAAGTCGAACCCAAGTTTAATAGCCTTTTCTTTCGACTCTTTTTTATAGGCTGTTCCAACTACTGCGCGCTCCTCATCAGTAAATAACGCAATATTAATTCCGTTAGGTATGTGGCCTTTAGCAAACTCTGCAGGCGACCTAACATCAATAATGGGCACATGCACTAAATCGTTAAAGTAAAAGTCGACGGAAATGATTTGTTTCATTTTGGTGCCTATATCATTCTCCAAGGGTTAATCTATTCTGTAAAGGGAGCGTTTATTATAAATATATTCATTAATAAAAATTATATATTTTTTATTAAAGTCAGTATGTATTTTAGTTATGTTGTCGATAACTTTAAAGCTATTAAAAAATAATAGCTTTATTCTGTAGTAAAAGCCTTAACTACCTTCTCTTTTGACGTAAGCCTCCTTTTTTGGGGCTTGTTTTTTTGTTGCGATTTGCAAAATAGGCCTGCTTATCTTTTTCTTTTTGCTTTGCCACTTCTTTCTTTTCCACAGTATTCATAGGTCTATCAGTCTGTGGGAATGGATTGTTGCTTATTATTTGAATCTCATGCTTGGTGAGTTTCTCAATATCCTTTAAAAAAACGTTTTCCTCTGGTTCACAAATTGAGATAGAAACGCCTTTTTCACCAGCACGACCACAACGACCAATTCTATGAACATAGGTTTCAGGCTCATTAGGGATGTCGTAATTGATGACGTAGCGAAGCTTGTCAATATCTATTCCACGAGCAGCAATATCTGTAGCAACTAATACCCTATCGGTTCCATCTTTGAATGATTGGAGTGCTTTTTGTCGCTGATTTTGGGACTTATCCCCATGGATTGCTGCACACAGAATCTTTTCCTTTTGAAGTTTACGCACAATACGATCTGCACCACGCTTGGTTCTAGAAAAAAGCAATACTTGGTCTAGTTCAGCATCTTCAAGAATGTGTAGAAGCAGGTCGGCTTTGCTCTCGCGATTGGTAAAATATACGTATTGCTGTATGGTAGCAGCCGTTGAAGAAACGGGATTAACGGCAACTTTTTTGGGGTTAATCAAGATTTCTTGTGACAGACCCAAGATGCTTTTAGGCATGGTGGCAGAAAAGAATAATGATTGTCTTTTCTTAGGAAGTTTGGCTAAAATCTTTTTGATATCGTTAATAAAGCCCATATCAAGCATTCGGTCTGCTTCATCTAGCACAAAGTATTTAACATCCCGTAAAGAGATAAAGCCTTGATTCATCAAATCTAATAGCCTACCAGGCGTGGCAACCAAAACATCTACGCCCTGTCTCAGAACATTAGTTTGCGCGCCTTGTGAGACGCCGCCAAAAACTACGGTATTCTTAATGTTGGTGTATTTGCCATAAGTCGTAAAGCTATCTCCAATTTGTATAGCAAGCTCACGAGTTGGGGTTATAACCAGTGAAGAAATCTTTCTTTTACCGTTTGTATTTTGTTGATCATTAGTCAGGTGTTGAAGGATGGGAATGGCAAAAGCCGCAGTTTTGCCTGTTCCGGTCTGCGCACTGCCCAAAACATCTTCTCTGTTCAATATGAAAGGAATTGATTCAGCCTGAATAGAAGTAGGCGTTTTATAGCCTTCTTCTTTTAAAGCCTTGAGTATGGAAGGAATTAAGTTAAGTTCTTCGAATGTCATTTTTTCTTGAATGGTTTACAACGGCCTTGTATAAGAGTAGATGGGCGGAAATATCGCAAAAGCATCTCTCTCGATTTAGTACAAGCCAAGATTTTGAAAATTAAAGGATCTTTAAAAAATGCACGAATCACTACTATTTGCAATGCATCGCATGATCTATTGTTAACGTCAATTTACGCAGTTTTTAATCCGAATTTTTATTTATTAGTTCCAAACCTACTGATAGCGCTTGGTCTTCTTCAATAGTCGATTGTTTTACAAAATGCGTTGGCACATACTTTTCTCTAGGTACACCATTTATATGAAATAGCATAACTGTTGAAAGTTGGTAGCCAAAACCTTGATTTTTAAAAGAGAACCCGTTCATTTCGCCGGCCAACCTTTGCACTTTTGAACCAACTATCTCGGCTCATTTCATGCCTTCTAAACAAATTGTAAGCCCCTCGCCCATATGTCCTGTCCATTTACCTACTAAAACCACCACTTCCATTACCTTCATCCAATATTCTTTCATTTCAGCACGTTGTTCTACATTTAATAGCTTCTCTTGGTGAATGGCAATAGTGGTCTTTTCAAGGTTTCCAATTTAGTCGAATATGGGAATTTGTTTTAAAAATACGCACAACTACTATCATGCCCGTCTCCGTTTCGTATTTGGTATTAATTTGAAGATCACTTGTCAATTTTCCCAACCAACATTACAGACCATCTTCGGAAAACTAGAGGCCCCAAACCTTTTCAGTCGAAACAGCAATGGTTTTTCTAATTCCGAATTGAGAGCCAGCGTCTTGGGTTTGGCCGATTTGATTTTTCATTATGTAGGTTTATAGGCTATAGCGTCAATTTCAAGTAAAAAATCTGGATTTATTAGTCTTGATATTATAGCTAGTCGGAAAGATTTTGTTTATGAAACATAGGGATGAAAATAAGCTTTTGCTATTCAGGTGAAAGCCAATCCAAGTTCTAAACTTCGCTCATTATTTTATTTCGGGAATTTGTCAAATTTGAAAATGAGGTAACTTTCTAAAAATTCCCAAACCGTTGTTATTTTTGGTTGTAGATTAACAATGTTCATACTGTTCTAGTAAATTCCGTGTTTTTACTATACCTATTTTATACTGTTTAAAAGATTGAATTATGATTAAAGCATTACTTAGAGGATTTTGTCTCGCATTTCTTCTAAACCTATCTATTGCTGCTTCAGCACAAGAAAAACCAACATTCTCCCAATTACCTGGCTATTATTCGCAAGGCTTTAGCTTACAACTAAGCGCAGAAGATGCCGATGAGATCTATTATACCTTAAATGGAGATGAGCCTGACTCTACAAGCTTCAAATATAGCTCACCTATTCAAATAAGTGATCGAACAGGGGGAAATCCCAGCTATTCGCTAATCTCTTCTATTTCCCATTCGTATTCACCTTGGGTTTCTCCAACGGGCCCAATTCAATTATTTACCGTAGTTCGAGCAAGAAGCAAAAAAGGCAGCAATTGGAGCGATATTGCTTCGGGAAGTTTTATGATCCATCAAAAAGGTGCTGATCGATATTCGCTTCCTGTCATTTCAATTATTACCGATTCTCTTCATTTATTTGGTTATGAATCTGGCATTTATGTACTAGGCAAAACATTCGACGATTGGAAAGCACGAAATCCCGATGGAACTGAGGGCCTATCCACTCCAGCGAATTATACCCAACGTGGACGTGATTGGGAACGACCAGCTCATTTTGAATTTTTCAACGAAAACGGAGATCCTGATATCTCCATGGATATTGGCATCAGAATTCATGGTGGCGGTTCTCGCTCATTTCAACAAAAGACACTCAGAATCTATACTCGTAGTGATTATGGAAATTCAAGATTCGATTACCCTTTCTTTTTAGATCAGTCATTGCGAGAATATAAACGATTGCAATTACGCAATTCTGGCCAAGACTGGATGAAAACAGCGTTAAGAGATGGTTTTATGCAAACCTTAGTTCGTCATCTTCCTTTTGAAACAATGGCATTTAGACAGAGTGTTTTATTTGTAAACGGCGAATTTTGGGGAATTGCAAATATTCGAGAACGCTACGATGATGATTATTTGGCAATCAAGTTTGATATCGATAAAAGTAAAATGGACTACTTATCTGGCAATGCATCTGTGGAAGAAGGAAGCGCCGACCATTATAAAGCCATGTTGAGCTATATCTCTGCCAATGGAGTTGAAGATTCAACGCATTATAATTACATCAAAACACAGATGGATGTCGAGAGTTTTACATTATACTATCTATCCAATATCTATTTTAATAATCGAGATTGGCCACATAACAATATAGATTTTTGGCGATATGATACGGAATATGACCCTGAAGCTGAACTGGGTTTAGATGGAAGATGGCGCTGGATGATGTTTGATACTGATTTTGGCTTTGCTTGGACAGACAGACATACCGAATTTAAATATCAAGACCATGTTCAACAAAACTTATTAGCGCATGTAATTCGCGATGATCATTGGAGCACTTTTCTGATGAATGAATTACTTAAAAATGAATCTTATAAAGTATATTTCATAAATAGCTACAGAGATTTAATGAATACTAGTTTTGAAAAGAACCGAGTTGTTTCTGTGTTAGATTCCCTTCAAGCTGTTATTGCCCCGTATATTGTTGAACATATTGATCGTTGGGGAAACTCTGATCACAGATGGAGTATGCCAAAGAGTGTAGAAGAGTGGAATACCAATGTAAATTATATGAGAAGATTCGCCAATGAGAGAGAATCCTATCTGAATGGACACTTTAGAACGGCTTTTTCTTTAGACACGCTATACACCCTTCAATTTGGCGTTGTTGATACAACTATGGGTTATATGCGAGTTAATGAGCTAGATGTAGTGCCTTCTCAACCTGGAGTAACCGCTTATCAATATCCAAGTTTGCAGGAGATGGATTATTTCAAACAAACAGCCGTGCGTATTACAGCTATTCCAAAAAATGGATTTCAATTTTCACATTGGTTAAATTCGGAGATAACAACCAATACGCAACTCATTTATGAAGAGTCAGATCCATTAGTTGCTGTATTTGCTCCAGAAACGGGCGTTTTTATCGAAGATGAACCCGAATTAGGTTTATCGATTGAGCTATCTCAAAATTATCCGAATCCATTTAACCCATCAACGACCATTAATTTTTCTCTGGGAAATCATGAAAGTCAGGTTAATCTGGTAGTCTATTCCTCTATGGGTCGTTTAGTTCAAACGGTATTTAGCGGTTCTTTGCAATCGGGAACCCATCAATTTGCTGTAGACATGAGTAATTTTTCTTCTGGTGTTTATTATTATCAACTTACTACACCTAGTTTCAAAACAACTAAAAAGATGACTTTAATGAAATAAGAGGCGTTAAAACCAGATTTTCCTTACTTATTAAACTGATAAAATCTCTAGGGTGAACTTAATTCAAGGACCTGCGTATCGTAGTATGTTTTATAGAAAAGAAGTGTTTATAAGTTCTTTTTTTGTTAATCCTATTACAGTTTCTATTCTTTAAACGTGAATATTATCGAGTGCATATGACTTATCGTAAGTAGATAAAAAAACAAGTAATTAGAATGACATGCTGTTGGTATCAGAGGTTATTTAATCAATATGTATTTTCATTCCTTAGTGAGTGGTTATAAAACCTAAATCTGTATAAAAAGTAATTACTAGTGGTCTTTGTTTGTCTGTTGTAAGCTGAACTAAATGCGCATTACACTCTTTGGCTCTATTTATAGCCCATCTAAACATTGTCTTTTCTAATTCTTACAGGTTTCTACAGCCCCTATTTGTTCACTTGACGCTATAATAGCTACTTT